>Ga0315293_10000256_pt1 | contig 47376 bp, 67 predicted proteins | sample YL17G13_20_MG_FD_203071 | JGI IMG/M metagenome (GOLD analysis project Ga0315293, IMG submission 203071) | Sediment microbial communities from Yellowstone Lake, YNP, Wyoming, USA - YL17G13_20 | ecosystem: Environmental > Aquatic > Freshwater > Lake > Sediment | place: USA: Wyoming | collected... | reverse complement strand
CCGATTATCTCCTCGATTCGGCCCTCTTTTCGGAGCGGCGCCGCCATCAGCGTTCGGATCCCCTCGCGCTGATCGTCCATCGCTTGATCCTCCTGCCTGTTCCGATCCTCTGGGTTCACTGCTACCACCTTCCTTGGCACCGTATTCCCTGACCTCCGCCTCCAGGTCGCCGGGAAAGCTGGCCTCGATCTCAGCCAGCGCGTCCGCAAGGGGCTGGTCGGTTTCATACTCCAGCACCTTGATCCCCTGCTCCTGGAGCGGGGCACCTGTGACGCGAATGACGCGGATCACGGCTGCGGCTCCTCATCCTTCAGCTTCAAGCTCAACTTGAAGGCGGTGTCACGCACGGTACTGACGGCTTGCGCGGCGGCTTGCGCGCAGGCGACTAGGCGCTCGTGAAGTTCGTCGCGCAGCAGGAATACAGCCGTACCATACGACGCCCCCAACGTTTCGCCTTCGCCCCTCACAAATACAGGTACTTCCTGCGCACCGATAGCCAGCTTGACCGTGATGTGTGTGTAGTACTTGGCACCTGCCTTCTTCATCGTAGGCCCGCCCTTAACCTCAATTGTGCGGACGCTTTCGAGAGCAAACACGTCTTCCAGTTTCACAGTGATCTCTCCTCACCAGAGTAGTTCGAGTCCCGCTTTGCCTTCACGGTTGAAGTGGTCGCGGGCGTCGTCGAAGAACACGAAGCGCGGGTCACGCAGGGCGAACTCCTCGCGCGTGGCGCCCCACTCGGCGTAGAGAAAGCGCCGCGTGCGCACGTAGTACTCGTACCTGTCAACCATGTGGCCGTCCTTCTCCATAAGCTTCTTGACGACCTTGTAGCCCTGCGCCAGCAGGGTCTTCCTGACCCAGTACATGAAGTGGCTGTGATTCTTCATGTGCGGGTCGCTGGGTTCGCGTTTTACGGTACACCAGTGGCCGGTGAAGTCGAGCTTGGCCTTCACTTGCTAGAACCGTCCCAGTTCGCGCCGTGCTGCTTTGTCAGGAACGCGTCGAGCGCGTCCTGGAGGACTTCCACTCCGGCCTGCGCGATGTCGCCGCGCACCTCGTCGGCCTCAGTGGTGAAGAAGGTCCACAGGTCCGGGGAGCTAATGCGGTAGCCGTTACGTGAGGCAACTAGCAAATCCCGGATGTCCTGCCACGTGTAGCTGCCGACCATATCGCCCCGCTCCTCCAGGTACGCGTTGGCCTCCTCTCGAAGCGACGCGTCGTCATGCATGGTGGCAAGACGTGTCAGGACCGCACGTGGACCAACCCAAGAGATAAGTTGCGCGAGGTATGCAGTGACAGCCCGCCAGTCCCGCTGTGTCTTGTCAGGGTCGGCCACATCCCGCGCGACGGCATCCGTTGTCGTCGCTAAACCACGCCACGCCACGGCGGCTACATTACCCTGCATGAGTTCGCACAACGCGGCGCCGCTGCGCATACTGTAGCGCCCACGAATCGCGTTTGCCACCGCCCGCAAGCGTGTAAGAAGTCCTAGCTCCTGCTCAGGGTCAGCGGTCACGTCGAGTTCCCACCCCGCCCGCAGCAGAGATTCGGCCAGGTCCGGCGTCAGGGTGACGCCGATGACGACGACGCGCTTGTGGGCACTCATCTGTAGCGGGATGTCCTCCGCGTGCACTTCGTCCACGAAGAGCGCCCACGTCGGCGTGCCATAATGCCGACACCACAACGCGGCGGCCAGAACGCCATCAGGTGACGGGCGCACGATCAGGCGCGTGTACATTTCCGGGCTGCTCCACTTCTGCCCGCTCATGCTCAGACCCTCCTCTGCCTAGTTAGGTACTGGCGCAGGTCGTTCACCGGAGTTCACCGCGCTTGTAATCGACCCGCACGATGATCGTGGGGTCCAGCGTGTACGTGTTGGACCTGAAGTCGGGGCGGTAGCCCATCTGCACGTGGTAGACGGCCATCGTGCCTGAGTAAACGACGCGCTGGCAAGTGGCAACCGTTCGCTGGCGGTCGCCTTTGCCGTACTGCGCGCAATACCACATGTAGTACAACCTGGCGACGGCCGCCGAGAACTTCCGCCCCCTACCTTCGCCGACCGTCTCACCCGTCTTGGCGCGGTGAATCTTGATGTACATCGTGGCACCTCCCTTCGGTGGAAGTGGTAACTACGCACGCCCCCAGCCGCCGTGATTTGCCGCCAGAAGTCGCGGCAGCCAGTGGTGCTCCGTTTCCGCCGCGATGACGAAATACTCGCTGCACAGCTGCGCGGATGTAGTCGCTGGTGCCGACGCCGCAGGTTTGTACCAGTATGGCCCGGCGTACATCGTGACCGGATGCAGCTGTCGCAGGAGTTGCAGTGCTTCGTCGTTTACGCCTACGGCGTACGTCGGAGCGTCACCTACGTTGCTGACGGCACCGTCATAGACGTAGCACACGCGTAACATGCAGTCGTAGTTGTCAAGGAGCAGTGGTGAAAGGATCAAGGAGTTATCAGAACGCTTTCGCAATGCGTACGGGCACTCAGCGAACAGCCGGGACAGCGTTTTCTCAACAACCCACCCAACAGCGTTGTTTATGGGGCTTTCCCAGAGGCGAAACATCGTATTCGCCTTGGGGTACTCAGGCACACGTGGGAGGCCGCACACCTCCAGGGCGCAGTTGAGCATGTGCCAGGCTCTGTCGTCGCTGAGGTTGTACGTGCTCACCTGGAACAGGACATCGTCGTAGCCCGCCCACAGAACGGCGTCCATGGGCCGATCAGGCGGGGCCACCGCCGCCACGTGCAGAAGCGGGGTGGGCGTCTGTTGATTCCGCCGCTTGATAAGCTGACGACACGCGACGTACGGGTTCATTTCTTGGCCCCCTATACCCAGCTATACTCGAAGTGGTAAGGGTCGCCGGTCGCCCACCGGGAAAGCCCGTACACGAGATGGAAGCCCATGTCCTGGTTGCCGCCGCGAACACTGTATCCCTGGTAATTGGCGTCAAAGCCGGTGTACTTGAACGGGCACTTGGGTTCCTCATCCTGAAACACCCGCACGTAACGGATGTCCGGCGGGTATTCAGGGCGAACGTCCGTGATGATGCGGAACAGGTCGATGATGTGGAGCATTCCAGACCGTGACTTGTGCCGCAGGACGCAGAAGAGCTTCGTTCCCTTGGGCAGCGCAGCGAGTTCGTCCTTTTTCAAGGTGACACCTCCCTTTCACGTGATAGGCGTTACTTAACCTTTTCCTCCTCCCCGGTGTTGATGTTACCTGACCAGAGAACCGTTGGCTCAGCCGCGCCCTGAAGCAGCCGGTGCGTTACCACGCACCCGCCGTCAGCGCGGACCTCCATCGCGACCTGCCCATCCCAGGTTTGGATAGAGACGTGCATCGCCTGGTGCCCGCAGCGTGTAACTTCGTACTGTGATTGGTCGCCGTACAGGACGCCGAAGAGCTTTGCCACCTTTTAGCCCCCTTTTATGCGGCGCGCCTTGACGTACATGCCGGTATCACCCATGCCGCTGTAGGTGACACCGTTGATCGTGATATGAACATAGAGCCAGCGGCTGGTGACGTAAGACCGCGGGTCGTATCGCTCCCCGATCACCTTTACGTCGCGCGAGACGACGTTGCCATGCCAGTCTGTGACGCAAAGGACGCCGTCGATTCGCTCCAGGTACAGGAACAGGTAAGTCGGTGAGACGAAGCCGCCGCCGGCGGTGAACTCGCGCCCTTTGTGGTGAACTACGCCGGGCGGTGGGTTGTAAACTGGCCCGGTTACACCGTCAACGGTGATATTGGGCAGCTTCAGGTCTTCGGGCATGGTGTCACCTTCCTTTTGTAAGCTTGCGCCCGCATGGTGATGCACGCGCACGCGTCAGCGCGGCGGATGCGCTGTAAGATGTCCCGCGCGGCGCCCAACGCCTCGTTATATGCGCCTACATAAATGCCTGCGGCGTAGTCGCGGCGGGTCGCGCCGCCGAATACGGGCAGGAATCCGTATGTAACCTTCGCGCGACGCGCGGCGCGCTCCTCAATGTCCAGGAGTACGGCGTACACCTGCACGGCAAGCGGGGCGCGCCGCGTCAGGCACTCCATCAGCCCGAACGGGGCTTTCAGGATCTCACCGTCCGCCTGGATGTGAAACCGCTCCGCAAGTTCGAGGTTGTGGGTTATAGGGTTTTCCTCCCGCCAGATGTTCCCCGTTAGGTCGCCGGCAGGTGCGGGGGTTTCAAGGGCTGTGTCAAGCTGGTAGTAGAACTTCCGCTCTGAAGCAGGAGCAGGCCCCTCTTGGTAATACCAAGCGTTGGCCTCCGCTGGATGGCCGGGGCCAGGGTCGAACCCTTGCAACACAGCGCACGCTTCCGGGGAACTCACTTGCGGCTTCGCGGTCATGGTTGCTTTCCTCCCTTCTCCAGGCGCTCGATAACCATTGCTGCTTGTAAGTCGCTTAGGGTGGCGAACTCACCCTTTGGCCCCTGACGGGTGACGAAGATGTCACCTCGGAGGCCCAGCCAACCTTTGGGCAGCCCCATCAGGGCGCCTTCCTCGTTACAGATGACCATGAACGGCTCAGAGAGCGTCCAGGGCACGGCCTCAATGTACCCCCCGACGATTTTCTGCATTGCCTCCAGGGTGTTCTCAATCTCGACGGCCTTTGGCTCCTGCTCGGCACGTGCTACGACGACCTGCATGATGCTGAAACCTCCTATTCCTTAGCACTGTGGCCGGGGGCCACAGTTTACCTCCTGCTTCGGCGGCAGGTGCTGTTCGATAACGTCCGCCAGGTGGTGGAACATGGCCGCCTGGTGTTTCAGGTCCGCCCGCGTGTCGGCGAGGAAGAACCAGTGGCGCGGCAGCGCCTCCTGCTCTGCGCAGCTGCCAAAGTAGAACTTAACCCCTATAGGCGTCCCCATCAATGGCTCGAATGCGAAGGTGATGGTGGCCACCTCTACGTCGCGGCCGCCGGGAAGGTCTGGCTTGACGATGGACATGCTTTGCTTGAAGCGGTTGAAGTCCTCCTCCCAGTCGTAACCATCGGGGATACGGCGCTCACAGTCAGCGCAGGTTTCGCCATACCAGCCCGATTCGTCGTCTGAGGCGAAAACCGGGTGCGCCTCGTTACCCTCGCTGTCTTTGGGCGGGTTCTGGTCGTCGGCGAGGGCGGCGACGCCGAAGTGATTCTCGGCGCACGTCAGGCAATGCATCGCCGCGTCGTAAGTCCAGGCCACAATTTCGCTGCTGTCCGACATGGTATCACCTTCCCCTTGTTGGGAGAGTGTACACGAAAACCGCAAGTGCCATGACCGCCAAGCAGCCTATCAAGGCGCCCGCGAGGTTCGCCGTTGCGGCGCAGGGCGGGTACTCCACAGCAGCGGCGTGCATGTTGTACGCGCCCCAGGAGCCGATACCCGTTGCCGCCAGGCACAGGATTCTCACGAGCCGAAGCATGGCAGCACGTCCTTTCTACCAGGCCGGCTCTAAAGGTCGTGGTCGATTTCGTGGACGGCCTTGTTGTAGTCGTTGACGCGCTGCGCGTTGAGTGCGTCTAGTTCGGCCTCGTATTCATCCCATTTCGCCCACATCGCCTTCTCATCGGTGAAGTAGTGAACAACATAGCGGCTGTCGGTGCAGCTATCGACCTCATAGCGCACGACAGCGCCCACGTACTGGCGCAGGGAATCGACCTCTTCCTCAGTCAACCTAGGCTTGATCGGGTCTGAGACATCGGGCGCCGACCAGGAGAGGTTGTGGCGCAGGAGGTAAACGCACCAGCCATCCTCCTGGACGCTGCCAACTTCAAGGTCGGAATGCTGTTCGGCGAGGTGTGCCACATGGAGGTCGATCACCTTCTGGCGAAGCGTCTTTGTCACGGCGCTTAACCTCCTATTCGTCTTGTTCGTCTTGCGCAGTCACCGTTGCAGGTATTCGGGCCGATCACACCCTGGTGTCGCGTTCATCTTGCGCACGTGGGGCGGCATGTACCCTGTGAAAAGGTCAGGGTATCCATTCGAGAGCGCCTCCCGAATGAGGCGCTGTGTGACATCCCAACCCACGCGGTCTAGCACGATGTTCGGGATGCGGCAGCCTTGACGCGCGGCCAGAATCAGCACCGCGAAATATTCGGTGGGGCCGATACATGCCTCCGCCTCTGCACGCGTGCAGCTTGATTTCTGGGAGGCAACATTGCGGCGGATCGTGACGATGCGGTGAGCACGATACTGTAGGGGCGTCATTTCCCAAAGTGCCTTCGTTATGAAGTCGCCTGGACGCCAACGAGCCTTTGCCATCGTGCTATGCCTCCTCTACTTTGGGCATGGCGCACTTGACGCGCCAGCCACGAAACCGCGCGCCTAGGGGCGCCCTTGCGTAGAGACACGCGGAACCCACGCGGCCGTCAGGGTACACGCGGACGCAGTAGTCGCGCCCGGCGCACCCCCTGCCTAGCAATCTGTCGGACAGTTCGAGTGTGGTTTGGTGTGCCAGTATGCCGTTGACGTAGGCGCCCAGCCGTGTATTGTCACGGCGGAGCAGTCGGCCCTTGTAGGCGCGCCAGAGCAGGTTCTTGTACCATTCGGGCAAGCGCATTGACGCTGACCTCCTCAGATTCGGTCTGTGGGGGGCGTGTTACTCCCTTCCAGGGGATGAGTTTGTGACGACGATGACGCGGCGGTTGTATGCCGCCGCCACTTCCATATCGTCGAGCAGATTGCGCAGGGTAATGCGATCCCGCTCGTCGAGTTTGCCGATTCGACTGCACCACGCGGCCTTCTGTTGCTGGTTCACCGACAGTCCCTCCTGTTGTCAGAGGTTCGGCGCGTGCTAGTCTTCGTCCTCTTCGTCCTCTTCGTCCTCTTCGTCTTCAGGGGTTAGGCGGGCGGCAAGCTCGTCCCAGTCCTTGTCGAGCTTTACCTGGCCGTCTATCTGGTGGCGCGGAATGACTACTCCCGAATCGTACTCAACCTTGTCATACCAGACGACCTCTTTTTGCCCCTGGTCGTTCACGGTATAGACGGCGCCCTGTTCCCGCAATGCTGCAAGCTCGTCGGCATTGAGGACGGGCGGGGTTCCTGGCGGGCAACAGTACTGGATAGCTTCCTTCACATGGAGTGCGTCAGGTTCGTCTTTGGGGCCGAGAATCGGGATGTCAAACTTGGCCGCCCACAGTCCCACCGTGGAGCAGTCACCCTCCGTTTCGTCCTGCATGGATTCGAGGGTAAGTTGGTGGATGTACTCTTTGAGCACGTCCCAGCGGCAGTTTTCGTCCTTGTACACAGGGCGATACCTCCTGTAAGTTATGGCTCACACATTGTTAGAGCGCGGGGATGGTGAGGCTGGGACCACGATCCTTGCGCGTGTAGTAAATCAGCACGTCGCCGTTGTCGGCCGTGTACTGGTACTTCGCGCGCGTCTTGCCTGTCCCGACAACCACGCGTTCCAGGGTAAGGGTTTTGGCGCCGTTCTTCTCGGCCATGGTTTTCCCTCCTCTCGAATGTAGTGGTAGCAATGTGGTCGAAAACTTGGTGGGACGCGCGCGGTTTGCCCGATTTGTGGTCAGTAGGCGCCGCGCGCGTCCCTAGGTAGTAGTGCAGTAGTTGCAGCATAGTAGTTGCATGTTACCATGCAACATATCCCTCCCTGTGGCCGCGCGCCGCTGTCGTACAAGGAGCCACCTTGCACCGGAAAGCGCGCCGTCAGGATAGACTATTGGCAGTTAGTTGTGCTGGCCGGCAGGGCTAGTGCTAGTCCTGCACCTATGCCGTCATTAGTCGTTTTTGCGCCCATGGTACACTGTTTTGGCGCGTCACCTGCTGTCAACACGTGACGTGTTGCTTAGGTGTACAATCCCTGTCGAGGATTAGGGCGCCAGTATGGCGGGGTTTTCCCCGCGCCGTGCTAGACAAGTGACAGCTTGTCATTGCACGTCGTTTTCAAGGTTCGTCGAAACTTAGTGCCACAAGATTGTGATAGGCAGCGGCCATATTTGGGATTCCAGGTTATTCCTTGCCATGGCTACTGCATCTTTTCGGATCCTATAGCCATGTTTAGTTTCTGTCGTCAGCGCGTCAGTATGCGTGTTGTGGTAGATTCGTGCATACCACTTTCCGCTCCTGTCGCGCCAAGTTTCCAACTTGGTCACGATAACCACCACCTATTTAGTTGTCACGCGCACTTGGCGAGAATGCTGTGCGTGGGTGCTATGCAGAACCCACCTAAGTTGTGCGCACAGTTTCTATGCGTTGCCGGGCATTCCCCTGTCGGTGGCAGAGTCATTGCGTCCTCTGTCCTCCTACTTGCTAAGCTGGGACAACCCCTTTGCAAGTGTTCCGGTGAGCAGGAAGGCTAGGGCGATTAGGATTCCGCACACACAACCCATGTTCTGTTCCTCCTGCTCCTCTAGTATGTCCTCTCCTTGATTAGATCATACCACAGCCAGGGTTATATATCAACGTCCATATTTGGCTATGACGGCCAGCCTGGGCGAACCACGTCCGTAAAGCTCACTCATACTCTCTGCGCCGTGGTAATGCTAGTCCTTTCAGGTTCTTCTATCACGTTCAACCCATGCTTTTAGAGCATGGGATAAGCTGTAAGCATGTACGTAAGGTGTTAGCATTAGTAAACGGCGGGGGAAGTGCAGGGCAATACGTACATGCCCAGGTGGCCAGGACGTGGGAGCAAGTGCTGTCAGCATAACGAGTGTCAACTAGTTATGTAACCTACCGGGGGGCGCCCCACGCCCCCCGGCCTCCCGTATGGGTGGGATACCCCCATTTGCCGCCGGAACGAATTGACCCCCTGGAAAATTTTACCTTGACAGCGCACCCTAGACGTGCTACACTAAGGCCGGCAGAACCCCCATCAGGCATCGGCCGGGCCAGACAGTGGGACGCGGCTCCTTTAGCGGGTAGGCCAGCGCACCCCAGTCAGCGCCCGGCCGAAGAGAATAAGGGCGGTACGTCGTTTAAAGAAGGACGCGGGGAAAGCCCGAAGACGTGACGCTGAAATGCGTCACCGTACCGCCCTGATAAGCCACTTGACAAGTCCCCCCATACCTTATATACTCTTTAATAGAGAGAATAGGGGAAAGGGGGAAGTCTACCCTTGAAGGACAAAGAAGAACAGGAAGACCCTCGTTATGAGGGACTGAAGGAGATGCTGCCGTATGGGCATTCAGGGTCCATCGTGTCCGGGGTGCGTTCCAGCCGCCGCGCCGGTCGTGGAAGGTCCGACGGGTCAGGCCGCCGCCCATCCCATCAACGGTGGTCACGACGCTTCGGGGAAGTGTGAGCGGGTCGCGGGCCTGACCGTGAGCCAGATGCGTTGCGGCAACCGCGGCCTGGAGATCGAGTTTGTAGGCGGTGCCTGCTTCCACGCTACTCTTAACACCCCCGACGCCAGCCTACCCGCCGGCACCTACCTGGAGACGTGGTGCACACACTCGAAGTCCAAGACGGGGTGGACCACGTGCAAGACCCCCCTCACAGCCGGACGCCCCGTTGACCGCTACGGGCCGATCCGTCTCAGGCACGGATGATCAAGCTATATCAGTGTGAGCACTGCAAGGGTGTAGTGACGTCACGGACTGACAAGGGTTGCCTGATGTGCGGCGCCGCGCCTGACCGCCTGCGTTACGTCTGCTCTGTGGAGGAGGCTGAAGACGATGCCTGACACGAAACACTACAAGTCGCGTGAAGTCTCCGGGGCCAGGGCCGGCCGTGGGGAAACCCTGCGGCAGCGTACCATCAAGAAGGACGGGCATCTCATCAACGTCGCCGTGATGAGCAAGCCCGGCCCGCGGGGTGGCAAGACGGTCGCCACGTCCATCCGCCACCCCAAGCGCAAGCGGTAGGATGCCCAAGAAACCTCTTAGTCCTGAAGAGGAACAGGCAGGGGAGTATTACATCTGCCCCACCTGCGATGAATACCACACCTGCAGGTGGTGTGAATTCCTCCTCAAGTGGGTTGCTGAGCACTCCAAGGAGTTCAAGGAGGAAGAGTCAAGGGAGCAGGTTTACACTAATAACGGGGGTTTCCTCTTTACCCACCGCCTATACTGCACAAACTATTGGTGGCTCGAATCTGAGGCATGGTACAGGAAGTCTCCCTGTGAGTGCTGCTCAATACGGAAATGGTGTGCGTGGCGCAAGCCACGTGAAACTGCGGGTAAGACGTGGATTGATAAACCCATTCACACTATCCTTAGCAACTATGACTACAACCGGATGATAGACATCCAGGCCCAACATTGCACCGTCTGTAGGGACAGGCAACAGGAGGTGGGTTGTTCAGATGGACGGCTTTTTTGAGTCAGATTCACCAATCCCTATCGATCCTGAAACATACGAAAAGAAGCAGGCAGGACGCCTCTACATCTGCGACAGCTGTGACCACGAGTGTGTTTGTGGGTGGCGCAAACAGCTTCTCAAGTGGGCCGCCACGCACTTTGAGAAGCTGGCTGCGGAAGAAGTGAAGGCACAGAACAAGGAGTTCGTCTTCTTCCACCACGTGTACTGCTCATACCACCGCCAGCCTGCATCCTCTGAACCTAGGGTACAAGAGTGGGGAAAGGAACTCCCTTGCGAATGCTGCTCAGTACGGCAGTGGTGCAAGTGGTGTGAACTGCGGAAGGTTCAGTCTAAGGCGTGGGTAGACAAGGCAAGGCACACCATCATCTTTGCCTATGACAGGTACAACTGCCAAGTAGGTGCTCAGGCTTGGCACGTGGCCCTCTGCGAAGATAGGCCGAGGAGGTAGGAGGTCAGTACTTTGGGAATCCGCCGGATCTACATGATCTCGTGCGACATATGCAGCCACTGGCACGAGTTTCAGAGCGTGGCCGTTCGCAGCGTCAGCGACGTAGAGCGGCTGGCGCTTGGGTACGGGTTCGTAGCGGTGCCGCGCAACAAGCTGGCCGTCGATGCTATCATACGCGTAGGGTATAAAGTGCCCCGGCAGACGCCACGCGTCTGGCTGTGTCATCCGTGTGCGGGCCAGTATCTCAGGTATCCGGCCAACGTACAGGCGTCAGACAAGATTGAAGGCGCGCGGGCGGCAGTGGCGGCGGCGGAGGCGAAGATTCCGAAGGTGTCACTCTCCGAGGTGGCGCGCCGTGCGCACGAACAGCAGGATGCCCGATGAAAGGTCAGGAAACGCTGTTTTCGTCGGCCTCGGGCGAGTGGGAAACGCCGCCGAAGCTCTTCAATTACCTCAATTTACGCTTCGCATTCGAGGTTGACGCCGCGGCAACGAGCGAAAACGCCAAGTGCGCGGCGTTTTTCTCGTTAAAGGACGCCGTGGACGGCTTGCGCCAAGTTTGGGCGCCGAAACGGGTCTTTCTGAACCCACCGTACGGCCGCGAAGTCGGAAAATGGGTTGCAAAAGCTCATTTTGAAGCCCAACGCGGTGCCCTGGTCGTTTGTCTCCTGCCAGTGCGCTCGGACACGGCCTGGTTTGCCGCCTTTTGCTCTCGCGCCGACGAGATATGGTTCCTGCGGAAGCGTTTGCGCTTCGTCGGAGCCACTAACAGCGCGCCATTCCCGTCAATGATCGTCGTCTTCCTGCCTCGCAGCACGGCAATCACGCCGGTACTGCGAGTCTTGGAGCCGTCGGAGTGGGAACGGGCTTGACACGCCTCTTCTCAGGCTATATACTGTAAGTAAGATAGCTAGCTGTCACCAGTCGCGGCCACCTTGGGGTGGCCGCACTGCTTTAGGGGGGTGTCGAGATGCCGATGTCGGGGGTGCAATACGACAAACTGCTCCACGGCTACCACGAAGAGCGGTTGTCCATGCGCGAATCCGCCATCACCGCCGGGGTGGACTACTCCGAGGGGGTGAAGGCGCTTGTGGCCGACATCCGGCGCATCACCTCGGGCAAGAAGAAGTTCGGGAGGTTCAGCCTGGACGTGCGCCGGGCTGTGCTCGAACGCTACCGTGACCTCGCGGTGGAGAATCCGACTTCCCCTGATGTTACGGAGCGGGTGGGCAAGGAATTCGGCATCTGTAAGGCTACCATTCGCAACTGGCTTCGCCCCAGCTACACGCGGGCGGAGGCGGCCGGCGAGTTGCTGATCGCCGCCGACACCGACGCCGCGAAGACGTTGATAGGGGCGTTGTGCGCGCGCATCGCGTCCGACGACCAGGTGGTGGCGGTACTGGCTGACCTGCGCCAGGAACTGGCGAGGGATCTCTACGCCTACGGCCGCCACTTTTACGATGCCGCAGCGGGAGCGTTGGGCGACCACAAGGCGGGCGCTTTCATCCGCGCCGCCGCCACCGCCGGTCACTACGCAATTCATGACGGCCAGATCCTCTCTGGCCAGGCCACAGAGCGTTTCGGAGCGATGTTCAACGAACTGGAAGGTCTTTCCGACGATCAGCTGCGCGCTGTCGTGGAGGGCGCGCGGCGGGGACTGGTGGGTGATGTCGGTGATACGAGCGCAGCCAACGCCTGAGCGTGTGGACCTTCTGGCGCGTGCCGTACAGGCGCGTACCATTGAAGCTATAACGTCGCGGTTTGCGTTGCGCCTTTACGAGCCGAACGTCGGCCAGCTGCGGTTTCACCAGTGCCCAAAGCGTTGCCGCATAGAGTTCGGTGGCAACAGGACGGGTAAGACCGAAGGCGGGACCGTAGAGGCCATGTGGTTTGTGACGGGGACGCATCCGTACAGGATGGTGCTCCCGTCGTCGGGGTGGGTGGTATCCTCGACGTTTGAGGTGCAGCGTGACGTCGTGCAGGAGAAGTTCGAGAAGTACTTGCAAGGCGTGTCCCACACTGTATTCTGGCGGGACAAGCAGCGCGACTACTGGGACCGTGTGGTGATCCCGACCGCCAACGGGTCGCAGACGATCACCTTCAAGTCAGTGGATCAGGGTCGCCTCGCGTTCACTGGTGCTGCGGTGTCGTGGATCTTCCTCGACGAGGAAGTGCCCATGGACATCTACACTGAGTGCCTAATGCGCACCATGAGCCATCAAGGCAACATGTGGGGCGCGATGACGCCAGTAACCGGCGTCATGTACGAGTACATAACCGAGCCGGCGCCGGGTGAGGCCGACCCCGAGATGTGGTTTGACTACCTCACTTGGGAGGACAATGCCAAGTACCTGCCCGAAGTGGAGCGCCGCCGGCTTCTGTTGGCAATCCCGCCGGAGGAGCGTGAGGCGCGCATCTTCGGGCGGTTCGTGCCGAAGTCAGGTCGCGTGTACCCACAGTTCAACGACCGGGTGCATGTCATCGAACCGTTTGAGATACCGGATACGTGGAAGCGGTACGCTGGCTTTGACTACGGCTTGCGGGCCGCAACCGCGGTGATGTGGGTGACGACAGATGCTGACAGCAACGTGTACTTCTACGACGAGCATTACGCCGCTGAGCAGGAGCCGCCGTGGCACGCGGAGCGCATCAATGCGCGCGGGCGTACGCTGCTTGTCGCTGACCCAACGGTATTCAACCGCTCCGACGCCTTCGGGGGTACGGTGGCAGGTATTTACGAGCGGTACGGCGTGCAGTTGCGACCCGCGCGCCGTGGAAGCGGCAGCTGGAAGGCGCGGACGAACCTTCTCCGCCAGTTGCTGCGGTACGAGATTGACGATGCAGGCATTGTGGTGAAACAGCCTCGGATGTTCATATTCCGCGACTGCTGCCCAAACTTGTGCAGTGAGTTGCGCAAGCTGCGGTGGCGCGAAACACGCACAGTTACCGTGGAGCTACCGGAAGATACGCAAGGCCCTGACCATGCAATCGATGCGGCGGGGTACTCGCTGGAGATACCGTTCGCACACTTGTTGCCGCAACCACAAGCGGTTGTGGTGAAACCGTGGAAGCCGCGCAACAAGTATACCGGCTACTGATAGGATTGGGGTGGTGACAGTTGGCTCGAAAGCGCAGGGAAAAGGACGATTACGTAGAGCTTGTCAAGACGCGCCGCTTGCAGGGTGCTTCCGCGACATCTACCCTGCGGAGCATCTGGCGTGAAAGCTACCGGCTCTATAAGTGCTACCTTGAAGAGCCGGCGAAGCAGGTGTCATTGACGCCGGAATACATGCGGGCTACGCTGTTCGTGCCGGAGACGTTCGCCGAGATGGAGACGTTGGCGCCGCGGCTCTTGCGTGGTATGTTCGCATCCCGGCCAACCGTGCGCGTACTGGCGTTCGGTGATAGCGACGCCGAGCGGCAGCACGCGCTGGACAATGAGGCGCTACTTGACTACCAGCTGCACGACGTAATCCGATTCCCCGCCGCTACAAAAGCGGGGGTATGGGTGCGCCTCGGGCTGCTGTTCGGCATGGCGCCGGCGCTGGTATCCTGGCGCGTTGACAAGCGCAAGGTTTGGCAGCGGGCGCCAGTGTCGCCGGGCAGCGACGCGGAGCGGCAACGAGCGGACATGTTCCCCGGAAGTGTTCGCCAGGAACGGCAGCGGGTGGAGCAGACGACCTACGACGACCCCGACGTGACCCCAATCCTGCCGCAAGACGTGTGGTGGGATCCGGGTGGAAACAGCGTCGAGACATGTACTTGGGTCATCGTCCGTTCGTACCCGACGTTGGCGATGCTCAAACGTGTTGTGGAGCGCAATCCTAAGCAGTACCGCAACATGCCCGATGTCGAGGACGCCGCCAGTACGACACCTCAAGAGACTGCATCCGAGAGTTTGCGCGCCGCGGTTTCGCTTGGCGGCAGTGTGCCGGGGCACGCGCGTGACCGTCGGCTGGTGCTCGACGAATGCTACACTGACGACGAGATTATCAGCGTCGTCAATGAAAGCATCTTCATCTCCCATCGGGAGAACCCCTATAACGGCAAGCCGTTGGTGATCGCGGTGGTGACGCCTGAGATCACCAACCTATGCGGTATCGCACCGACTGAAGTGATCAGGACGCATCAGTACGAGTTGAACGATTTACATAACCAGCGCATGGACGCATTGATTCTAGGGCTACTTAAGACGTTTGTGGCGCGCGAGGGGTCGCCCGCCGCGCACGCGGATCTCTCGGAGTTGCTGCGCCCGCTGGGGCGGCTTGTAACTACTGACATCGCTAACGACATCAAGGCGTTGGACTTGGGCACAGTGCCTATGATGTCGTCGGAGATGGAAGCCACGTTGAAAGCCGCGATGCAGGAAGCGACCGCCGCGTACGACTTCATGCGCGGCGGTGCTGTGCGCAACCGTGAGACGGCCACTGCCGTCCGCGCGCGCACTGAAGGTGGTAGCTTCCGGTTCGGCGATTACCTTGGAAACCTCGAAACCACCGGCGTGTATGATATTGCGCGCCAGATAATCGACATGAACCAAGCGTTCGTCGCCGGCGCGAAGCCGGTGCGTCTAGCCGGCGGTGGAATGCGGCACATCCCAGTCGGCGGCCTCGACGGTAAGTTCCATTACATGGTCGCCGGGTCCGCGGTGGAACCCATCGCGGACAAGGATTTGCGACGGCAGCAGCTGCTCCAGTTCATCGCCGCCGTGAGCCGCCGCCCGGAGCTTACGATGCTCATTAATTGGCGGCGGTTCATGGTTGAGTTGCTGGCAGCCTTTGAGTTCCGTGACCCCGACAACTATATACAGCCCGCGATGCCCGCCGTGCCAGGAATGCCTCCTGGCGTGGGCGCACCGCCCGGCGTGGGGCCGACAGGGATTGCAACAGGGCCGGCCACAGTAGGCCCCCACACGCCGGAACTCGCGCCGCGGAAGGTGGTGCCGGCAAATGCTCCTCGCGCCGCGCGGATCGTCCCAACCTAACCCGGCAGAGGAGGCGGCGCGGGGCGTCGCTGTTGAGGCGATGTGCGCCAGCGTTGGGTGGACCCACGTTGACGCGCGCTTGACACAGCAACACAGTGCGGCGCTCAGCAAGCTGGTGAGCGCGCTGCCGGGCGACGTGGCGGAGATCGCCAAGGCACAGGCTGTATGTCGCTTCATCGACGAGTTCCGTGTGATCGTGCGCACTTGGATCGAGCTTGGCCGCAAGGCCAGGATAGCCCTTAACCAACCTGAGACGAGGTGAGTAGTGTGGCCGACGAGCCAAAGACCACTCCCGACGCCCCGGTGTCACCGGCTACCGTCCTTGCAACGCCCCCTCCCGGCCAGGCTGCGGCAGCGGCTGGTACTGGAGTCACGGCGGTGCAAGGCGCCCCGGTGTCGCCAGCTACCGTTGGCGGTGGCGCGGCTGCGGCAACCCCCGCAAAGAAGCTGTACGCGAACAAGTACGAGACTGTAGAGGATCTGGAGAAGGCGTATGTGGCGGCGCGCACGCACATTGCTAGGAGGATGCCTGCTGCATCGGCGGACGCGATACTGGCTGCCGGTGCAGGCAACGCGGCACCAGCTGCGGCTGCGGGCACAACTGCAACGGCAGCGCCCGCTCAGCCCGACCTGTCGCGCCCGTTGGTTCCGTTCGATCCTACGCAGTACGATGATCCTGCAGCTGGGGCAGTGGCGTATACCAACGCTGTGTTTGCCCAGCTGCTACAAGGGCTAGCGCCCGTAATCGGGCGGATGCAGCGCGACCAGACGACAGCGGCGCTTGATTCGCTCGTGGGCGAGTTCCCTGACGCCTTGGAATTACACGCGGAGATCGCCACCATCGTGAAAGACAACTCCGCCATCAAAGCGGCGTTGGCCGGCGGTGAGGATCCGCGTGGTGTGATGCGTTCGGCCTATTTCATCGCACGTGGGATGAAGGCCGGCGAGGCGATGGTGGCGGCCAAGGCCGCCGGTGTGGAGGAAGGCGTGGCTGCGGTGGCAGCGCGAGGTGCCGCAGCTGGTGTGGGCGCAACAGGCGCGTCAACCGGCCCCGCGGCGGTCGGTGATGAAGCTGCACAGCTGAAAGCCTCGCTGTTCAGTACGACGCCGCGCAAGGGCGCGCTGGCGTTCGTCCGCCAGCCCTTGGCGGATGAGGTGTTACCAGTAAAATAGAAGCCCCGCACCCCACCGTGGGTGTGGGGGTTGGGGAGGGTTTGACACATGGGTGGTGGAAGTGGCACCGCAGGGCCTGTGTTTGTGTCGCAGTTTGACGACCGGCGCATGACGTTGGACATCGCCGACGAGATCCTGATGCTGAACCCAAACGCAACGCCGTTGATCGTTCTGCTCAGCAAGCTGCGCAAGCAGCAGACGATCTCGCCTGAGTTCATCTGGTTCGAGGATGACCTGGGGCCGTACATTGACCGGATCAACCACGGTGGAGGTTACATCGCCGGTGCCGTCGAGCTTGTGGTTGATAACGGCGTGTACTTCGCTCCCCATGACCTCGTGAAGGTGTTCCGCAGCAGCGAGGTCATACGAGTTATCGGCGTCAACGTGGACACCAACACGCTGACTGTCACGCGTGGCTATGGTACGACTGTCGCCGCCGCGATCAACGACGACGATTACCTGTGTATCCTTGGCAACGCCATGCCTGAGAACTCGACGCATCCTGACTACCGTTCCGGCCAGCCGACCAAGCGTACGGCGTATACGCAGATCCTGCGCACGCCGTTCGGTGTCAGCCGGAACTCCGCCACTGCGCGGATGGTGACGGGCGAGGATGAGCGGAAGCGCCTTACCCGCTTGAAGGGTGAGGAGCACAACTTGAAACAGGAACAGGCGTTCTGGTTCGGCGAGGGCAAAAACGACCTCGTGAACCACGTGCGCGCGATCAAGGGTATCTTCGCCTACATTACCACCAACGTCTACGACGCGACAGGTGCCCTTACCGAGTCTGAGTTCGAGCAGTTCCTGGAGACGGCATTCGCCTACGGCTCCAGCGACAAGTTCTTCTTCGCAGCCACGCGCATAATCTCGGTGATCAACGGCTTTGCCAAAGCAAAGCTGGAGATCGAGATGGGCGAGGACACTTATGGTCTGAGCATCATCAAGTACCGGACGCCTCGCGGGACGCTCCACATGATGGAGCACAAAGGGTTCATCCACGACTACAACGACACAGGTGTCGTGCTTGACCTCGATGAAGTCACGCTGCGTCCGTACGTCGGCGCGGATACCCACCTCAACCGCAACATTCAGGAGCCGAGCCGCGATGGGTTCCTCGACGAGTACTTTACCGAGGTGGGGTTGCAACTCAACTGCGAGAAGAAGCACGCCGTCATAGTCGGCGTGACTAGCTAACTCGCGCTTCCAGGTGGGTTAGAAGGAGGGATTGTAGTGGCGGGAAAGGGAAAGTCCATGGCGCCGGCGCGTACGACTGTAACACTACCGGGCCACCCGGCCGTACCGCCGGCCCCAGTTGCCGCGCAGGTGCCGGTCGAGGAGCCGGTCGTCGTACCTGATGAGGAAGAGGTCGTGCTTGACGACGAAGAGGAAGAAGAGGTCACGACTGCGTCGGTGGCCGCTGTTTACACCAGTATCTACCCGCAGCTGATCATCGTCATAGAGCCTGCTGACAAGCAAGTCTTGTACGGTCAGGTTCACTCGATCAAGGGGCGGCGGATCCAGTTCGACAACGGCAACTACACAACTAGTGATCCCAGCGAGATCGCAGCTATCGAACGCAGCAAGTTCTTTGCACGCGGATTCATCAAGCGTGTGGCGAACATAGATACGGTTAAAACCGTACTGGCTGCGGCTGCGCATGGAGGTACGAAGTAAGACATGGCCGCTGTGCTCACGTTCAATACTCCGGCTCCCGCCGTGTCCGCTCTGCGTGGCCAGGCGGGCTACCACCCGCTGGTCGTGACGACAGGCCGGATCGCGTTCGATGATTCGTACCCAACGGGTGGCGAATCTGTGGACCTGTCCAACGTGCTAAAGCACGTTCTGGGCGTGGCGTTCATGGGTGCCAAAAGCGGCTACCTGTTCGAGGCTGATCTTACCGCCGGCGCTGCGGCGGTCAAGGTTCTAGTGCGCACGCCCGTCAACGTGCAGGCGGTGCACACGCACGCCGCGACCACGAAGGTCATGCGGGCATTCTACAGCGGCGGCGACGTCAAAGGTGGGGCGGACACCAATTCGCCCAACGCCGACCTCGCTTCCGAACCGACCAACGGCCACGCCGTGGCGGCCTTCGCTACCGTAGCTGGGGGTACTTGGGCCTGTGGAGCGATCACGCATCCTGACCGTCCGCGTAACGTCTGCGTCACTGTCTACAACGACAGTGGCGGCCCGTTGAACCTCTTCGAGGGCGTTATGGCGTTCCTGGTCACTGGCACGTACCACGGTGCCGCGCAGACCGAAACCGTGTCCATCACCTCGACGGCGGGCAACAAAGCCGTCGCCACTACCAAGTACCGCGTGCAGTACGGCGTCAAGGCGTTCAGCACTGTCACCTCCATTACGCTCAACAACGTGCCCGCCGACGGGCTTAAGATCGGCGCCGGCCCCGGCACTCACTTCGGCCTGCCGCTCGATCTCGCCACGCCCGCCGAAGCCGACGTCCTTGACTTCGCCGTTACTGCCGTGCGCAAAGCCGTTACTGGCTGCGTCGATACGGCTAACAACACTGTCAACGTCGAAGCTATCGCTGACGCCGCCGACTTCGAGGTCACGTACCTGGCGGCAGCGTACGTCTCCGCAGTAGCGACTGGCGGCGCGATAGCGGCTGCCGTCGCCGCTGAAGTAGCTGACACGACTAACCTCAGTACGCTGGCTGTCGGTTTCGTGGCCTGGGGTTTGCCTCCGGTGTAACAGGCAGGGGCCGGCCTGGTCCGCCGGCCCCCCGCCTACTCGCTCTTGGAGGGGGTGCACCTGTGGCGGCGGATGGGCACAACGAGGAGGAATGCCGCGCCGTTTGCGCGGGACACAGTGGTGTCACTGCGCGGCTTGATAACGCGGAGAAGGTCGTCAGTGAGGCGAAAGGCGACCTTCGATGGATCCAGCGGACGTTGATCCTGGTCCTGCTTGGCGTTGCAGTTAACGTTGTGATGTCGGCCATTGCAAGGAGGTAGGACTACATGTTTCACGATCTATTCATTGACGTCCTGGTGGCGTTGCTCACGGCGCTGGCGACGCTGGGGGCCAGATACGTGTACAAGTACCTGCTGCCTGACGTGTGCCGTTGGCTGAAAACGCGCACGTCCGCCGACCAGTATGCATTGGCGGCACGGTTGGCGGCCACGGCTGCGGCGTTCGTGGAGCAGGTTTACATCCAGATGCACGGCGATGAGAAGTTGAACGCCGCGCTGGAGATCCTGCGTCAGCGACTGGCGGAGCGTCATATCGTCCTTACCGAAGACGACAAGCGTGAGCTTGTCGAAGCTGCGGTACATGGCTTCAACGTTGGCAGGGAACGCGCCAATGCGACCCCCTAAGTTGTACGTTGATTTCGGGGGGCTGTTGGAACAGGTAGCCGCCGCCAGGAACTTCCGGCTGGCGGAGTTCGCCTGCAAGTGCTGCGGTCTGATTCTATGGACTGTGCACCTCCCAGTCCTGATCGTGCGTGCGCAGGCATTCCGCGATCTCGTCGCGGCGCCGGTGCGTATCACGTCAGGTGGGCGGTGTGAACGCCACAACCGCGAGATTGGCGGTGTGTCCAACTCGTTGCACACTTTGAGCGCCGCAATAGACGTCCAGGTTATCGGGCGCACGCCCAAGGAGCTAGCGCCACTGGCTCTCAAGGTGGGGTTTGTGGAGGTCATACCGGAGGGTGATGTCAATGACCGTGCAGCCAGCAATGGCTGGCTGCACATGGGGGTCATTGCGGGCACGCGGTAGGAAAAGGGGTGGTGACGGTGGCCGCTCGTACTGGTCAACAGCTTGTTGACGCGGTTACGTCCGTGGTGGACGATACGTCTTTGTTGGCCACGCTCGTGCTGGGCTGGATCAACGAAGGGCTGGGCAGCCTGGCGGCCGTTCTACGGATCGAGGAACTAGTTACTATCGCCGTGACACCGCCGACGTTGGAATACACGATGCCGACAGCGACGGGGGAGATGATCGAGATCTTCCGCGTTGTACTAGTCAGCGCACCGCAGACTAAGCTGGTCCGGTTGTCGTTGGACGACTTCGACGACCCCCCGGCGTCTTTGGGGGGTCGTATAGGCTACCGCGTTTGGGCGGGAAAGCTCAAGTTGACGTCGCTTTTGGCAGTAGATACGGTCAACATCTACAGGTATCGTTCGCCGGCGGCGATAACGCTGGCGTCGTCACCGGAGGTGCCTCCGTTCTTTGATTCCGTACTGGTTCACTACGGCGCTAAAATCGCGTACGAACGCGACGAGCAGACTGATGCTGCTGCGCTGGCTACGGCGGATTTTGAGCGCGTTTGTGTCAAGATCGATACGTACACGTCCAGGCGCGCGCAGTTGAACAGGTCGGCGTCTGCGCAGTATAAGCGGCGAGTTTAGATCGTGACGAAACAAGTGTTGGTGGTAGAGGATTTCAGCGACGGGCTTAACCGCCTGGTGGTCCCGTTGGACACACCGCCGGGACAGGCCAGCGACGTTGATAACTTCTCCAGCCGGCTTGCGCCCGCCCTGGCCGTCCGGGCGGGGCGTGGTCGCTTCGCCACGTTGGGCGGTGCTGGGACGCTCCTGGCGCCGTACCTGACGGCGGCGGGGCGGTACGAGTTGATCGTCGGTTACGCAGCCACGGTGGCGAAGCACGATGGTGTGACCTTGACGGTGTTAGACACTGGTTTCAGCGGGCGCGTCTGGTCGTGGGCGATGTGGCCTGATCGTGATGAGTTATACATCACGAATCAGGTGGACGGCCTGCGAATGTATGACGGCACAACTTTGGCAGCGGCCGCGGGCGCGCCACCTGCGGGCGACATCGTGGTACTGCACAAGAACAGGTTGTGGGTTGCCGGCATCGCCGCTACGCGTGCGACGGCGCGCTTCTGCGGCCTGAATGCACCGGCGGATTGGGCGAGTACCGGGCCTTCCGGCGCGGGGTTTATAGCGTTCAACACGCCCGATGGGTCGCCGATCACGGCGTTGGTCAGCGGTAGCACCTTGGGTGTGTTCAAACCGGCGCACGTCATCGAAGTTGCGGGCGACAGCCCCGAGGAGCCAGGGTTGCCGTTCAACCGGCTCGACCGCCTCGTCGGGCGTGGTACAAGTTCCCGCCAGGGGGCTGTCATGATTGGTAACACGATCTACTGGGTTGAGCGTGGTGGTCTGTACGAGTACCTGTGGGGCGGTGAGCCGGTTAACGTATCGCTGGCCGCGAACACGCTCTTTGCCGAAATAGACACGAACCGCTACACAGAGGCAGTGCTGATAGCTTCCGGTGATGGGCGTTACCTGTACGTGTCACTACCGTGCTGGACGGCGTGGCGTACTCTCGTCTACGACCGTTTCAAGCGGTCGTGGTGGGAGTGGAAAGCATTCGGCTTCCGCGCGGCGCTTCTGTGGCACCGCCCGCTGTAGGAGGTGAACATACGTGAGGGTGTTGCGGCTTGACCGGCAGACACGCATGGAGGTCGAGGATTCCGGTGGGTGCCGGCTAATTGCACAGCGGGGCCTGCACTACTTCGACCGTGATACCAACCAATTTGAAGATTACGTGCACTGCGTCAACCGCGACGCGTCCGTAAACGGCTTCGCATTGCGTATGAAGTGTGAGCACTGGTCCAGGTTCGGGCCGGGCGGTAAGTTCCGCTTCGGCCTGGCGACTGGGAAGTTCCTTACCTGCACGCCGCAAGGCGCTGTGGCGGTCGCCCCTGTTGCCGACGGGCCGGTCGTCACGTACAACGGTGTGTGGACCAACACTGACTTGTCGTACTGCGTTTTCCCCGAAGGTGTGAAGGAAACGATCAAGCTCAACGCGCCCGATGCTCCTACCGAGTTCGCGTTCGGGCTATGCTGCAACGATGTTGTACTGAGGGCACGCGTGGATGGCGGCTTCAACGTCGTCAGCGACGGTGTGGCCATAGGTATCATACAGCCGGCAACCGCTGTAGACGCCGCCGGCGCTACGGTATCCGTAGCGCAAACTATAGGGCAAGGCGCGCTCACTATGACTATCGATCCCGTCTGGCTGGCTGATCCTGCCCGCCAGTGGCCCGTCATGATTGATCCTACAATTACGTTGCAGCCTAACGGTACGGGGATCGACACGTATACAGACCAGGGATCACCGGACAGCAACTACGGTACTGCAACAATGCTGCGTGTGGGACGCAGCGCCACAAGTCTCAGGCATTACATACTACTCGGGCTGCCTGCGGCGCTGGTCGCTTTTGTCACGTCGCACAACTACACTAGTGCTACCATGTCACTTTATGTGTACGATCCAAAAAACATTGCGCCTGACGTGTATGCCCTAAGTTCCTCTTGGGGTGAGTTGACGGTAACGTATAATAACCAGCCGGGAGTGACGGGCACTGCGGTGGCGGGGCCTAGTCTAAGTCCAGCGGGTTGGAAGAACTACGATATAAAAACAATAATAGGTTCGTGGATTGATGGCATATACGCTAACAACGGTTTGACGATAAAGTACACAGGGTCGGGGGACGACACAGAAGCACAACTTTACTCCAGCGATTACGTGACCGATCCGTTGCTGCGGCCTAAGTTCACCGTAGTATTCGAGTATTTCCCCGGCGCGCCTATATATCCTATAGGTACTGTAACAGCGCCCACCGTGTACAACGCCGTTTCAGGGTTCACCGTGACGGGTGGGCTGCGACATTACATCACGCGCGACACTGTACCCGCTATTGCTAGCAAGCAGTTGCGCATTCGGGATGCCGGCGGTGCGTTGGTATGGGACGCAGGCGTCGTGGCAGACGTGCAAGCGTTTGGCACGTTATACGGTGTATCTTACCAAGCTAGCGGTTACTTCTACGGGCAGTCGTACATGGGCCAGAACTTCGTAGCTATACAACCGCACATCAACGGCGCGCGCGTCGCGTTGGCTACCGAGCTAGCCAGCGTCCCAGCCGACGACATAACCGTCGAGCTTTACGCGGCCGACGGGGACGGGAAGCCGGTAGGCGCTGTGCTGGCGCAAGGCGTTATCATACGTTTTGCGTCCGCCGGCGCGCTTGTGTGGAAGTACGTACAGCTGACGCCTGCGGGGCCGTGCCCCGGTTGCCTGCCGACGGCGCTAACGGTCGGGGCCAAGTACGTAATTATCATAAAGGCGCCGGCCGCGCTGATTGGTAATCGTTACAAGTACGGTTATGGTGCTGATAGTTATTCATATAATATCCTCTCGGATAACCAAGCTGATGCAGAGGCGGGTTTGGGCGGGTTTGTGTGGTCGGCCGGTACTGAAACGCTTGAGTGGACTACTGCTAAAGCGTGGCATGGTATATACTCAATTAAGGTCGTGACTCCCGGCAACGTAGTTACTGAGGGAGTTATGACCAACTTTGTCTCTGCGCCCGCCGGTGTTGTGCACAGTGGATCGTTGTACGCCATTGGGGCGGGTACTATCAAGGTCGTGTTGCAAGCCTACAGTGCCGTAGCGTTTCTTGGCGAGAGTGTGCCGCATGTGATAGTGTTGAATAGTATCACATGGACGCGCGCCAAGACTGAGAACTTCCTTACACCAGTCGGGACCACGCGGATTCGTCTTATCGCCGTAACGTCCGGCACGGCGCAGGCTATAACGTTTTACATCGATGGCCTACAGGTCGAACTTGCAGTCGCCGCGTCCACGTGGAAGATGCCCATCAGCGGTGTCTACTCCACTGACGGCGGTGTAACGTGGACCGTATACCAGGACCGCGACTACCAGATTGAGGCGGGCGCGCTGGCCGCTGTGACTGCGGTGGTCCCGCCAGGCTATCTGCAATACGGTAAGGTGTACAAAGTCACCGCCGCGGGCGTGGATGCTAACGCTACGCCGTTCGTCGAATCCACGCTTGGCGGCTACTTCATCTGCATACGCACAACGCCGGCAGGCCCTACCGACCTTGCCGCTGACGACCACCTGTTCGTCGTCGGCGATGATGGCAAGGTCTGGACGATTGACGAAGGCACCACCGACGACGGTGCGGTTATCGCCGCCGAATGGATAAGTGGCGCCCTAACTGCGCGTCAGTTCGTCGCGGAGAGCATGGCCCGCCAGCTGAAGTTGAAGCGGTTGTGGGTAGTCGCTGACGTGCCGACGGGCGCAACGCTGGGAGTGCGTGTCTCAACGCGGGCGCGGGATCTTGGGGATGGCGCGGACTGGTCCAGCCCATCAACCATCGTAGGCACAGCATCACCACAGCGCGTCAAGATCCCGTTGCCCATCGACGCGGGCACTCTCGCGCGCACGCCGTGGTTTCGCATCAAGTTCAGCACGTTGGGGCCGGTGCAAGTGATTGGCATCTACCCCGACGTGCGCTTGAAGAAGTAGGTGACACCATGCAACACCAGATCGCACGTAGCATTGGCGACGTTGCCCGCGTGCTTGAGTTCCTGGTGCGCGGCGGCATACAGGCGGATAACCTGGCGTCGCGTGCCGTCACGTTGGACGCCGGCACTGGATGGGTGGGCAAACTCGATGCCGTGTACCTGGCTGCAACGACAAACGCCGTGGTTGACACGGAGACTGGATTTGCTCACACGCTCGGGCGCGTGCCGGCAGGGTACATCGTCGTGAAGCGTGCCGGCGGCGGTGTCGTCTATAACGGCACGACGGCGTGGACGGCGACGATGATTTACCTCAAATGCACGACGGTGGCCAACGTCGTGACCCTGATCGTGTTCTAGGGGAGGTGACGGTAGAGTGGCGAGTGCGGGCCTCCTGAAGGTTACGGATGAGTTGGAATCGAAGTACGGTATGAAGCGAGGTACTGACTACTACTGGGATGAGGCTACTGGCGCGGTGGTCAACACTCACAGTGGCCAGCGTCTCACGCCGGCGGAACTCACCGACGGCTCGTCATACGCGGATCCTAGCGCCATCCAGGACTTCGCCCTTAACTCCGCAGCCGGGGGCGGCGCCGTGGCTGCCGGCACGCGTGCGGCCACACCCGCAGGCGCCAACACGTACAGTGCCTCCGGCGACCCACGATACCGCGAGTTGCTGCGGACCTTGGGCGGAGCCGTGGGCAGCGACTTCAACTACGACCCTAACACCGACCCGGTGTACGGGGCGATCCAGCAGATGTTTCAGGGGCAGTCCAAGGAAGCGTTCAACGCGATGCTGGCGTCGCAGAACGCGACGGGGATAATGGATTCGTCGATGACCGGCGACCGTGCGGCGGAGATCGCCGCGCGTACCGGCCAGGGGCTGGCGTCATTGCTGCCAGGATTGCGTGAGCAGATGTACGGTGAGCGTCAGGGCAACATCCAGAACATCCTCAGTCAGATTGGGCTGACGGGTAGCCTAAACCAGGCGGGAGACGCCTCAAACCTCGACTGGTCGCAGTTTGGCGAAGGTCAGCGGCAGTTCAACACGACGTTTGGTGAAGGCCAGCGCCAGAACAACATCTCGAACGCGCTGGCTTTGAGCCAGATGTTCGGTATTGGCGTCGATCCGAAAGCCTCCGGTGCGGCGCTGTTCGGCCAGGTGACGGGTAAGCCGACGGCAGCTGTCACTCAATCACTCCTGCCCTGGTCCAAGGGTATGACGCCTTACGAGAAGGGCGCGCTTGGCCAGCAAGGGTATGGCACGAATATGTCCATCCTGCTTGACTTGTTTAAGCTGATGGGCATCGCGCCCAAGGGGCTAGAACAGTTCGGGGTGGGCGCCGGCACGGCGCTGCCGAACCTGGGCGGCAGCGGCGCCGAAATCTCGGACTTGATCAACATTTGGAAGACTTCCGGCTACGCGCCGCAAGGCTTGGAGCAGTGGGGTATCACTAAGGGAGCGCCCCTGCCGTCCAGCAACAGCGGTTACAACCTGCTCACGCCGGAAGGGCTTCAGGCGTACCAAAGCGACACGGCGCAAATCAAAAGCGCCTTGGATAGTGGTACGCGCCCGGACGAGATTATCGCACGCCTGGACGACGCCGTGAAATCCGACGTAATCACGGCGGAGCGCGCCAAGGCATTGAAGGCGTATCTGGCCACTGTACAGAAGGGAGGTTAGGCTGTGGACCCCCTAACCGACAACTTTTTCACCCGCGCGGGCGGGAAGGAAGTCAAACGCCAAAACCTCTACCAAACGGCGGCCGACCTCCGCCGCCAGATCGCAAACGACGCCGCCCGCGCGCAGGCCGCAGGCGGGAGTGTGGGCGATAACTTTGTGCAGAAGTTCCTGCGTAAAACCCTGAGCTTGCACAGCATCGGTGAACCGGAGGGTGCAAACATCCTCGGCGCTCCGATGCAGGCGTTGGACTGGTTAGGCACACAGATGTCCCGCCTGGGGTATGGCGTTAGGCAAGGCGTCATGGAAGCCGCCGCAGCCCACCCGGAGACGGCCGCGACGGGCGCGTCCTTCGGTAGTGTCACCCTGCCGAAGGAGCGTCTCCCTGAACAGTGGGCTGACAAGGAGCGGACCAGCCCGACGCTGGCGATGCTTTTCAAGCCGGAGTTCTGGCAGGGAGCGGGGAAGGGCGTCACGCTGAAGGAAAAGCCATCCTTCAGCGACATGGAGGCAGCATTGGGCAACCGGCAGCCTGGCCTCCTGCAATCGCTTGCCGGTGAACTGATCACCGATCCCGGCAACTTTATCCCGGCAAAAGCATACGCGGGGGCACTTGGGCTGCTGGGCAAGGGAGCCAAGGCCATACCTGGCGTGACCCGCGCGCTTGATGTCGTGGCACCAATCGTCTCCACGCGCTACATCCGGCAGACTGGTGTGGGCGCAGAGGAGATGAAGGCGCTGAAGGCGGCGCAAGCGGTGATTCGCAAGTCCAAGCGCGTTGTACGTGGCCAGGGGCAGGAGGCCGTGTCACAGGCACGGCGGGCGTTTAAGGGCATCAGCGCGAAGGCGGCGGAAGCCGCCGCGCCCATCGTGGAATCGGGGAAGATCCCCGGCACGAAGACGATGGACGAACTGGCTGCCCTGTACCTTAAGGATTACACTGCCTGGTGGCGCGCACATCCCCAACGCCTGCACGCAGCCGCTGTAGCCACGCCGGAGGTGCAGGCGCTCGACGACGCACTCGCGCGGCTGAGCAAAGCAATGGAGGAGACTGGCAGTGCCGGCAGGGTGGGCGCCCCCTACGCGGCGGCAGCTAAGAAGCTGGCGAAGGGAATGGGTATCGATCTTAACGGATTGATGAAGGCCGCGGACAAGGCGATGACGCCTGAAGCCGTCATCAAGCGCCTGGCGGATGAGCGGCGCCTGGCGCTCGTCGCGGGCGCGACTGACCTGCCGCCGGACTTCGCGCGCCTGGCCTCGACGCCGGGGGACATTACCGAGGCCGAACGGGCGGCGGTGGTTGCGCACCAGCTGAGCGAGGCGACGACCGCCGCCGACCTTAAGGCAGGCATCAAGTTTGACACGCTGCCTGACTACTTGCACCATCGCTACCTGGACCCGCCTGAAAAGGTACGGGCAGCGTTGGGCTTGGGGCGGCGTCAGCGCATTCCCGGCCTCGCTGCGGGTGAGGCGGGGTTCCAGAAGCCGCGCAAGCTCCTGACGTTGGAAGAGGCCGAAGCGGCGGGCCTCCACCCGATCAAGGACGTGCGCGTGCTGACTACCGCGCGCGAACTCGCGGGCATCCGCCAGCGGGGGACGGCGACGATATTCAAGGAGTTGCAGGACATTGGTGAGGCCGTGATACGCGTCGGTGACGACGTGCCGCCCAATTGGGTACAGGTGATGCAGAAGGGGTTCGCCGGGGTGCCGGGACAGTTCTACGTGCACCCCGAGGTAGGCCGGTGGCTCCACGGAATGCAACGTGTGATGGAAGACCCCACGGAACTCACCGGCCTCTGGCGCGCGGTGCGTAAGCTGAATTCCATATGGGGCAGCACGCAAACCGCGGCGGTGCCGCAGTTCCACGTTATCCAGCTGGCGGGCAACGTGTTTAACAGCTGGGTAGGTGGCGGCGGCAACCCGCGCTATTTCGCCCTCGCACTGTCACGTTTGCGTGGCCTGGCGAAGGGCGTGGACGCAGAGATCACACTGTTTGGCAACACGTACAAAACGTCTGGGTTGTTAAAGGCTTTCCGCCTGGAGGGCGGGGAGAGCGGCGGCATCTACACGCACGTTGGCAGCACAGAGAGCGTAGTGCGTGAGATCGAGCGCGGGGTTTCAGGCGTAACGTGGGTTGATGACTTGATACACGGCCGGGGCCTTACCGTTGGCCGTCGTCTCGGCGCGGCGACCGACAACTGGACCCGGTTCGGTCACTTCCTGAACCGCCTCGCGGTGGGCGACGACATCCCTACCGCTATGGAATCCGTGCGCAAGTGCCTCTTCGAGTACGACGACATTACGCCGGCCATGGCCGCCATCCGCGGCACGTTGATACCGTTCCTGACGTGGCGCCTCAAAAACACGCCGTTCCAGGTTTTTAACATGCTGACACAACCCTGGAAGTACAAGTCGTACCTCCGGCTGCGTGACGCGCTGGCTGAGCGGTACGACGTCAAGCCGGAAGAGATGTCGGAGTGGCAGCACGAAATGGCCGTGCTGCCCATCGGCAAGGATGCGGGTAAGGACACCATCAAGACGCTCAACTTGCAGATCCCGGCGGCGGACATCAACGTCTTCAAAGCCAATCCCGCCGCCACGGCGCGTGAGGGGCTGGCGATGCTGTCGCCTCTCTTCCGCGGGCCGCTTGAGCTTGCCACTGGTCAGAACATGCTCACTGGGCAGAAGCTGCCGGCGTACCCTGGCGAAACTGTCGAGGTATACCCCGGCGGCCCGCGGATTCCCTGGTGGATGATGTACGTCCTGAACCAGGTGCGCCCATTGGGCGAGATACGCGCCCTGGCCGGACAGGTGGCGGCGGGGCAAGGCAACACGGCGCCTGAACTACAAACCAAGCGCGTCCCTGGCTTCCCCAGCCTGTACCGGGAGCAGCCGGCGATCTACGCCGTGCTCGAAAACCTCCGCCGCCAGGAGGCGGCCCTGAGCGGCGCCCGTTACAAGCGGGAGCGTGAGGAGGGCACCTACTTCCCGGCGATGAGCGACATTGAGCAGGAGCGGCCGCCTACAAAGCCGCTACCTACCGGGTTCTTCAGGTAGAGGCCGCGGCGCCGAGCCACCGCGGCCTCTTCTCGCTACGAACTACTCCGTTGAGGGGCACCCCGCCGCTCCCGAGGGCATCTGCGTCGGCGTTCCGATTGCAGTCTCCTTCGATGCCCGCTCCGCCGTGTGCAAGTCACGCAGTTCCTGCGGAGTAAAGAGCTTCTCCACCGCGTCGTGCAGGAACGTTTCCGTGTTCCACACGTTATCGAACGCGTGGACCTCGTTGTCGCCGCTGTAGCAACCCTCCCGGGTGCGCTCAACGACGATCCCGGTTTCGATGCGGTACACTACGATTTTACGACACTTCTCCATTGCTTGTTCACCTCCCTTCAACGCCTTATGGAGCGTGCTACTCGGCCGCCGCTTCACCTTCGACAATGGGCGATCCGCCGGGCGTATCCGGCGCGCCCGGCGCGGGGTACTCGGCCCCGCCCCATCCCATCACGTTGTCGTAAATCATCATGGCGAAATTGGCCACGTCGATGGCCTCAGCGGCGATGTCCTCCAGTCGCGGCTCGGGCGCGGCCGCCGCCGCGATGAGTTCCTGCACCTCGTCGCACAGGCGGGTGAGTAAGTACGTCTGCGGCATGTACGTCCAATGGGGCTTCCGGTCGTGCTCCCGCAGCATCAACTCCATCACCTCGGCGAAGCGGGCGACTTCCGACCGCAGGGGCGTCGTGTAAGTATACACAAGCGGCGCGCCACGCCTGACGACGTACATGTCCTCGCCGGGAATGTACTGGACGCACAGCGGCGTCGGTGACGCTGGCGTGAACAGCTTGCTTCCCGTCGTACACAAGCAGCCGTCCTCCACCTTCACCACGCGGCGGCCCCAAGCGCCGGGAACGCCTACGATGTACAGCCACACCGGCTTGCCCTGTGCCAACAGTTCGGCCACTTGCTGCGCAACGGTGCTGACGCCGGCCTTCATGTCGCTCTCGAAGTGGTCATTGTTCATTGGGGTAATACCTCCGTAGTGCCGCTGCTGCGGCGATGCCTGGACAGGTGGGGCAAACCCACCATTTCTTGCCGACCGGGGACCACCCGGCTACGGCCAGCGCGCCCTCGAAGTCGAGCACACTGTGCGCCGCGCGTTGGAGCTTGACGGTACATGCAATGCACTGTACGCTGTACGTCCGCTCGATCTGACCTCGCGCCATCAAGCCCATCCTCGCTTCTTCCTGTACTCCAGGAGCGCCCGGCGTTCCTGATCAGCCGCTTCGAGGTCCACGTCGAAGAAACGTGCCAGCAAGTGTTCCGTGTCGTCTCCGATCCCCGACCACTCCCCACCGGGGACGGCCTCGTTGTGCCGGCGCCATACCATGAAGCTGATCCCCTGCTCACGCAGCCAGGCGGTGAACTCCCCGATAGCCTGGCTGCTATCGTGCACCTTGAGCATCTTATCCAGGTTCGGGGTGGGTAGTTCGGGGCCGATAAGCTCCGCGACCAGCTGCTCGAACACGCGCTCCTGGCGGCGCCAAGTACGCGCGCGGCGCCGATTCTCGTCGAATGGTGACATAATACGCGTGCGGCCGGGGCCGTAGTGGCGCGCAAGGACATCACAGGCGCGGGCGGCCCAACTGAAGTGTACCGCCGGGTGCTCGTGATTCCGATCCGACGCCATGTACTGGTGAATCAGGTCACTAACGCTGCCGCGATCACCACGATCCAGCCGCCTATCCGCCTCACGTAGGACCGCCTCACCGATGTTTACCCAACGCGTCAGGCGCGACCGCTGCTCCGGTGTCTTTCCCGCCAGCAGGTTCTCCAAGGTGATCCCTCCTAATCTCGAACAGATTTGCCGCAGTAATGAGCGCGCACGCGTTGTGCGCGTGCGTAAGCGCGTCCCGCGCGAAGGCGGCCAGCTGCTCGGGGCTGCGCGCCATTGAGGCGTGGACCGGCGTGCATAACAACTGTGCCGCCAGCTGCTGCTGCTCTCGCGCCCACTTGCGGAGTAACGTGACGACCTCTGTATGTGTCATTGCGCGTCATCGTCGAAACTCAGGCGGAGATTGATTCGTGTCCAGAACTTTGGTGGGGCTTCCTCGTCCTCAGCAGGCACCTGTTCGCGCTGAACGGAGATGTGTAGTGTTGCCGGCGCACCCGTCAAGAGCCGGGGGTGTAAACACTGTTGCTTAACCACGTCACTCGGCGGCACAAGCAACTCACGGATCCCCGCCATGACCTCGTAGGTTAGGATGTCGCCGATGCTGGCCTGAAGCATCTTATCACTCAGGATGAGGACGATGCAGGGCTCCTCCTTGCGCGTCATTGCGCTTCTGCCTCCTCGCCGACGTCCTTGAAGTATTGGTGCAGCGAGTAGTCTTGAGCTTTCACCCAGCGCAGCAGCGTCGCTTTCTGCGCCTCAGTGATCCGGCGCTTGTTGGTGGGTGCGCAAACACACGCAGCCAGTTGTGAAAGCGGGTCCGCCCCGCAGGAGATCCAGTTGTACTCCTCAACCAGCTTGTCCTTCCAGCTGCGGTACGGCGCCGGCGATTCAGCGTCCGGCGCCAGTGCCTTGACATGCTCCTCCGCCGCCGCCTCGTGCAGCCCGAACGACGACACATGAAACCTGCCGTCAGGGGACACGAAGCCGGTTCGCAGCTTCCAGAGCATTTGCGCGCGTATGGGGTCATCTAGCTTCATGATCCTGTCACCTCCCAGTCTTCTAATGCGCCCCATGACGGCCCGAAGCTGACGTCGGCGCGGAAGTGCACGCCGTCCCACATGAACTCCATGTCCTGCTTGAGTTCAGCGCACGCCTGGTCGTGCGTGCCTACGGGCACTTCAACACTGATCGAATCGTGCACCGTCAGGAGCAGGCGCCGGCCGGGATCGTCGAGCAGGCGTCGGTCGTGCCGTACCAGCCCAGCCAGGCAGATGTCGCTGGCCGTGCTCTGGATGGGCGTGTTCACAGCCTGGCGCAGGATAACCTCCGTGTTCTCAGCGCCGAAGTTTAACACGCGCCGGCGCCCGAACGGCGTGCGCACGACGCCGGTGCGCATCGCCTCACGCTTCGTGGATTCGATCCACTCGCGCACCTGCGGCAGCGCGGCGAAGAACCTGTCGATGATCCCCTGCGCTTCTGGCTCGGAGCATCCAACGCTACGCGCTAGGCCGCGCGCCGTTATGCCGTACATGATGCCGAAGGTGGCACGCTTCGCCGACGTGCGCTCAACGCTTGTGACATCCTCCGGTTGCTTCTTGAAAACTGCGGCAGCCATGCTGCGGTGTACGTCGGCGCCCTCCACCGCGTCGAGCAGCACCTTATCCTTGCTGAAAAGTGCCAGGACGCGCACCTCGGCTTGGGACAGGTCGCCCTGAACCATGACGCAGCCGAGCGACGGCACGTACAGCTGATGGATGGTGCTGCCATGTGGGATGTTCTGGAGGTTAGGCTCTTTGGAAGACAAGCGACCCGTTCGCGTCGTGTTGAGGTTATAGGTTGTGTGCAGCCGGTTTGCGCTGTCCAAGAGCGACGGCAGCTTTTGCACGTAAGTGCTGTAGAGCTTGCTCAACTTGCGGTACTCCAGGACCAGTCCGGGCACCAGGCTATCGGTGGTTTCAGACAACCGGGTTAGGTTCTCTTCATCCGACGACATCTTCCCACGCGGTGCGAGAGGCAGCCCGAGCACACCGTACAGCACGTTGCAGACATCTTTCCAGTAGTTGGGGTTGAACTCGCCGCCCGCTGCGGCGTACATCTGCGTCTTCGCCGCCGCAATTTGAGTGGATAGCGTCGCCTCAACCTCAGCGCACCGGGCAACGTCAACGAGGACACCAACATACTCCATCCGCGCCAGTGCGTCACTGGCGGGGTACAGCACCCCTTCCAGGAAGGCGCGCTCCTCCGGCGTCAGCCGCTGCTCGATGTCGAGGAATGCCAGATGCGTGTACGCGGCGTCATAGCCGTTATACTCGTGCAGCAAGGCGGGTGGGCACTCCTCCATACACTTTACATGTCGTGCCACCATGTGCTTGTACGGCGGCACGTTTAAAAGCTCGACCAGGATGCTCTCCAGGTCATGGTCGCCTGGCATCCCGGAGTACAGGTAGTGCGCCAGGAGGAGGTCGCCGCCGGTCGTCAAGCGGGGCATACCGTGCCGCCAAAGCGTCTTTAAGTCGGACTTGATGTTCTGGCCGACCACCTGCATCCTGGCCAGGACTTCATCAAGACGCGTCAAGCAGTAGCGGTCTTCGCACAGGTGCCGGGGCAGGACGACCGCCGTGCCGGGGTGGTAGGAAAGGCCCAAGCACAACAGCTGCCCCTGGCTGCCGTGCTCCTCGTCGATGGTCACGCGGGTAAACTCCGCCAGGCGGGCGCATAGTGCGTCCACGTCGTCGCGTGTCTCCAGGATGAACCGCTCGACGCCGGGCGCGCCGACGCGTACCGACGACGGGTTATGCAACACTTGCGCCGCCTTGCGGAAAGCCTTAACGATGTCAATGTAATAGCCCGGCTTGTGCAGCGCCGCGCTGGGATGGAAGACCGGCATGACGTGGGCCTTCACGTCCTCGCACCACTGGACCAGCCCGTTTTCGTCGCTGATTTTGCCCTTGCCCAGCACTGCCTTTAGCGGCGTTGCGCCGCACAGGATAACAAGGTCCGGCGCCCTGCCGGCCACCTCGTCGAGGAGCCGGTCGCGGCAGCACGCGATCTCATCATCTGTAGGATTGCGGTGCGCGCCTTCGGGCGTCCGCGGCCGGCAAAGGCAGGCATTCGTGACGTAGCACTCCTCGCGGTCGATGCCGACCTCAGCCAGTATCTGGTCAAGCAGGCGGCCCGCAGGGCCGACGAACGGCACGCCACGTGCGGCCTCGACATCGCCCGGCGCCTCCCCGACGATGACCACGCGGGCGGCTAGCGGCCCGCAGCCAGGTACGTACAGGCAGTCGGCTAGGCCGCAACGCTCACACGCTTCCCTCGCCGCCTGCGCCATGCGTCCCGTCGTCCGCATTATTCTGATCGCCATCGCTCAACCCCCTCAACGCACAGGCTAGCTTGTCTACGGCCACCTCAGCAAGATCCGTGGCGGCCGCCAACGCTACCGCTACCGGGCCGGCGAACGGGCCGGCGTCTTCCACCAGGTGTTCCCACACCTTGAACACCGGTGACAACACGGCGTGAATGAGTTCGTGGATAACGGTCTGTTCCAGCGAGTACCCCGCACCATAGGCAGCTGGGGGCCAGCCTATGGCTATCAGGGCGAACTGGATCTCAGGTTGCGCTGCGCAGGTTGCGTAGGCGTCTTTCGGCTCAATCTTGTGCGGCGCCTGCGCGTTGACATCAATGCGCCAGTCCATTAGCCGCAGCCGTTCCTTCCACACTTCGATCAGTCGGCAAAGTTCATCCACTTCGGCTGCTGAACCGGGCCAGTTGACGCTCACACCACGCTCAAACACTCTGCTCTACCCCCTCCCGACCGGAATGTAGTGGTGGCCGCCCAACGGACGCTTCAACAGTACTGCTTTGAGCATCCCGCCCGCGTGCAGGCGTTCGATGTTCGCCGCGAGGGACGCTGCGGTGTACCGCCGGCCCGACGCTTTCCCCAGGGCCGCGGCGACGGCTGACGGCGCCACCGGACGGCGTGTCCGCGTGTACTGGCGCTGGAACTCGTCGAGCACCTTATTGTCTTTCCACGATAGTGCCTTGATCACGCGGTTTCACCTCCCACTTGGTCCAGGAGCTTCACGAACTCCGTCGGGCTGCGCTTCATGATGTAGTACACCAGGTGCCGCAACGCGTCGCGTGCGTGCGGCTTGCCGCGGGTGCAGGCGTACCAACCAAGACGTTTCAGCAGCGCGTTGGGAACGGCCGCCTTCGCGGAAGGCTGCTGCATCACCAGCGGCGACACGTTCTGTGTAGCGCACAGCACCTTGACGTAGCCGATAACCTGGGGCGCAGGCATGTCACTCCAGGACAACGCCGCTGCCTTCCAAGGGTGCAGCCGGAAGTCTTCGACGACGACGACGCGCAGGTAATAGGGGGCAGGGAATTTAAGAAGCTCTGCCGCGATGGTGCACAACTGCCCCGTAAGATCGGGGGCGCTGCACCATTCACCAACTAACGGCAGTACCCTGGCATCCGGGTAGAGCGGATACCGCGCCCACCCCGTCGTTTTACCGGGGTCGATAGCCAGGATCGCCGGAACGTTCGAGCACCACCGCCCGTGAGTGCCACCTGGGAATTCCACTGGAAGCACCTCCCATCTGCGGTTTATGCACGGCTGTATAGTCATAATATAACTCCTGTAGGAGTTCGGTGGGAACTCTTGCACGATGCCCAGTAACTGTAAACTGCCGGGGTGCCTAAAACAGGCTTCTGTTCCACGCACCGCCTGCGTTTCCGCCAATGCTTCGCCAGGCAATGCCTGCATTATCTTCCGTAGCACGTTTAAAACAGCTGCGGCGTGGTTTTGATGGTCATGCTTCGTCTGCAACGTCTCCTGGAGGGGGAGGGGTACTTTTCTGTGACGCAAAACATCGTCTGACGACATTTCACTATAATTAGGCCCGCCAGAAAAATTTCCTGGTCGCCCCTACAGGGCAATGCAGACGAAGCATGACCATCAAAACCACGCCGCGACCGCATTATACACGCTACGGAAGTAGTTGCATACATTGCGCCGACGAAGCATTTGGTTGATGACGTGGGTTTGAGCCCTGACTTAAAGCTGACACGTCCCTATACATCACTGAATATTGTTCCAATTTCTGTCACGTCGAACCTCTGAGCGGCTTTCATCACCAGGTCTGGGTTTAAACAGTAGATGCGCTGCCCGCGACTTGTGCCGGACCAAATCTGCTTTACTGAGGTTCCAGATGTGGAAAGAATACCCGTCTTGATCAGTTCCATGCGAATGCGCTCAGGGCGCACTTGCTCTTCATCACGCTCCATGATTTCGGCCACCCGCCGCCGGATGCGCGCCCGCGCGTACCACTTGCCTTGTGCGTCCAAAAGATCCGGTTCCTCCTCAATGAGCAGGCGCTGGCACGTCAGGATAGCGGCGCTGGTCATGGAGGTTTCACGTTCTGCCGCCTTCTTTGAGGCGTGGCTGGCGTGCGCATAGCCAAGCGCGCACTGGTAAGCGTCGCCGCCGCACAGCACTGCGATGCTCAATAACGGTTGCCATATCTCGAACTCGCGGTCGAATAACCCGGTAGCCGCCGACGTAACTGTTTGGCGCAGCGTGTTTAGCTGTGACGTATTCTCCAGGGCGAAGCAATAGAGCTTGTTGCGCAGTACCTGACATGCAGGGGCGATCTCGGCAGTGACAAGGCTGGTGATAGGAGTATCAGATGTCCGCCGCAGTACTTCGATCATGATGGCGCGATCCGTCACCATGTCGGGAAGGCCGAACATTGAGGCGAAGGCTTTGGGCGAGTACGTGGGGTACGTGCGTGGGGTGTTGTTCTCGCCCTCGACGCGTCCGGTCTTGCCCGACCGGCGGTAGCCGTCCAGCACGACGGCCAGGCGCTCATCCACTTCCTGACCACCGCGGGCGGCCGCACTGAGAATGTCCGATTCGTCGAACAGCAGCGTATTCCGACCGGCGGCGACGGCGCGGAAGAGATAGCTGGCGGAGAAAGACGACACCTTAAGCGCGTTCCACGCCAAATGTTCGATAAGCTCTAACGTTCGTGTCTTGCCGGCGCGCTTCGTGCCCGTCATGGCGAGGTAGGCGCAGCAATCATAGAGCATAAACACGTAGGACGCCATGACCCACAACGATAGCACCTTGTATGCGTCCTCGTGTGGATACCACATGTACGTCCTGAACAGCCCTTCGATTTCAGCCTGTAGCTCGGCGGGATCTACCGTCACGGTGCGCGCGTTGAGCCACGCGAACACATTATAATCGGTGACGCTATCGACGCTCCACCGCGCGGCGTCGCCAGGCGCGCCGATGCCCTCCGGCGCTTCGACCATCCGGTGGTCGCTGGTGATAAGCCGGAACGTGTAGACGCCACGTTGCGTCGGCAGCCAGACGCCGATGTGAAACCGCCCGCGCGTCCAATCCTGCGCCAGGCACATGTCAGCCTGACGTGGTTCAGCCAGCGGCTCCGGAATGGTGGGGATAAGAACTTGAAGTTCGACGGCCCTGATCTCATCCCTAATAACCTTGGTAGACACGCTGAGCATCCTGGCAGCTTCCGCGATGTAGTACGCGCGGCGCGTTTCGGGGAGCTTCGCCAACGCGGCGGCCAGCCGTTTCGTCCACGCGATCTGCTCTGTGATCATCGCCTCTTTCGGGAGGTCGCCCAGTGTTGGAATGTCCTTCATCAGGTCCAGCACTTCGTCGCGCTGCTCACCCGCCGCAGCCGGTGTCGCCGCTATGATCAGGTTGTCCAGCCGGTGGCCGGCACAGTGCAGGTCGTTGACGTCCGTAGCGTCGGGCATTTCCAATACCGTGACCGATGCGGCGTGGTCCGCCAGCGACGCGCAGACCTTCTCAGCGCCACGCCGGCCGGGGTCGTCGCCGTCGAAGGCGATCACGACGTCCTGGCCGCGGAAGAGCGCGCCCCACTCCTGGCGCCAGCCGCCGGCCCCGCCGGTGGAGGTTACGGCGCGCGCCCCTTGATGCAGGATGCTGAGGCAGTCGGTTTCACCTTCACAGACGATAATCGGGCCTTCGCCCGACAGGCTTTCCAAGGGCCAGAGCCGCATCTGGCCGTGGCCCGGTGTGTTGATGACCTTGTTCTTCGCCGCGCGTTGCGCAGCCATGCGGCGGACGTTGACCAGGTTCCCTTCCTCGTCGTGGATGGGAATCGTCACACGTTCGCCGTCAAACCCAACGTTGTAGTATTTTAACACTTCCACGTCGCCGATACCGCGGCTTTCGAGGTAGTGCAGGACGTCGGGCGTGGTTACGAGTGTCGCGTGCCAAGCGGCGATCTTTGTAGGTGTGGGCAAGCTCACGTTCAGCAGGTCGTTGACGAGAGCATCAGCGTGGTCGTGGGTGCATTGCTCAACCGCCTGGACGAACGTAACGGCGCTGCCGCTTTTGCCGCAGGCGAAACATTTCCAAAGGCCGGTATCATCATTGAACGAGAGTGATGGTTTATTATCGCCGTGGAACGGACAGATGGCTGCCCGCTCTCCGGCGTAGTTCCGCCCGCTTGTGACGCGGGTGTACCGCTCGAACACCGGCGCGTACAACGTCCGGCCACCCCCTCTCCACGAGGCCCGCCCCAGTCCGACACTTAGTCGGAATCACATTCCGAAGCGAACCGCATGGCCGGCATAATCACGGCCCGTTGCCCCGACTTAGACGCCGGCCTTCCCTGAACACGCTGGATTTCCTCGATCTCAAGGCCGTAAACAGTGGTATCCAGCGTTTCCCGCGTCGTTCGAGTGACTAGGAAGTCCTGTGCGGCTACCATGTCCTCCGTTGTCACCTCGAACTTCCCGCCCAATCGCTTGACCGCAACGCGTAACATCATGCGCTGCCAGTGCAGTTGCCGGTCCCGCGCTTTTAGTGCGCAGCACTCGGACGGGTACGTGCATGAACTAGGTTTCACATTCTTCACCTCCTCCTGTGATCGTGCAAACAAGTTGAGGGCGACGGCCGGAGTTGAACCGACCGCGCATCTCTGTAGCTGCAGGATGCGCGCGCCCTTCCTCTCGGAAGAGGCGAACAGGAGAGCCGTTTACGGGTGGCCTACCCCGCTGCGCTCCCCCGGCGTGGAACCGCCACGCTACGTCGCCGTAAACCTTAACGCCCTGTGCCGGCCTCTCCTCGCGGGGTGCAGCGCGCCCGGCCAGGACAAGCTGGCGACGAGCGGTACGAACGGAGGCCCGCCCCGCCGCCCCCTCGGGGCGGGCCACAACGCATCAACCAGCGGGCGAGGGCCGGACTTACACCGGCTTTGGGGTCGCGGTGGGTTGGGGCTATAGACCCGTAGCCCACACTCGGACAAAGAACATCCTGCGCCCTACGCCCCGACCTAGCAGTCTTCAGGCGTGTCTCTCCACGCCGCCTCGCCCGCCAAAACCTAGTAGTTGTGTCGATCTTGGAGTTGCTTGCGGATCGCGTCGCGGATCATGCCTTCCAGTTTATCCTCAACCGCCCGCGCCACTTCTTTCGCCTCACCCGGCTCTAACTCGATCCCGTCTCCTTCCGCCACGTCTTCAACCTCACTGACTTCTACGATGTCTCCCATTTTCTCACCTCCAACTGTAACAGGCGGAGGCCGGATTCCAACCCAGCACCCCTTGTTGCTCCACGTGGCGCCCCGCTTAGTGGGCCAGCAGGCCCTGGCGGCCTGAAACACCGCCCCGCAAGTGACGCCCCGTACCTACCCCACCCGCGCTGCCGCGCGTGCTCCGCCTGCCAAACTGGTGCCGGCGCCGGGACTTGAACCCGGATGCTGCTGTGGAAAGCAGCGGCATTGCTTTAGAAGAGCGCCGCGTCTACCGTTCCGCCACGCCGGCGTTCTCGCTACTTCGCTGCCGGAGCGTCCCCGTTGTAGGCGATCTTGCGTATCTCAACCGTGTCAGGCTGGCTCTCAGGCCGCAGCTTCAACATGCACTCGGATAGGAACACGAGGGCGTCAAAGCGGGACGTGAACACCCAACGGCTGTTGTCGGTGTCGCTTCCGACTATGAACCCGTTCTCTACGATGGTGAGATGGTACATTACGAAGCTCTTCATATGCTTGTCCCCCTTTTCGTCCAGGGCACGCGGCCCGCACCGCGCTGACGGTTGATGCCGCGTGCCCGTACTGCCCTCGACCTGCGCGGCTGTGTCTGTGGTCTACGCCTCTTGAGGCGGCTCACAAGTGTCGCGGCGGCTAGTACCTGTGCTTTGCATCGCAACTGCGTCGGCGGTTGACACCAACCTGTTCAGGTGCGCATCAACAGCCGCGTGCACGTCAGACGGGTAGGCACATGAGTAGTGCCGCGCCGGACGGGAGTTGGAAGGGTCACACGTTACCAGAAAGCCGTTCTCGATCCGCGCGATGATGATTTGACACAGGATCACGTTTTGTGCGTCCATACATTCACCTCCCTCGGAACGTGGTCGGCTCTCCGAATCTACGGCACCCGGCGGACGCCGGCCCCACGAGTACGCGGGGAAGCGACAACCTGGTCCAAGGCCGTACCGACTACTCCACCAGGGCTTGTAGCGGGCGGCATAGCCTTCAACAGAGCGTTGCGGTCGATGGCGTTGGTCTTGTCGTACCGCCGGCCGACGACGCCGTAGATCAGGCCGCCGTCAAGCCATTTGACATCAAAGTCGCCGCTATGCTCCCGGACCTTCTCCTCCAAGCGGTCAGGTCCAAGGACGGCGCGGCCCAAGCTCCCGAGCTTGTACGCGTCGCTGCCACGGACGAAGAACGATTCGATGAACGCATGGCCGGCCAGCGTCTCGTGGCCCTCGACCGTCAGCTTGACGCCGACGACAATGTACGGGTTGCCATCTTTGCCCGTCCCATCACGCATCGCATCGTCGGCCACGGACACTCGTAGCAGGTAGTTGCCGTCGGGAATTAGGGCCGGTTGCTTGAGTGGTGTAAGGTCGTTACCGAATTGCAGGATAGTGCTGCTTCCCGCCCCTGACCGCTGCTCAGGCATCGTAGTAATCACCTCGTGCGTAGGATTCGATGATCGTACCGAGATTTGGTCCGCCAACCCCATGCGCCAGGGCGACCGCCGGCGGGAAGCCGGGGTTCTTGCCCATAAGGTCAACGGTTGGCGAAATGTGGAGAATGTGGTGATGTACTAGCGCACCTCCCTCAACCGGAGAACTCACCGCGCTGCTCAGGTGCGCGATGGCGTTGAAGTAACCTGGCACCTTGTCCGCGAAGCTCTTCTGCGCGCCAAGGGGTTTGGTCTTGATCGACCCCTCGTCGCAGAACTCCCAGCACACGAAGACGACGTGCATAGGGAGATCGCGCAGGGCTGACACGAACTCGCGGACGATCAGCTGCATCTCGTACCAGTCACCTTGCTCCGGCCGCACAGGATCGCGCATTGTACGTCGGTTAGGGCCGGCCCCTTCGGCAACCCCTACGGCAACGACCCGGCGCAGGATCTCATCCTGAAGTGCCGTGCCGCCATCGATGCAGAGAGTTTGGTACGGATGCTTCTCGAATGCCAGGTACTCAACCAGTTCGCGTAGCTGCTCGACGATTGACCCGGCAGGGTCAAGAGGCCATTTAGGGATCTGGACGCCCAGCTGAGCTTGAACCGGCCGGATAGTCGCGTCGGAGATGTGCTCCTCCGGCACGAACAGGAGAGGCGTCGGGCATAGGCAGCATTGGTGTGTCTTGCCCACGCCCGGCTGCCCGTACAGCAGGATTTTCATGTACTGGGGGCTATCCCCACAGTATGAAATCCGGCCTTTGGCCGGGGCGGCGGCAACCAGCCGTACAGGCGACGGCGCGGCAACAGGCGAAGCCACTTTAGCTGCCACTTCGCCCAGTACGGGTATTGCGGCCGCCCGCCCGCGCCGTTTCTTGATCGGTGCTACGGCGGTATCTACCTGGTCGGTGACTGGCGGTGCCGCCGCCTCTACCGCCTCCGCCATCATTTCCAGCCCTGCCAGCAAGGCGTCGGCTGCGGGGTGTGCAACTATAGCCGCAGCGGCTGCGGCGGCGGGGGTGGGCACCAGCCTGCCGCGCACGCTGCCGGTGAAGTTGAGCGGCGGTATGCCGGGAGCGACAGCGACGGTAGGAACGGGAGGGGTCGCAGCTGGTGCGCTCTCCACTACCACCGCCTTGGGGGGACGGCCACGCTTGGGTTTCGTCACTTCTACTTCTGCCGCGGGTGCGGGCGCCACCGGGCGTGTGCCCGGTGCGGCAGGCGCGGCGCCTCCACGTCGGGGGGCGGCCGCAACGGCCTGCGGAACTGGCTTGACGAGTGCCGGCGGCAACGTCGGCGGTGTGATGGTTGCCGGCGCCGGGCCTGAGACAGCCACACGCCTGATCGTGATCATGCAGGGGAACCTCCTTTGTGTCTACGCGTCCTCTTCCCACCGGCTGCCCGGCTCTTCAGCGGCGGGCGTGACGGCAGCGAACGCGTTCTCGACGATGTAGTCAACATCGTTCTGCGTGCCCCGGCTCAGGGCCTCGCAGAGGTCGATGTACGGGCCGCGACAACGCCACGAGCAGACCTGAATGACCGGCCGTGGCAGCCAGTCCCGCTCGGCGAGGATGCGTCGGTACAGCGCGTAAAGCAGTCGCTGCACCGATGCCAGGCCGGTATCGTTAAACGTGATCGTGTTGTACACAATCACGTCCTTCCGCGCCCTGGCCGGGTCCACCTTGCGAATCTGGACGAGCACCAGGCCGGCGACCGGCATTTCGGGGAACATCTCGCGGCTGGCCCAGGCGTAGACCCCGAATTGTAGCACCATGTGCAGTACAAGGGGGTCCATCGCGTTACGTACGGTCTTGTACTCCAAGGGCCAGCGCACGTCAACCGTCGCGGGCAACTGTTTGCCCTCGAACGGCACGATTTGAGCATCCAGCGTGCCCGCGACGACGGCCCCGGCGCGGTATCCGGTATCCGGGTTGCGCAGCCGCAAGGCGAAGGGTCGCTCAGCGGCCACGACGCGGAACGGTAGCGACGGCGCCCAGATTGCGTAGGCGTCGAGGAGCTTGTGTGCCAATGCGATGTCGTCAGCACGCTCCTTCTGCCGCTCGGGCGACAGATTCTCGTCGATGTACGCGTTCATGGCAATGCGGACGGCATCCACCGGCGCGTCGGGCGTGTTGAACGCCGCGACGCCGGCGTGGACCAGGCCGCCCACAAACAGCTTCTGCTCGACCTGTTTAGGGACCAGGCCGCAGACGTGCTGCATGAAATACCGCCGCGGGCAAACCAGGTACGTCTCCAACGCGCTTGCGTGAAGTTCGGGCAAGCCCTCGGCGGTCAACGGGAATGGTAGTGGTGCTGTACGCCGCCAGCTGTGACCATTTGCGCGCGCTGGATGTGCTGTGAGTGCTTTCTTCCTACCCAACTTCGCTCACCTCCTGGAAGTCCCTGCGCAGCCCGCGCAGGGCTGTTTCGACCATCAGCCCTTCACTAATCTGGTCTTCCTTCCGTGCCAACACCTCCTCTATGTAGTCGTCCACCGTATTTGCCGCTTGTAGGACAATGACGTGCACTGGCTTGTCCTGGCCGCGGCGATGCAGTCTATCCTCAGCTTGCACGTTCACGTTGGGAACCCAGTCGTGGTCAGCGATGACGCAGATGTCAGCGGCTTGCAGGTTCAAGCCCATGCCGGCGGCGCCGAACGTCCCGACCAGCACGCGGCAAGCCGGGTCGTCGGAGAACCGCCGCACTTCATCCCAGCGGCGCTTGTCCGACATCTCCCCGGTGATAAGGGCTGGGGCGGCACCTTTCCGCTCGGCCCGGTTATGTAGGATCTCGGCGTATTTGCGGAAGGTCGTGAATGCTACCACCTTGTGGTCAGCGTGGTAGTCCTCCACGATGTCGCTGAATACCTCGGTCTTGGCGGCCCAGACATCAGCGCCGCCTATCAAGACGGGAGTGCAGGCAACCTGGCGCAACCGCATGATGAGAGCGATCACTTCCGCCGCAATAACCCAACGCGTTGCGCCAGGCCCCAAGGCGTCGAGCTTGGCCATGCCGTACGTCGCCAGTTCGCGGTAAATGCGCTTCTGCTCCGCGCCCAGCTGGAGCCGCACGAACTCGCGGCTCTTGGGCGGGAGGTTGAGGAGTTCCTTCGTCCGCCGGATGAAAAAGCCCCCCAAGTATGTCTGAAATCGCTGTGGATCGCGCAAACACACCTCGCGGACATTCCAAGTACCGCATATATCTGGGTGGAACCATGTTTCAAGCCACTGCCACTGGCTCAAGTGGTGCGGCTCGTCCACCGTCCTGAGAAGCGACCAGAGTTCGGCCAGGTTGTTGTTCACCGGGGCGCCAGAGAGTAGGTAGACGTGCTCCGCGTGGTCAGCAGCGGCCCAGATGGCCTCCGTACGTATGGCCTTGGGGTTCTTGATCTTGATCGCCTCATCAACAATGAGTGCCAGGCCGGCAGCGGGCAGCTGGCAGAACAGGTCGCGGTGGGCGACCACGCCTTCGTAAGTGGTGACGAGCCAGCGCGCGTCAGGCAAGGTCGCGGCGGCGGCGGGCACGATCTCGGCTGCGCCGATACCCCAGCGGCCGATTTCCCAGAGCCAGTTATAATGAAGGCTCTTCACGGCCACGACGATGATGCGTGACGCGCCCACGCGTTCACAGGCGCGAATGGAGGTCGGCGTCTTGCCCAAGCCCATGTCGTCGGCCAGGAGCGCGCGCCCGGCGGTGTTCAGGTAAAGCACCGCGACGCGCTGGTGGGGGTCGAGGTCACGCCCGAACTCGCCGACATCCGCATCCGGCAGCGCCGCGATGTCGCGCAGGGTGGCGTATCGTTCCTGCTCCGCCTGGAGGTGCGCGGTGCAGGATGGAGTGCAAATGACGTGAGGGACGGTTTGGGCGATGCGCAGGAGGTCCGCGCCCAGCGGGAACCGCCAGGCTCCCCGCTCCTTAGACCAGCGACCGCCTGCCGCCCGAGCGGCGAAGCGGTCCTCGTACCGTGTACGCAGAAGCAGGGCGTGCGGGCTGCCCGCGGCGCCCTGCTCAATTTCGAGGGTCGGCATTAGAAGCAACCCTCCCTCTCTTCGCCGGTTCGGTGGGGGGTGGGGACAAGAGTGGGTCGAGACGCGCGTAGCCGGCGCTGTCGAAGATTTCGTCGATGCAGCAACGCAGCACGTGCGCGATCTTAATCGCGGTGCGTAAGCTGGGGTGACGTTTGCGCTGCTCAATCTTCGTCAGTGTGCTGGCGGCGATGCCTGCGGCGCGGGCAAGACGGTACACGTTCAACCGCCGTTCGTCGCGCCGAGTTTGTATGATTGTGCCGGTACGGCGCCGCTTTGCCACTCCTATCCCTCCCCCACCTTTATATGATACCACGAGGGCTACACTCTGTCAAGGGGCCGGCCTCCGCTCGTCGCCGCGCGCGTTTAGGACGTACTCCCGGCGCGCGTGGTCATACGTGATAGGAACGGAGAACTCGCCTCCCAGAGGCTGGAACTCGAACTCGCCGGTCACACAGCCCGTACTCTGCGTGCCGTTGAGGATGTCGAGGAATTCGGCCACAGACGTCAGCTGCGTCTCAGTCAAGGTCAGCACTCGCGTTGCCACCTCAGATTCACCTCCCCTCAGTAGAATCTGGCAGCTTCTGCTTATACGGTCTTATCAGTACGTCGAACCGCACGACGACGTGGAGACGGCTGCACAGCATCGATGCTGTCGGCTGCCGCCACCGGCGTCCTCCGGCGACGCGTCTTGGGCGGTGGTGCCACTGGCTGCGCTATGCGCGTCTTGATGAGGTCGTAAACGTACGCGCAGATCCTGTCGATGACGTAGGCGCCTCCTACAATCACGAGGATCAGGAAAAAGACACGCAAGACGACCTCTTCCCAACTGTTAGGCGCGAAAAACATCGTTCGTTACACCTCCTTTCGCGTGCGCGGAGCGACCCACGCATTGGGGCGTATGTCCAACACCTTGATGCCCTGCGTCCCCAACGCGCTCCGCAGTTGGTGTTGTAACCTGCGCGCTGAAACATCGACGGGCACCTCCACCCTGATGTCAATGTGCCTGTTCACCGCGAACAGGTCGGGGGCCGGGGCTGAACTGGCGGGAATCATGTGCGTGCCGCAGACGGGGCAGTCCTCCGTAGTTGACGGCCAAACCGTGCCGATCAGGTTATGGCAGATTGGACACGTGACGCGACGCCAGATGGTGACGCCGAAGAGCCGAACTACGTGACACCTTGTGGTGAAACTGCGTATGGGCGTTAGAACCACCTCCGTTTGCGCGCGACGTAGCTCAACACAAGGCAGAAGACGAGCCACGCCGCAATGGCTATCTTGCTAATCACGTCGGCCCAGTGCGTGCAGCCGACGCACACACTTGTTGTACGCGTTGATGAAGATCAGCACGCGGGGCACGTCCTTGGCATTCAGGGCGGTCCTGATACCCGCCTGATACTGCACGAGCAGGCGCCCCTGGCCAGCCGCGCGCTGCACGCCCAAGTGAAGGGCTGCGCGGTCGGCGTCCTGCACCGTGAAGTCCTCCAACATCGGCATGAAATCGACCATCACGCCGCGCTCGTCGGTGGTGTACGCGATGCGCAGGCCGACAGGGGATTTCAGCCCCTGCGCCTCAGCGTTCTCTTGGAGGACGCGCATTCCCTCGGCGCTAACGTGCGCCGCGACGCCGTTTTGGAATGTGCAGGTCTTTACCCCGGCCGGCGTCTCCCCGATTATCTCCTCGATTCGGCCCTCTTTTCGGAGCGGCGCCGCCATCGGCGTTCGGATCCCCTCGCGCTGATCGTCCATCGCTTGATCCTCCTGCCTGTTCCGATCCTCTGGGTTCACTGCTACCACCTTCCTTGGCACCGTATTCCCTGACCTCCGCCTCCAGGTCGCCGGGAA
>Ga0315293_10000254_pt1 | contig 47474 bp, 74 predicted proteins | sample YL17G13_20_MG_FD_203071 | JGI IMG/M metagenome (GOLD analysis project Ga0315293, IMG submission 203071) | Sediment microbial communities from Yellowstone Lake, YNP, Wyoming, USA - YL17G13_20 | ecosystem: Environmental > Aquatic > Freshwater > Lake > Sediment | place: USA: Wyoming | collected... | reverse complement strand
TATCAGGAGAAGATTTAGCTTATCTCAGTTTCCTTATACCTCAAGAAAAAAAAGGTAAAGATATTAGTGTGGCGTATGATATTATAAAATCAAATTTATTTGGGGTGTCAATAGCCACAATACTAGAGCATGACCCAAATGTTGAATGTACCTCCTGTGAAGGTGCTGGCCAAAATGGTTGTGAAGATTGTATGGGAGATTCCTACATAAGATGTGATGAATGTGATGGTTCATTTGAGGTTCAGTGTGATGATTGTGGTGGTTCAGGTGAAGATGAGGAAGGTAACGCTTGCGATGAGTGTCAAGGTGGCGGACAAGTAAGTTGTCATGATTGTGGTGGTGATGGGACTGTTGAGTGTAACTCATGTGATGGTACTGGTAGTGTTGATTGTTATGATTGTGACGGTAATGGAGATATTGCAACTAATGATTCTATTAAATTAGAATATTTCTTTGTATTATCTTGGAATAGTAAATTTAGAGATTTGTTTAACAATATGGAACAACCAAAAGTTATTAATATTGAAACTTATCTTAAACTTTCTGATAATTCACAATCATTAGTTTTTTTTACAGATGAAGTTGTTGACGAAGATGACGACAACGGTATTATTGAATTGGAGGACGATACTACTGTATTTATTACTGTAGACTTAGAACCTGTAATTGAATTAAGAGACTCTTCAGGTATGTTAAGGGTTAGAGGTCTTTATGTTTAGATAAATCTCTAAATTTTTCTAAATTACCTAATATTAGATTATAAACTTTTGGTAAATAAAAATGTTTATACCAAGTTAATAAATCTTCAATACTATCAAATTCACTTCGGCTTTTCAAGTCATCGTAATAATTACCATCGATTTCATTTCCGTCTATTTCATATTCAATAGACTCTACAGGAGTTGTAGTACTACCATCCCAAAATGGTGTCGCCATGGTTGACATTTTTTCATCGTTAGCCCCTTTATAATACCAATAAAATACACCATCAAAACTATCTATACTTATTTCACAATTTTTATAAACAGTAGGTAATAGATTGTCATACTTTAAATCCCAAAGTAACATATTAGCAATTTCATGATTGATTGGGTAATCAGTAATCCTAACCAATTCATATCTTGGTAAACCCGTTATTTTAGACGCGTCAGTTAACCCATGTTGTTCTATTAATTCTTGTATTTTTTTTACTCTACTCATAATTAACTTTAAAACTTAAATCCACATCAACACATATTTGTGGTAACATTTGTTCAATAGTATTCATAATACTTTCTTTAACATCGTCCCAACACCAACTAGGTAAATCATCTTCACCGTGGCCTCGTTCCCATTCGTCAGTCACTTCAAACCCTACTAAGATTCTGATTACATTAATGTATACAGTACCAGTATATAAAGTATCTTCATCACAACCTATAAGTTCACGTTCATTTGGTTTCCATAATTCAACATTTTTAACCACGTATTCCACATACCAATCAACCATATCATCATTATCCGAGTATGGCATTGTATAAGACCCTTGGTGTGTAGGTTTATCACTAATTAATTTAGTGATAATACTTTTTAATCTATCAGTTGAGTTTGTTTCTTCTTGAATTAACTCTTTGTCAAACTCAATGTAAACCTCACCGTAATTGTAACCTATACTACTAAGAGATTGTTCTATAACAAGTTTTAATAATTTTTTTAGTCTACCTAAACGTCCATCTTTAACATCAACTTTAACTTTAGCAAAAACGGTATTAAAACTAATTGCTTCATCTTCACCTCTCATGTGATTCCAAATATTGTTTGGCCACCCACTAAGGTCAATTTCAAATTTAGGTAGTTCGAAGTTGTGCTGAGTATTAAATCTCTCAACAAATTTAGGTAGTATTTGTTTTACCACCTTTTCAACCTCAGAAATATAAGCATTCTTCATCATCTATGATATAAATATATACCACAACCGTTTATGTTATTTTTTAAACCCCAAAACAGGTGATTGAGTGGTCACCAAAGTCGTCGTATTCGTCGTATTCGTATTCCATTATTTTTTCAAATATACATTAAATATTATGAATTACCATATATTACAAAGTTAAACTGATATTTATTTAGTAAATAAACAAAATAAATTTTAAAAAATGAGTTACACAAAAGAACAGGTTGAGTCGGCGGTTAAATCTAAAGGTTATGTTTGGTTTAATGACGATAAAAACAAAGGATTTGATGTTAATATCGTTGGGGTTAGAAAATCGTCAACGGGTGACAAAGTTACAAACGTATTCGATGATACTATGACAGTATCGTATAAAGAGAATGGGGAATGGAAATTCCATCAATGGTCATGTACTACAGACCCAGGTAAAAAAGCAATGTTGGAGTATCACAACGCTAACGGAGTTGCTAGATTAGTGGAAGGTCAATATCGTGGTTCACATACAATTGGTTTACACCAAGGAAAGTATGAAGCTCTTAGACAAACTAAGAATGTCAAAGTTTATCGTGATAAAGATAAAGACATGCAATACGATGAGAATATTATTCAAGAAGGTGTTTTTGGTATTAACATTCACCGTAGTTCTGCAACAGGGACTTCAACATTTGTTGAGAACTGGTCAGAAGGTTGTCAAGTATTTGCAAATATAAAAGATTTTGAAATATTTATGTCTATATGTAATAAGTCCAAGGGTATTCACGGAAATTCATTTACATATACATTAATAGAATCATCTGACATTGTATAATGACAATAGAACAAGAAATATCTGCTTTAAATAAGATTGTTAATTCAAATCTTATACTATCGGTGTACACTGACGTTGACCATATTGATGTGTCAATTGCTGGTGAACACCAGCCATATCTTATATTTAAAATTTATTTAAAAGTTAATCCCGAATCTGAAGATTCTCTTTATGATATGGTCGACCCACTATATTTAATAGATTTTCACGTTAGAAGAACAATCACAAAATTAATACCATTTAGTAAGTTACCAATTAAAGAAGATAATTACCAAGCAATTATATATAATGCTGACGGTGACGTAATATTTGATTGGGAAGAAAATTTAAGTAAGATGAAACCTGGTAGTTCAGGTAGAACTGATTGGGAACGAAGACAACAAAGATAATTATTTCTCTCCGCTAGTAAAATCAATATCGTTAAACACAATAACAATTCCTGTACGACTTGTTACCTCTCTTGAAAGATATTCATCAGTACAGTCCTGGATTTCATTTTCAATCTCCCAACCAATATCTTCATTATTTCTAGCGTTAACCAATTTTAAAATCTCACCTCCAACCATAACTAGTTCAACTTCACCCTCAACATCGTCAATAAGTACTGTTGTAGTAAATTGGTTTGGTTCTTTTTCTTGTATTTCAGATACTGTAAATGTATAATCATAACCACCATAAGGAGGACCAACAACACGATGAGTACCTTTTAATAATTCTTCGGTTAACTTAATTGATTTGGATTCACCTAACCATTCTCTTAGAAAACCTAATAAATCATAATAAGTAATTTTACCTTTACCAACTCTTAACTCAGGAGCTCGAGTTCCTTCAAAACCAAATAACATATAAAAATTATCATCAATCTTACCCCCAAATCTATCCCAATATTTAAAGAAAGCCTTCTTTTCTGCAAGGAACTCGTTGATACTGTGCAGTTGTTGTTCGGTTATTTTAAGTTTCATAATTATAAATATATTAGTTAATCATATTAATTAAATCATCAACTAAAATAACCCCATCAATACCCTCGACTAAAATTGGGTTCTTTGTCTTACCGTCTTCAACTAACTTGCCAACCGCCATGTAGAATTTACAAGGTGTGTTGAAGTTGTTCTTATACATAAGCGCATTATACGCCTTTTGTTTTAATCTATCACTTCGGTATGTAGTAGTCAAATCAATATAGATATCAACACCATCAATCTTTGTGTGAAAATCAAAGTCAATGATTTGTTTATTATTGTGTGAATTTACAAAACTAGGTTTTTGTTTTTTGGTGAATTTTTTTAGACCAGTCTTTTCCATAAAATAAGTTTCTAACTTATTCCCATTTCTTGACTTATCACCATTTTCTATACTATGTGTCATGGTGCAAAGATAGTAAATTTATTTTAATTTTTGAATAATTTCTTGGACATCTTGTCGTTTAACAAAATCAATAACATCCTGTTTTATTTGTTTGGTTGAACAGAATCCGTTAAAGAACATTTCAGGGATATTATCCCTACTTTCTTCCCAAGTTGAGAAGTCATATCCGTCAGGAGTTAAATCCATTTCTCTGTCGGCCCACTCTTTTTCTCGTTCTGAAGCAATATCAATAGAATGTACACCTTCCGAATCAATTAAGTAGTCGCCAACTTTAAGATAAGCATGAACTAATACATCATCAATGTTTTCATTATCATTATCAAGTCTTTCCGCTAAAATTAAATGGTAGTTAATTTCCTCATCAGGAAGTAACTCTTGAAATACTTTTATTAGGTATTTTGCGAAGTAATGACAATGCCCAAATTGGTAATCATTACCGAATGATGTATTTTCCATATTGATAAATATATTGGGTTAGGGAATATTACTTCCCAAACCCAACTTTACCTTCGCCACGAGCACTTGGGGCTTTTTTCATACCCTCTAAATTATCTATGGTCTCTTCAAATGTTCTACCCATAACAATAACAGACACAACCACCTCTTTTAAATGTGATAATGACATACCATCAGTTTTTGAAATCCATAGGTCAACATCAACATTCTTCAAGTCATCTTCACTTAATTTGTGATTAATGTATGCCCTTCTAATCTCTTCATTAGGTAACTCAACTTTATATCTTCTATCAAAACGAGACGGACGATTAGTGATACGTTCCTGTAGTTTCTCAGGATAGTTAGTTGTTGCAATGTACACAACACCTTCAATTTGTTTAACACCATCTAAAATGTTTAATAGTCTTGCAGTTTGACTTCTACCCTCACCTGCCAATGAATCAATATCCTCCAATAAAACAATTAAAGGTCTATTGGGTTCAATCTTTCTAAAGGTACCAATAAATGATGTAAATCTTTCAACATCTTCCTCATCTTTAATATTAATAACAATACCATCGTTTTTAATGATTTGTTGTGAGATTAATTGGATAATACCTGATTTTCCACAACCTGGTTCACCATACATTAAGATACCTCTTTTGTGAATAAAATTATATTTTTTATATACATCAACTCGGTTCCAAAAATTATCAATATCCTTTAAGATATCCATAATCTCATAAGACGGTAAGTGATACAACTCATCTGTTTTGAACGGTTGTTTCTTAAGTGTAAATGTTTGTAGATTACTATTCCACCCAATTTCATAAACGCCTGATGGTACTTTAGGTACTGTTACATATGCTGGTGCGTATTCATCGTTCTTTAAGTTACTCCAACAAGACGGGATGTCCAAGTCAATTTTTTCGCTTTCGTCTTCATCCTTACGTAAAGGTAAATCATCTTCGGGGTCAATAGTTTCTCTAAGATTTATAATTCTTTTAATAATATCTTCTCTATCCATGTTTAATTGTTTTGTATAAAATTAGTAATTAATTTTTTATTTATCAAGTGGGAAAAACACCTATACTTAGTTAAAAATATATTATGCACCCTATTATTCACGCAAAATCCTCAGCCAAAAAATTTGGGGGAACCTGGGAAGAATACATAAATATACACAATTGGTTTGATGAAACCAAGGCTTGGTACGGACATTCTAATCATCGTATGTTCAGACACCATTCGGAAGGTATTTTTGAAATGGAAAAGGTATTTGGTATGTCATTCATCAACAGTGAAGATAAAATTGTCTACACTCGTTATATTGGAGAGCAACATGTTAAAGAGGATTGTTACAACCATTTACCTTGCGCTAAAGAATGGATAATGGCTTTGGAGTCAAAAGAAAGACCTATGTGGATGATGAGAACGTTAGATATTAACGTAGATTGAAGTATTTATAGTTAAAAGTAATATGACACCTAAAGTAACAGAAGAACAATTAAAAAGCCTTAAACTATTTTCATATTATTGTATGTCTCACGGAAGTAGTGAAGTTGATATTGACGTTTACACTGATGAGTGTGAATATGATTATATGTCTGAAGAAGCATACAGTGATGATGGTACAAGAATAGAATTATATGACGCAATATCCGATGTCTTAAAAAATATTTTAGATGAAAATGATGTCTACCAAGAAACCTCAGACTGTGATAATAGAGGGACAATTAAAATTAATATTGATTGTAAAGAACGTATACTATCTTTAAATGCTTGGCAATGGCAATACACAACATTAGAATCTCAGACAGAAAATACAATAGAAGAAATTAAAGAGAATTATAGTAATGAATTATATGAACTAATCCTATCATTTTTTGACCAACTTCACGAAAAAAATGTTTCTGAAGGTTATGTTGATTTTAGTGGTGGTGGTGATAGTGGTGACTGTAATGGATTTGCATATGGTGATTTTCAAGGTCAAATAGATTTAGATAAGAAAATTATTGATTTCATGTACGAACAATTAGAAAACCACATGGGTGGATGGGAGATTAATGAAGGTTCTCAAGGTCGTTTTATATTCAATAATGAATCTAAAGATATTACCTTAGATTTTCAAGAGAATCAAGAAGAAGAAGTACCAGTCTCTGTGGACTTTGTAATAAAGTTTTAAAACTTAAAAACCCCTCCGAAGAGGGGTTTTTTTATAATCTGTTTGGTATGTACTTAAGTTATTTATCAATTTACGAGTGTTAAATTTTGACTTAAAAATTGTTGAACACTTGAATCTTGACTGAAGGACTGTACTACATCAAAATCATAATATCACCAGAATAAGTTGTAAGATAAACTAAAGTGACAATACTTCCACAGACTATTATATTTGGGTCAAAGCATTGTGAGTATCCAATTCGTCTTGGATTTTCTCAATCTCTAACTCCATATTTTTCACCATTGTATCTCTATCTAAGATTGAGATTTCAGCGGTTTTAGTGATTACGGCCTCACTTCTTCGAGAGTAGTAATCATTTGCAGTACCTTCGGTACAGTCAATTGCCTTAAGTTTAGAAGCCAATGATTTTAATTCAGACATTCTGAATATTTTACCATACACAGGTAAATTTGCTTGGTGGATTTGAGTTTTTAACTCAACCAATTGATTGGTTAGGTTAGTTACCTCATCCAAGGATTCTTTTGAAGAATACGGTTTAGTATTACCAACCTCAACAGAATTGTACGTCTGTACTTTCATTATTGCCTCAGTAATTTCTTTTACTAATTTGTTCTTCAACTTCAACGCTTGTTTAATTGTCATAATTTCTTTTTTGTTTGCTTGTTACTCTATTATAGGTTTAAATAAGAAAAAGTCAAATTACCATACTTCATAAAACACAACTTTATTACCACCACCCCTGAATTCGTCATAGACTTTTTCCAATTGTTTCTTAATTGACATATCAAAGTCATTCCATTTCATCATTGCAAATTCAAAACCTAACATCTGAGTTATACTTCTTAGGTATGAATGAATCTCATTATCCCATTCTAAAACCTCACCAGTTAAAACAATAAAAGTATCCACATTATTTGGATGACTTTGGAATAGATAAAAGTACTTAAAATCAGGATTCCTCCTCATTGTGGGGTAATTCTCGTATATTCTCTCTAATAAAGTTTCTAATCTTTTTGGATATGGTGACATAGTTGAAATATAATTAAAATAAAAATGGGGGTCAAACCCCCATTTCTTACATCATCTTCAAGATGATTTCGGTTTTACCATCCCATTTGATGATTTGGCGTTTAGGAACCCAAAATTCCATTTCACCGATTTCCTCAACACGTTTCATGTAATCCTTACGGAAACGTTCAACCTCACTGATGTTTTTGATGTACTCAACTTTCATGTGTTTTGCACAAGTCTTACCTAACTTGGTAATCATTGAGAACTCATCAGTTAAAGTTCTTCCACAACACATACAAATGTTACCACGTTTGATGGTCATCTTACCCGCGAACTTAACCGCTTTAGGTGATACCGCCAACACTTTAGTGATGTCCAAAAGGATTGGGTTGAATTGAAGTTCGTATTTTTCTTTCAATCCTTGTCCAACTGCACGTCCAACTTTCAAAGTCTCACCAATAACATTGATGTTAAAGTTACGTGTGTTCTTAACTTCACTCTCCTCTTTTTCAAGAATGTTAACAACCACCTCTTCTTGTTTAGGGGTTAGTTTACCATACTTAGTTAAGGTGTCCTTCATCTTCCCGATGAAACTGTTTTTACCTTTGTACTCTTGAACTCTTTGGATTGTGGATGTCTGTGTCATAGTTGTTGTGTTTTGTGAATACAAAGATACAACAAATAATGACAATTACAAAAATATTTTTAATTATTTTGAATTACTTTTTAGGCCCCGCAGTTGTTACTAACCGATATTGTGACAAATCAATCCTATTACTTAACATGTTTTGTAATTCTTCTTGATAAATTGTATTTGCAGAATGAACATTCATTTTAAAATTATGGAAGACCAAACCTATTTTAGGACTATCCCATTCCGCATTAAATTCCACATCAACCTCAGGTCTGCTAGATTTTAACACCGCTTCTTTAATAATACCCTTAATGTCGTTTAGGTAGTCATAATTTTTAAAACTATAACCAACTAATAAATTAACATTAAAAAACTTTTCAATGTCTTTAGTAACATTAAGTATTGGCCACTTAGAATCATTAATCCAAATGTGAGCCCCTTGAGGTCTTGTTCTGATTAACCCTTTATAATATTCCTCATCAAACTCACCACTATTTTTATCCATTTTAGGGTAATCAACAACTAATATAAGATACTTTTCACCACTTTGTTCTTCCATAGTAAACTCATAGTTTGGTTTTACCATATGAGCATATTTTAAAATAGCTTTATCAGGAACGTTTGGAATTTGGGTTGACATTATTTTTATTTTGTGGGGTGGTTGAAAGTAAATTCAGTATTATCATCAGTTAAATAATCTTTGTTATCTATCATTATTTTTGATTTAATACCATTTTCTAAATCTTCTGAGAAAGGACTTGGGTGTACATAACCTTCAGGGTTAATAACCATCTTATTTGTACCTTCGATGGTACCCGCTTTATTAATAGTAACTTCAATCTTAATTTTACCATCTTCACTCTTAACGTTACTAATAGTATAATTAACTTTTTTTCTATTATCCCCCCAACCAATACTTAATAACTTTTTAGTACCAATTAACGCCGATGCAAATTTATCACCAAAATTAGTTACTCTTTCGGATTTAACATCATCTAAACTTTTTCCGTCAATAAGATTTTGGATTTCTACTTTTGTTACACTAATAACTTTAGCATCTAAACCTGAATTATATCTTACAGGATTAGCGTGTGACATTTGTTTTGATGTTGATGATGAATAGGGGTTACTAACTTTATACCATTGATTGTTGATGAATAAATAAACAGGGTACCAATTATAAGATTTAACCACATAATACCACTCGTTTTTACGATTAACATCCCAGTAACCTTCAAGATTTGACCCTTTGAATGGGATTTTAGCACTACTGAATTGGTAAGCGTTATTGTTTGGCGTTTTTCTTTGTTTAAACTCTCTGAAGTTTCTGAAAGTTGTCTTATCTAAATTCTCGTAATCACCATTAGGTCTGTAATTTGCGGTATAAACTTCGTAATAGAATCTCGAGTCAGATTCGGGTCTTCCCACGAAAGGCATCATGGTTTTAATAAAGGCTAACATTTCAGATTGTTTACCCATATCTTGTTTATGTTTATTAAGATATTTGAATAATCTAATCTCTTTTTCCGACAAAGGATTTTCCCCTTGACCTTCAAGTTGTTCTTTAATAATTAATTTAACAATTTTAGATAAATCAAACTCAGTAATACGAATTGATTTTGACTCATCAAACATAAATTTTCTTTTTAATTTTATTTTCATAATTCCAACGGCGTTTTTGAGTCTTTCATACTCGTTAGAATTATCAACAATTGAATATTCTTTAATAAACAAATTAATCTCTTTAATAATTTCTTTAAGCTCATTTTGAGTTTTACATGAAACTATTTTTATAATTAAATTGTTAAGAATTTCTCGTTTATTCATAATAATAAATACTGATTTAATTATTTTAAAAATCTTAATTTATATAATGTTGAATTAATTAACTCACAAACAGTGTCGATTTGATTTTGGATATAAGAATCTTTACAACAATCTCTTAAATCATTAACTTTCCCACAAAGGTCTTTAAAATAATTAATAGTAGTTGTTGAGTCTTTATAATCTTCAATATCATATTTTTTGTATCCTTTAATGATACTGTATTTACCTTGATACGATTCTATAATCCCATCAACCAATCCTCCAATTTCGTCATAATACCCATTTAACGCACTGTGTTCTGCAAATGATTTGGTCTGTAAATGTAATGTATGGGCTTGAGTTCTAGAGTGAAATAACAGAGAAACCATCTCAATAAAATCCTTAGTACCTGTTTTTTGTTCAGTTAATAATTCTTGTTGTTTAATAGCTTCAAAAATTTTATCTTTTAAAATTTCATTTTTCATAGTAATGTTTTCACTATAAATATCTTAGCAATCAATAAAATTAAAAGTCTCTATGTTATATTCATCATCAATTGAGAATAGTGTTAGATAAGATGATAATTGTTTATAGATATAGTGTTGTATTACTTTATTGGTTAAACCCTTAATGTCTTTGGTTTTATAAACTTCAATAATAAAACTAAGGTCGTTCTTACCACTCTTTAACTTTATGTCAACGAAAGTTGTACCTGTCGGACTTGGCAGTTCAATAGGTATTGTTTTATTCTCATGAAATTTTATCGCTTGATTAGACATTAAAATTTTTAGTTACTAAATCCTTGGTTGAAATGATTAATTTACTATCACCAATAACTCTCTCTATTGTTTTTTTAATTAAATTAAAATCCCCCCAAAAAATAGAACCTTCATTTAATGGTGAGTAGTCGTTATCCACCAAGTATTGAACTACCGTATTATCCTCGGTAGTTATAAACCCGTGGGCAAATCCTTTTGGAACAAACAATTCATTGTTAGGTTTTACAACAAACTTATAAATCTTCAGATAGTTAGGCGAACTATGTCTAATATCAACGATAAAGTCAATTATCTCCCCTGTAATGACCTTAATTAACTTAGACTGAGCGAAATCTCCTACTTGGAAATGTAACCCTCTAAACGTAAATTTATTAGGGTTAACACTAACGTTGCTTTGTACCCAATTTTTACGTAATACCGATAATTTACCTTCACCAAATTTTAAAGGTAAAGGTGCAAATGTTCCTCGATTATCTTCGAATACTGAGTTATATATTAATAAACCTTCTTCCATATTATTTAATTAGTTAAAAACCTAATTCATTTTTCATAATCATCAACGACTCAGCCTTATCTTTAGCATTTGTATACTGTTCAATTAATTTATCCATTTCTTCTGTGTGTTGTGGATGTTCACCAATTGCCACAGGTGAAGTTATATAAACTTCTAATCTTGCTAAAGCATCCATCATTTCCGCAGTATACTTTGCGTTCAACGCATTAAGTAATCTGTTTTGTTTTTCTACCATTTTTATTTATTTAATTAATTATTTTTTTTAACCATTCAGTTAGTTTAGTATTTTGTATAACACCAAATTTGTTTTCATATTTTAAAGAACTTAATGAATATCTTCTATCATGACCCAGTCTATCTTCAACGTATTTAAACTTAACTTCCTTACCTAAAATATTACTAATTATTCCAATTATTTGGTTATTAGTATACGATTCGCCAGTCCCAATATTATATACCGTATTAACCTCATCAGACATTAATAGGGTTAATATCGCTTTGGCGTTATCGTCAGCATGTATCCATTCCCGAACTTGTTCACCATCACCATACACTGGTACCTCATCACCTTTTTTAATTGAGTTAATAATCTTTGGTACAAATTTTTCGTTGTGTTGGTTTTCTCCGTAATTATTACAAGTACGTGTGATTAAGTATGGAAACCCATATGTTCTACCCGCAGACGTTACCAACATATCTGCAGACGCCTTAGTTGCGGAATAATATGAACTTGGGATAATGTTATCGGTTTCAATCGCCGAATACTCATCTATGTCACCATAAACTTCGTCCGTTGAGATGTGTAAGAATTTAATTAGATTTTTGTTTTTTCTTGCTACCTCAATCATATTGAAAGTCCCTTGTACATTTGATTTAACAAATGGTAATCCGTCTTTGATTGAATTGTCAACGTGTGACTCGGCAGCAAAATTAACTATGTAATCGTAGTCGCCTAAATCCTCAGGTGTTATATCACATATATCTTTTTTTAGATATGCGGTTGGTAATATAATATTATTAGGATTACCTGCGTATGTGAGTTTATCAATAATTAATACTTCATGGTCTGTATTCTCTCTAACATAATTTACAAAGTGTGACCCAATAAAACCTAAACCTCCTGTTACTATAATTTTACTCATAAAAAAACCTTTGTCTTAATAATAAAACAAAGGTCTTTAAATGTCAAAGTATTTTTTAATTATTATTTACCAATTACTATTTCATCGTAATTTAATTTACCCATACCTTCAGAGTCTTTAGACTCAAATTCATCATACATATATGTCTTAACAACAGTAACAATACTTTGTTCGGCCTGAGCAAGTTTAGTTTCCATCCAATCCTCAAGTTGTTCACCTTGTTCCATTTTCTCCCACATAGCGTGTGCTAATGTTGCAATAGTGAATAATTGTTGTTTTGCCATGTAAGACCCTTCTTCTCCGTGTTCTTGTATATTTCTTTTTTTAACACCATTAACTAGTGTTTCTAATTGTTTTTCTGAAATAATAATATCTTTACCCATAATAGTTTTAATAATAAATATCGTTAATTAATTAAAGATACATAAAATGCTTGAGCACTCTCTTCATCATTATAATAATTTCTTTTATACTCCCCATCCTTGGTATCGGACCTACTTATAAAGTAATTATTACATTGAGATATTACGGTAAATGTTTGTCCAAATAAAGTATTAGTTAAAAGTATTAATTGTGAGTCAGTTGATGCGGTGTATATCTTAGGTTGGTTAGTACCACTTCGAGTAACATATAATGTGTATCCGCCAAGAACAGGTGTTATACCGTGGTAATAACTAGTTCCACTAGTTGGTCCTTTACCAACATCTCCAACACCTAAATAAAAATTGCCTTTTTTTAAGGCTAAAGGTAGTGTTGTAAGATTATAATTAACTGATATCGCCATTAGAATATTTTATATCAATAAATATATTCATTTTGATTTTAAATAAAAAAGGAGACCGAAGTCTCCTTTAGGGCCGACAGGATATGTCAGGTTCCACCACCTTATTTTTCTAAACAAGGAAACAATATATTACGCGAAGTCTTTAACAGGTGATACTCTAAGACCGTCGACCGTTTTATCAACAAAACTACTCTTATCACTAATGAAAGACATATGTTCTGAAACATATTCGTGAGTCACGATATTACCATCAGGTTGGCCCCAGTCTAATGCCATTTTGATAAACTCTTCATTATCTTGTAATTCACCATACTCATTAACCACACGTCCAGAACGAATAAATTTAAACAATTCTTCTTTATTTGAAAAGTATTCGTTGTCGTGGAAATTCCAACAGAACTTCCATCCTGAACTACGTTTACCTAAATGAATTTTTAACCCGTTAATGAACTCTTCCCATGGGTTGGTTCTTTCAAAACTATTAACAGGTATGGTTGAAAACAAGTCACTGATGTCACTCACATTCCATATGTCTAATCGAGTAATTTTATCGGACATTTTTTGATATCTGATTACTATTTCAGATGATTTTGGTATTCTGTAGTAGTTAGTTCCCATACTTCATTAAGTTGTTTCTCGTTAATAGTTATTTTATTAGATATTTCAGTAGTCTCTTTCGACATTAGTTTGTCGTAAACACTCTTTACTTTAATTACTAAAAAAGTGAAAGAAAGTACTGTTATAATCAACAAAGTTTTAAGAATTTTTTTCCAAAACTTATAGATGATATAAAGTGATACTAAAATTGATATTAATAACCCTGTCTCAATACTCATAATTTATATTATTTAGTAACTAAAGCCTCAATTTTGCTTTTCGCGTGGTCAGCCAAATTGTACTCATTAGTTGATGTAACAATAATTGAATCCTTCAAAAATTTGTAAGGAATGTTGATTAAGAAATCGATTCCGTTGAAGAATGTTAAATCATTCTTTAACTCCAAACATCCACTAACCATCTTCAAAAATAATTTGAATTGGATTCCGTCAATAAACGTTTCATTCAAAAGTTTACCAAATTTCTCGTTCTCGATTCTGATGTTATATGTCTGTGTGTTCATATCTTTAATTGTTTCTACAAATATACGGCGTTTTTTACAATTCTCCTAATTTGTCTACTAAATAAGTTAAATTAAATTCTTTTGGTACAATAATCTCTTTATTAATAAATTCAATCTTATCATTAACAGAATCATATCTGTACCCTAAAACAATCTTGGTTCTATTAAGATTAGTTACTGTAAAGAAATTAAATTCGTTTTGTTTTGTTGGTGTTCCAAAATCAATGATTGAAAATCTAAACATACTCATTAGTTCTCTAAAAGCACGACTTCTAATATCTTGTTTAAGTAATCGAGCCTTTTCCTGCTCCCATAAAGAATCAACATACTCAATTACTTTCTTAGCAACAGTTCTACCTGATTTGTAGTATGGACCTTCAGTATAATCTAATGAAGTTCTAATTTTAAACCCCAAACTTTTTTGTCTCCAAGAACCTCTTGGGGTAACATGTTGTTCACTAACATCAATACGAACTTTACCACTTGACACTACTTCAGGTAATTTACCTGTGTATTTAATTTCACAATCAAAATAGTTTAATGTAAATGTTTCTACAGGAAAATTATCAATCCAAACTTTATAGTCCGCAGAATTTGGTTTCTTAACCAATTCAAAATCTGGAGATACTTTAACCATATCATTATAAAAACCTTCAAAAACTTTTTGGTTATCATCAGTCGCCAACTTTCGTTGGTCATAACTTCTTAAAGCAATACGTTTAGCGTCTTGATATTTAGTTTTTGCAATTTCTTTTTGGGTTAATGTCTCTGTCATAGTATCGGTGTTTGTGAATACAAAGATACAAAAAATTTTTAAATACCACGCATAATTTCTCTATTAATATCTCTTTCTTTAATAGATTCTCTCTTATCATGTAATTTTTTACCTTTACCTAAAACTATTTCCATCTTTAATAACCCCCTATCATTTGAAAATATTCTGTACGGGACTAATGTTAACCCTTTAACAAGTTCTTTTTGTAACTTAATAATTTCTTTTTTCTTAAGTAATAACTTTCTATCTCGTAATGGTTCGTGAGTGTACGCCATTTTATATTCAGGAATGTTCATTCCTTTAACCACTAACTCGTTATCAACAAAAAAACAATAAGCATCAACTAATGATACTTTACCACTACGAATTGATTTAACCTCAGGTCCAACCAATTTAATACCAACAATTAAAGTTTCAATAAATGAATATTCAAATTTAACTTTACGATTTATTATGTTGATTTGATTTCCCATAAAGCAAAGATAGTAATTAAAAATTAAAAACCCTAACAATTTTTACACTGTTAGGGTTTAAATATTAACCAACTTAAGAAAGGGGGTTGTTGGGCTCGTAAATGATAAATATAATGTTTTTTTAAAAAGTTTACTTTTAATATAAAATTTATTTAATAATTTCTATTTTAATTAAATTGTATATTTATGGATATGATAATCAGTATAAAAAATAATAAATTTAAAGTTAAAACCGTTGTTTCGTCCAAAGATACTCAAAAGGGTATGATGGGTAGAAAATTTGACAATACCTTTAATGGTATGTTATTTTTAATGGGTGATGATGAACATTGTTTTTGGATGAAAAACTGTATCATTCCATTAGATATTATTTTTATTGATGGTAATACTATAATTGAAATCCATAATAATTGCCAACCGTGTACCACAGAAGATTGTAGTAATTACTGTGGTGAAGGTGATATGATTTTAGAAATTATGGGTGGTACCGCAAAAAAATTAGGATTACAAATCGGTGATGAAGTTAATTTTTAACCTTCATTAATTTTAGACTGTAACACATTTACCAATTCTTTTTGAACCATTTTAGTAAACTTCACATAAGGAGAATCATCTGACTCAGCATTATATTTGTACTTTCCTGCTGGTGGTCTTTTAGACCTGCCTAAATAACTAAGACCCGATATATTAGTGATACATTTGTGCCCGCCACTATTAGCCTGAATTAAATCCCAAGCATTAATCGTAACACCATCTAACATTTTCATTTCTTCCTCACTTAATTCAGTAAAAGGAATTTCCATCATTTTACCAATTTGTGTTAAATGTTCTTTACCATTCTCCATTGTTTTAAAATTGTCCCCATATAATGCGACAAAGTCTCTAAATGTAAATCCAACTGATTCAGGACCAAATCCTTTTGAACCTTCAGAAATCCATTTAATTGTTGATAAGGGTATTTGTCTTTCTTGTAATTGTGTTTCCCATTTAGCAAGTACTTCCTGAGCAATCTCACCTAAGTTAACACCTTTTAACTCACGTTCTTTTTTATAAGGATTACAAGACGCTTGAACTAAACCTAATGGCCAAGCAATAACTAAGAAATCAGCGTCAGGGTTATTTTTGAAAGGTGTGTATCTATCATAAGAACCAGGTTTCATCATACTACCACCTCCGTATTGAACAATAATGTTACCTTCAATTTTAACATTATGGTGGTTTTTCATTTGGTCAATATAACCTTCTTTGTTTTTCTGTAATTCGGGTACAGTGGCGTAACCTTTCTCAATCATGATTCTTTTTATGTTAGTAACAAGATTCATAAGTGATGGGGTACCAACCATAACAAGTTCTTCTAAGAACCCTGGTTTATTTTTAAACGCCAATAATAACTTATTAGCAACTAAACCTAAGGCAGTTTTGTTTTTACTTAAAGATTTTTCTTTATCTAATTTGAATAAGTAATTTATTACTTGGTCAACAGTTACTTCGTTAGCTGCGTAATTAGCAGAGTCAACCATAGATATTAATTGAATGTCTTCAGGTGAAAATATTTCATTAGGTGATACAACTTGAGATATTGTTTCAACATTTGAACGTGAACTTCTAAATGAAGTTGATTTAGTATCTTCCGCACCCGCTTGTCTATCGTGGTGGTCTGTATGGATAACAAACATTGGTTTACCGTGAGCAAAATCCACAAGTACTGGCATAATATCACCTTGAGCATCGTTCTTCTTTACAGAGAACTCTTTGTCCCCATATTGAATAACGTGAGCATCAACAACTTTAATCCCATTATCCTCAAGGTATTTTTTCATCGCAATTGCGGTTGTCACACCATCTAAATCTTGGTGAAAATAAATCTCAGCTTTAGAATAACGTTTAGCTAACTTATTGATATCCCTAATACCACTTTCTTTAATTAATTTTTTCATACTAACGCTTTTCCTCCACCTAATAGTGAACCAATTAATGATGTGAATGCGTCTGTTTTAACCACAGTTGACGCTGATTGTGTTGCAGTAGATAATGATGGTACAACTGAATTTCCTGTTGTTTGACCTGCAGCAAACTCTTGGTTCCATAAACTTTGTGATTCAGGTGTCTCACTATATTGATTAGCTCTTTCTTCTAAATTAGGAACTATATTTTCTAATTCCTCAGGGCCAACAAAGTTACCAATACCTAACCAATCTAATAAACCTAAATACCATTTAGTTCTTCTCATTAACGACCTTGTCGCTCTATTACCAAATAGACGACCCATACCACCTGAGATATATTTACTTGACATTGATTGTAAACCTCCTTTATAATCTCTAAACCCTCTGAAAGATTGGTCTTTACTCATTTGTTTTAGTAATTCCTCTTTTTCAACCGCACTTAAGGCTTTTTCACTTTTCATAACACCTTTACCAATTTCAGTTCCCGCTTTCATTTCTTTTCCAGCTTTTCCAAAAATTTGAACGTACTCTTCAACAACTTTAACTAATCCAGAACCTAACATAGGAACTCTACCAACAGAACCTTTTAAAAAGGTAACTAATTTCTCACCCCAACTCGGAGCGGTCTCAACCATCTTAGCAATAGGTCCACCAGCTCTTCTTGCAGTACCTGCTATTTTAACGGCATCACCTGTTAAGGCCGCTGCTTTAAATGCTTTAGCTGCACCACCACCTAATTTCATAACACCAATAACAGGTTTAGCGATAAGGTCACCTAAGTAAGGAACCGCAGAGATTAATGAAAGAAGTGCATATAATTTATCACCTTGTCTCCAGTAACTAATACCATTAACAATATCAACAACACCTGTTGGGTCAAAGATACCAACAATATCCCCAACGGTATTATACCATTTAGATTCTTTGATTAATTTGGCTTGTTCAGGGTATATTTCTTTTGCAAATTCAACAACAAATATTTTATCTTCTTTAGATAATTTGTTCCATTTTTCTTCGAGAATCTTATATTGTTCCTCTTTATAAATTTGAACTATTCTGTCTTTTAATTCAGACTCAGTAAGTTTCATTCCTTTCATGTGTATTTTTTTATTATAAATATCATGAAAACAAAAAAGAGGATGTTAAATCCCCTCTTCGTTAAATTCTAATTCAATTTGTTTTTTCTTATCCACAAATAGTTGAACTCTTTTTTTAGCAACTTCCGTATAATTTTCAGACACTTCAATACCAATCCATCGTCTATTTAATGTTTCAGCGGCAACTAAACTAGTTCCCGAACCAACAAATGGGTCCATGACAATCTCATCTCTATACGTTAATATTTTAATAGCCCTTGTTGGAATGTCCATTGAGAATGTCGCTTTGGTCATTTGTTTGGTGTCGGCAAAATAACTCCATTGTCCGTATACTAATCCCATAAACTCTTTTTTGGCTTCATCGGTATACAATACTTTCTTTTTAAATGAACCATCTTCCTGTTCAATATTATTTATAACCCCAACCCATTGTGGTATACCTTTATTTTGTTTCTTAGAAACGGTTTTATAGGCCAATATTACACATTCTTTAGGATTATAAATGTAAGGTGATGACGGTGACATCCAACTACCCCAAGCCGTTGTCTTACTTCTATGAGGTGAATCCTCATTAAGGTCGACCAACCCGTAAAATTTAAAACCAACCTCTTTCATAACACCCCAAAATTCAGCCATGAATAAAACTCTACCACCTCTATCTTGAACGTTAACTTCATAAGGTATGTTGATTGCAACTCGACCATCAGGTTTTAATGTTCGATAAACCTGAGATAACCAATTCTTGGTGAATTCCCAATACTCATCCATCTTAAGTCTATCATCATGATTGTCATACTCAATACCTACATTGTATGGTGGGGATGTAACAACTAAATCAATCGTATTATCATCCATTGTTGACATAACACCAATACAATCACCATTTACAACTTTTCCTATATAATTTTCTGTCATTTTATTTGTTCTCTATTTTACTGTATGCGTCACAGTTTACTGTTTCTGATGATTTACAACTACTAAGAATTATTATTAAACTAATTATAAGTAAAATTAACGAATACTCAAAAACTTTATAATTATTTTTTACTTGTCTTCTTGAGCGTCCTTGCCATTCATTACGATTCCATTTCATTGTTAGATAGTGTTTTAATGTGATGTTGTAAGTACCATAAAGCCTTTTTAAGGTCTTCCAACTCTTTTTCTTTATTCTTTTTACCCGCTCTTGAGATATATTTTACAGTATTTCCTAATGAGAAACCTAAACCCCAAGCATCAATTACTTTGATGGCTTCGTAAAGATTATCTTCACCCCCATAATGTTGTGGATGGTCTACCTGCTCACCCATATTATTATTTTTTATTGTCAATTGATGTTGGTTTGACATATGCGCTAGAATTGGTCATTTCTTCTGATAATTCATATTCATCATCATTTTTGTACTCATCCAAAAGTTCTTCTGCGGTTGGTATTCCATTGTATTTAGATTTTAAATCATCAAAATTTTTAGTGTTAACGTTTGAATACATATTATTTAACGTAACCGATAACTCATCCGCCATATCAATAGTATCACTTATCACCTTAATAACCTCGTATGGGTTTGCATTAGATGCTGGTCTTCTATCTTCAACATAACCTTTCCATAATTCGGCAACGGACCTTGGAACTCTAATTGACGCTCCTCTGTCACTTACACCCCAACTAAATTTGTGAATTGATTGTGTTTCATGTTTACCAGTTAATCTAAGATTATTATCAGAACCGTAGACTTCGATATGTTGCTCTCTTCTTGATTCAAGAGCATTAAATAATGTTTTGAAATAACTTTCCCCACCAACTTCCCTCATCTTTTTTGTTGAGAAGTTTGTGTGTAATCCTGAACCATTCCAATCTCCCGAGGTAATTGGTTTTGGGTGATAGTTAATATGATATCCGTATTTCTCAGATAATTTCTCCATCAAATATCTTGACATCCATAAATCGTCACCAGCTTTAATCTTACCTTTAGCGAACACTTGGTACTCCCATTGACCTAAAGCAACTTCAGCATTAACACCAGTGATTTCAATACCCATATTTAAACACAAGTCCATATGTTCTTCAACTAATTCTCGACCAACAACATTACTACCAACACCACAATAATATTTACCTTGTCCTTCAACGTGAGGTCGGTTAAATCCTAAGATTGGTTTACTAATACCTTCTTGAATAAAATATTCTTGTTCAAACCCAAACCACATATCATTGACCTCGTCACCTAACATATCTCTATGATTTGATTCATGTGGTGTTCCGTCAGGATTCATTACCTCACATAAAACATATACTTTATCACTACTATTCATCTCACGATATAATCGAACTGGTTTTAATATACCGTCAGAACTATACCCCTCCGCTTGTTTTGTTGACGAACCGTCAAAGTTCCATTCAGGTACTTCTGATAAGTCAGGAATTCCTCCTTCAATTACTTTTATCTTACTCCTTAAATTAGGTTCTGGTGTATAACCGTCTAACCATATGTACTCAATTTTTATCATCTTTTTTATTTTATTTTAGTTATGTAATATTTACCAATTTTTAATGATTTCTTACGACCATTTCTTAGTGAAAACTTTGGTTTAGATGTAAGACTAAATCCTTTCTCGTTTTTACCAAACCGAAACCAAATATCATAGTCGCCGAGATTAACTACAATAGGGTACCCAAACACTTTAATTATGTGTTGAGTACCTACTCCGTGTACCTTATAAGTTTTCTTTTGAAATAACATAATAGTCTTTAGTTGTTTTACTTTCTTCAATTTTTCCTTTATCTACCAATTCTTGTAGTAATTTTTTAGTGTTTTCATAACTATCATTCGTAATCTCCTTACAAATATAGTCAATGTGAATAGGTTGTCTTAGTTTTGAAAATAACAAATTAATTTTTTGTTGATTCATAAAGTTCATTTATTTTTAGTTTTATTTCTTCTTCAGTTAACTTTTTAGTATACCACCCATAAACTTTAGACGCCGTGTTATCCATAAAAATAAACGCATCCGCTTTAAATAATACATCTAAATTTTCTTTACCATCTAAATAACGATTGATAGTGTCGATGTCGATAAATCTTTTGTTTAGCCCCATTATTCTATATATTTAACTGTTTTTTTACTACTACCACCACTTTGATTAATGTAAGCTAACACTTTTCTTTTAAAGATTGGTATTAACGTTTCCTCAAGTGGGAATATATCTTTACAAAACATTTCAAAAACAGGATTATTAACTTCCTCATTCTTTTCATATGTTTTAGAAAATTTAGATATAATTTCGTGTATTGTCAAACCATCTTGTGGTCCTTCGTAAATTAATTTCGTAGTTGTTTTACTTTGATTCTTAGTCCTATAAACTTTTTTGGTGGTATATTGCCAAACATAGACAATATTATTTGATTTGAAGTAAAAAAAACCTGTATTACTTTTAAGGTTACCCTTATTTTTTTTAACAACAATATCAACAGAATCATATACTATACTCCAAATTGATTTTGCAAAATTGAAGTAGTCGAATAATTGTGGTTGTGTGTTTTTTAAAATCTGATGGTATTCATAAACTTCCTCCTCTGCAAGAACTGGAATATCTTTAACTTTTAAATCTGATAACACTAATTCGTCATCATTGGTTAAGAATTTTTTTTCGGTATATAATATTTTGTTTTGATTAAGTAATGTTTGGATATTACCTAAATGCAATGATAGTTCAATAAACATCGGATAAACTTCCATTCGTTCCAAATGTTTATTTAATTTTTGGAAATAGTTTAATAAAACGTATTGTTTTTGTTCCGCATCTAAGATACCTTGGAACAACCAATCGGTATCCATTATGAACTCTACTTTTTTATGTCTTCGTTTCTTTTCCATTTATTAAAATATACAAAGACTTTATGAATAAATGAATACTTTTACTCGACTCTCATGACATAAAAATCACGTCCCGAAACGGTTACCTCATCATATTGACCGTCATAATTATTCATGATTCCCCATCCGTCGGCATCAACAAGTCCTTGGGCTAAAGCATTTTCATCAATAAAATCATTAATATTTGCACCGTATTCTTTAATATAATATACAGGGTTTCTTTCAACATCATCTAACATACTTTCAACCTTCTCCTCAATCATTTCCTCGGTAGGTTCATCGTCAGGCGTTATATTGTCTAATTCTTCTTGTAAGGAATCGATGTGGTCTTGTATTTGGTCATATATTCTATGAAATTCCTCAGGGACTTCAGTGTCAAAATCTAAATTACTTTGTTTTTCTTCATACTCAGAAATTTCATTTTCTAATTGGTCTTTTCTTTCTTCTTGAGCCAAAGTTAATTCATAATCTTTCTCAGTAAAATAAACTTCAGGATTTTGTCTTACATCATCTTCGTACCAATCACTAAAATAACCTCTAACATAATTAGTATCAATATAATCGTCAATAAATCCTTGATTAAAACCATCTATTCCAACTTCATCAATATAACTTTTAGCATAATTTAAAGCGGCATCATCCATTTCATCATAGGTACCAACACTATACACCATATTTTTAAACTCAGGGTTTAAAACTTCAAAGCTTTGTAAACCATAGGTGTTATACCGAGTTGGTGATAAGACATAAACATCATTATTTTCATTTTCTAATCCTTCAATGTCCCCTTCTAAATCAGTAATTTTATCATATAGGTCAGAAACTAATTCAGAGTCTTCAACGTTATTATATTCATCTTGTAATTTATCTAACTGAATTTTTAAGTTAGATAATCTTTCTTGTCCCTCTTCATCTAAGGAGTCTAAACCTTCTGAAACTAAATGTTTAAATAACGCATTAGCCTTTAAACCTAACTCATCAGTATCATTAACATTCCATTCATCGTTATCACGAAGAACATCCATCTCATCTTTCTTTTTTTGTAATTCTGCGGCTAGTCTTTTACGTTCAATTGGAGTACCAGAGTCCCATACATGTTGTTTAACCTTAATATTTGATACATCACTTATCTTAGTATCTCTAATATCTAAAGAACCGTCGACATAACCTACGTTTCCTAAAGAATCTGTTGATGTGTTATTTATTTTTAAATCACCTGTTATCCATAAAGGTTTCCCTTGGAATTTGGGTAATCGGCTTATTCCTCGTCCGTGATACCCTGATAACTTTAATAGGTCTAAGTATTCTTCTGGTGATATTTTATAATATTCACCATCAACTTCCTCGACAATTCTTTTAATTAATTGACGTAACCCTTGTTCGGTAAGTCTCACTTTATTTCTCATGTTTATAAATACTTCAAAATAAAATAAATTTAACTTGAATTTCTTGACATTAAAAATTAGTTGATGATATTTATAAGAAAAAATAAACATATTTAAATATATCTACCATGGGATGCGGTTGTAAAAATAAAGGAACTCAAACACAGACTCAAACAGTCTCCACTCCTCAACAAAGTAGTCAAAATCAAACTTTGGCTCAGGCTCAAGCACAAACTACTAATAACGCCTCGATTCAAGAGTCTATTAAGAAAGTTGTTGAGAAGTACTACAATAAGAAATAAGTCTTAGTATCTATTTACTAAAAAGGGGTGTTGTCACCCCTTTTTCTATTTATATTCTAAATTATTTTCACTATTAATTGGTATAATTATTAAAAATGAACTACATCAATAGATATTCAAATAGAGGAATCGTAAACAATTTCGCGGATTTTGTTTTAAAAGAAATAAACAAAGATACAAAATACGATACGGTAGTTGAGATAACTGATTGTGGTAAATTCTTTGTAATAAACGGTATGACAAGTTCTTCTAAGATATTAGATATGTCTGACGTTAAAGAAAGGTTCTATAAAGAAAACGAATCCATTTTGAATAAGTATGGTTATAACAATATAAATGTTGTAGACCTAATCTTATATGATAATGAACTAGTTAAGAAGGAAGAATATTGGTTTACCTTCTATAATACTGAAAGACCTTTATTTAACCAAAAAATGATTGATTTTGTTCAGTCAGATAATACCGTTGAGTATAACTCTGTGTCGGACCATAAAGGGTTAATGGTTGAATTGGATTTCAGTCATGAGGACACAACAAAATTAAGTTACTTCACTTATTCACCCCTTAATATTTCGTCAGAATTTCCATACGGACATAGTTTAAGTATGGGTAGATTATATTTTTATTATTCGGAATACATCTGTAATCAATTATTCCGTGTGATTAACTCAAATAAGATATTATTCAAAATATCAACACTTAAAAACCAAGATGATGATTTTAATATAAAAATCATTTCAGATTCAATGTATCAGGAAGAAACAATTAAATCTATGGTATTGGATGTGTTTGATTTTAATTTAAATAAATTTCAAACCACCATATTAAACTACGATGTGTCTGAGGATTTAAATAACCCTATTAGTAGTAAACCATGGTTAATCCATGATAGAACAAAAGATTTAATTATTTTTTAAACTCTTTTAGAATAGGAAACTACTTGGTAGAAGTCCTTTTTACCCTCACAATAATCTTTAATTAAAACTAAAAGGGTTTTAAACATGAAAGCATTTGGTGTTTGTTTTTCACACTTAATAAACAATTCAATCATTGCGGATAAGAATTCAATGGAGAAGACACCTAAATTCTGTAATGAATCATATTTTTCGGTAAAATAATCATTATAGATTAAATTATAGTTATTACGTTCTTCTACTGAGTTGAAGGGTTCTGCAACATTATATATCTCTAACCATTCTGTTACATATAAATTAACCCAATTCGGGTTATGTTCACATTTTAAAAGTAAGTCAACAATCCAATGAGTATGAGATGGTGCTCTTAATCTAGATTTTTCAGTTTTGTATTTAACAATAAAATCTAACTCTGGATTATGTCCACGACTACCTTGGTAAATATTAATATAATTACCGTCAGCTAATTCCCAGGTCCTTACAGGATGATGGGTAACCCCATCTTTTTTAAAAGTTAAATTCATATTACAAATATACAAAAAAACCCCGTGAGGGATTTTTATAAATTAAAATGTTCTTTAATTATTTTAACACCTTCTTCAATTTCACCAAAATCTCTATCAGGTACAAATAACATAGTGTTAGGATTTTCATCAGGTGATTCTACAATCATAAAAGCAGGTACAAAGTCATTTTCTGTTATTTCAACAAACATATTATACTCCTCTTCATGTTCATTAATATCTCTAACAACGTAATCAGCATCAATAGCATCCAACTGTTCTTTCATCATTTCACAATATGGACAACCATCCATAGTGAAAAGAATTAATATCTTATCCATTTAATAGATTATTTGCAATATCGTTTATTTGAGCCTCCATTTGTAATCCTGGCCTTGAGAACTTTTCTTCTCCATTACTAAAAGATTTAATTGTTGGGATAGCTCTAATGCCTAACTCAGCAGAAAATTCCTTATTCTCTTCAACGTTCAATGTATATAATTGAACATCGGAATTTTCATTTCGATATTTCTCGGCAACTTTCTCAAAAACAGGCTTCATCATCTTACAAGGACCACACCAAGGTGCCCAAAAGTCCACGACTAATTTTTCTCCGTTGTTAATTTTTTCCTGTAATAATTCTTGTGTAATTTCCATAGTTTATTTTATTTTTTTTAAGTTATGTATGAAAAACTCGACAATACTTTTCTTGTCGGGTTTTGTTAATATAAATATATCCGTACTGTTTTTAAAATACAACAAAACTCCTGTTGAATCGTATTCATATAACATGTCTTGAGTTGATACAATACCCTCCGAATTAACAAAGTCGTTGTACCATAATAAATGTGATTTCTTAACCACCGTCTTAATAGCCAATTCCGAATACGGTGGCCTTACTTCAACAAAACTAGGGAAAATCCCATACATTTTGGTAAACATTTCAATACAAAATAAAGGTATTTCTTTCATTTTAAAATTCTAATTCATTAATCATATTTAGTAAATCATTACCAACAACAACATCCTCATCAATAATAGTTTGTCTTGAGTTAACACTATAAATCATTTTATCATCCCAATCTAACCTAGTTTCACTACCTCTATGAATATGAACATCAAAGAATTGGTTTGGCCCAATTTCAACTAATTTACTTTTAATTGTTTTATAACCAAATTTAGATTCTATCTCAGGTAAGGTAAATAATTCCTTTTTAACCAAACCATCCATTCTTCTATCAAGTTGTTCTAAAATAATTGACCAACTATCCCCCAAGTTGTAGTTAAATCGTCCTAAAGATTGTACTCTCTTCAAACCAACCACTTTACCTTCACTATACTTAATAAAGTATTCGATAGTTGCCCTATCTTCTGAATCAACAACATCTCTTCTTAATGAGACAATAATTGAGTGTGGTGTCTTAATATAAGTTTTAACACAATTAGATTGTATGAATGACTCTTTATTATATTCTTTACTAGTGGTTAATAAAACAGGGAAATGAACATTAATCCCCAATAACGGTCTTTCAACTTCTGACTTAAACTTCTCACTATAATATCGTTTAAAATCCCCTGATGTGTAGAACGCTTTTTTCTCTGACCACTCAAAGTGTTCGTTCATAAATTCTTCGTAGTTTGACGACTTCCACTTAATTGTTTCTAAATTATTTAAAAAATTATGAAAGTTTAAATGGTCATGGAAGGTATTATAATTTATTTGTCCATCTAACACTAACTTAAAGATATCAAACGAGTTTTGTTTTTCCTTATTAGTAAAATTAACTTGGGTACCCACACCGTTGACTACGGGGTTTTCAATCATTTTCTTAATAATATCATCATTTTGTGACATTATAAAATTCTTACCAAAAACCTCATAAGTATAATTCAATGTTGTAAAATCACATTGTTTTACCTTATGTAATACACGTTTAAGTTTATCACCGTTGAGACCCGCATTACTAATAACAGTATCAATATACTTCATGCCATTCTTAACCAACTCAACTTTTTTAGGTTGTGGGTTGTATAACATAAATGACCCCCAATTATTTGAGAATTTAATTCCCGAATAATCTAAGTATCGTTTATACAATCTTAATTCAGGTGTTAACTCAGGGTATTTTTCAGTACCAGGAATTGAGTTAATAAAAACATTAATGATATGATTAACCAAATCAGACCTTTCCCAAATTTTAGGCTCAATAACTTTTCTTTCGTAATCCCCCAATAAATTATTTATTAACGAACGACAACGATTAATTGGGTCCTCAGCAAAATTACCTCTTCTGATTTTTTTACGACACTTTCTTTTCTTATGATAGTCGTGAAGATAACCCGAGTATAATGAATTTGTTTTATGATTAAATGTTAGGAAATCAACTCTTGTTGATATTCTGAAATATTTAGTTGCCTTATGTCTAACTCGGTTATATGTAAATATTTTTAAAGCAATCTTATTATCTTTCTCAGTAACAACAATAGTTCTTCTATACATCATTACAGTACATAAAGGGTTACCATAGTTTTTAATATATTCTTCTTCGTCTTCAATAACGGGGCCTTGTTTTTGTTTGAATTTACCATAATATCCACCATCCCAACTGTCGGTTGATAATATTCTTCCTGGTGATGGTCCATAATCAAACGACAGATTATCAGTCTCATATTTATCAAAACATAAATCATTAGTGTCCTCGAATTTTATCGTGGTATAATCCGTTAAAGTATATGAGTAAATTTCTTTCATAGTTTAAAATAAATGAATGGGGGTTATTTACCCCCATTTAAATTAACACATCTCTTCCGCAAGTTCCCAAAGTTTGGTATTAACTTGGTTAACCGCCATAATACTACTTAAACCTCTTAAGGATGTTTTTCTACCTCTTTGTGTTTGATACTCAAGACCACCTTTAATAAACTTCTCTTGTACCACATTGAATACCGTCCATAAGTCATTCTTGTTATCTTCCTCACGTTTAGGGTACATAATCTCCATAACATCAAGAGTTGGGGGTACAGTACCAGTCTTCCAACGAGTGTTGATAGCTTTCTTAATGAATTGAATTTTCTCAGGTAGAGTCAGTTCTTTATTCATCATTCTGTCTACTGACCTTTGGATTACTGGTAAACGTCCCGCAAAACTCTCTGTAAGTTGTTTTACTTCATTTAAATCAAATCTTTGGTGTCTAAGGTTGAATGACTCAGAAAGTGACGTAGGAACCGTTAAACCGTTACTACATACTAATCTATGAAGCCCAGCACTAACTGAGAATGTCGCCAATCCGTTATGTGAGTTACGGATGATTGCCTCTACGATTGAATCACCAACTTTAGGTAATTCCCCATTACGAAATCTTAATTCGTGAACACCATGTTCACCACGACCTGTTTGTTTAACAGACGATAATTGCCAACCCTCACGTTCAAAATTCTCAAGAATTTCAAATGTTGGTACAAAAACATACTTATCCGACATCTTTTGAGATGGGGACGTTGCAAATACTGACGGTGCGGTTGATTTAATTAACTCGGGAGTGTATAACATATTTTGTTGTTTTAAATTTATAATACAAAAGTAGTAAATACCATTCATATTACCAAATTTAATTTAAACAAATGTTTCCGAATTTTGTTTTTTGGTAGATTTCGTAAATCTTAGTTTCTTCAATGATAGTAATTTCACTCTTTCTAAGTTCAACGATTATTTCAAGGATTTGGGGTCTTGTCAAAGAAGGGTCCTCACCCTTCTCGACATTAGTATAACATTGCTCAGTGATTTTAAGATAAAATTCATCTTTATCTACATCACCAATTAACATCTTTAATTCCTCGGGGTTTTTATCAAAAAATGATATAAACTGATTAAGATATATGTCAACATCAACATTTCCCATAACATTATTTTTTTACAAAAATAAGTAAATTAGTTCACATAATAAAATCCACTACCTTCATCAGATAGTTTTTCTTTTAATCTTTCAGGTATTTTAATACCAGGGTTACTATCTTTTAAGTTAATGAATGCTAAACCTGGAATGTCAGCAATTGACTCAGGTAAACTTTGTAACGATTTGTTAGATGGTAATGCTAAGAAATTTAAATTCTGTAATTTTCCAATTGACTCAGGTAATGATTTTGCAATATTTTGTAATAACAATGCTTGTAAGTCTTTGAATCTACCTAAAGACTCGGGAACCACCAACGCAATATCTTCTTTTGATTTGTTATTAATTAATAAGTGTTCAATTGTTTCTGGTAAACTATCAAATAATTCATCAAATCCATATAATGCGACAAATTTACCCGCTGAACTATCAGGGTAGTTGATTTCAACTTTATTACCACCTTTACTAACTAATCCTTTTGCAAACTCAGGTTTAAAGAAGTCTTTAAGTTCGGACATCGGTCCATTCAAATATTCAACTAAATTAATTTGTCTGTCATGTCTATCCATAAACTGATTTGAAGGGAAGTGGAATTGGAACCTTTCTTGAGGTAATCCTGTTTTCTTACCAACTAATCCTTTATCATCATTTGGGAATACCACATATAATGGTCCATCTTTAATGTATCCATTAAAGTAAGATAAACCAGGTGATGATGTACACCATCTTGATTCCCCTAAGTCGTACTCATGGAATCCACCGTAGTAAACTGCGGCATCTTTACCAACACTACCTTGGTCTTCAATTTTAATCATTGTCCAAGTTGGACCTTCATAAACAATTTCTCCACCAGCGTGGTTAAGTCCTTCTCTTGATTTTTTAGCTTCTTTCTTTTCAAGTTCACCCCTTTTCTTTTCAGGAATTTGAAAATCTTTTAAAGTATCAAATAATGACGATACTGTAAATTTATTAATATCTCTTTGTTCTTGAGGTAAATATTGTTTAGCTTTTTCAAACTTAACCAAGTCAGCGGTAGTTTTATACAAATCCTCCATGAATAATCGTCTAGCCTCAACTAAAGACTTTTGATACGCAGGGCTTTTAAAATCAACTTCAGCGTCAGTTTCAATCTGAGGACTAACATAGTTTTTAAGTAACCATTGTGAGTATTTACCAACTTTAACTCTCTCCATATCTTCCATGGATAAAGTATCAACGTCTTTACCTTCAGGTACTCTAGTTGTTGGGTCAGCAAGGATAATCGCCTTTAGGGTTTCAAAATCCATATGACCTTTTGGTTTTTTCCCTGGCTCAATATTTTTAGATTTAGTAGCTGGTTTAACTAATTTGTCAAACAGGACTTGAAATCGAGATTGTTCTACTATTAAATTCGAAAGTAAAGTTGTTATTCTCATTTTAAATGTTTTTAATATAAATATTCAGAATTAAGAAATAATCCATTATTTAGTAATTCATAATTAAAAGTTCTTCCCCCATGTTTTGAGTTTTCCCTTTTTTAGCCGCCGCAGCTTTGGCAAATTCCTTTTTCTCCCATCGATATTTTGGTTCAGGAAACCAATTATGTAATAATTCAAAGTCATAATAAGATAAACTAAATTTACCTTTAACATTTTTTAACGCATTAGACAATCTCTCATGGTCATCTCTATCAAAGTCATGATTATTATAATAATTTTCCGTTTTCCAATAAGGTGGGTCCAAATAGATATATGTTGTTGGTGAGTCATATTTTTTAATAACATCCTCAAAATCCATATTCTCAACCTTGGATATCTTTAAAAAATGTTCAACCCATTCAGGTTTAGATAACTTATCTCTAAATGTAAGGTATTTTGATTTGTACTTACCTTTTAAGTCAATAAAACCACTTGTTTCAGGTTTACTACCACTAAATACTTGTGTTAATACGTAAGCATATTTCGCGGCAACAACATAATCGCCAGGTTGTACGCTGTAATTATCGGCAAATATTTCAGCTTGGAAGCTGATAAATTGTTCTTTGTAAATTGACGGTGTAATTTCTTCTCCAAATTGTTGACATGGTATTGTGTTAATCGCATCCAATAATAGTTTAGGATTTTTAACACATTGAAACAAGTTATAATTTAATGGATTGAAGTCGTTATATACGACTTCTTTAAGATTTGGATATTTGGATAAATCCATGTTGAAGAAACACCAAAACATCCCTCCGAATGTTTCTACGTACGTCTCCATATCCTCAGGGTAGAAAGGGACAATCCACTTTCCAATTTTACTTTTACCTCCGATGTATGATAGCATAGTTATTTTTTTTAAAAGTATAAGTGAAAAAAACCAAAAAAACAAATGTTTTAGGTATTTTACTTTAATGTATTTTTAGATTACTTTTGGGTTATAAACTATTTAAATTTAAAAAACAATGGATACAGTCGAAGGAACAGTAATTGATGAAACCGAAATTAATACAGGTAAATCCTCTAAATCAAAAAAAAAATGTAGTTCTTGTAGTAAATTCCCAAAACAACAGTGGTTTTTAATTGCAATATCGTTCTATATTTTATTTGCCGCGATATACGGGACTATAAAATTAATCAACGAAGCTCACAATTACTTCACACATTAATTACGGTTAAACCTAACAAAAAGTTTAACAAACATATCCCCAACATTATTATACCCTTTAGATTTAACTCTGAGGGGTTTTGATGTATCAAATTGAGTTGGTAATTTAATTGATATATTCCCTTGTGGATGAGGAATCTCTAAATTATCTGTACGTAACCCATCTAAATCAAAATAAGCGTTATAAATTAAATCATCCCCAAGTTTTTCAAAATTATTCTCAGGTGTTGATTTAACTCTAATAACCAAATTACCGTACATACCATCTTTATAATCCCCCTTACCTTGTAATCTTAAAAATTGTCCGTCATCAATACCATGAGGAAGTTTAATTTTAATAGATTCCGTTTCAGACCTAGTTGTTTGTCCATGACAAGTACCACAAGTCTTTTTATATGAAAACCCATTACCCTTACATTTATTACAAGCTTGTCTAACCATTTGAGAGAACATACTACCACCAATTTTTTGAACAATAAATCCATCACCATTACAGACATTACAGGTTTCTCTTTCTCCACCTTGTCCACTACAATCATTACACATATGTTGTCTTGAATAGTTAATCACCTTATCCCCAGCAATAAATGATTCAATTGCACCAACCTGAACTTCAATTACTTTATCAGGAACCGTTCGTCTTCTCTGTGTATGAAATGCTCCATTAAATAAATCTTCAAATGGATTAAATCCACCACCACCACCCATGTTACCAAAAGGATTTCTTCTTTGATTATCATATTGACTTTTTTTAGTTTCGTCCCCTAAAGTATTGTAGGCTTCTGATATCTTCTTGAATTTATCTTCATTACCTCCTTTATCAGGGTGATGTTCAATCGCCAATTTACGGTAAGCCCTTTTAATCTCGTCTTGAGTTGAACTTTCCGCAACTCCTAGTGTATCGTAAAAATTATTCATACTCATTTACTTATATTTGTTTTAAAACTAATTTAGTTAATATTATCATTTTGTAATGTCATACAACTATCAAGTAGTACTTTTTAAGAATAAAGTAAAAAAGAAAATAATCAATAAATTTAAAACTCATAAAAAGGCAAATGAGTTATATATTTCATTGGTTGAAAAAAGTGATGTTGTTATTTTTAATAAGAAATATGAAAATGGACAAGAATCATTATATGAATTGGCCTTGTTAGAAAAAACATCAGGAACTTTATTACCTATGTTTATGAAGGATACCTTTGGTAGACAAGTTAAAGTTGACTTAGATGATAATGATTTCTCAATTATTAGAATATCAATTTATAATTTAGAGGAACTTATTGTAGATTATTCTACCAATACTCGGATAACAATTAGTGATTTTATTAAAAAATACTTAGACCCACCTGGTTTAAAAATGGTGTCTAAATTAAATAATAAAGTCATCGTACAAAACGATGACCATTATAATTTATTCACATTAAAGAATGATGATGATTCATCAAGACTCTTAGATAATCTTTCCGATAATTTTATATATCAAAAAAGAAGTGATTGTATGTTTGTTAAAGATTATTCAACGGCTCAGAGGAAGTATCTTTACTCAATTTTATCTGAGAAAGGGTTTCCGAAAACCTATCTTTTTCGTCAATCAACAACCCATCCAACAAAAACATAAATTCAGTATTTGAAATTACTATTTTGAATTGCGTGTGTGTATGGTCAACTTGTCTGAAGTTATTTTGTACTCTCTTAAAATCGTTAGACTTAAGTTCAAAGGCAATTGCTGATTTTCCTTCAGGAAATAAACTATCAATCGCGTCAGCAACTAAAGCTAATTTTTCTATTATCCCATCAATACTTTTTTGATTCTCTTCCATAGTGATATTTTTTCGGGGGTTTGAGGTATTTTAGGAAGTATTTCTTCCTTATTTAATTTAGTGATTTGTTTAATTAAATCAGACTTTGTTTTATCTAATTCAATCTTATCCTTCGTCAATTCGTTCTGAAACCACTCTAGTGCCTTCGAGTTCTTCTTCATCGTATTCAAGTTCTATTTTTTTATTTTTTATTTCAAATTGTAAACTTTTCAAGTTTTTAAGATTTTGTTTCTCAAAAATATGTTTTAATTCATCTACTTTATTTTGGAATAATTGTTCCTTTTCTTCTCTTTCTAAATTGTATCTAATAATGTTCTGAATATTTTTAGATGTGTTTTCAACACCGTCTTCGGTTATTTCCGATACAAATGAAAAAAATCTATGGTCAATAATAGTACTTTCTTGTTCCATTATCTTATCTTCCTCAACATATTTTTTAGGTAATCTCCATGTTTTAGGAAAACTAACATCAAAACTTAAATAGTTTTTAAGTTTCCTTACTGATTGTATGTATGGAAGTAGTGTTGAAAACTCTTTATATAAACTCATAGTTAATTTTTAATAATGTAGGTTATGATATAGGATAGTGTTATCCCTAAGTAAATAAGTTCCCACCTAGTCAATTTTAGTTGACTTGGCGGGTTCTGTAATAGGGCACTTATAAACCTAACAACCGTTCTAATAACGGTCAGAACCGAAAAGATAAATAAAAACAAATATATTGTATTTAAATTATCCATTACTCAGGTTTTTTTCTTTCTTCAAGTATTTCAGTTCTTAGTGTTTGTAATAAATGTTTTAAGTCTTGAGCACTTTTTCTAGCTCTAGTACCCGCACTTTTATTACCTTTAAAGAATTTAGTCGCATCTTGTGACAACTCTTCAGTTAGTGCTTTAATTTGTTCTAATGTTTCCATTTTTAAAATTCAATTAGTTGATTTATTGTTTTATTATAAAATAATTTTTTTTGGTCTATAGTAAACACTATAAAGGTATTTTTTAAATTTTAAGGTTTTTATCTAAGACTTTATATATAGTCGCAATCATATCCAAATCAGACTTAGTAAAAGGTTTCTTGGTATCAAAAAGGTCATTAAAAAAGTTACTAATAGAATGTCTAATCTTAAAGTCACTTTGGTTATAAAAAATATCAATAAAAAATGATTGGAAATACTCATAATGGTTACCAATTGGTTGGAATTTAATATTTTCTTTAGTAAAATTATCAATTATCTTATTCCAACACCATTCAAAATGTTTGTTATTATCTTCTGAAGACATAATAATTTTAGTCTCATTTGCGGTGTCATTCTCACCTAAATAAGTTTCAACAATTAGTATGTTCAGGGAATGTGAGAAGTCAGAATACAACTCTAGTTTTTCAGGTATGATATTATTCACCCTGAACCAAATATCAACATCCTCAGGTGTCAACGGTTTTGATATGTAATTAAAAAAATTCTCCATAGAGTTAGTCTATGGAGAAATTATAAGTTATATTATGTGTTTGTAAATTATTGGGTTTTTTGATTGTAACCCATTAAAGATTTTATTCTATCAAACTCTTCATTAATTTGTTTTGCTTGTTTTGGTTCTGTTGACTCTAATTTTGCCATAATAGCACTACCTTTATCTTCACCCGCGTTGTCACTAACAACTGGTTGAGGTGATTTATTATAAGCTTTTCTTTTAAGTTTAGCCAACATATTATCTTTTCTAATTTTATTACGTTTTTTGTTAACATCAGACTCTCCAGTATTAGCCCATTCAGGGTTATTACCTGTTCTTGACGAACCTTCGATATTATCTGTTACCCATTCTTCGTTTGGATGGATTTCATCATAATCTAAATTTTCTAACGCCGCGGCAGTAAAGTTGTCAACGTAATCCTCAACCGCAGTTGATGGAATATAAGCTTTCTTTTCCATTTTTGCTAATTCACCATTTCCTTTAGGGAACATTTTAGGGTTCATATCAAAATCACCTTTAGAACCATCTTTAAGATAATCTTTCATTTTTTTAGTTACAGATTTAAGATATTCATTATTTTCTTTACCATCTTTAGTGTGAATTTGTTCGTATTTTGCAAGACCTTTAGGTTTTCCAGAACTTTTAATGTTTTTAGTTTGTTGTTCACTAGCCTTTTCTTCTCTAACAAGTTTTTCAATTAAATCAATCATTTCACTTTCAGAAAGTTTAATTGATTTTTTCTTATTACTTTCATCCATTCCGTGTTTTTCAGTATCATTCTTTAATCCTTTAATATTTTTTCCAAAGTTAGATTTTTTAAATTTAACTCCTCTTCCAACTAAAATATCTTTTTTAGTAACTTTTTCATCACCAGTTAAATCAGGGAATGATTTACCTTCTTTAGTTTCAAATTTTTTACCATCAACCTCAAAATCTTCATCACCTGTTTTTCTAGCTTTAGATAACGCTCCTGTAAAGGCATTACCTTCATCTGTTTCAATTTTTTTATTTTTTCTACGTTTTAATCTTTCATTCATTGAAAATTTATACTTATCTAACCCAATTTTATTAGAGCCACAGAATTGTTGTGTTCTCTCATCCTCAGGTCCAAAATTATCCATGTGGTATTTACAAGCTTCTTTATCTTCAGACTCTGTTTCATCTTCAGTTTCTTCTTCATCTTCAAAATCAACTTCTTCTTCAACATAATCAAATTTACCATTAAGGTCTTCCTCATTATCAATTCCTTCCTCCATTTGATTGTAACCACATTCCATACATTCACCTTCACTCATTAAACCTGAACCACATTCTTCACATACTTCAGATGACTCATCTAATTCTTCTTCATCGTCAAATTCATTGTCGGTGTCACCATCGTATTGGAATGCGTCGTCTTCGTCTTTAACATTAGAATTCATCAACGAGTCTAAATCTTCGTCAGACATTTTACTTAAGTTTAACTTACCGAATTTAGGATGACCATCGTCCATACCACCTAATTCATTTATCTTTGTAGTTAACTCGTCGGCTCTTTCCTCTAAGGTTTCTTTTACCAATTTAGCAACCAAATTATCAAGGTATTTGTTATTTGTGTTTTTCATTTTCTTGTTTTTAATATAAATATCTAAATATTTCAGTTTATTTGTTAGATTTACTATTTTCATACTCATAAGATAGTATCGTTTTAATCACGTTTTCACTTATGTTATGTTTTTTACTAATATTTGTAATCACTTTTTTAATAGTGTCGTTTTCAAATATTTTTAAGGCTTTAATGTCACCTTGATTACAGTATGGGAATTTTTTACATTTCTTTTTAACCTGAACAAATTTACCACCAGGGATTTGAGTTTTGGACTTCCCCCTCCAATCTTTTTTACTTGTGGATTTTGCCCAAGCGGCGTTTGTTTCATAAGAACCTGAAGATGATGAACCTGTAGCTTCTGTTGCCTCAACTTTTTTAGTTTCATTACAAACACATTTAGATTTAACTCTATCACAAGAATCACAATACTCTTCCTTACCCTCATTAACAGGAACGCAATTAGGTACTTTCTTACCATTCTTGTCTTTTGTGCCAACTTGTTTGTAACCTGACCAACACGCCTCTTTCATTTCTTTTTTAGGTTTTGGAGCTTCATCAGAAAACATTGTTAGTTTAGGTGCCTTGAACGTATTTTCTTCCATTTCTTTTTTAGTTGTTGAAAATAATGGTGCTGAAAATCCTCCCGCAGAACCTGAACCTGTTGATTCAGTTGATTCTGTTTTCTTTTCCCCCATTATAGGTAACCCCATGGTTAATTTACCAATAGGTTTTTTTATCTTTTTAGTACTAACTAACTTATTCGTAACACCTTTATACAATGGTTTACGAATAATCTCTTCTTTCTTGTTTTTACCTTCAGGTATACTTCTAATAAAAGAATTTGCTGCTTGAACTCCATCTGAACCTTGTGAGAAAACACCCACCTTACTCATTTCATCAGCCATTTTAGTTTTTAAATCACCAGAATATGTTTCCTTAATTTTCATGTTATTTAGTAATTAATAAAAATGATGTTGTTATAATACCAACAACGGTACCTAATTTATATAAGAAAGTTGTTCGTTTAGATTTTTTTAATTCTTTATTTAAACTCTTAGACAACTCATCAGATATTTGTAATTGGTTATCTTTTTGAATTATAATGAATTGGTTATTCTTATCTTTATCTTTCAATAATGAAATGATAGTATCTTTTTGAATTTCTCTTTCTTCAAGTTTAATAACTTTGTTTTGAGTTAGTTTTAACTCTTCTTGGCAACCGTCTAACCTAATTAAGTCTTTCACAACTTGTTTAGCAACCTCTTTAGTTAAAACAACTTTAGTGGTGTCTGATTCTTTATTGGTACCTGTTTGCGAAAAACAATTCAAGCTCATTAACGCCAAAATTGTCAGCAGTATTAATTTTTTCATTTGTGTTATTTTTTACTATTGTTATTGTATTATCAATATGATGAATCTCTTTAGTAACATTGACAACTTTCTCGTCAACTTTACCAATTTTTACATCAATTTCTTTATTTACAGTTTGGACAGAGTCTACTTGTACTTGAATTGCCTTTATCTTATCTTTATATGAATTAACGTCAGTTTTAATACTGTTGGTGTTGAATATGTTCCATATCGCTAATACCGCAATAATTAATAATAAAATTGTTTGTTTATTATAAAATTCTTTCATTACTCTTCAGTTTTTTTTGTTTTCTTTCTTGATGCCATGATTTTAGCCCATTTTGATTTAAACTTCTCATAAAAAGTTTTTAACTTATTAATCATGTCTAAAAATTTATCATCCGCTTTAATCATTTGACCATTGACATAAACCCCATTTTCCTCACCAATAGTAAAAAAGAAATCAATATCAAAATCAATTATCTTGCCTGACCATTCAACATTTTTTGGAAATATATTTAATTTATTAAAATCAACTAAGTCAGAAACCTCAGCAACAAACTCATCCATAGTCTCTTGGAATGCTATTTTTTCATCAGTTGTTAATTCTAATTCGGTTTGGTTTTTACCGTGTAAAACCAATACCCCACCAGATATTCTATACCCTTGTGATTTATCTTCTGAAGACTCTGTATTATCTTCTATTTCGTCTTCAACCGATTGTGTAATATTAAGTTTTTTAGTAACATTATCATCAGTCATGTCAACACCTTGTTCGGTTAATAACCCATATTGTCTACGGATATCTTCATTAATAGTCTCATTATTTAATAATTTTCTAGAGGCTTTTAATAAATTTTTAATTTCATCGTGTGAATTATTCATTGTATTTTTATTAATTTAAATATTATTTTATCTTATATTGTTTAACGTAAGCCTTCTCAGCAAAATCTAAAAATTTTTCACCATAAATCTTAACTAAACGGTCCATGATTAGTTGTGGGTTTTTTCTTAAATACCTTAAAACATCATTAGGAACTTGGCTCTCGTATTTTCCAAACATACCTTGTAGTTCTTTTTCTCTTGGTATCATTTTAACATTAGGTTCAACCGTAAACTGGTTATCCTTAAAATCATCTTCAGATTCTTCTTCAGTAATAAATTGTTTAATAAGATTTTCTAATTCAGATTCTGTTAGTTTAATTATTTTTTTCATTATCAATTTTTTTTAAAAATTCTTGAAAATTAAAAGATGGACTAACATCAGTAAAATTCACATCAAAATTACTTTTAGTAACCACACCTTCGTATTTTTCAATACCGTTTATTTTTGTATTGTGCCCGACAATCATCGGTTTTATAGACATTTCTTTAAACAACATATTACACAATATACTAGTGTTCTGTACTTGGATATCGGTATAAGGTTGCCAAAAAAAGTAATCTCTCCACTTTTTTTCAAACACATTACCATTATAAATATCACCAATCCAGTTAACGTAATAGTCTTTTAGCGGTTCTTTTTGTAACCACCCTAAATTTTCTAATGAAATGATAATTGAATTCCTATTAATATTAGGTTCTTCGAAGTATTGGGCATGTTCCGTATTATCTAATAGTTGTAATACTTTCCCATCTCTACTAATAATATAGTTCGGAATTTTATGATAGTTTCCATTATATCTATACTTAATAGAGTTTAAATAATCCGTAATGTTCCTCGAGGTGTGAGTTAGGATTATTTGATATTTTTTCTTTTGTTTACCCTTAGGTTTAAATTTTTTGTAGTTAATTATATCAACCATTACATATAACTTAAAATTTTATTTAGTTATTTTAATTAGGTTTCACATAACTTAATCGTTTAACATTATCTTCAGTTGTTGTGGTTGTTGTTACCTCAATTTCCTTCATTACTTCAACAATTCTCTCAATTTCTTTAATAACCTCAACTTCTTTAATTACTTCAACAATTTTTTCAACTTCTTTGATTACTTCTACAGGTACTTCAACTTCTTTAATTACTTCAACAATTTTTTCAACTTCTTTGATTACTTCAACTTCTTTAATAACTTCAATTTCTTTAATTACCTCAACAACTTCAGGTTCTACAATAGTAGAATTACCATCATCATATTTAATAAAAAAGTGTAATGAAGTTAATGATATAATAGGTAGTAGACCACCTTCTAAAAACGCTAACCATCTTTTCAACGCAACAACATCTGTAACATCAGAGCCTAAACTTTCCCATACAGGACCAGTTAATTCTACCCAAGATTTAAATAATTCCCCGTTGGAGTCAATTTCTTTATAAGAGAAGAATATATTACCAATCATTTGTACAAACGTAACCAAACCAAACATAAACCATACACCACCTTTAATGCGATTTGTTGCGGCAATCAATGCGGTCATCGCCCCAATCTCTATCGCAATTGATAGATATATCGCCCAACTAATTGGGTTAGCCAAATTATACCAAGAGACTACGTGAGAAATGGAAATAATCCCCACTAATATAATGGGGAATAAAAACATAGCTCTAATTGGATTGGATTTAATCCATAACCAAATTATCTTCATTTGTCTAATTGAGATATTTCTTTATCAATCTCTGTCTGTCGGTTAACATCCATGATTTTTCTATCGGTAGATTGAATCATTCTTTTTTCAGACTTAAGACCTTCTATCTCAATTTGTTTCTGTAATTCAAGTGATAATGAATCCACTTTAATGTTAGTTTCAATTATAGTCTTTTGAACTTTCTCAACTTTCCCATTAGTTGAACAAGTTTTAAGGAAGATAACCAATACCAATAATGTGATGATTCTAATCCCCCAAGTGTCAATAAAATTTAAAATTGCTTTCATAATATTTTGTTTGTTTTTATATAAAAGTAAAAAACCTTCTATCTTAATAAATAGAAGGTTTTCTTTTTTTTACATATAATCGAAAAGAACTGAACTATCGTTCCTTAATTTTCTTAAGGCCTTTTCTTTAATTTGTCGGACCCTTTCTTTAGTTAGGTTGAAGTCTCCACCTATGTCCTCTAAAGTTCTTGGAGTTCCTGATAACCCAAAATAGTCTTCAATGATTACTTTTTCTCTTTCATCTAATGAAGTTAGTAGTTGTAGTAGTTTTAACTTTAACATGTCCTTACTATTAAACACCTCGTCAGGCATGTCTGCTTGGTCGTTCTTAATAATATCAATTAAGGTATCACCGTCTTCATTAATATTCATATCCAAATCAATCATAGATGGTAACCTTTGAAATTTGTCATCTAACTGAGCTCCCGTAGATTCAACCGCTTTCTTCGCACGATGTAAGTCTTGAACTACATTAACAGGTAGTCTAATCGTTCTTGCATTATCATTTAAAGACTGTAAGATAGATTGTTTAACCCACCAAACCGCATACGAAATAAACCTAAGGTTTTTAGACCAATCAAAATTTTGAATGGCTTTCATTAACCCTAAATTACCTTCAGCTATTAAATCTGGAAAATCTAACCCTTGATTCTGATATTGTTTTGCAACCGTAATTACAAAACGTAAATTACCCGTAATAAGTTCTTCTTCAATAGCGTTTTTTTCTCTTTGGGTGATACCCTCAGTGGATATCATTTTAGCGAGCTCTCTCTCCCTATCAGGAGTCATAACTTTAATTTTACGAATGTCTTTGAGATATACTTGTATCTCTTCTTGGTTAATCGGAATTGACGAGTTTTTTTCTTTCATATTTTTTATTTAGAGTATTGTTCTAGCAAAGATAGTTCTTTTTTTGTTAATGACGCCATACCAGTGTCTTTTATTTTATCAAGTAGGTTATCCAATGAAGGAATTGGTGTTTTAGATTTAATTTTTTTAATTTCATCATCTTCATCATCATCATCGTCAGTTATTTTATCAAAAAATAAATCAACTCTCCCCTTTAACTCTTCACTTAACATTTTTTGTGCCTCAGTCTCAAAACCTGTCATATTTTCACTAACATTTTCTGTAAATAAGTGATTATAAATATCATCAGTCAAACCAACTGACATTTTGTCATGGTCATATGGTAACAACAGATAAACAATTTTACTTTCACAAAACATTATCCCCATGTGTTCCTTAACAATTGGGAAGTCATCCATAGTATCAAAAGTGAAAATACCAGATTCAGGCCCATAATAAAACTTTATATTTATCGAATCAGATATGAGCGATAATTCCTCAGCTAATGATGTTATAAAGTTTTCTTGGTCATCGTGTTTAGCGAAGACGAATAAAATATAACTAGTTAATCTATTATTCATATGTTTTATTTTTTACAAAGTTACAAATAATTTTGTTAATTCCAAATTATTGTGACACAAAACTAATATTTTCTTCTTTTCTAATCTTAACCACATTATCAGCCCAATTAGTTACCAATGGATTATGAGTAATAACAAATATTTTTTCAAAATATTCTTTAATCTTTGTAAAGAACTCAGAAACCATATCTAAGTTATCGTTAGATATCTTACCAAAGACCTCGTCAAATACCACAATATTTGGTTTAGGTAATGAACAAATTTTACTTAATACCGCTCTTAACGATAATGATGCGATAGTTCTTTCGTACCCTGAACCTGACGCCATTGGTTTTTCAATTTGTGTGTTATTATCAATCATTAAGAAATCAACTTCATTCTTATCATTAATTCTAACCTCTAATCTAAAGTGACTACTATCTTCTAATAATCTTTGTAATTCACTATTAATTAATGGCATCATAGTTTTCATAATTGATTTAGAAATACCATTCTTACCGTAAATTTCTAAGTAAATCTTATAGATTTTTTCTTTATCAGACTCTTCACTAATTCTTTCAATAATTTTTTTGTTGGAGTCAATCTTATCGGTTAACGTCTTAATTTGGAAATTATTATTATCGGTAGTCTTAATAAACCCATTTTTTTCCGAATCCAATTTGTCAAGTAATAACCCCGCTTGGATTATCAACCCATCGGTTTTATTATTCTCAACAATCTTATCTTGTACTTCAGAGTATCGGTCTAATTTAGTCTTTAACGCATCTATTTTAAGTTGGAATCCTTCAATACTTAATTCGTATTTTTCTCTAATAAGTTTGTTTTTCTCATACTCATCAAACTCTTTTTTAAGTTGTACAAAAGATAGTTCTTTGATGTTTAAATCCTTCATTAACTCCTCTTTTTGGTCTTTATGCGTGATAAGTCCCGCAAGCTCACCAATTTTGGCATTGGTTATGAAGGCATTCATTAGTTCAATACCACAGTGTTCACATTTAATACCACCATCAACTGAAGATTTTAATTTATTAATTGCGGATATTTCCGTATCAATACGTATCACTTCTTTGTAAACCAAATCATATTCTTCCTTAACTTTATCATGTTCGTCCTCATAATAAAAAGAAGATGGCTCAACAACCTTAACATTATCTCTATCCGAAATAGCATTAGACTTATTCAAACCTAAACTATTAATTTCAGATTGTACTTTGTCAGGAGAAATTAAACTAACTTCTTTATCAATGTTATGTTTGGCCTTTAATAAACCATCACGATAGTTTTGACCTTTAACAATTCTCTCGTTAACCCCAGCTAAACTAACTTCTAACTCACCATTATTTGTAGTAAGTTCAGTTATTTTAATTAGACTTTCTTCATTGGTCGTTTTAAGTTGTTCTGTATTATAGATGTTGGACATCATTGATTTTGAAAACTCAGAATAAACTTCCTTAGCTGCCTCTTCTTTACGTTTTAAAAAATCTAACCCCATAAAACGAGATAAAACTTGACCACGAGCCGTTGGTTTAGAATCAATTAACTCCTCTAAATTTGTTGCGGTAGTCAAGATAGTCATTAAAAAATCATCTTTAGAACCTATTGATGTTTTAATAAAATTCTCAGTTTCTCTCCTTTGTTCACCAGTGAAGTTTTGTAAACTACCGTCCGATAATTTTTTGAAGAAATCTAATTCAGTCTTAACATTCCATTCACCCGCTTTAGATAGTTTTCTCTCAATATTTCTTACAATAATATATTCTTCACCGTCAATAATGATTTCACCTTTAACATGTACTTTGTTTTTATCGGTAAACCTATTGAAAATCTCCTCAGCCTTTGATGTTTTTGTTGTTTCATTAAAGAATAGGAATAACAATAAGTCGACAGTTAAAACGGTCTTACCTCCAAAGTTTGGTGGGTTTGACTCGACCACTGAAATACCATCACATTTTTCAAAATCTAATTTTTGGTTTTCACCATAAGAAAGAAAGTTAGAAAACTCAATGTTTTTAATAAACCATCTTTTAAATGGTGAAGCCTCAGTTTGATTTAATAACAACTTATTATCAACTACAGTATTTAAATTGTAAATCTCATCAAAATTATTTTCATTACCCTTAGAACTTAAGAAAGACTTAACTAATTCAAGTTGATAATTTTCATCTAAGATATTAAATGAAATATCCACAGTGTGTGTTGTATCTTTACTAACTTTAGTTTTAGTAATAACATTCACGTTTGTTGTAAAATACTTCTTTTGGAAGTAGTGTCTAACACTCTTAATCTTTTCCTGTGTGAAGTTTTCCGCATAATCTTCCCATACAATCTGAACGTATGGATTATCCAAAGTAGTTATGTCTAAATCTTTTATCATTATTGTGTAATTAAATTCTATTGGCGGATTAAATAAATCCATTTTTTATTTTTCTAACTCAGAAATTTGGTCTTCAACTTGTTTTTCTTGAAGAATTTGTTCGATAGGATTATTCATTACCTCAAACGGCACTTCAACACCACCAACAGTAACATTTAAATCTTCTGTTTCTCCCGAAAATTTACTTTGTAATTCAGACAATTGTTTACTGAACATATCTTGATAAAGTTTTTTCATTTTTTTTTGTTCACCTTTAATTCTTGCGTTTCTTGCTTGAACTTTTTTTCTGTGTTCTTTTGTTTTTTTTCCCATTTTGTTGTTTTTATTTATAAATTATTTAGGTCGGTTCTCTTCAAACCATTCAATTACTGAATTAAATCCCCATACAAATCCTGAGGCTATCATACCATCAAAAAAGAATGATGTAATATTTGTACCAATCAATTCATGTGATGGTGAGTAATAACATAATGAGAAGAAAAATCCAACCCATGTACTAGTACACATCATACAAGATAGTAATTCCGATATGAATTGTCCAACCCCGTTTAAGGGTATGTGTTTATTACTTCCCCATTTTTTGAAGAACTCTCTCATTCCTGCGAATATTGAACCGTACACCAGTACGTTACTCATTCCATAAGCGGCGATTAACCAAATTAAAATTGTCATATTATATGTTTTGTGTTATATTAGAACCTTTCATATAAACCGCACCACGGTCAATATTTACAGACTCCAATTGTTTATTTTTATTTTCAAGGTCTTTAATTGTTTCGTTCTTTAAACTTAATTCTTTTCTAAGGTTCTGTAAAGTTACCTCTAATAATTTTGACTTATCATTTGGTTTATCAACTTCAACAATCTTCTCCTGAATCACTATTTTGTCCATAAGGACTTCTTTAATTATTTCAATTATCTCAGGTGGTCTACTTTCCAACTGTTGTATTTTTAACAACAGTTCATTTATCTGAGTATTGTCACTAATGTATTCTATTTTTGTGACAACTGTCTCAACAGGAACTTCTTTAATAACTTCTTTTATCACCACCTTCTCGACGGGAATTTCTTTGATAATTTCAACTATTCTATCAACAGGAACTTCAATAGTTTTTTCTATTATCTTTTCAACTTCAACTATTTTCTCAACTTCTATTATAACCTCAACAGGTATTTCCACCCGTTTTTCACGGATTACCTCAATTTCCACCCATTTTTCTTCAATCCCACCCATTTTTCCCAAAAGTCCATAAACCTCCACATCATATCCTCTCTTGAAACATTTGTTAACAAAAGAGTCAACATCATCAATATTATTCAATTTACAATAACTGGTAATATCTTTGATGTTTGATGTGTTTAATTTATGAGTTGGCAAGTTTTTCGGTTCCATTTATAATGTCATCAAACGATTTTAATTTAAAAGATAAGAATGGTTTTGGATTATCCAAATCAACAAATTCATATTTGTCACTTTCAAGTTCGTATATACCAAACCCATGTTTATTTATTGTTTCACCATAATTTTGTTGAACTGTTGACCCAACCATATACGCTTTCTTACCGCCAGGTATGTTAAAGATTTGTCTTTTGTGAATATCACCACAAAGAACTAAATCACACCCACCAAATTTATCCGAGTCGAATCCTGTTTCAAATTTGTAACCAATATCGGTAGTTAGCCCTTGAACAGGTCCGTGGAATAAACCAATTTTGGTTTTACCGTTATTTTCAATATCAGGTGGAATGTTGTGGTCCATTAATGAAAACACAACCCAATCAACATTCTCATCGGCATACTCACCTCGGTTTTTTAGGTAAACAATGTTTTCATTATTAAGTGAATCAATGATTGGTGTTAACGAGTCTAATCGAGACATATTATTCTCAAGGAAATCGTGGTTGCCAATAATTAAAACTGTCTTAGTAATCTTAGAACATTCTGTAAGAATCCAAGCAACAAACTCAATAAGTTCTGGCGTCATCTGATTTTTTGAATGTACCAAGTCACCTGTAAACACAATCCTATCAGGATTAATTTCTTTAAATCTGTTTAACATATCATTTAAGATACCACGATATAAGTCATGGTCTTTAAATAAACGAATATGTAAGTCACTAAAGTGAACTAATTTTTTTATCATCATATATTTTTTATATTCCTCAAAAAAGTTTATTTAAATCAAATAATAATAAACATTTATCGTTATATTGATTATCTCCCTCAAAACAATTTTCATTGATTAAGTAAATTGGGTTAAATTTGAATGG
>Ga0315293_10000253_pt1 | contig 47529 bp, 42 predicted proteins | sample YL17G13_20_MG_FD_203071 | JGI IMG/M metagenome (GOLD analysis project Ga0315293, IMG submission 203071) | Sediment microbial communities from Yellowstone Lake, YNP, Wyoming, USA - YL17G13_20 | ecosystem: Environmental > Aquatic > Freshwater > Lake > Sediment | place: USA: Wyoming | collected... | reverse complement strand
CTAACCATTTTTGTTCTGGCGGACGGACATCACCTGGTCCTTTCCGCCCTGCACCAGAGTTTTCGCGCAATTCCCCCCGCCCACCTGCCCAATATTTCTTCGCCGATGCTGACCCAGCAGTTGATGGAGCTGGGAAAAACCTTTTGGACCATAGCGCTGCAGCTGGCCGGGCCCATCATCCTGATCATTTTTCTTTCCGATTTCGCCTTTGGCATTGTCTCCCGCGTGGCGCCCCAGGTCAACGTCTTCATGCTGGGCTTCCAGGTGAAGCCCGCTCTGGGGCTGGTCGGCGTTCTCTTCACCCTCCCGCTGCTGGTCAAGCACATGGCCAATCTCCTGGGCGTAATGAGCGAAGAAATGCTAAAATTACTGATGGCGATAAAATAGGAGAATAGATGGCTGAAGAAGGCGGAGAAAAATCAGAGGAACCGACGCCGCACCGTTTGCGTGAGGCCAGGGAAAAAGGTCAGGTAGCCAAGAGCCGGGAGATCACCACCGCGGTCCTGCTCCTGCTTTCCTATTATCTTTTCCGTTATACCGGAGAATTTATGTGGCGGGAGCTGGTCGGCATGTCCCAGGGGCTTTTCAACCAGATACCCTCTTTCGCCAATGAATTTTCCTTAGCCCTGGTGGGCGGAGCTTTGTTGCTGGCGGGGCGGGGATTTCTCTTCGCGGTGGGGCCCATTTTCGGCATCACTTTCATCGCCGCTTTTATCGCCGAGGCCCTGCAAACCGGTTTTGTCCTCTCCGCCGATCCGCTGACCCCCCGCCTGGAGCGGGTCAATCCTATGGAAGGCTTCAAGCGCATGTTCTCCTTGCAGGGATTCGTGGAGCTGATCAAGAGCATACTCAAGATCATCATCGTTTTTTACATCACCTGGATCGCCATCCGCGACGACCTGCCTTTTGTGATAGTCTTGATGGACGGCTCTCCCTGGGATGCTCTGGTGCTGGGCGGCTCCATCGCCTACAAAGTAGCCACCCGGGTGGGGCTTTTCTACGTGGCCGTGGCGATCTTGGATTACCTTTACCGCCGCTGGGAATACATGCGCAATTTAAAGATGACGCGGCAGGAGATTAAAGAAGAATACAAGCGGCTGGAGGGAGACCCCCTGGTCAAGCAGAGGATGCGCGATCTCCAGCGCCAGGTGGCCTATCAGCGCATGATGGCCGCGGTGCCCCAGGCCGATGTGGTGGTGACCAACCCTACGCATTTGGCGGTGGCTTTAAAATACGCCCAGGAGAAGATGAAGGCCCCGAAGGTTTTGGCCAAAGGCGAGCGGTTGCATGCTGAGGAGATCCGCCGGGTCGCCGAAGAGCATGATGTGCCCATTGTGGAGAATGAACCGCTGGCGCGCACCATTTACCGCACCACCAATGTGGGGTCTGAAATCCCCCGGGAACTTTATCAGGCCGTGGCGGAAGTCCTGGCGTTTGTGTATAAACTGCGCCGCGAACGCGCCAAACAAAAGCTTGCGCCGGCCGGATGAGAAGTATAAAATACAATTATGGCTTTCCCATCGTTTGACCTAAGAAATCTCCGCGGACTTTTTTCGGCCTCGGACATGTTCGTGGCCCTGGTTCTGATCGGCATCATAGCCCTGATTATCATTCCCCTGCCGTCTTTCATGCTGGATATTCTCCTGACTCTGAATATCGCTTTTTCACTGGTGATCCTGTTGGTGGCCATGTACCTTAAGGAGCCGCTGGAGTTTGCGGCTTTTCCTTCCATTCTCCTGGTAATAACCCTTCTGCGCCTCTCCTTGAACATTGCCAGCTCCCGTCTGTTACTGCTCAACGCTTATGCCGGCCAGGTAATTGCCGCCTTCGGTAACGTGGTGGTGGGGGGCAATTACATCGTGGGCGTCATTGTTTTCGCCATCATCACCCTCGTGCAGTTCGTGGTGATCACCAAGGGTTCGGAACGCGTGGCGGAAGTGGCCGCACGCTTCACCCTGGATGCCATGCCCGGCAAGCAGATGTCAATTGACGCGGATCTCAACGCCGGACTGATAGACGCCCACGAAGCCCGCGGCCGCCGGAGAAAGATCGAGCAGGAAGCCACCTTTTTCGGCAGCATGGACGGCGCCAACAAGTTCGTCCGGGGAGATTCTATCGCCGGTATCATCATAGTACTGGTCAATGTCATCGGTGGAATACTGATCGGCTGGCTGCAACTGGGAATGGGGATCATGGAAGCCCTGACCACCTATGCTCTGTTGACCGTGGGAGCCGGGCTGGTAGCCCAATTAACCGCGCTTTTAGTATCGGTCGCCGCCGGATTGGTCATCACCAAGTCGGCCTCGGAGATGAGTCTGGGGACCGACATAGCCGCGCAGGTTTTCGCCCAGCCGCGGGCTTTCGCTTTTGTTTCGCTGATCCTGGCGTTCTTTGCCATGGTCCCCGGTCTGCCCACCATACCCTTTTTCCTGCTGGCTTTAATGTCGGGGGTGATGGCGATCGTGCTGGTCCAGATGCAGGCCCGCAAAGAAGAAGCCAAGATGATCAAGGAAGATGTCTCCGGCAAGGAAACCCTCAAAAAACCGGAAAGTATTCTGGGTACCCTGGGGTTAGATCCGTTATCCCTGAAGGCCGGGCGCAATATAATTCCTCTGATCGATCCGGCGCAGAAGGGACCGCTTTTAGAGCGCATCACCCTGATCCGTTACCAGATCGGCCAGGAACTGGGGTTTGTGATCCCGGGAGTCAGGGTGATGGACGATTTATCCCTTCCCCCCAGCCAGTATGTTTTGGAAATACGCGGGACCAAGGTTTCGACCGGTGAAATACAGCTCAATCACCACCGGGTGAATATGCGATTGGCGGACCTTAAAGCCAAAAAAATAACCGGGGTGGAAGGCCGCGATCCCATCACCGGCGATCCGGTCACCTGGGTGCCGGATGAGCTGATGCCGGAAGTGCAGAAACAGCAGATCCCGGCCATTGATCCGGTGGAGGCGGTTGCCAACCATTTCACCGAGATCATCAAACGTTACGCGGACGAGATCATGACCCGGCAGAATGTGCAGTCGCTGATTGAGCTGGTTAAAAATACCAATGCCGCTATTGTCAGGGAATTGATTCCTGATTTGCTGTCTTTAGGACAAGTTCATAAAGTTTTACAGCTTCTGGTCAGGGAAAGGGTAAGCATCCGCGATCTGTCCACCATACTGGAGCGCCTGGCGGATTATGCTCACCTGTCGCGGGATATCAATGTCTTGGCGGAATATGTCCGTCAGTCGCTGGCCCGGCAGATCTGCGAATCTTATTCTGACAAGGACGGAGTCATCACCGTAGTGACGATCGATCCCTCCCTGGAGGAAACCCTGATCGGCTCCATCCACCAGTCGGAATACGGCTCCTTCCTGGCGGTGGACCCGAATGTCGGGGAAAGAATTCTTTTGCAGATCCAAAGGCATCTGGCCAATTTCCGCAAGATGAAGATCAAGGGAGTGATCCTCTGCTCGCCCCGCCTCCGCCCCCACTTCAAGCGCTTTATTGAAAGAAGTTTTCCCGATGTGGCGGTATTATCTTACAACGAAATTGTCCCGCAAGTGAAGGTGCAGAGTATTGGGATGATATCATTGGAGAGATAAGAATCAGTTATCCAGCTGTTTCCAGCTCCTTTAATAAGCTTCCAAAGTCGCCCTCTTCCAAATAACAATCAATATACTGTCAAAGGTGCTCGCGCCCAACCATCCGCTGTTCTTACATAAATATAATTAGTCCCCGCATCCTTACCCCAAATGATCATACCCTCTGTACCTGAAAATCCTGAGGGTGGGGTCCGATTTCCTGATAAAATAAAATCTGAAGTAACCTCAGCGGATCCATATACCTTTACTCCCCGTCCTCCTGAAAAATATCCAGAATATCCATTACTGCTTACTGACTCTCCATTAACTGCTCTCCCATTACTTCCCGTAACCTTTCCATATACACCATATCCGTTTCCTCCATTACTCAGAAAAAATCCGCCATAATTTGGCGTATTAGCCGAAGAAATTGCACTTCCGTATACACCATAACCTAAATTACCTTCTGCCTCGAATTTTCCTCCAAAATTCATTTTATCTCCAGTTGCGGTGGATCTACCAAATACCCCATACCCGAAATTTCCATCCGCCTCAAAACGTCCCCCAAAATTTGCATAATCCCCGAGTGCATTAGCTTTCCCAAATACACCTCTGCCAACCGTCCCAGTCGCCAAGCCGTAGACTCCATAACCACTAGTAGCACTGGCTTTTCCTTCAACTCCGGTAGAAGGAGCATCACCAAAAATACCTATTAAAGAACCTCCACCATAAATTCCAAGTCCCCCAGCCCCCGAGCTTTCACAACTTATCCCAAATCCCGAATCCGCAGTATTTCTTACCCAAACAGCAGTAGCGGCATTGGTCGATTGAATAGTAGAAGGTCCAAGCTGAACGAATTGCCCGCTCAAACCAGTGGAGGGTATAACACTTAAATCCAATTTCCCCATGGCATCCGTAATCGGAATCGTATCAGATCCGTAAGCCCCTGCTTTATGCCCGCTTAACCTATCTGAATTATCCGATTTATAGGCAAAGGGCACGCTCAACATCATGATCCTAGGAGAAAGCTCCGCCCCATCCACACTTATCCCCAGATATCTGGTATCGCCGTCAAAAGTAGTTAAAGGAATTGGGGTGACGCTCCCCAGTTGAACAGTATAAAGCCCGGCTTCAATTGAAGCCGTTTGGGTTTCATTCCAAAACGCCGTCCCGCCGGCCGCAACATCATAAATACTGAAAGTTATGTCTTTATTGCCGGAAACGGGATTACCGGAAGCATCCTTCAAGACCCCTTGGAAGCTGATCTTTTGGGGGATAGATGAGGCAATATTGCAGGCTAATAAAATAAGAAGAAAAATTGGTAAAATTTTCCTCATGTCAAAAACTATAGCCCGCTTTTTACATCAGCAATTATTTTCCGCCCCGCTTCGGTCTTGGCCAGAAGGTGCGCGGCTTCCATGCGGGTGAAGCCGGTGTTGGGCTTAAATTCCTGCCCTTCAAGATAATTGAGCCAACCGGCCTCCTTGGCCGCGAACACATACTCGGACGACCAGTGCGTCTCCGGAAGATCGGGGAAAGTGCGGCGGGTGATGAACAGCGGTATTTTTAATTTATCGAATTTGACGATCAGTACCAGCGCTTCCGCGCGGGTTAGGACCCGGTTGGGCTTGAAGGTTTTATCAGGATAACCGGAAAGCCAGCCCTCCTTATAAGCCAGCAGGATATAAGGCGTGGACCAGGCATTTTTATTGACATCCTTAAAGACCTTTTCATAGGCGGCCAGGTCCACTTGCTTCCCGGACAGGCCCACCAGCAGTTTGGCCATCTCCGCCCGGGTTAAATTTTTGGCGGGCTTAAAGGTGCCGTCCGGATAACCGGCTATGATCCCGGCAGTCGCCAGGTAATTTATCTCATCCCGGGCAAAAAAGCCCTCGGGCACATCAGGAAAGGTCTTTAAGACATACTTTGTTTTCCTGATTTCTTCCACTTTTGTGACCGCGGCTATCTCGGCCGTGGTGGGCGGCTGATAGCGGAAGGAGAAGTAGTGTGCCACATTGCTGGGCAACAGAGTGTCATTATAATAGGCGTAATCAAAGCCGAAACCGGCAAAGGACAGGCCCACTCCCAGCGTGAAATTGGTGACCGAAGTGCTGGAGTTCTGGGCGTACTGGTCCAATCCCCCGCGCAGGGACAAGAATTTAAAAAGCGGACCCCATTCCAACCCGCCGTGTAAAAGTATGGGTTTGTTGCGCGCGTAATCGAGGTCGGCGGTCAATAATAGTTCAGTAAGCGGCGTATAGGACAAACCGAGCTTGGTATTGAAAGGTATACCCTCTGAATTCCCGGTATCCCAGTGCATGCTGGCAATCGAGGCCGGGAGGGTATTCTGCTGGGACAGACCCACTTTCAGGTCCGGTCGCGGTTTCCAGAGCACTCCCAGATCCAGGTCAAAGCCGGTGCCGGAAGACACGGAGGAAAAGCTTTTAGCAAAATATTTTAAAGCGGCGCCCAGATCAAGGTCGGGAAAAATTTTCTTGCCGTAAACCAAAGAGATGACCGAACTGGAATAATCGAACGTAAAACCGGAAGGCTTCACCCTCCCGGCTTCCAGAGTGGTACCGATGATCCCGCCCGAACTCCCGCTCATATAAGACAATCCCAGAGTACCGAAATCCTGCGGCACGGCAAAACCCAGCTGGGTATAGGCAATATCTTCAGAGAGGTTGACATACATGGAAGAGATGCCCCATTTTTTAAGCTCGGCCCCATTGGCCGGGTTGATGAAGACTGCATTTATATCTGAATCAAGCGCCGCTACCGCGCACCGTCCCATCCCCACCGATCGGGCTCCCAGTCCTAATTGGGTGGGATCCAACACGGTGGCTTGAGACACGACTGCCAGATACAATACAAGAAACCAGCAAATTCTAAACCTCATTTAACCACCGCGATTTTAACCTTTCCGACGACTCGCTTGCCGTCCGCCACCAACCTGGCAAAATAAATATCATTGCCCGCCACTTCACCGAAATCGGTGACGCCGTTCCAGAAAACTTCGTTATATCCCGCATGCGCGCCTTCAGCCCCTGAGGTATAATCCATTTTCCAGACCGGCTGGTTTATGGCGTTAAAAATATAAATAGTGATATTGGCATTTTTACTCAGGTTATAAACCAGGCGCATGCTCCCCAGGTTGGGATTGAAGGGATTGGGATAGGCGTAAACATTGCTGGCTTTGGTATCACCCGAATCCACCTTAACCGAAACCTCAAATGACGAAGCATTGCCCAGCGAATCTTTGGCATTAATTTTTAGAGTATGGTCGCCGTCGGTTGACACATTAAGCTTGTAAGTTAAAGCCCCGGTGGAGACCACATAAGAAGAATCCCCGGTTAGTGTGCTGAAGAGTGCCGTAGTGGTGTCGTAACCCACCGAGCTTTCCGGGGTTGAAACTCCGGAGCTGTCGGTTACGGTGGCGCTGATCTGGCCGTTGTTCATCACATAATCGCCCGCCCGGACCTCCCTTCCATCCACCTTGACATTTTCAATTTTAGGCCCGCCGATATCCCCCGCCGCAAAGATCCCCGCCAAAAAACCTGCGACGCTGGTATTACCGGCGCTGGTGGATAAACCGGGGGATAAAACCCCGATATTGAATATCTGAATATAGGCAGAGGAAGAAGTTTTCGAGGTGGCCGCGGAGCTAAAGGAGCGCCAGTCGGAGGTATAGCCAAAGGATACAACCGGCAAGAAAATAATTAAAAGTAAAAATAATATTTTTTTCATTTTAATATGCTTCCAGGGTTGCCCTTCGCCACCGCCCTCCCACATACATATAAATATAATATATGGTCCCGTCCTCTCCCCAGGTGATTGATCCCGGCTCTCCAGGAGAAGAAAACACCGCGGGCTTATAAGGATTCTTTAAAATTAGATTCCCTGCGGTGACCTCCATGCTTCCAGTAGCAACCTGAACCCCTTTGCCCCCTGTGAAATATCCTGAATTACCAGTGTTATTTGTATTCTCACCGTAAACCGCAGAAGATGTGTTTCCCGAAGCCCTTGCATAAATGCCCTTTCCATTATCTGCTATACTTTCAAAAGAACCCCCCGCAAATGCAGTTCCAAAAACTCCCACTCCACCTCCCTCATGTGACTTAAAATAACCGCCGATCCCGTCGTATGCAGTGGAATTCCCGTATACTCCCCGACTAGAAACACCATAGCCCTCAAACGAGCCGCCGACCGTATTGCCCTTCCCGTACACCCCCACCCCGCCTGTTTCATCAGCTTTAAAATATCCTGCGGTCATCCCCTCGCCATATAAACCCACACCGAGATTATTTGTTCCACGAACGGCATAAGCCGCAGCATGGTGAGCAGAAGCATCCACGGCGCTCCCCTGAACTCCGTCGAGGACGGTAGCAACAATGCCTTTGCTCTGATTTGCTTTTACTATCGACGCCAGTCCGATCGCATTAATTCCGCCGGAAGTGATATAGAGGCTCACTGCATAAGGTCCGCTGGCTTCAAGCGAAATCACACCAACATAATTGCTCGGGGCGGATCCGGCAGCGGAAGATTGGATATAAATGGCATTGGCCGAGGAAGTGGTTTGGACGGTTACGGGACAAAACAGAACTGATCCGCTGCTCGCGCCTGCTGATCCAGCGGTATCGGCATAATTAGCCCGGTAAGCATAAGGCACGCTCAAGACAACAATCCGGGGTGAAAGCTGCGCGCCATCCACCTCGATCCCCAAATATCTGGTGTCGCCGTTAAAGAGAGTCAGGGGGATGGCGGTCACGCTGCCCAGTTCCACCGTATAAAGGCCGGCTTCTACCGAAACCGTCTGGGTCTCGCCCCAAAGGGAGGTCCCGCTGGAAGCCACATCATAGATGCGGAAGGTGATGTCCTTATTGGCGGTCACTAAATTTCCGGCCGAATCTTTTAAGACACCCTGGAAGCTAATCTTTTGGGGGACGGCCTGGGCAAAATTATAGATTAAAAGTAAAAAAGCAAAAATTAAAAACACAAATGTTTTTCTCATGGTTTCCATCCTCACTGTGCCCATACTATAACATACATAATTTGAGAGAAAAAGCCCTTTTAAAGGGCATTAAAATGCTTCCAAAGTCGCCCGACGCCAGACTCCGGTATATATATATATATAATATTTGCCGGTACCATCCGCAGCCTCTCCCCAAGTAACAGCTCCATAATCTCCCGGAGCACCGGATGAAGCAGGTTTATGAGGAGCCGCCAAAATTAAATTGCCGGTTTGAACCTCCATGCTTCCATTGGTTAATTTAATTCCTTTACCGCCAGTAAATTCTGCGGAATAACCATCCGGAGATTTGGTCGCCCCAGAAATACCCACGCTATTTCCGGTCGCGGCGGAAGCGTAGCCGCTGACCGCCCGGCCGTTAGAATTAGTAGTTGCCTCGAAATTTCCTCCTATTGCGTCCCCTTTACCAGAAACCCCCACCCCCAAACCCCCAGTCGCCTCAAATGTACCACCTATCGCATTCCCCTTTCCATATACCGCAATCCCGCCGCCTGAAATAGCTTCAAAAGACCCTCCAACGGTTGTACCTTTGCCATACACCCCCGTACCCCCGCCTGCAGGCGTGCACCGACCCGATACCCCGGTACCAGTGGAATTAATGGCAGTGCCAGAAACCCCGATCCCTTTTGATCCAATAGCATATCCATACACTCCAAACCCGCCTGGTCCGCTGGATCCAAATCCCCCGCCGTAATTAGCAGTAGTTGTGTCCGTCGCATTGGCTGATATGGCTATCGCCAAAGCTCCGGTGGCCTCAATCGATACTACTGGAGCAGGGTTCGTTACTGAAGCCCCCACCGCTGAAGATTTTACATAAATGGCATTGGCCGAGGTGGTGGTCTGGGCAGTTACGGGAGAAAACAGAACCACATTCCCTGAGGTCCCTATGTTATCCGCAAAACTGGCCCGGTAAGCGTAGGGCACGCTCAAGATAATGGTCCGGGGAGAAAGTTCAGCCCCATCCACTTCTATCCCTAAATAACGGGTATCGCCGGAAGTAAAAATAGTGGGAAGCAAAGGACTGACATTGCCCAATTGTATCGTATAAAGGCCGGATTCAACTGAAACGGTTTGCGTTTCGCCCCAAAGGGAGGTCCCGCCGGAAGCCACATCGTAGATGCGGAAGGTGATGTCTTTGCTGGCAGTCACTAAATTTCCGGATGAATCTTTTAAAACACCCTGGAAGCTGATTTTTTGGGGGATAGCAGAAACAGAATTTGATATAAAGACGAACAATATTAATAAAGAGAGCAGTAAAAACTTCTTCATGTTCCCTCCTTACCTTGCTCTCATATTATAACATGGAAAACTTATGGTTAAATACATTTTAAGGAATGGCCTCCAAGGTTGCCCGTCTCCAGCCCCAACCCGGACCCGGTCCGGTATAAACATAAATATAATGTTGATCCCATCTAATTGTCCCCTGCGCAAAATCCGTGGAAGGCGGAGGGGGAGGGGGGGCCAAGGTCGAGGCTAAAACAAAATCAGACGTAACTTCTAACGTTCCGTTCACCAATACTCCTTTTCCACCGCTAAAATATCCTGCATATCCATCTGGTGACTCCGTCCTTGCATAAAGAGCCGTATTGGACCCAGAAGAAGCAGTAGCACGGGTCTCTATTCCCCTACCGGTAGTTTCAGTGGCTTCAAAATATCCACCGTAGTACCCACCCCTGCCACGGATGCCGGTACCGCCAGAGGCAGCGTTCACCCTTCCAAAAACGCCAACCCCATCGAGAGAATTTGTTTCCCCATAAACTCCATAATTCGTGCCAGTTGCACTGGCTGCTCTTCCATAAACCCCAAAGCCGGTGGAAGATTCTGTCCGCCCATAAACCGCATAATTCGTGCCGGTTGTACTGGTTGTTCTCCCATAAACCCCATAACCATCCGAAGCCGTTGCCTGCCCATGCACCGCATGCCCCGTAGCAGTTGTCGTAAGGGCATAAACGCCATTATATCCGCTGAATGCTCCCCCTATACCAGTATCACCTCCAGCCCCAACTACTGCAATTCCATATGCGCCTGTGGATTCAACCGAGATAACGGGCGCATAAGAAGGGGAGCCTCCCGGAATCACCGGAGGAGTGCCTGCGGCTGAGGATTTAATATTAATGGCAAAAGCTGAAGTGGTGGTCTGGGCGGTTGTAGGACAAAACAGAACCGCGTCCCCGCTCGGCCCAGTGGAACCGGCGGTATCGGCATAATTGGCCCGATAAGCATACGGCACGCTCAAGATAATGATCCGGGGTGAAAGCTGCGCGCCATCCACCTCGATCGCCAAATATCTGGTATCGCCGTTAAAGAGAGTCAGGGGAATGGTAGTCACACTGCCCAGTTCCACCGTATACAAACCGGCTTCCACTGAAACAGTTTGCGTTTCGCCCCAAAGGGAGGTCCCGCCGGAAGCCACATCGTAAATGCGGAAAGTGATGTCCTTGCTGGCGGTCACTAAATTTCCGGCCGAATCTTTTAAGACACCCTGGAAGCTGATCTTCTGGGGGATGGCCAAAGCCAATCCAAAGCTTATAACCAACAATAAAATGAATGAAAAAAACAAATATTTCATTTTTTACCTCCCTTCACACTTGACGCAAAAGAATGGGCGATACTGGGATCGAACCAGTGACCTCTTGTCTGTCAAACAAGCGCTCTAACCAGCTGAGCTAATCGCCCATTAAAAGGCGCGGGGGAGAGTCGAACTCCCGCATAGTTGTTTTGCAGACAACCCCCTTAGCCACTTGGGTACCGCGCCATAAAAGAGCGGGAGACGGGGTTCGAACCCGCGACCCTCAGCTTGGGAAGCTGATGCTCTACCAACTGAGCTACTCCCGCACCTCGACTCGCTACGCTCGCTCGGTGCTAGCCTGCGACTACCTACTTTGCCAACTAAACAAGTCCGAGTCCCGAGCGAATGTAATGAGTCGAGGGACTACTCCCGCTTCATGGCCTTCCGCATCTTGCGAGTGGCTTCCTTGGCAATGCGGGAAACCTGAGATTCGGAAAGCCCTATCTCCTCCCCTATCTCTTTAAAAGTTTTATCTCTTTTATAATAACTCTCAATGATGTTTTTTTCCTTTTCGTCCAGCTCTTTTAAGGCGGTGTCCACGTGCAGGAGGTCTTCCACCTGGTCCCCCACGATGGCTTCCCGGTTGAAAGCCAGGTACACATGGGCCGCCGAATTGATCCATTCATACATCCCCGAAATCTGGTCCATTTTTTTCTTTCTTAAATAATCCTGCATGGAACCTTTGAGGCGGATGCTGACATACGGCCAGAGGTCCCCCTTGCGGGGATCCCAGGTCTTTAGGGCGTCGATGAAAGCGATTTTGGCTTCGGAAGCGAGGTCGTCGGCTTCGGAGCTTTTAATGTGGGAAGGCAGGGTGGAAACGTACCAGCGCACCGTGTTGCCGATCTGGTCTTTGTACTTTTCCAGAACTTCGTCACTATATTTGAGGAACCGCTCGCGGATTATCCGGACAATGCGGTCTTCCACTTCATTTCTAGAGATCATTCCCACCTCTCAAAATCACGGCGCACTACCTTTAAAAATTCTTCTTCATGCTCTTCGGGATCTGAAAATTGATCGCTGAACTTGCGCGCCATGCTTCGGGCAAAATCCCAGAAACGGCGCAGGATGGGGGTAACCCCCGCCGGCACAGGCGCCCCCAGGCGGCCTACCTGTCCGGACCTCGCTCCCATGCCGGATATACGCTTTTCAGCCACAGGTGAATTTTATCAGAGAATCGTCAGCGGCGCAAGCTTGTCCCGACTTTTTCGTCGGGACTCATGCTATAATGCCCTCTCTATGATTATCGTAATCGGCGGGGGAATCATCGGGGTCTCTATCGCTTATCATCTCTCCCAGGCCAAATTAGGGGAAATCACACTCATTGAAAAAGAAGCTCTTTTAGGCTCCGGAGTCACCAAATTATGCTCGGGCGGGGTGCGCTCCCAATTTGAGACCGAGATCAATGTCAAATTCTCCATAGAATCGTTAAAAACCCTGAATGCCCTGGCGGGAGAGATCGGCTTTAAAAAGCTGGGATATTTGATCCTTGATACCGCTAACGATTCGCGGCCGCGCATAACTATGCAAAATCGGCTGGGAGTAGCCAGTCAATATTTGACTCCGGAAGAGATCGGCAAAAGGTTCACCTTTCTTAATCTCAAAGGAGTCCAAAGCGGAAGTTTTTATTCGGAAGACGGCCTCGCCGACCCGGCTTCACTGCTCGCTTTCTGGGAAAAAAAAGCCCGCCAAAACGGCGTCAAATTCTTGATGGAAACTAAAGTGACCGAAATTACTAAAAAACAAGATAAAATTACCGGGATCAAGACTGCTAAAGGAGAAATGAAAGCGGATTGGGTTATTTTGGCCGCCGGGGTGCAGTCCCGGGAGTTGGGAAAAACGATCGGCCTTGATATTCCCATTGTCCACCGCAGGAAATATGTCCTGGTGGTTCAAGGGTTTCCCTTTGATTTTCCCCTGGTGATGGAGACCCCGCGGGGCTGGTATATCAAAAAAGAGGGCGAAGACGCCCTGCTGGGCATGTCGGGAAAGGAAGAAAAGGTGGATTTTGAAAAGCAGAATGAAAGCACGGAGGAAACCATCGAGGCCTCCCTAGCCCGCGTTCCCGCCCTCGAAACTCACGGAATTAAAAAAGTTCTCAGCAGTTTGTCGGATGAGACCCCGGATAAACACGCCATCATTGACCATTCCCTGCCCGGACTGATCATCGCCACGGGATTTTCCGGCCACGGCTTCATGCACTCTCCGGTTACCGGACAAATCGTCACCGCTTTGGTGGCCGGCGAAAAGCCGGTACTCGATCCTTCGGAGCTGAAATTGCAGCGCTCGCATATCAAAGAAACTATCGCCATCTGATATTTTTTATGATAGAATTATTAGAGTGATTCAAGAAAAAGTCCGCATCTTAGATCATAAACAACTGACTCCTTCCTATTTTAAATTGACCCTTGCTTCCCCTTATATATCAAGCCACGCTCAGCCGGGCCAGTTTGTCAATGTGAAAGTTTCAGAGGATTGCGACCCCCTCCTCCCCCGCCCGCTTTCCATCCATCGGGCCGACCCGGCCAAACAGATTTTCGAACTGCTGTATGAAGTGGTGGGGCGCGGGACGGAAGAATTGTCCAAATTCGAGATCGGCCGGGAACTCCAGATCCTGGGGCCTTTGGGTTCGGGCTTCAATGTCAAAAAAGAGATCGCCATCTTGGCGGCGGGGGGCATAGGCGTCGCTCCTTTATGTTTTTTGGCCGAGGAAGTTATTAAAAAAGCCAAAGCCGTCTATGTTTTTATCGGCGCCAAAACCGCAGATTCAGTTCTCTGCGAAAAACACATCCGCGACCTGGGGGTTCAGGTGGCCGTGGCCACCGAAGACGGCACCGCCGGCAAGAAAGGTTTAATTACCGATATACTGAATGAATTTCTTTCTTCCCAACTATCCTCTGAGCTCTATACTCTATGCTCTCTCTTCTCCTGCGGCCCCCAAGCCATGCTCAAAGAAGTCGCATCATTAGCCCAGCAGAAAAAGATCGAATGCCAGGTCTCCCTGGAAGCCCATATGGCTTGCGGGGTCGGCGCCTGTCTGGGCTGCGCTATTGAAACCGGGTCCGGCTATAAGATGGTCTGCAAGGACGGGCCGGTATTCCCCGCGGAGGAGATCAAATGGTAGAGATCGCCGGTATCAAGATGAAAAATCCGGTGATGGCGGCCTCGGGCACCTTCGGTTTCGGCGAAGAATATTCCGAATTGACGGATCTAAATAAGCTCGGCGCCCTGGTCACCAAAAGCGTAACTTTAAAACCAAAAGAAGGCAACCCCCCGCCCCGAATCTGTGAGACCCCCGCCGGGATGCTGAACAGCATCGGCCTGCAGAATGAAGGACTGGAAGTTTTTCTCAATAAGCACCTGCCCTTTTTATCAAAATTTGAAGTCCCGGTCATCGTCAATGTGGCCGGGGAAACCGTTGAGGAATATGTGGAGGTCTGTAAAGCTTTATCTAAAGAGCCGAAAGTTAAAGGCATCGAGCTTAATATCTCCTGTCCCAATGTTCAGCGTGGCGGGATGACTTTTGGGGTGGATCCCGCGCTGACGGAGGAAATCGTTAAAAAGGTACGCGGGGCGACCAATTTGCCTTTAATCGTAAAACTCTCCCCCAACGTTACTGACATTACGGCGATCGCCAAGGCCGCGGTCAAGGCCGGAGCGGATGCCTTATCACTGATCAATACTGTTTTAGGCATGGCCATAGATATAAAGACCAAAAAGCCCAAGCTTAAAACCATAACCGGCGGCCTTTCCGGCCCAGCCATCCGTCCCATTGCGGTGCGGATGGTCTGGCAGGTCGCTCAAATAGTAAAGGTTCCCGTCATTGGCCTGGGCGGGATCATGACGGCGGAGGATGCCCTGGAATTTTTCCTGGCGGGGGCCTCGGCCGTGCAGGTGGGCACCGCCAACTTCGTGGATTGCGAGGCCGCCCTTAAAATCATTGAAGGGTTGAAAGGTTATAACCTAAGTGATAAAATGGCCCCATGAATAAGCTAAAACTGGGCATTCCCAAAGGCAGTCTGCAGGAAACCACGCTTAATCTCTTGAAGAAAGCCGGATTCTCTATCCGCTTGACCGAGCGCTCCTATTATCCGGAAATTGACGACCTGGAGATCTCCTGCATGCTTATCCGCGCTCAGGAGATGCCCAGATATGTGGAATCCCAGGTTTTGGATTGCGGTATCACCGGCATTGACTGGGTGATGGAATCCGGCAAAAAGGTCATCAAACTCGCGGATTTAATATACGCCAAGCAGGGCTTAAGGAAGGTCCGCTGGGTGCTGGCGGCGCCGGAAAACTCCAAGATCAAAAAAGTAAAAGATTTAAAGGGCAAGCGCATCGCCACCGAACTGGTAAACGTGGTTAAAAATTACCTGAAACAAAATAAAGTTACAGCCGAAGTCGAATACTCCTGGGGCGCCACCGAGGCCAAACCCCCGGAGCTGGCGGATGCTATCGTGGAATTAACCGAGACCGGTTCTTCCTTAAAAGCCAATAAACTGAAAATATTGGAAACCGTGCTGGAATCCAACACGGTGGTCATTACCAACAAAGCCGCCTTAACCGATCCGTTCAAAAAACAGAAGATGGAAAATCTGATCATGCTGCTCAAGGGTGCGTTGAACGCCGAGGAAAAAGTGGGTTTGAAAATGAACGTCCCGCGGGCCAGTTTAAAGAACATCCTGACCGTTCTGCCCGCCCTCCAGACCCCCACCGTCTCGGAGCTTTCCGACAGCCGCTTCGTGGACGTGGACACCATCATTTCGGAAAAAGTCGTCCGGGACCTGATACCCAAACTCAAACGGGCGGGGGCTTCGGGGATCGTGGAATATCCGCTTAATAAGGTGATTTACTGAGCTCTAATATCCGCGTCCGCAGTTCCTCCGTGAATTCCTTGTAAACCTCATAGGCCTGCCTGGTTTTCTTTTTTTCAATATAAGGCGCCGGGTCGATCGGTTTTCCATAGACCACGTTGATTTTGCCGGGCCTGAACATCCCCGCCCCGGCCGGTATGATCTCAAAAGTTCCGCGGATATAGACCGGGACTACCGGGACATTCAGCTCGACCGCCAGAATTCCCACCCCCACTTTGAAGGGTAACAGTTCACCGGTTTCCGAGCGGGTCCCTTCCGGCGCGATGAAGATGGGTTCCCCGGCCCGGAGCACACAGGCTGCGGCGCGCAAAGCCGGGAAAAAATCCGTGACCGTATCAATGCGGATGACATTGGAGCCGATCTTCATAAAAAACCGCGCGGCCGGATTATCATAAAAATATTTGGTGGCCAGGGCGTGCAGGCGGTCGCGGACCGCGTTCGGCAGTTTGGCCACCGCCGAGGGGTAATCCGCCACGCTCAAATGGTTGGAAGCCAGGATGAAGGGGGGGCGGGCAGGTATATTTTCCATTCCCGCCGCCTGGATGGGAAAAAATAAAACCGAAAGGACCTTGAAAAGAAAATAAAAAAAAGGGCGCAGGTGCCGGTGACAGGAGCGGTATTCAGCCAGGGGATCTGCGGGAAGCGGCTTATCCAGCTCTAAAAGTTTTCTCCAGTAGGCCGAGGTGTCTCCGTTCATTTTTTCAATTCTTTAACCATTTGGATAATGTCTGCCAGGGTCTGGGCCTCCCGCAACTTAGCCTCCGGAATGTCAATATGGTATTTTTTGTCCAGGGCGGCAAAGATCTCCACCCCCAGCAGGGAGTCCACCCCCAGATCCGTAAACAGGTTGGCCTTAAGGTCTATTTTTTCTTCCGGAATTTTAATAACTTTAGCCACTAAGGATTTTATTTCTTTTTCCAATTCATTTGTCATTTGAAATTTGTCATTTTACAGTCCCATCTCCCTTCTCACCTGAAATCTGCGCACCTTGCGGGTGGTGGTCTTAGGCAATTCAATGCTCCGGATCTTAACCTGGGCGATGCGCTTGTACTCGGCTAATTTCTGGTTCAGCTTTTTTGTCTCCTCCTTAAGATATTGTTCAATATAGGAAAGATCGGCCTGTTTCTTGAAAAATTCGTAATCCGGCACTATGATCGCCCAGACTTCTTCCATTCCCCTCCGCGCCCCCTCCCGCACCCTGACCCCCAGCACGCAGGATTCCTGGATGCCTCCGATTTTATTTATAAAATATTCGATCTCCTCCGGATAGACGTTCACCCCCGCACCAGTTACTATGATATCCTTGATGCGCCCGGTAATATAGAGATAACCCTCGTCATCGAAGCGGCCCACGTCGCCGGTATGCAACCATCCCTCTTTTATCACCTCCGCGGTCAAGTCGGGCCGCTTATAGTAGCCCGGCATGATATTGGGGCCCCGCGCGATGATCTCGCCCTCGCCGGTTATCCGGATCTCCACATTTTCAAGGGGTCTGCCCACCGAACCCAGCCGGTTGTTCTCCAGAGTGCAGCAGGTTAAGATGGGGGCGGATTCGGTAAGTCCGTAGCCCTGTAAAACGGTGATCCCGAAAAGTTCAAATCCATAGATTATGTCCGGATCGATCGCCGCCCCGCCGGAAACAAAAAAGCGTATCTTTCCCCCGAATTGGCGGTGGATCAGGGCAAAGAGTTTTCTTCTCAGCCACTGGCTGTAAAGTCCCTTGGCCAAAAAAACCAGGATGGAAAAAAGCGCCCTCATTACCCCGCCCTTCTCCTCCACCTCCCTAAAAATCCCGTCATAAAAAAGATTATATAAAAGCGGCACCCCGCACATGACGGTCACGCCGGTTTCCTGCATATTCCTGGTCAGATTATAAGATTTCAGACTTTCGGCGTAAGTGATGCCGGCTCCCATGTAAAACGGCCCCAGAAAACCCGCCGTGGTTTCAAAGGCATGATGCAGGGGCAGGACGGAGAGGAAATTGTCGCCCGGACCGATAGCGAACAGATGGGACACCGCATAAACATTGGACAGGATGTTGCCGTGGGTGAGCATAACCCCTTTAGGCGCGCCGGTGGTGCCGGAGGTGTAAACTATAGCCGCCAGATCCTGGGGTTTCACTTCCACCACCGGAAAGTCCGCAGAAGGCAGATCCTCAATTTGTTCCATTAAAATTTTACTGAGCTGGAAATGGTGTTTCTCCTCCATGGCGCGGGAGATTATAATCACGCGACTGCCGCTGTCCGCCAGCAGGTTTTTAATTTCTTCCGCGGTCAGTTGGGCGTCCAGCGGCACCGCCACTCCCCCCATGCCGGCAATCGCCAGATAGGCCAGTCCCCATTCCGGGCGATTCTCGGACAATACCGCCACCCGTTCTCCTTTCGTAATTCCCCTTTTTTTAAGCTCCGCCGCCAGGGCGGAGGCCAATTCGTAAACCAGTTTAAAGGAGTATTTATAATAGAGGTGGTTTCTCTTTATCTGAAAAGCGGTAAGACGCCCGAACTTATCACGGTTTACTTCAAGCATTTCTCGAACGGTCAGGATGGAGGTCATGATCAGATGGTCAAATATTCAGCCAGTAAAAATCCGAAAATGAACTGGGAGATCAGGGTATTAATGATAAAGGCCAGAACGATGAGGATGATCGCGACAGTAAGTATAAAAGACAGTGTTTTCTCCTGAGGAACTTTAAGCATCACGGGAATTCCAATGTAAATCGTATAGATACCGTATAGCCCGAGGATGCTCAAAAATCTCAGGGCCGGGACCAGGTTGAAAATCCCGGATAATAAATAGGCGGTGGCGGAATAGACCGCCAGCTTGGCCGCCGCCTCCCAGCTTCCCTCCACCTGGAAATATCTCATGGTAAAGTTGAGCATAAAGGCCGCCAGGGCCAGGCCTGCCAGATTTAAAAGATAAGCCACCAGAGAACAAAAGAAGGCGTTGAGCGGCGGCAGACGGAAATACGCCATCCCCCAATGCAGTCCCAGGAAACCGTAACCGATAAAAATCGAAACTGCCGGCACCACAGACAGGAGGGCCGCGTAAAGGATCAGATTCTTGATCGCTTTCCCGTCCTCTCCCTTAACCCTCTCCCAGGCGCGGCGGGGGTTCAACAAGATCTCTCTCACTTTTTCGATAAAATTGATCATAAAGGGATTCTAACACCGGCTTCTTGCTTCCGCAAGATGGTTTTGCTAAAATGAGGGCTGCCATGAGAAAAGTCCTGGCCTCTTTCCTGATCCTTATATTCTTTGCCAATTGCTCCTTTGCCCTTTTTGGAGCCCGGCCTATGGGGATGGGCGGGGCTTTCACCGCGATCGCCGATGACGCCAATGCCGCCTACTTTAACCCCGCCGGTTTCGCCTTGAATCCGGGAACGGATCTCACCGGCTCCCTGCTCATCAATAACCGCAACGAAAGCATCGGTGATAACCTGGCGTCGCTTAAAATGTGTTTTGAGGCCGAGATCGATCCTTTCACTTACGTCCTAGGTGTAGGCGCCGTATCCCTTTTGGCGCTCAGCGGAGCCAAGTGGCTGCATGATAAAGGAGTGCTTAAAAAGGGCTGGGGCCGCGAGGTAGAAAAAGTGCAAAAAGAAGAACCCGTTTCTGAAAAAGTTTTAGAAAAAGGCGAAGCCCCGACTGTGGCGGTGGGGCCTAAAATCAAGGAAAAAATCGAGGAAACGGCCAAAGAAGCTTTGGCGGCCTCAACCGGTGCGGCCAAAGAAGCGGGTAAATTCGCCGTCGGCGAATTCGCCCGGGAATCCGCCCGTCAGGCCTACTGGGGACCCTGGCATTATCCCTGGTATCATTACAATTACCACCACCCCACCTACTGGGACTACCGGGAAAAAGAATATTCACCCCAGGGCCAAGCCCAGTTCGCCCTGGGCCTCACCCTGATCACGGATAAAAATTCACTCTTGAACCAGGATACCAATTTCTACACTTTATCGCTGGCCACCGGCTATGAAGAAAGGGTAGCCCTGGGCGGTAATATCAACGGTTATGACCTCGGGATTAAAACCTCAACCGGCGGCACCCTCAAGGGTTACGGGGCCGGAATTGACCTGGGACTGCTTATCCGGCCGGTGGATGAGGTGTCGCTGGGGCTGGCCGCCAAGGAAATTCTAACTACCGATATCCATTTTCAAAACGGCACGATACTCAGTTATCAAATGGCGGTCAATGCGGGGATCGCCATCAATCCAATAGATATGCTCACTCTCGCTTTCGATATGCATAATATTTTTGGGCAGGGCGGAAATCCCCGGACCAACCATCTCGGCGCGGAGCTTAGGCCTTTCCCCGGACTGGCTCTGCGCGGCGGCCTCTACGATCAGAGCAAAACCGCCGGGGCCTCGATCATGATAGGATCCGCCATTCTGGATTACGCTTATCTGGGCGGATCCTTCAACCGCACCCAGATGATCGGCCTGACCTGGAAATTTTAGGTGTACCAATTATTAAAGATACATTTGGACGAAAATAAATGGGATAGCTGGGAAAACCTGTCCCACCTGTCCTCCGCCGCCCGCAAAGAATGGATCGTCAAACATTTAAAAGAAATATTAAAAACCCTGGAAAGCAGCCGGAGTGAAGATCCCCAAAAAAACCCCTGGCACCTCATCGGCCATACTTTAATCAATGATAATCTTTACAAAGAGGCGGAAATGGTCTATGACGCCATGTTCTATAATCTGCAAAAGGCCCGCGGCAATTTCGGCTCGGCCGCCTATTACCGCGGTATCAGTCGCTTCCTGCAGGGGCGCTTCAAAGAAGCCGTGGAAGATTTCAAGATCGCCCGCCAGTACGACCTGCACATGAAGAAAACCAATTCCCCCTCCGCCCGCGCCCTCAATTACATGGAAGAGACCATCTTTCCCACCCGCGAGATCATCAGGAAAAACTCCGAAAAGCTCATCCGGGATTTAAATTCCCCCCGCCAGATAGATTATAAGATCGGGGCCAATGTCCTGCGCACCATCCATAAATGGAATTCCGCCTCTCCCCTGTTCTCCCACGGCCTTTCGCAGGGCGGCGGTTATTTTCTAACCTTACGGTCCGCCCGGGGGGACGTAAAGGGCATCGCCATCGATCCGGGCTATGATTTTTTCAATATCCTGCGCGATCTGGGATTGGGGATCGTGGACATTGACGCCATCCTCATCACCCATGATCACGATGACCACACCGAATCGGTGGAGGGCATTCTGTCGCTTTTAGCCAAATACAACGACCACAATCAGGAAAAAAAATCCAAAGTTATGGATATTTTCGGCTCGGCCGGCGTGCTCTTGAAATTCCACGGACTGCTCTCCGCCACCGACCTTTTCGGCAACAAGGAGATCAATTTCAAACTGCTGATCCCCGGCAACACCATCACCGAGGTCGAAGGCGCGCCCCTGATGCAAAAATACGGCTTCAATCTGCGCATCAAGCCGGCTTACCATACCGAGCGCTGGACCAACCAGGAATCCTCCGTGGGCCTCGTGATCGAAACCAACATCAAGGACAAAAACGGGGCGGCCGTAAATATCGGCATCACCGGCGATTCCCGCTATGTTGAGGGACTGGGAAAGGAATACGCCGACTGCCAGATCATTCTCTTAAATATCGGCTCCATTGAAAAAGAAGAGGGCCGCCATTTAAGCCAGCATCTGGGTATGCTGGGCTGTATAAATTTATTAAAAGAGGCCCGGCTCAACCAACCCCTGCTCGCCATCCTTACCGAATTCGGAGAGGAATTTTCGGGCAAACGGGAGATCATCAGCCGCATAATCGAGAACTGGGCTCAGCCCTTAAACGGTGCCGAGTCCAATAAAGTATTGAAGGTCATCCCGGCCGATGTCAATCTGGAGATCAAATTGCAGGATCTATCTATCCGGGAATCCGACACCCATGTGTTTTTCCCCTACCAGACGATCGAAGTAGATGAAAGCACGCCGGAGCTTATAAAATACAAGTTTAACGGGTGAGGTCTAATCTACAGTTTAAATCGTAAACCGAAGGTATGATAAACACGGGCATAATTATTTTCACCCATCAGCAGATCCTCAAAATCATAAGTTAACTGCGGCACCGCTCCTAAAAGAGGAAAATCATGGGCGATCTCCGCGAAAATCCTGCCGTGAAGGGCTCCCAGTCTGGAATTAACCTGTTCCAGCTTGGATAAAGGAGTGGCATAGGTGGCTTTTATGTCCGGGGACAGGCCGCCGGGCAGTGGCAGTTTGATGATGGTCCCAAAAGCAAGACCCATGAAACTGCTGGGAGAAAAGGAATTGTCCAAGCTCAAATATTCCAATCCCAAAGTCACCGCCAATTGGGGTGAAAGTAGAAAATTACCCATGAGCCTGGCCAGATAGCGGTTTTCCCATAAGATGGTATAGCTTTGGGGATTAACCGCATCCTGATAGACCATTTTGTTGGAGCCGTATTGAAATCCCAGTTCCCAGACCATGTTCCGTCCCATGAGGTTCAACGTTCTCCAGGTGTTTATCCCCAGCCCATAAACCAGCCAGTTCTCGGTCTGAGAGGCATTTTCGAACACCCCGCCCCACCACACCTCCACCGCCATGGGGACTTCCTGGTAAACCATGGCGCTTTTTATCTCCGTGGGTAATTTGGTCTGCAGCATGGGGGCCAGCTTCTGCAGAAACATGTCCATGGCCAGGGCGCCTTCATAACGGGTAACGGGCTCTCCCCCCAGAAATTGGCCTCCCCCGGCCATCAACCGCAGGTCCACCAGTTTTTGGACATACTTGAAGGCCCAGTTCTTTCGGTTAACATCTTCAAAGTAAGGATTGATGGTATACCTTTCTGCGCCCTCAATCCTAAAGCTGATCTTTCCCAAGATCACGGCCAGTTCCAGTCGCGACAGCGGTTTTTCTCCCCGGAAGGTCTGGTCGTCATACCCTCCCATGACCTGATAACGGTTGACCACATCGTTTACCGATTTGGCCGCCCAATGGTCATCCGGCACATCCTCGAACTTTTGTGTGGTGATCTTTTTGGCAATTAGATTTCTACCTGAGACCCGCTCTAGATATGCCAGGGCGGCGGAGAGCATCCCGGCAAACTGGAAGCGGCTGATATTCTCCTGGCCCCGGAAAGTATTATCCTCATAACCGGACATGAGCTTGTAAATATTGACGATATTATAAACACTGTCATAGGCCGGGTGGTTGGGCGGAACATCTCGGAAGGTTACCTGAGCCCAAGAGGCCGCCGTCAAACTTAAAGCGATAATCAATAGAACAATTATTTTTTTCATTAATATCCCGTTTCCAGGGTGGCCCTCATCGTGTTCCCGGTAAGATCTTTCATCCCCCAGACCCGGACCTTCCGCGGGCCGGTATCCGCCAAGGTTAAAAATAACCTCACATAAGTAGTCCTATAAGGTGAATAGGAATAACCATAATCATTAATTAAAGAGGCGCTTTCCACTGTAGTAACCTCAGGGGTTACTAGATAATTTTTAATATTTTCTGCAGTACTGCGATTCAGGGGTTCGGTAAACCTTAAAATTTTCACGGTAGGCGATTCAGAAATGCAATTATTGGGATAAGCGGCGGAAACCGCCGCCAGAGAAGGGGCCACCGTGTCTATTACCAGTAGCGGATCGGAGAAGGGGCTTTCCCCTTTGGAATTGTAAGCCGTAACTTTAAAATAATCGCCGCTACCCAGATAGGGCCAGGGGAGTCCCGGCTCAATGGGATAACCATAAGTATCGTAGCCCCGGGCAATAGAGGAGCCCAGGGCCGTGACCAGGTCATAAACCGTGGCTACCACAGAAGGGGTCGAAAACTCCTTGCAGAGAGAATAATCAGAGTTATTGGAACTCACGTAGAGGCGATAACCGTTAGCTTCCGCCACACTGTTAAAAGTCAAGGTTACGCCGCCGGCCGAAGAGTATACTCCATCATAATCCACTTCCGTGCTGCCGGTAGCTAGAGACCTGACTGCCAAGCCACTGGGCTTTCCCGGGGCCGCGGTCTTGTTCGATTCGGTCTTGAAGGGAGCATAAATATAGGCCCCGTAGCGCGCATCCACCGAGGAATTATAAACATCGTTGTCGGCAGGCAGGGTCCCGTAAATGCGGTTGCCCCGGGCGTCGCAGACGCCTTCTATTCCAAATTCGGAATTGGAACAGGCCAGGCCGATCTGATATAAGGCATCCGCCGTTAAGTTTCCCACCAGATTAACTTGCAGGGTTTTATAACCCGCTTCCCAGCTTAAATTTGTATCCTGGATTCCCAGAGAGGAAATATCGGAAGAGCGCAGGGAAAGCATCTTGACAAAAGCGGTAATGCTTTCCGGCGACATGGCTTCGCTGAAGAAAAGCTTGAACGTCCGGGTTGAGGCCGGAATTTCCGCATAGTCGGGGACCGATGCGCACAAAAAGAGCGGCCGCGGATCCAGCGAAAAATCCACAATTTGGGCGGTATTGGCCATAGAACTTGAAGAAAAATTATAAGTGGCGGTTAGGGTGGTTTTGCCGTCCTTCTGATAGCCCTCTTTGGAAACGGTCAGGGAATATTCCGCCAGGGGTAAATTTACAAAAGAATAGGCCCCGGTTGAGGAAGTTTGGGTGGTGACGGCATTGGTGCCTACTGCGGTTATGGTCGCTCCCTCCAGGGGTTTAGCCAGGTCCGCGCTGTTGCTCAAATAATTCAGCTCATAGACTCTTCCGCTTAAATTAAAGGTGGTGGAGGGAGTGAGCGGCGTGGCAATAGTAGGAGGTTTTTGATCGCAGCCGGTCGCCAAAATTACGACCAAACCCAAAAAGAAAAGCCAATATTTCACTTTATTCTCCTTTTACATTCTCAAAGTAAGTCCCAGGGAAAACACGAAATCGGTATCCTCATCAGCCAACCCCATATACAGGTTGGGGTTCAAAAACAGGCCGGGACTGACCACTACATTGGAGCCCAGGGACAACCCGGTTATATTGTAAGCCGAACTGACGGGAGTTTCCACCCCGGAAATTATCCTTTTGTCCTCCCCCACCACCGCCCCGGATAACCCCAGCGACAAGCTCACCGCCTGATTGAGCGACCAGGCCAACCCCATATTATAACTTACGGAGTCAGCCGGATTAAAATTCTCCCGGGGCGCAACCCACTGGTATTCCAATCCCCAATATAAGGCACAGGGATCGATGGATTTCAGAAATGAGAGGCCGCCGTTTAAGGCATAATGCCCGCTGCCGAATACGATTTCAGTGGGCGGGGGATTATCGTAAGAACTGCGCGCCAGCGGCATCCGCACCCCGCCGGTAAGATAGGTGGCCGGCCGATTGATACTCTCGGGCAGGATTTCCATTTGGAAATTAAAGGAAGGATCCGCCGCCCCATTGCCCCGATAATTCACCCAATCGGTGACAAACACTTCCTTCAAGGCCGAGGAAAAGGGAACCTTAAAGTTTACTTCCAGCCGGTCCGATACCCCCATACGGAGCGTGGTATTCAAGTTATAATAATAACTCTTGGTCACAGACCAGGGAACCAGATATTTATCCTGCGAATAGGAAGCCGCTATATCCAGGGATAATTCCCCCCTCCTGGAAAGGTAGCTTTCCCGCTTGAGCTCCAAAAGTTTTAATAACAGAGTTTGATCGATGGCCAAAGAAGCCCCCGTGAAAAGCAAAATAAATATCAATCCGATTAACTTTTTCATCTTTTAAACCTGTATCTCACCGCCAGGAGTTCGGGCTGGGCCAAATCCGGCGGATCGAACTTGTTTACCAGGTTCTGGCCTTTCCGCTTCTCAACCGCCAGCACCGCCCCGGTAAAAATCCGCGAAAACTCCTCCAAACTCATCCGCACCTGTCCCGCCGCCGGATCGGAAAGGTAGATGCGATCCTTGTAGATCCCCTGGAAGACCACATAATGACCACCCGCGCCCGTAACTATATGCAAAAGCATGGGTGCTTTAAAATCAAACAAATTGACTAAATCCATTTGATAGCCCTCGGCCGCAAATCCCCGCTTCTCCGCCAATTTTTTAAGCTGATACAGGGAAAGACCTTTCCCCTGGAGCAATTCCTGCTCCTGCCGTAAGAGGTCTTCCTCGGTCACGGTTTCATCGCCGTAAGTGCTGAGCAGGGTTGCCAGGGCCGCCACTCCGCAGGTCAACTCATCGGTCTGCAGGAGCACATTCTTTTCTTTCAGCTCTTTCACGCTTAAAACTTCTTTTTGATAACGCTGGTTGGAAAATGAAATATTGAGCGGGGAAGCCCAACCCGTCCCGCCAAGCATAATAATTAAAAATGCCGACCCGATCAATCTCATACTATCCCCTATTTTACCATAATAAAAGAAAACCCCGGCACTAAACCGGGGTTTTCCTGGATATATATACTATCTATCTATTCGATATGGCCCGCGCCTCCGCCGGTGAATAATCTTTCAAACTTTTATTTGCCGGTACCACTGTGCCGGCCGCCTTTTGAACCGTGCCGCTGGGGTTGGAACCATAGCCGGAAGTATTTTTAACGGGAGTGGTAGGTTTAGCGGTGGCGACGGGGGGAGCCGCAGTAGTGGTTTTAGGCGTGCCTCCTGTAGAAGAAGGAGCTGGGCTTCCTCCATCAGAATGGCTGGTGGTTTTCTTGGCTGTGGTGGTGCCGGTATTAATGACACAGACCTGATTCTGGGCAGCCGGAGCCAAGGGATTTAAAGTAGCGGGAGTATTTAAAAGATTGGGCGCGCAAGTAACATTTTGCGGGGCCACACAGGTACCCTGTCCGCTGGCATCCTGCAGGCCGGTATAGGTTTTATTATCTACTGTATAAGTTACCGGGGTATTGGCTTTAGGATTAGTGATAGCAATAGAATGAGCGGTTTTGGTGGCGCTGGTTATTCTGCCCAAAAGAGAGGAGCTTCCTGAACCGCCGCTAGAAGTGGTTTTACGGGAAGTGACTTTTGGATAACACGAAGTTTTGGTCCCGCTCGGTATCTCAAATTCGCATTTTTCGGTCGGATAGACAGGTTTAAAGGGTAAAACCTGAGCGGCATTACCATTAGAAACAGTTACTCCTGGTTGACGCCAGATACCCAGCTCATCTTTGACGAAGGTTTGCTGGGTAATAGTGTCGCACCCATTACCGGTTGGGGGATTTGAAGTCAAGCGGGGCGTATCAGTCGGGCAAACCACTTTATCTTTATCAACCAATGTGCAGGTTTTGTCTAAACTTTTTATATAAACCTTAACCCCTCCGGAATAAGCCAGAGCATCGCCTAATTTTTTATTTGTTGATAACTCACTTGCATCATCCGCCAAACCTACACCGGTAAAAAGGTTGCCTGCTGGCTTACTAACCCTTCCTATTCCTTCATCTCTCGCTGTTATTCCCAAGGTATCTGAAATTCTTTCATCCATACACTCATCAAATGTTTTTTGGTTTTGTCTTCTACACATCACCGAATCGGTATACAAACTAATAGCAAGAGGAAGCCCCACCTCAGGAGCCGCCAAACCGATAGCCAGCATTCCTGCTCCAATGCCTGCGTATTCAACCGTCCTTTTATTTTTTTCAAGCAAGGATGAAACCGCATTTAATGGTTCCATTACAGGAGCAGTTGGCATAATTGGCAGAACTACCGGCAAGAACGCACCTTGAATCTCAGACATATCTTTATCCATTAATTTAACCGGCTTCTTGGCGTAAGAGAACGATACTAAACAAACCATAACGATTAACAGTACAACTAAACGCTTAAACATACATTTTCCCTCCTTTTTAAAAAACATTCAAAAATTAACCGGGGAGATAAAGATGGCTGAAAAAAATAAAAGAACCCCAGATTTGCGGCCGTGAAGGTCGTTTTGAGCCAACCGCCGGGATTCTTTCTGAAACGGGTCATGGCAATCTCCCTTACAGGAACTCACCACTTCCAACTAACATTATTATAGTCAAGTTAACCGAAAAAGTCAAGCCCCTTTTTAAAAAAGTGTGCTAGAATAACCTCTCATGAAAATACTGGTAACCGGCGGCGCGGGCTTCATCGGCTCCAATGTGGCGGACGCTTACCTTGAGGCCGGTCATGAAGTAGCTATCCTCGACAACCTCATAACCGGCAAGCCGCAAAATCTGAACCCTAAGGCCAGGTTCTTTAAAATCGATATCCGGGATAAAAATATCTTCGATATTCTGGCCGATTTCAAACCCGAGATCATCAACCATCACGCCGCCCAGATAGATGTCCGCAAGTCAGTATCTGATCCGGCTTTTACCGAAGAGGTCAATGTCCTGGGAACCATAAATCTATTGGAGGCCGCGATCAAAGCCAAGGTTAAAAAGGTTATTTTCTCCTCCACCGGCGGGGCCATTTACGGGGAAATCACCGAAAAAGAAGGGGCGGATGAAAACCATGCCCAGGACCCCATCTCCCCCTACGCCATCACCAAACGCTCGGTGGAAATGCTGCTCTACTTCTATCAGGTGACTTACGGGATAAAATACACCGTTTTGCGCTATGGCAACGTTTTCGGCCCGCGGCAGGATCCTCTGGGGGAAGCGGGGGTTATCGCTATCTTCATCGGTAAGCTTTCCAAGGGCGAAAACCCCCTAATTTATGGCGACGGCCAGCAACTGCGCGATTATGTTTACGTGGGTGACGTCTGCCAGGCCAACCTGATCGCCCTGAATAAAGGCGACAACCAGATCTTCAATGTGGGTACCGGCGTCGGCACCTCCGTAAATGAACTTTTCGATCATTTAAAAGCCATAGTGAAATTCAAGGGCGAAGCTGTCTACGCCCCGCCCCGCACCGGGGAATTGATCAGAAGCGTGCTTAATTTTAAAAAGATCGAAAAAGAACTCGGCTGGAAACCAAAAGTTGACATTCGGAAGGGATTGGAGCTGACTGTCAAGGCCACGACCCGCCTCCGCCCAGGCTTCGGCGGGCAAGCATGAAAAAAAAGATTCTCTATCTTTTTTCCGACACCGGGGGCGGGCACCGCAGCGCCGCCCAGGCCATCATAGCCGCGGTGGGAGACCGCGCCGAACAGGAAATGATGGATGTTTTTGCCCAGTGCAGCGGTTTTTTAAATATCTTCGCCCGGCTCTATGCCCCAGTCATCAAATATTCCCCCGGCATGTGGGGCCTGCTCTATTATTTTTTGGATGACGAGAAAAAATTGGAGCAGCTGGAGAAAATTTCCCGCCCTTTCATCTTAAAAGAATTGACCGCGGCAATCAAAAAGAAGAAGCCGGAGGCCATCGTCTCCGTCCATCCCCTGGTAAACCATTTAACCGTGGAGGCCATCAAAGATTCCGGTTTGAAGATACCTTTCATCGTGGTGATCACCGATCCGGTTACCCTGCACCGCGCCTGGGTCACCCCCGCAGTAGATCTGTGCATTGTAGCCACCGAAGACGCCAAAAAACTGGCGGTCAAATACGGCCTGCCGGAACGGAAGCTTAAAGTAGTGGGCATGCCTATTGACCCGCGTTTTGCCCGCGGCCCGCAGGACAAGGAAAAAGTCCGCCGCAGGGACGGCCTGGATCCCCGGCTTTTCACCGTACTGCTTATGGGCGGGGGCGAGGGCGCGGGCGGCATGTATAAGATCGTGGAAGAGATTGACCGCGCCAAATTAAAGGTCCAGCTTATTGTGATTACCGGGCGCAATAAAAAGCTTGAAGAAAAATTAAAGGTCCGGGCGCCCGGATTTTCTTTCCCGATCAAAGTTTACGGCTTCACCGACCAGGTGCCCAAGATCATGTCCCAATCGGATCTAATAATTACCAAAGCCGGCCCGGGGTCTATTGCCGAGGCCCTGGCCATGAACCTGCCCATCATCATCACTTCCTGGCTGCCCGGCCAGGAAGAAGGCAACGTCAAATTTGTCGAATCACAAAATCTGGGGAAAGTGACCAAGGACCCTAAAAAGGTCGTAGAAATCATAAGCGAACTTATGAATCCAGTCGAGTATAAAAAGATACTGAAAAACATCGAAAGGGCAAGAAAACCGCATGCGGCGTTTGATATCGCTTCTCATATTCTTAAGTTTCTGTAATTTAGGCGCGGCCGAGGTCAAGTTCCGCGACCTTCCGGACCGGCATTGGGCTGAAGCGGCGGTCTATAAACTGGTAAAGGCCGGCATCACTTCCGGTTATCCGGACGGCACCTACCAGGGATTGAAAAACATGAACCGCCAGGAAATAATCGTCCTGCTCTCCAAATTGGCGGAAAAAGCCGGAGATATCGCCGCTTACGAAAAACTGGCCGCCGAACTCAAAACCGAATGGGCAGCCATAAAATACCAGATCGAATATCCGGAGAAGCCCCAAATCGACTTCGATTTCCAAACCCGCTATCGGGGAGGTAATGTTTTTCTGAACAATTCCGGCCCCCACGGCCCCCGGGTGGACTATCGGCTCAAGGCCTCCGCCCTGCGTTATTTTGGAAAAGACCATTATATAAAGTTGAGAATGGATACCATGGATGCCGGCTTCAACGGTTTCACCCGTGAAGCGGCCACCAAACTTTTTGATCTTGAAGGAAAGATAAAACTGGGCGCGTTTGATCTTCTGGGCGTTATCGGGCCGGGTACCGTGACCCACACTGAAACCGACGGGATTATCCCTTCGGAGGATTACTACATATATATAAGACCCAAAACCTCGGTTAAACTCTCAACCTCCCGGGGCAGCCTGGATTTTACGCTTAGCTATGTGACCCGGCAGGTCAAACCCTGGGGAGAAGTGGGACTGAACGAAATCTACAGCACTGCGGCGATCAATTACCGAAACCTTCCTCTCCTGGGAAAAATCAAGATAACGGCAACTCCTCGTTACCTGTGGAATAATAACGGTCTTCGTGATCTTCGAGGAGAGCTGCAGCTGGATGTCTATCCCCTAAAATTCATAAACGGCCAATTACTGCTGGGCGCCGGGCACGTAAAATCCATACACGGGCTTTATGCCAAAGGAATTTTTAGCCTGACCACCCCCCGCACCGCTTTTTCTCTTAAAGCCCAAAAGGTGGGCAGCGATTACCGGGCTCCCATGGACAAATATGAATTTGTATTTTTAAATAATTTCTGTAAGCTGGTGCTGGACGGGTCGGTGGATATCGGACTGGAGTTTTCCCAAGCCTTAACTGACGATCTCACTCTTAAATTGATATCGGATATGGTTTTGACCGGTGATTATAAATACGGCGAAAATTATCCCGGCACCTCCCTAACCCATGAAATTGATCTGGGCAATGATCATATCACCTTATTTTATCGCGGTTATTTCGTGCCTTCGGGCTTAAGCAGTGTTGACCCGGCCATGGTCCGGACTATAGCCACCTCTTCCGATCTGATGGGAATAAGCTTCTCAATTAAAATGTAATAAGGAGAAAGCATGAATATTTTAATTCCGCTCATAATCACTATCCCCTTATTCATCCTGGCTTATTATATTTACGCCGGCTTCATTGCCAAGACACTCGGAGTTTCAAAAGATAGGAAAACCCCATCCGTTCTATATCAGGACAATGTGGACTATGTCCCCACCCATCCCCTGGTGCTTTTCGGCCACCATTTTGCCGCCATCGCGGGTGCGGGACCCATCGTGGGCCCTACCGTGGCCTTGCTCTACGGGTATATTCCCGTTTGGCTGTGGGTCGTTCTGGGGGTGATCTTTTTCGGCGCGGTGCATGACTTCGCTTCGCTTTTTGTTTCCGTCCGCGAAGGGGGAAAATCCATGGCGGAGGTGGCGGGCAGAACTTTGGGAAAATCGGGTTTCATTTTATTCATCTGCTTTACCATAGTCATGATAGTGCTGGTAACTTCCGCCTTTTTGGGCTTAACCTCCAAGGCTTTAACTTCGCTGGCCCCCCTCTCCACTTTAAATTTAAGCGCGGACCAAACTTGGCTTCATACCGTAACGGAAAACGGAATAGTCAAAGCCAAGATCGGCGGCATCGCCTCCACTTCGGTGATTGTTATGACCCTTTTGGCTCCGCTGATCGGCTACCTCCTTTACCGCCGCAAAATGAATGCCTGGCTGGTCTCGCTAATTGCCACACTGGTCGCCCTACTTTCCATTTATCTGGGATTTATCTTCCCGATAATGATCAATTCTAATGTCTGGATGGTTTTATTATCCGTATATGTTTTTTTCGCCGCCGGCATTCCGGTCTGGTTGGTGCTCCAGCCGCGCGACTTTACCAACGCCCATATTCTATACATAGGGGTTTTGGCCCTGATCGGCGGCATCATCGCCGCGGGAATCAAAGGGATGACTTTTAATCACCCGGCGGTAAATATTGCCCTGGCCGGCGGGCACTCAGCGCTGGGCCCCATCTGGCCGGTTTTGTTCATTACCGTGGCCTGCGGGGCCATCTCCGGTTTTCATGCCCTGGTGGCCGGCGGAACCTCCGCCAAACAGTTAAGATCGGAAAAAGATACCCAGTTGGTGGCTTTCGGCGCCATGCTGCTGGAAGCCATCCTGGCGGTATGCGTCATTATCACCGTCGGCGCGGGCTTGAAATTTTCGGAATATCTAAGCATCGTTTTCCCGGCGCAGATTGCAAATTCCAATCCCATCCTGGCCTTTTCGCTGGCTACCGGCAACCTGCTCAATTTCGGGCTGAGCATTCCGCCGGTATTCGGTACCATACTCGGCATCCTGCTGATCGAGGGTTTCGTAATTACCTCTCTGGACTGCGCCGTGCGGCTCAACCGCTATTTATTTGAGGAGTTGTGGGGAGTAATGTTTAAAAATCCTCCCGCCTGGCTGAAATCCTATTATTTTAATTCGGCTCTGTCGGTGGCCCTGATGCTGCTTTTGGCTTTTAATAACGCCTATCTTACTATCTGGCCCATCTTCGGCACGGCCAACCAGCTCTTGGCGGCCTTAACCCTGATCGCGGTTTCGGCCTGGCTCATGATCCGGGGCCGGAATTTCTGGTTTGCCATCCTGCCGGCGCTCTTTATGCTGGCCACCACCCTGGCTTCCCTGCTTTTGCTCCTTTTCCAAAAATATCTCCCTTCGCAAAATTATCCTCTGATCGTCGCCGACCTGCTGCTGCTCATCCTGTCTTTCGGGCTTACCGGTCAGGCCTTTAAGCTTTTCACCAGGAAACCCAGGAAGGAAATAGAAGACGGAAAACTGACCCATCCGGAGGAAGAAACCCAAGCGGCAGAGGGAATGCACGCCGGCTAAATTATAAAATCTTTAAGCTGCAGCAGGTCGCTGACCAGGAAATCCGGTTTTAATTTTTCAAGCTGGTCTATCTTATGGAATCCGTAAGTTACCGCGCAAGTTTTAACTCCGGCGGCCTTACCGGTTTCTATATCCACTGTCATATCCCCGATAAACAGCACGCGCTCGGGAGACACTTTATATTTAGCGATCAAATTATTGATGACGCAGGGATCCGGCTTGAGGCAGGGAGAGGTATCCCCGCCCAAGATCTCAACAAAATAAGCGGTGAGCCCGTGATAATCCAAAATCATCTTGATAAAATCGTCTTTTTTATTGGAAACAATGATCTTCGGCTTATTGTGGAAATATTTTAAAAAATCCTCCACATGGGGATAAAGCGGGATGGTTTTTATGCCTTCCTTAACATAATGCTGAAAATAAACTTCCATGGCCCGCTTCAGCAATTGCGGCTCCTCGGTGCCGATCGCGCCGGAAACCAGGGGCACCTCGCCATAACCCACATGGCGGTTAATCTCTTCTTTGGTCTTATAGGGCAAACCCAAATCGGAGATCATATCCTGGATGGCTTTAACCGCCGCGGGAATGGAATCCGCCAGGGTGCCGTCGAAATCAAAAATTAAAAGATCAATGGGAAGATGCGGCTTCAATTTGTTTCCTTATCCTTTTAAATGCCCGGCCGATATCCGGAGCTTTAGTCAATGCCGAAATAAGAGCAATTTTTCTGGCCCCGGCCTTTAAGACCTGAGGCAACCTATCCTCGTTTATGCCGCCCATGACGGTGATGGGGATTTTAACTTTTGAACTGATGAGCTTAAACGCTTTTAATCCTATCGGTTTCTCATCTTTGGTTGAGGTTTTAAAAATCGGACCGACGTTGATGTAATCCGCCCCACCCTTTTGCGCCGCCCGGGCCTCCAAAAGATTATGGACCGAAATCCCGATTAAAAGCTTAGGAGCCAATTTCCGGGCCGCCGCAAAAGGAAGGTCTTCCTGCCCCAGGTGCACCCCGTCCGCTTTAACCATTAAAGCCACATCCACATGATCATTAATGATCAAAAGGACCCCATGGCGGCTGGTTATTCTGCGGAACTCTACCGCCAAATTGTACAGCTCCCTTTTAGTATAGCCCTTTTCCCTGAGCTGGATGATGCGCGTCCCGGCGGAGATCAATTCTTTAAGGACAAAAAGGTCGCTTCTGCCGCGTGATAGAGCTTCGCAGGTCACCGGATAGATATCTACTTTTTCGAATAATTTATTCCTGTTCATTTATTTATTATTTTATCATACTTGACAATAATATCATCCCGACTTATCCTATCTGTTATGCCCGTTATTAAACGCGAAGAGCTGGAAGATATCAAAGACATCTCCACCCTGATAGGTAATACCCCTATGGTAAAATTGAATCATTTGCCGGAGGCCGGCATGGCCGAAATTCACGCCAAAGTCGAATATTTCAATCCGGGGGGAAGCGTCAAGGACCGCATTAGCCTCGCCATGATAGCCGCGGCGGAAAGGGCGGGAAAATTGAAACCCGGCGGAATGATCGTGGAGCCCACCTCCGGCAATACCGGGATCGGGCTGGCCCTGCTGGGAGCCCTTCGCGGTTATAAAGTAATTTTAACCATGCCGGAGACCATGAGCCGGGAGAGGACCTCCATTCTAAGATCTTACGGCGCGGAGATCGTCTTGACTCCGGGAGCCGAGGGAATGGCTGGAGCCGTAAAAAGGGCGGAAGAGATCGTGAATACCACCGGCGCTTTTATGCCCCAGCAGTTCAAAAACCCGGCCAATCCCGAGATCCACCGCCAGACCACCGCACTGGAGATATTACAAGTATTGGGAAACGGTATCGATGCCCTGGTGGCGGGAGTGGGAACGGGAGGGACCTTGACCGGCGTCGGCGAGGTCTTAAAGGAGAAGAATCCCGATATCCTGATCGTGGCGGTAGAGCCGGCTTCTTCCCCCGTGCTTTCGGGCGGTCAGCCCGGCCCCCATAAAATACAGGGGATCGGCGCGGGTTTCATCCCGGAGGTTTTAAATGTGAATCTCATTGATGAAATAATAACCGTGTCCGATCAGGAGGCCTTCCGCTATGCCGGGCGCCTAGCCAAAGAAGAGGGCTTGCTGGTCGGTCTTTCCTCCGGCGCCGCCGCCTGCGCGGCCCTCAAGGTGGCCGGCCGGTTGGGGGAAAGTAAAATAGTGGTGACTATTTTCCCGGACACCGGAGAGCGCTACCTGAGTATGGAACCATTCTTCGAAAGTTGATATAATATCTGAAAGGAGAATTTCATGACTATTTTAAGCGCGGTTTGGGAATTCGGCAACCAGGAAATCGTTTTAAATAAAACCGTTTGCGCGGTGATCGGCGTGACTTTCTTTACGCTCTTCACCATAAGCGGGGCTTATATCCGCCTACCCCTCCCCTTCACCCCCGTGCCGGTAACCCTGCAAACCTTTACGGTGCTCCTGGCCGGCGCGGTTTTAGGCAGGAAATTGGGGATTTCAAGTCAGGTCCTTTATGTCGCGCTGGGATGTACCGGCTTGCCTGTTTTTGCCAATGCTCAGGCCGGCCTGCTTTATCTTATGGGTCCCACCGGCGGATATTTGATCGGCTTTGCGCTGGCCGCCTGGGTTATAGGCTTAATCATCGGAGAGAAAAAAGCCGGATTTATTAAAATATTATCGGCCATGTTCCTGGGTGAAGTAATTCTTTTTTCACTGGGTGTGGCTTGGCTGTCAGTGGTTTTACACATTGGGATTTATAAGGCTATCCTTTTGGGGCTTTTACCTTTTATCCCCGGGGATATCGTTAAGCTGTTCGCGGCCGCGACCGCTTACTACGAAATCCAGGGTAGAGCCAGAACTATTTTCAGCTAGTTACGGCAAGTAAAATATGACCAGAATGCCGATCAGGACAAAGATGATCCCGCTGATCTGATGAAAATAATAAGACAGCCTTTCAATTTTACTGGATTTCAGAATGGCTTCCGCCAGACCAGTTGAAATCCCCACCGCGAATATAAAAGTGGTATGGGCCAGCGCATAAACCAGCAGTAAGGATATGCCATAAAGCAGATCCTGCTTCGAGGCCACGAAAGTCAAAATAAGCGCCAATATGGGCGTAGCGCAGGGAGCCATGGCCACACCGAACAACATTCCCAAAAGAAACGCTCCCATGAGGCCTTTTTGTCCGGTTCTTATCATTTTTGGGGCCGGGATCTGAAAGTCTAAAATTCCGAGCATTTGCAGTCCCATGGCTATCGCCACTGCCGACAGGATATACTTCCAATACCCTCCGATATCCCCCATCAAAGTGCCGGCCAGTGAAGCTATAGCCCCTAAAACAGTAAATGTAACGGCCAGGCCCAGGGCAAATAAGAGTGAAAAGGCGAATGATTTTTTCAAATCCCCTTCGGAATATCCGCCTACATAGCCGATGACCATGGGGATTATCACTAAAACACAGGGGCTGAAAGCCGATACCAGTCCCGCGATAAAAACGCTTAAATAATCCATTATTTGTTTAGCTCCAATCTTTTAATCTCCTTCAGCAATTCTTCTTTATTCATGAATCCTACATGGTGGGACTTGGGTTTTCCATGCTTATCGTAAAAAATAACCGTGGGAATGAGCATCACCTTAAATTCCCTGGCCAGGGCGCGGTGTTCTTCAATATTAAGATCCAAAAATACCGCTTTACCGTTCTGCTCTTCCGCCAATTGCTTAATTATGGGTTTCATGGCGCGGCAGGGATAGCACCAGTCCGCCCCCAACTTCACGATCACCGGCACCCCCGCTTTAAGCGCCGCCTTAAGATCCTTGATATCCCTGGTGGACTTTAAGGCCCCGGCTCCTCCAATAAGGAATAGAATAATTACTGTTGCCAGAATATTTTTCATTTATTCTCTTAAAACACCAAATTAAAAAAATATCCGATCAAGATTATTCCCAGCGCGACCGTGCCGAAAAAGGTCAAGAGCAATCTGGGTTTTAGGACCTTGCGCAGGATAATAAATTCGGGAAGCGACAGACCGGTAACCGCCATCATGAAGGCCAGGCTGGTCCCCAGCGGCAGGCCCTTCTCCAGTATGGCCTGGACCACCGGTATCGCCCCGGCGCAATTGGCGTAAAGCGGAACGCCGAGTAAAACCGCTATTATAACCGCAAAAGGATTGTCCTTTCCGGCAAATTTTGAAACCAACCCGATGGGGACATAACCGTGGATCAGAGAGCCCAATCCCACCCCGATCAAAATATATAACCATACCTGGGAGAAAATATCCCTGGTATATTCAAACCCATAAGTTATCCGGTCTTTCCAGGTTAACTTTTCTTCCGGCCCCTCTTTGATGGGTTTGACTTTGTAGACGAAATCCTCCACTTGCTTTTCCATCTTGAGCCGGCCGATGACATAACCGCTGATGGCGGCAATAACCATACCGCTCAGGATGTAAGTTACGGCCACCCTCCAGCCGAAAAGCCCCCAGAGCAGGACCAGGGCCACTTCATTGATGGTCGGAGAGGAAATCAGAAACGACATGGTCACCCCCAGCGGCACCCCCGACTCCAGCATCCCGATGAAAAGCGGAATGGCGGAACAGGTGCAGAAGGGAGTAAAAATCCCCAGGGCCGCCGCGGTAATATTGCCCAAGAATTCCGCTTTATGGCTTAATATCTTCCTGATTTTCTCAGGGGGCAAAAAGCTGCGGAGTATGGCCACCACAAAGACCACGGTCAGCAGGAGAAAATAGATCTTGGGAATATCGTAAATAAAGAAATTCAAGCTTTCAGATAGATGCTCTCCCCGGGGCAGATTCAGTGCCTGGTAAGTAATCAGATCAGCCAGCCATTTAAACATACCGCCTATTATACCAAATATTATTAATTTCCAAACGGTGATATAATATAAATGGTATGGCTTCAGAAAAAATATTCATCTCCATCGCCGGCATGCACTGCGCCTCCTGTGTTTTATCAATTGAGAACGCCCTGAAAAGCTTTAAGGGCGTAAAAGACGCCAAGGTTAATTTCGCCAGTGAGCGGGCTATGGTGGAATACGACCCGGATCTAACGGACCTCGAAAAAATTGAAAAAGTCATTGAAGCTACCGGCTACTCCGTGATTAAAGCAAAGGAGGAGGCAGGGGAAAAGATCTTAAAGCTTAAAGTGATCGGGATGGACAATCCGCACTGTGTGGGCGTCATAGGCGGCGCAGTCTCAAGCCTCTCCGGAATAATCTCTAAGGATCTGCGGGTCAATGAAAAAGCCGTGATCAAATACGATCCCTCAAAGGTTAATATCCAAAAAATCAAGGAAGTCATAACCGAGGCCGGTTATACCCCTATTGAAGAAGAATCCGCCTTAGGCGGAGAGGATGTTGAAAAGCAGGCCAGGGAAAGAGAGATCCAAAATTTAAAGAACAGGTTTATAAGTTCTCTGCTTTTAAGTTTACCCCTCCTTTATTATATGCTGCACTTACTCTTTAACTGGCCTATGCCGGAATTTATGATGAGCAATGCCGCCCTTATCGAATGGCTGCTGGCTACTCCCATTATGTTTATCGGCAGCATCTTCTTCACACGGGGGATCATCTCACTTATAAAAACCAGAACGGCCAATATGGACACCCTGGTTTCCCTGGGCGTGGGCGCGGCTTATCTTTACAGTTTGTATGTCACTGTTGCCGTCTTGTTGGGGAACCCCTCCCTGGGAATGAAGGATCTCTATTATGAAGTGGCCGGTTTTCTGATAACTTTCATCCTCCTGGGCAAATACCTGGAAGCCGTGGCCAAAGGCCAGACCTCGGCCGCCATAAAAAAACTCATCGGCCTTAAACCTAAAACGGCCATAGTCATCAAAGCCGGCCGAGAAGAGGAAATCAATATCGAAGACGTCCAGGTCGGGGATATAGTATTGGTCAAGCCGGGAGGAAAAATACCGGTAGACGGAATCATAACGGAAGGATACTCCAGCGTGGACGAATCCATGGTTACCGGGGAAAGTATCCCGGTGGAAAAGAAAATCGGCGACAAAGTCATCGGGGCCACCATCAATAAAACCGGCTCCTTCAAATTCAAAGCCGAAAAAGTGGGTAAAGACACTTTCCTGGCGCAGGTCATAAGACTGGTGGAAGAAGCCCAGGGCAGCAAAGCTCCCATCGAGGAATTGGCGGATAAAATTTCCGCTTACTTTGTGCCGGCGGTGGTGCTGATCGGGCTGGTTTCATTTTCGGTCTGGCTGCTTTTGGGACAAAGCTTTATTTTCGCGTTAACTGCTTTTATTGCCGTCTTGATCATCGCCTGCCCCTGCGCCCTGGGATTGGCCACCCCCACGGCCGTCATGGTGGGGACCGGAATGGGAGCGGAGCGCGGCATTTTAATTAAAAGCGCGACCGCCCTGCAAATGGCTTCACAATTGGACACCATTGTCTTTGACAAGACGGGAACTTTGACCAAAGGGGAACCGGAAGTTACGGATATTATAAACTTCAAACCTCAAACTTCAAGCCAGGAATTATTATCATATGCGGCGGTGGCGGAGAAAAGATCGGAGCATCCTCTGGCGGAAGCGATCCTCAATAAGGCTAAAAACGAAGGCCTGGAGGTTCCCGATCCGGAAAGCTTTAATTCTATTTCCGGCAAAGGAGTGGAAGCCAAATATAAAGGCGAAACCATACTGCTGGGAAACAGAAAACTCATGCAGGATAAAAACATTGGCCTTTCCGACCTTGAAAATAAAATTCAAGAATTGGAAATGCAGGGAAAAACCGTGATGCTTATAGCCCGGGGCTCTGAAATTTTAGGATTGATAGCGGTGGCTGATACCCTTAAACCCCATTCCAGGGCAGCCGTTTTAAAGCTCAAAGGGATGGGCAAACAGGTCGTCCTGATTACCGGAGATAATAAAAGAACCGGAGAAGCCATTGCCCGACAGGTTGGGATCGATCGGGTTTTATCGGAAGTTTTGCCTCAGGACAAGGCCCAAAATATCAAGAAACTGCAGGCCGAAGGCCAGAAGGTGGCCATGGTGGGCGACGGCATCAATGACGCCCCCGCCCTGGCCCAGGCCGACATCGGCATCGCCATTGGCTCCGGCACCGATGTGGCCATTGAAACCGGGGAAATCATTCTGGTGAAAGATGATCTGCGCGATGTGGTCGCCGCTATTGAGCTGAGCGCCTACACTATGAGAAAAATAAGACAAAACCTCTTCTGGGCCTTTATCTATAACTCATTAGGAATTCCTATTGCTGCGGGCATCCTCTACCCTATAAATGGCTTTCTGCTGAATCCTGTCATTGCTGGCGCGGCGATGGCAGCCAGTTCAGTTTCGGTGGTTAGTAATTCAATCTTGATGAGAAGATTCAAACCTTTAAATTAAGCAACCCCAAAACAATATTATTCACTCCCTCACTTCAGTCTTGCTTTTCCAGATGGTATAGATCGCCGGCAAGACCACCAGGGTCAGAATGGTCGAAGAAATAAGGCCCCCGATCAGCGGCGCGGCGATCCGCTTCATTACATCCGCCCCAATGCCCGCGGCCATCATCACCGGCATCAGTCCGAAAATATTGGCTCCCACCGTCATGAGTTTCGGCCGCAGTCTCTGCACCGCCCCCTCCATCACCGCTTCATAAAGATCGGACAGGTTATTCATCCGGCCCTGCGCTTTCCGCCTGGCGTAAGCCTCGTCGAGATAAACGATCATGATCGAACCCGTTTCCGCCGCCACCCCCGCCAGGGCGATCAACCCCACCCAGACCGCGATACTCAGGTTATATCCCAAAAAGAACAGATACCAAATGCCTCCGATCAAGGCAAAAGGAACCGAAAGCATAATAATTAAGGTTTCAATGATCGAGCCGAAGGTAAAGAAATACAAGATAAAAATAACAAAAAGAGTTAAAGGAACAAAGAGTTGCAGCCGGTCAGCTACTCTCTGCATAAACTCATACTGGCCGGACCAGGCCAGAGAATATCCCGTAGGCAGTTTCACCTTCTCCCTTACCGCTCTCTTGGCCAAACTGACATATCCCCCGATGTCGCGGCCGGTAATATCAACGTAAACGTAGCCCGAAAGCATCCCGTTCTCGTCCCGAATCATGGCGGGGCCGTAACCGATATTGATATCCGCGATCTCGGAGAGGGGTATCTGCGCCCCGCCCATAGTGGGCACCAGCACCCGCTTCAAGTCGTCGATCTCTCCCCTGAGCTCCCGAGCGTAGCGCACATTGATCGGGTAACGCTCCCGGCCCGCGATCACGGTTGAAACATTTTCCCCTCCGATGGCGGACATAATGATCATATTGGCATCGTCAACCGTTAGATTGTAGCGCGCCAGCTGCTCGCGTTTAAGATCAAAATCCACGAAATAGCCGCCCGCCACGCGCTCCGCAAAAACACTGCGCGTCCCGGGCACTTCTTTCAAAACCTGCTCCAGATGCATGCCCAGGCGCTCAATTTCTTCCAGATTGGAACCGAAGACCTTGATGCCCACCGGCGTGCGCACTCCGGTAGTCAACATGTCAATCCTGGCTTTAATGGGCATGGTCCAGGCGTTGGACACTCCCGGGATTTTCATCTTTTGATCCATTTCTTCAATGAGTTTTTCGTAGGTCATCCCGCGGCGCCAGAGTTTCCGGTCTTTTAATATCACCGTGGTTTCCATCATCGAGAAAGGCGCCGGATCGGTGGAAGTGGCGGCTCTGCCCGCTTTACCAAAAACGCTTTTCACCTCAGGAAAAGATTTCAAAATTTTATCCTGTATTTTCAACAATCTGGCCGCTTCCGTGACCGAAAGACCCGGCAAAGTGGTCGGCATATAAAGAATGCTGCCCTCATACAAAGGGGGCATGAATTCCGAACCAATGCTCATGAAGATCGGAACTGTAATTAAAATACTGGCCAGCGCTCCTATCACCACCAGATTACGGTGCTTAATGGACCAGAGCGCGACCGGACGATAAAGCCGGATCAAAAACTGGCTGATTGGATGCTTATCTTCGGAAAGGATTTTCCCCCGGACAAAGATCATGATCAGCGCAGGGGTCAAAGTTATCGCCAACAGTGCCGCAAAGAAAATTGAATAATTTTTAGTAAAAGCCAGCGGCTTGAAAAGCCGCCCTTCCTGGGCTTCGAGCATAAAGACCGGCATAAAAGCGATCGCCATGACCAGCAATGAAGTAAAGATCGGCGGTCCCACTTCCTTCATAGCGCCAATCATAATTTCTTCGCGGGTCCCTTTCCGCAAACCCTTCGTCCATTCATCCAATCTTTTGTGGACATTCTCGACTAAAACAATCGAAGCATCCACCATGTCGCCAATGGCCACCACGATTCCCCCCAGCGACATGATATTGGATGTCAGTCCCATCCAGTTCATGGGGATAAAGGCGATCAGCACCGCGATGGGGAGCCCGATGATCGGCACCAGGGCTGAAGGCAGGTGCCATAAAAAGAAAATGAGCATTAAACTGACGATCATCAATTCTTGAACGAGCGCGTCACGGACGGTGCCGATGGAGGCTTCGATCAGATCGGAGCGGTCATAAGTGGTAACGATCTTTACCCCTTCGGGCAAACCTGGTTCGATCTCTTTGAGTTTGGCCTTGATCCGGTTAATGACTTCCAGCGCGTTCTCTTTATGGCGCATGACCACGATACCGCCGGCCACCTCACCCTTCCCGTCCAGTTCGGCAATCCCTCTTCTCAGATCCGGCCCCAGGGTAACCCGGGCTATCTGCCCGATGGTAACGGGCACTCCGCCCATCCCGGTGCCGACCACAACTTTTTCAATGTCCTGCGTGGTTTTGATGTAGCCGCGCCCCCGCACCATATATTCCGTTCCGCTCCATTCAACCAATCTCCCGCCAATGTCATTGTTGCTTTTACGAATGTTTTCAACCAGCTGCATCAGGGGAATGTTGTATGCCAGCAGGGCGCTCGGGTCAACGTTGATCTGGTACTGGCGGACAAAACCACCGACCGAGGCTACTTCCGCCACTCCGGGAACGGACTGCAGGTAATAGCGGAGGTACCAATCTTGAAAACTGCGCAGGTCCGCCAGTGAATGTTTCCCGGTTGGGTCAACTAAAGCGTACTGAAAAATCCAGCCGACGCCGGTGGCGTCCGGCCCCAATTCGACTTTGACCCCTTCCGGCAAGCGGGGAACGATCTTATTTAAATATTCCAGGGTGCGGGAGCGCGCCCAGTAGATATCGGTCCCATCCTCAAAGATCACATAGACATAAGAAAAGCCAAAATCAGAAAACCCGCGGATGGCTTTGACTTTGGGGGTGCCCAACAGTGAAGTGATGATGGGATAAGTGACCTGATCTTCAATGATGTCCGGAGAGCGGTCCCACTGGGAATAGACGATGACCTGGGTGTCGGAGAGGTCCGGCAGAGCATCCAGGGGTACGGTGCGCATAGCAAAGAAGCCGCCCAGCACTAGCGCCCCAACCAGGATAAGAACGATCAGGCGGTTCTTAGCGCAATACTCGATTATGTATTCAACCAGTTTGGCCATGTTTAATGCTTCAATCTTGACTCCGAATCGATCAGGAAATTCCCCGTGGTCACCACCATCTCCCCCTCTTTCAATCCACTCAAAACCTCATAATAACCTTCGGCTTTCTGTCCCAACCGTACTTCCCGGCTAAGATAATTCCCGCCCCCACTGGCCACCACCACGATGGTTCTCTTCCCGGTATTAATGACTGCTTCTTCGTCAATCGCCAACCGGCTGCCTAAATCGATCTTGATTTTTACATTGGCGTACATACCCGGCTTCAATTTCTGGCCTGGATTTAAAATTTCCGCTCTGGCCTTCACTGATCTGGTCATGGGATCCAGCACCGGCGAAACTGCCGCGATCTTCCCCAAGAAGACCTCTCCCGGAAAAGCGACGGTATCAATTTCCACCGGAGTGCCCGCCTTGACCAAGCCCGTCTCGTTTTCATATATCGTAATGTAAACCCAGGTCTTATCCTCGGGAAGAATAAGGTTTTCCTGCGCTTTTCCTTCTTTTCCCAATCTTTCAATCTGCTCCTCATTCAATCCCAGAACCTGCAATCTTTTCTTCCCGGTTTCAACCAGGTTTTCATCCCCCAGCCCGAGCGCACCCAGGTATTCCTCCTGAGCCACGTACAATTCCGGGTCATAGGCAATGTTCCCCACCGTCCTGATTTCTCTTTTAAGATTTCTGAAAGCCACTTTTTCGGTTTCAACTCCGATCAGATTTTGTTCTTCAGGGCTTATAAATATTTCTCCTTCTTTGGTACCGGTCTCTTTTTCATAGACCGGAACATAATCCATTCCCATTTCGTCTTTCATAGGTACGGGAGAGGTAATCTGCGGATTCATGGGATTGCGGTAAAACAAGATTTTCTTGCCCTGTTCATGCCCCTGATGTCCCGATTTTGGGGTCGGGGCGCAGCCGCTCAACCAAAATCCAAAGAACCAAATCCCTAGGACCAAACAAATTCCAAATCGCAATCTCATTTCAATTCACCTCCCACAATTTTATCCAGCTCCGCCAAGGTTCTTCCAAATTTTACCCGGCTTTCAAACAGCTTGAGTTTTGCTTCCTTATAGGCCCTCTCAATATTTAAGAAGGTTTGAAAATCAACTTTTCCCGCCTGATAAGCCGCCAGCGCCGCTTTCAGCGCCTGGGCGCTCTGGGGAACAATTTTATCCTCATAAAGCTGGACTGTTCTGCGGGCCGAATCTGCCATAACCCAGGCTTCTTTCACTTCCCAGGCCGTCATATTTTTCATGTTCTGATAAGCGGCTTCCGCCGCTTCTTTCTCCAATCCGACCGAAGCCACGCCGTAGCCCTGCTTCCAGAAATAAAGCGGGATGGAAAAAGAAATCATGGCATCCCAACCATCCTCCGCCCTTTTCTTTACTCCCAGCATCGTGTCCGGGAAAAACTCCATTTTCGACTTAAAATGAGCGGAATCTTTTGCATCGAGTTCCGCTTTCATGGCCCGCAGCTCCGGTCGATTCAGGGTCGCGGCCTTTTCCAGCTCTTTTTCGGATCCAATCGTTCCCGGAAGGACGAGGTCTGCCTCCGTTTCTATCGTTACTTCGTCATTCCTATTAAGCAATGCTTTTAATTTTTCCTCTTTAACCGGCCTCTCTTGTTGCCTAGTCACAAGTTCATTGTCCATCATCAGATATTCGATATTCGCCATTAAAACATCGGATTGAACCACGTCTCCCACTACATATTTTGCTTCGGCTGACTTTTTGATTTTTAAAAGAAAATCGCGAATTTCACCGATTACTTCTATCGCGCGGTCAGCCAGGAAAAGCTCGTAATAGGCGGATTTAACCTGCGCAGCTATTTCCAGAGCCTTAGCTTTGTAATTCGCGCCAGCCGCTTCCGCTTCGGCCCTGGCCATCTGCCACTCCGCATAAATCTTTCCGGGGAACATGATCATCTGTTCGGCGGTATACATTTTCATGCCGTCTTCGGGATTGCGTGAACCGGAAGGTATTTGTTCGTATTCCAGGCCGAGGCGCGGATCATCCAAAGCCAAAGCCTGCGGGATTTTGGCCTTGGTCGATTCCCATTCCGCCTTTGCCGAAGTTATCTCCGGGTTCTGCTTGAGAGCGGCCTCGACCGCCTCTTTCAAAGTCAAAGTTCCGGCAAAAGCTGAAGCGGCAATAAAAACCAGGAAGATTAAACTGAGCTTAAAACTTCTCAAAAACATCCATCAGCTCCTTGATTTCGCGTTCACCTTGGCCCCGCTTAATTGCGCCTTTCACGCAGGTTTTCAGGTGGTCTTCGAGGATCAAGCGTCCTACGCTTGAAAGCGCCGCCCGAACCGCCGCGATTTGATTTAAGATCTCCACGCAATAGCGCGGCCCCTCCACCATCTTCCTTATCCCTTCGATCTGCCCCCGAATGCGACTCAACCGATGAGCCAGCTGCATCTGATGTTTTTTGCTTAGCATACCCCCCCAGGGTATCATGGGGAATAAAGGATTGTCAAGCGATTTTTTATCCCTCTTATGTTTTATTCGATGATGTCGCCCTCAATCGGCTCAACAATTACTCCCGCCTTGGTCAAATAAGCAATCCCTTTCTCTAAATTCTTCTCCTCCCCGGCCAGCTCCAGCACCATCTCGCCAATTTTCTCCGTTACCCTGGCCCGCCGGATATTGGGCATCACCTCATACTTCTTGGCCATGGTAAAAATCACCGGTTCCTTGATGAGCCTCTGGGGAAAGGTCAACTTCACCAATTTCTTAGTTTTTGTCATATTTATCCCTCCTTCTTTAATCCGCAAAACCACTCGTAGTCGATCAGTTTGGTGACGGTCGGATGCTCGCCGCAAACCGGGCAGTTTTTGTCCTTTGGAACTTTAACCTTTCTAAAGCCCATCTCCAGCGCATTAAAAATGATCAATTTCCCGATCAACGGCTCGCCGATGCCCAGGATCAATTTGAGCGTTTCGGTGGCCTGGATCAAACCGATCACACCGGCCAGCGCGCCTAAAACTCCGGCTTCCTGGCAGGAAGGGACCTCTCCCGGAGGCGGCGGTTCTGAAAACATGCAACGGTAGCAGGGTCCTTCGCCCGGTTTAATCACCATGGCTTGGCCTTCAAAGCGAAAGAATGCCCCATGAACCAGCGTTTTCTTCGCCAGGACACAGGCGTCATTGACCAAATAACGCGTCGGGAAATTATCACTGCCGTCAACGATAATGTCATAATCCCTGATAACCTCCATGATATTTTCCGACGTCAGCCGCAGGACATGAGCTAGGACCTTTACGTCAGGATTGACCCGCCGCAAGCGCTCGGCGGCGACTTCGGCTTTTTTCTTACCCGCGTCCTCCGAAGTATAAAGGATCTGGCGGTGTAGATTGTTCAGCTCAACTGAGTCCGAATCAACGATCCCCAGCGTTCCTACCCCCGCCCCTGCCAGATAGGCCGCCACCGGCGATCCCAAACCCCCAGCGCCAATAATCAAAACTTTTGCCGCCAGAAGTTTTTCCTGCCCCTTCCCCCCTACTTGCGGAAGGAGTATCTGCCGGCTATATCTTTCTATCTGTTCTTCATTAAGGCTCATCTTGATCCTCCCGCAATAGCCGGAATAATTGAAACCTCGTCCCCGGTTTTAAGAACAGTGGCCTCCCCCTGCAAGAAACGGATGTCTTCTTCATTTACATAGACATTGATGAAGCGCCTGATCTTCCCCGATTCGTCACATATTCGATCTTTAATTCCCGGGAACTTTTTCTCCAGATCGTCAACCAGGCTTTTCACGTCGGAGCCGGACGCTTCAACCAGTTCTTTCCCA
>Ga0315293_10000252_pt1 | contig 47564 bp, 32 predicted proteins | sample YL17G13_20_MG_FD_203071 | JGI IMG/M metagenome (GOLD analysis project Ga0315293, IMG submission 203071) | Sediment microbial communities from Yellowstone Lake, YNP, Wyoming, USA - YL17G13_20 | ecosystem: Environmental > Aquatic > Freshwater > Lake > Sediment | place: USA: Wyoming | collected... | reverse complement strand
CAAGAAAATGCCTTCCCACTTCAGTTTCATTGAAACCGCCGGAGAAGCGGGCTTTTATATCGGGAAAACTTTAAGGATAATGCACCAGCTGGGCGAGCGGGGCGGAGAGTACGCCTGCTATGACGCTCTTCGCCGGATTATAGAAGAAAAAGTTCCTGAAGCGCGGCCACTGATCAACAACCAGCAAGGATTACTCTACGTCATAGACCGGCTGGGAGTGGATGTCACCTTATCTTCCGAATTGGACAATATAATTCAAGAACGCGGCGAGGCGCTTCGCCTCTCCCAACCGGTCATTGACCGGCTCAAAACTGAAATTAATACCCTCAAAGCCGCCTATGTCCGCGAGTCGCTCATCAATGGAGCAGTAAAATCCGGCGTGGAAGCGACCCGCGCCCAGGGCTGGGCCGATCAGTACTTAACCCGTATAAATTCGGAAAGCCGTCTTACCGAAATCTCCAAACTGGGCCAGCAAATACTTTACCGCACTATAGACAAAGCCCAGGCTTTCAGAAGATTGGCTCCCCTGCTTCGGGCTGAATTTGGTTTAAGTCCCAGAGAAACAGCCAAGCTGGTAAGAGAACTTTATCAGAGGGAGATCGAGCGCAACGCCCGCGCCTTAAATAAAGACTTTGAACCTCCGTTGGAGCTTATCGGTAAATTCCGCGATTTCGCCATGGTGAACCGCTTCCAGGAGAGGACTGGAGATGCGCGAAAGCATGAAGAAGCCAATGCCGGTAAAATTTACCAGGTTCTAAGGGACCGGGCCCTACAAGACACCTCAACTCCCAGTTATTTTCTGGATCTGGTGGACGCCGCCGCCCGAGCTGATAAGAAATTGGTGGAGGCCGCAGAAAAGGCCGGGGTAACCCCTTCCGATCGCTTCATTGAAAACGACAGCCGCAAGGGTTCCTTTGCCGAGCGCCTGCAGGTCTCTTTGTCCGCCAAGGGCATCTCCACCGACCAGGCGGTAGAACTGGCAGACCAGGTCACCACCTTCATGGCCCACTGCTATCTGGATGCTTCCTCCTGGGTGGATGCCGTCAGAAAAACCGGCAAAACCAACTGGTGGGAAGCGGACTGGATGCTTTTTGAGGAATATCTAGATGCCACCAAAGCCGAATTGGAGCGGGTGGCAGGCCCATTAGGACTAGACATTCCCGGCGAACTTACTAAACGCGCCCTGGATGTACTAGATGAGGCCCTGCGCCTGGAAAAGGGTATCCACGACCGCCACATGGAAGGCTTCATCTCACTATCTTGTGGGGACATAGAAGGAGTAAAAACTATTTCCCCATACTTGAACAGTATTCCCCAATTCACGGATATTCAAACCCGCCTGCGCTCCCAAAGTCAAACTTCAGAAAATATAAAAACGCAGCTGGATGCTGTTTTAGGAGCCGACTCAAAGCCGATTTTAGATGCTGTTAAATTCTTAACCGACAAAGGCATTGGAAAATTAAGGTCGGAGAAACGAATGCCGGACGGCAACTTTTTATCGTATGCCAGCATTAAGGCCCAGGCGCCGGAAATCCTCTTTGGAGAAGACACCCTGCACCGCACCATGCGTCCCAACACCAGCCGTTTTGAGGATAAGGATTTTCAGTCGTTAGACATTGATCTGCTGGATGAGGGAGACGGCAAAAAACCATTGGCATTGGTCGAAGCAGCTCAGGGGCAGCTGGCTTCTATAAGGGAAGGTTCCCGGCCCTATTTCGAAATAAAAGAGCTGATCGCCCAATATGTGGGTATGCTGGAGGCGAAGGGAAAAATTCATTTTGAAATCCAGGACATCTTAAGATCCGAATCGCGGCCGCTGGAGGAGAGGGATCGGACCGTTGACGAGATCCGGCAAATCTTGGCCTCCCGTCCCGACCGCCGGGAAGAGTTGGAAATCCACTGGAGAATTAAACAAAGAGAGGCCCAGATTAAATCCGGCGGATTGACTGAAGCCCAGGAGGAAACTGCACTCCGGGAAGTCCGGGCTTTGCGCAGTCAGCTCTATAATCGTGAACGGGTGCAGGAAGCTACACTGGACGCTTTTGCCGAAGTGGCGGCGGAAGAACTCATAAATCCAACCGCCGGGGTAGCCGCCCGGGCCGCGGATATCGTAGAACGAATGCAGCTTAAGGAAAGCAAGGGCTACGGGATGGGCAGCAACAATTCCGGCAAGGCGCTTTTGGGTGAATTAAAGAAACTAGCGCAAGCCGCAGTTGAACAGGATGTCCGACGGATCTCCCCCACCGAAACAAATGACGAATTATGGGGAAGCATCTTCTTTTATGAGCGCATGAATCGCGAAAAATGGGGAGGGGTCAAAGCCGACAACAACGACTCCGGGCTGGGTTTTTACGCGGGCGAGCGCATCGGGGTAAAGGCCGCCTCCCTGGTGGAAAATTTAAGAGAAAGGGTCAATATCCCGCCCCAAATCCAGGCCGAGATCTACCGTGAATTTTGTCGGGAAGTAAAATTGTCCGAGGATTTCACGGAAGACCAGCGCTTAAAGAAAGAATTGAAACTTATGCCCCGGCAAATTGCCGAGCGCATAGTGGATCAGGTTCTACTGGGAACCGGATCGGAAGAAGCAGTGGGAGAAATCCTTCGCACCACGGGTATTCCCACCAATGCTACCATTCCAGTCAAGGCCATAGACAAATTAAAAGAGATCGCTTCCGAAATTTTAATCCGGACCCTGGCGCCCTATTTTGTAGGAGCCGCGGTGGCCCAGGAAAGATGTCCTGAGGCAGAAAGAAATGGTCAGCATTTTATTTCAGAAAGAGTCCAAAAATATCTGGATTTGGCATTTGAAAATGGACAAAAAAACAACCTGGCCGCCCATATTGATGCTCAAACCAACCTTTCTGCCGCAGAAAAAAGCGCCCTTAAAGATGAGGTGGGAAATGTCAGGCGAAGATTAACTGCCGATAGAAAAATCAAGGAAGAAATTGAGGGCTGGTATCAAGACCGGCTGAGCTGGGATGAAAATTTGTCGGATAGAAAGCGGACCGCACTGGATGAAGAGTATCAAACCCGGCTGGATAGAAAAAGTTTATTCAAGCCGGAACTGCATTGGTCCCTTTATCCCGCCGTCTACGAACCCTTAACCCAGGGCGACCGTGACAAACAGCTGGTGGGTGAATGGCTGCAGCAGCGCCGCCGGGAATTCATTCTGGTGAACCGCACCGCCGCGGAGACCGCCGCTTTCCAGATTTCTCTCTCCAATATGCCCCGCAAGAAGATCGAAAATGGGGTCTTCATGGAGTATGGAGAGGCGTTATTGAAAATCGCCCGGGAAATTGACGCATATCTTATACAGCATCCCGAGGCCAGACGGCTTCCTTACCGGGAATTACTGGAAAAGATTTCCCGCCACCTGGACCAAAGAGAAGCAGAATCTCACGGACAGATTGTAAATTATCTAAACACCAACCGCTTTGAGCGTTCCATAGAATCGGAGATGGACGCGGTGCGCGACCTGGACACCGACAATCACATCTTCCTTTCCGCGCAGAAAAGATGCAGCTCCTATTGGGAAAAGGATGACGAGGGCCGCCTGGTAAGATCATACTCCGCAGTATTACAGTCCCAGCAGTTCTATCCCGAGTCCCATGACCGCTTCCTGGCCGCCCAGAACGATATGAGCACCACCTACTCCACCAACATGGGGCGCCTCTTCGGCCACCGCGGCAAGCAGGTGATCATGGGCTGTTTCGTGGTCAAGAACCGCCGCGCCCTGGATGAGGCGGTGGAATGGGTGGAAATACCCAAGCTGGTCCGCACTGAAGAACAGATGTTCAGCGATTACTTCAACTGGCTGGATCCCAATAAAAAAGAGGTCTGGCTGGGACGCTACATGAAGGGGAAATTATCAACCGAGATACTTCTTACTTTAGGTCTTCTGGGCGCGGGAGCCCTGGCTGGATTTTCAGGATGGGGCCTGGCTGCGGTGGGGGCTTCGGCCGCCCTGCCCGCTCTCACCACGCTTATGGCCAGCGGCAATGTCAAGCGCGCCATAGCTTTAGGTCTTTTGGGGGGCACCGTGGGACTGGTTGCCACTACTATCGCCGCCGGTTTATCCACTGCCCTGATACCGCTTTTAGCCGGAGCGGGCCTGGGTTTCCTCGGCGGCAAGATAGCCCTCTGGCTGCAAAAGAGTGAAAACTCGACCCACCGCAAAGTAGGTCTGGCCCTCGGCGCCGCCTATGTGCCTATGGCAGCGGCCTTTTTAGGCCCCTTTGCCGGATTGTCGGCGATCTTTGGGTTGGCGCATACGGATGATTTAAGATACGCCTCTTTCCGTATAAGCTACGACACCCGCGAAAAGATCGCCCATTTCTTTGGAATGAAAAAGACCGGCGTCATTGGTTCGCGGCTCCTGGAGAGACAGAGGTTAACGCGCATGTATGAGGAAGAAGAGGCCTACAACCAGCCCAACGATGTGGAGGATTTCGGAACCTCGCTTTTCGTCTTCCGGCGCGGCTATCATTCCGACTTCCACGAGTCCATTGACGGATTGAGCGGCGATGTGCGCGATATGTTAACCCTGGGCATACAGCGCGGCCGCTGGCACGGGGGCATGATGGCCAACTTTATCCCGGCGCTCAAGGCCTATATTCGGGAAAGGCAGATGATGCCCGATGCCGATTGGCTGCGTTACATTAACCAGACCTTGGGTCCCGTCGGCAGTATGTCGCGCCTGTTCTTAAATATCAACTTCTGGTCATTTATAGCCATGGGAACCATGGCCTTCAAATTCGGCTCCACGCCGCAGGAGATATTCAGAAATCTATTGATCTTCAATGCGATCTGCATTCCCAACTATCTGGCCTTCATCCTGCCTTTCCGGGCCGCGCGCATCCGGGCCGGTTCCACCTGGAGCAAGGTTTCGGACATGACCGGGGTGCTGGACACGCTTTCCCCCATTAATGTTGGGCATGCTGGTATGCGCATTCGCTTCGGCTATGCCCCGCCTTTCGTGGTAACCAAAACCCCATATGAGCGGGTCTCCAATCCTTCGGGCGGCTCCAGCCGCATCGGCACAGTCCTTTCTTGGATCTGGCCCTGGTGGCCCATGCAGGTCAGGTACAGCCCCACCCCTACGCCGGTTTACAATATGCGGCCTTTCAGATGGATGCACGGCAACCTGCATGATCCCAATAAATACAAGAATAATTTCCAAAGAGCCATCTTCAGCAGATACGACATTATTGACCAGGTCACCCAGAGCAAGCGCACCATTTGGGCTTACGCCCTGGCCACCCTGGGGGTGGGAGCCATGATGATCCCCGGTTTAATCGTTCAACAGCCGGAGGCCTATCTGTCGCCTTCGCTCCTTTTCTGGCTGGCCCTCCTGCTAAATTACCCCATCAAGGGTATTCGGATCGTGGGAGAGGGCGTGCCCCCGCTGGGCACCTACCAGCAGATATTGAATGGCGAACTTCGCTCGGCTGAGACCCAGTCCCAAGCCGACAGGCGGCGCTTGTCCTCCCTTAGAAAGGGCCTCAAAAAATCCGCTTTTTAACCGCAAAAAAGTGAAATTCATCTCCGTTTTTGACGATATATATGTAGAGAGGAGATGAAGTATCATGGGAATCGGTAAATGGGTTCGCCCCATTTTTGCCGCAACCGCGATCACCGCTGGGTTTGGCGCGGCCCTTCCCGGTGATTCGGCGGAGATACGCCATCCGGCTTGCCGCACAGTAAGCCGCGCTTCTGAACTCTCCAGAAATCTGTGGGGCAGATTCAATCGTATCTTCGGAGTAAATATACAAGGATATCCCGCTTTCGATCCTTCTGGAAATTTTTTACCTTTAACCCGTGAGCTTTTTGTCCGAGATATGGGCCGACCTGATCGGCACATAACCTCCGAAAGCCAGAGCTACACTATTTGGGCTGCCAATGCTACTATGAACCAGCCGATCCTCGATGCCGCTTTTCGCGCGGTAAAAAATCACATGATGCAGAGAGGCGGCATTTCCTGGGAAGGCGTTTTAAGAAACGGTCAATTTGCTTTAACCGGTGACCAGGGAATCGCCGACGCGCAGGACGCCAGCCAAATTATCGCCTGGAATTTAATCAAGGCCTGGGAATGTCAGAAAAGCGGCTGTTATAACGGCAGCGATATCAATTATGAAACCGAAGCCCAGCTTCTGCTGGATCGGATCTTTGACCGCGCCATCATCCCCGGATCACGGCTCATACCCCGGCATTCCGAAGACGATGCAGAACAGAGAGTGAATATCTCCTACCATTTTGGATTCATGTTAGCCGATTACGAGAAATTTGACGCCCGCCAGGATCATGACTGGCTGAAGGTCATGCGCGATTATGTCCTCCTGCGCGAGGCCATCATTTCCCAGCAAAATATCCGTTTAAGCTCAGGTGAAGAAATAAAGATCGAGATCAAGGATCAGGAGGGAGAATTCGGCAATCCTTATATGCACATCCCCGATTTTGCCATTGTTTCGCTGGCGGAAGACGGCACTTACCGGGTTTATGCCGATGGCACCAAACATTCCACCATGGGCTTCGATGGCATCCGCGCTCCTTTAACCATCGCCATGGATGCCCTCTACCTTCCGGATAAAGAACTGAGGGATCGGCAGGTCCTGCTGGCCCGCAAAATGCTGGATGTGTACCGCGAAGCCGGAAAGGGTTATGCCGACTGGTCGGAGAGAATTCAAAATATCCCTTTGATCACCCACAATGAGAACGGCGAACCCATTCCGGTAAGAATTGAAGATTCGATACAAATCAGCACCTTCACTTATACCACCCTGGCCTACGCCGCCTCCCAAAAAATCGAAGGAGAGACCGATCAGACCTCGGCTCCCTATCGCACTTTGTATGAACAGCATTTGAAAATGAAATTCGATGAAACTATCGCCGGCGGATTCTTCAACGGCACCCAGTACTACCAGCAGATCATCGGCATTCTCTCCCGGCTTTTCATAGACAAGGCTATCCAGCCGGTCAGCCGCCGCAGATTCGATCCCGGAGAAAACCGCGAGCTGGGCGTTTTCGAAAGAGAATATCCGGAATGGCCCTACCTGCATTTCCAGAGATTCACCTCTCTTACCGATTACGAAAGGCAGGCCGAGCTTAATCTGCGGGATGAGCTGGACTGGTTTAACGGCGGGACGGTCCGGGATTTCGGCTTCCCCCGACCGGAATCACCCGAGGACATACGGGAAGAGCACATTCCCTTTGCGGTGCGCTTGAACAATTCCCAATTGGTTCTCGCTTCCATTTATGACTTGACTTCCGTTTTGGAGTCAGCCCGCTGGCCGGCGGAAAGAGAGACCATGTATAACGCCTACAAAAACCTACAGGGTTTCTTAAGCACCAACCCGCTGACCCCCTACCAGAAGGTTGATCTTTTTGAACAAATGAGTCGCCGCCAGCCGGGGAATCCATATGCCAAACTGGGACTGGCCGAGTCGCTAATAGATCTTCCTTCTGTGACAGAGGTTGCCCGGGGTATAAGCCTCGCCCGGAATGAAATTTTGGGAGGCGCCGGATCGGACAGCCAGCTTTATGTGAGAAGCTCTCAGATAATGGCCGAAGGTCACAAACGCCTGGCCGGAAAAATATTAGAAAGAGGGGGATTCGATCCGCAAAGAGAGGACTTCTACCCGCAGGCCATACTGGATAATTATAACGCCGCGCTGGCCGCCGTGGCCTCCGCCCAAACCATCCCCGATCTCCCCTCCCGCACCCGGGCCGAGCTTAAACTGCAGACTGCGGAAATCCTCTACGCCCGGGCCGAAGCCCATAAAACCGACATCCTGAATTGGGACTTTGGCCGGGCTTCTGCCGATTTCAGCGCCGCTGAGCAGGTCTACCTTGAATCCCTGGTCGGCCTGGACCGCTGGGACAAGCAGTCCATCCTGAGAACCGTACTTCAAATCGCCCGCTGCCGCTACGCGACGGCGGAAATGTCCGCCCGCTTGAACACCAACTATACCGATGAGTACATAAACGATCCGGAAGTCAAAAGACAAATCGCGGAACACCCAAGCTACCAAAGTGCAGTAGCACTCATTGACCGGGCCGGGAACATTTTTGCCGGATCGCTGCCCCCTTCCTCTGATCTAATCGACCAAAAAATTGCAGGCCTGCGCATAATCCACAGCCGGTTGGACCTCACCGAACCAGAAAACCACCGCAACCTGATCGAGCGCCGGAAGGAAGAACAGGATCTTAAAAACCTGGAATTGGAAATCCATATCGCTCACCTGGACCTGGTCAGCAAAGTTGACAGCCACCCCCTAACCCACATCTCCTCCGATCTTTTAGCCCTGGTCCGGCTCTCACCCCGCAACCGGGTTACGGGACAGCTGCAGAGGATTATAGATTTTCTGGATAAAGGCCAAATTGTCAAAGCCGAAAAGGACTGTGACAGCTTATCCCGGCTCTATCAAGATCTGGCGGCCCCTGCGGGAAAGACCTTGCCGGATGAGCTGGTCAATATGCTTCAAGATCTGCTTTCCAAGATCCGAGAGCACCAACGGGATCCCAAAGTTGACCTCAACCCGGACATTTATTATCTCCTGGGGCGAATCACTTCTTTTCATCTTAATCCTCGAACCATCCGGGTGGCCCATCTCATATTGGAATTTAAAAATGTCTCTGAAGAAAATCGGCTTTATGAAGGATTATATGAAGATATCGAGAGGACTCTGGAGGAGGATTTCATTCTGAGAAACCCCGGCAACTACGGAGCCCTGCGCGAAGCGTTTGAGGATATGCCGGAAATAAAGGCCAAGATAGGAAGCGGACAGGTAGCCGAAGCTGTCGCCGATTTAAAAGAGCTCGTGGCCGAAAGCGGTGAGTCGCCCTACAATCTGCAATATTATGAAAAATTGACCGGTGCGTTTATCGGCACCGCTTGGGCTATCTACAAAGAGGCCGAAACTTTAAATAACGAAAGCGCTAGATTGCCGATGGATGAGCAGCATGCCGCACAGCGAACGGAATTAAATAATAAAGCCCGAGCGTGGTTTAACGAAGCCCAGTCGCTGATGCTGGAATTATTGGGAGAAGAACATCCGGAAGTTGGAAATCCGGCGGTGGCCCAATTGATCACTCTTCTCCGGGATAAAGAAAATCGGGGATTCATCAATACCCTGTTCGAGATCCAGCCCGACCAGCTCAGAAAAGTCCAGGGGGAACAAGCCACCATGCATTATTGGTTCGCGAAAAATCTTCCCACTGAAGAAGAAAGAACACAAGAGTTGGCGCTCTGCCGCCAGGAATTCAGGCGGATTATCGGCCTAGACCCCAACATTTCCTTAGAGAAGGAAGCCGAGGCCCTGGAAGAAGCCGGAAGCATCAATCCCGGAAATACCCGTTACATAGCTTTCATCAATGATATCAGCAGGGAGATCGGCAATTACGAACTAACGGTCAATGTGACCCCCACGGTCACCGCAGTCAGTGTAACTCCAACTGTAAGCGCAGTTCCGACCGTAGGCGCGGCTCCGACTGTAGGTGCAGCTCCGGCAATAGGTGCCGCTCCCCAAACTTTCTTATCGCTCGAAAGCTTGTATCAGGGCACCTACCGGCAAACCTATCGGGTGGCCTTAAGCGACGGGTCCGTCTTTGTGAAAGATCCTTCCCAGAACAACCAGATCGTGTCCGAAGGCAACGCCTACTGGATGATCATCTCCGCCCAGATGGCCAAGTTGGGAATCGGCCAGGCCAGGGCTCTGCAGACCGAGTTTGACGGCCTGCTCAAGGGCGTGGACCAGATGATCCGTTTGGGACAAACCCAAAGCGGCGGCGGTCTCCCGGCCTGGGCGGCGCGCCTCAACGCCCAGGGATCCCTTGAATTGAATCCTGATAAGTCGGGACCCCAAAACTCCGCCAGCGACGCTGATTTCGACATTGTAAAATCCCTGCTTATCGCCCAGCAATTAGTGGATTCCGGGGTTTGGTCGGCGCCGGCCGTATCCTATGCCGATCGCATTTTAGGACTTATCCCTTATCTTAAAGCCGAATTCAGGGATATCAACGGAGTGCTGGTCATGCAGCCCTCCGAGGACTGGGGAGGCAAATATTTCTTCGATTATTTCTCGCCCGATACCTGTTTGATGATCGCCCAGTTCCTGGAAGCGCGCGGAAACACCGAGGACGCCAATTTCTTCAGAAAAGCATCCGCCGACAGCCTGCACATCATCCAAGCGACTATCGAGCAGACCGGCAACTTCCCGGCCGATGGTCAGATCACAATTGGCGCCGACCAATCCATACAAATCCAGCAGACCCGGCCGCAGGGCTGGGACGGTGTCCGCGGACCGTGGAGATTGGGGTCTTATCTTCTGCAATACGGCACCACCCCCGAGCTTATCGAAGTCGCTCGCCAGATACTGAATAATCCCAGTTTTAACACAGAGCCGGGATTAGATGCCGCGGCTTATCTGGCCGTAGCCCGGGTGCTCAACGATCAGGCTACGCTTTCCAGCTTTGAAGAGATGGTCAAGTCCGCCTGCCGTCCGACTTATTGTTCAGAAAGAGATAAATATTATCAAAACACACTTATTATACTGGGTATTCTTTCGATCTATACGGGAGGGAACTCCTAATGCTGTACCCTATTTCATTATTTAAATTAACCTGTCCGTCAACCGGGAATAATACTTTCCCTACAATCGGCCCTTATGGTTCTATACCTAGTTTTGAGAACCCAGCACAGGGCGTTGGGGTCATAAATGGGTATATCAACAGCGTCAAAGGAGATCTTGCCAAGCTGCTCTGTTTCCTTTTCAGCCATCAGAGCCAAATGCTCAACGCCGAGGGCCGGCTTAATAATAACCCCTTTATCAGCCTGGGCCTTAAAGCCATCTTCAGACTGGCCGACCTGCTCAAGATGCTGGCCGAATATTATGTCAAGGCCTACAGACAGGTTGAAGAAAGCGGCGGCACGATCACCATCAGCGGTAACGCGCTCACGGCGGAGCAATTAAAGGAAAAAGCCCAAACCTATTTCAACCGGGCCCGATCTCTTTTCGAGGCCTTGCAAAGCTCGGCCGTCACTAATATTTCCGACTTCAGTTTTGATTCCGGCTCTACGAGTCAGCTAGGTTCCGGAGATTGGTTAAGCGAGGCATTGTCTTTTGCCAATGCCCTGCCCAACGGACAGCTTTCGACCATCCGAGTCGGTCCTACCGGCCAGCAGGTGAGTATGAATGACGCCATCACCGCCCGCCTCTCCGCCATTGGGCTGGCCGTTAACGATCTGGAAAGAGGGCTGAGCCGCGAAGATGTCAGAAATCTCTTTATCGCTTATAGCTCGGGATATCGCAGTACGCATGAGCTGGCGATCACCATTGAGAACTGCCTGAAGTGGGCCGAAGGCATGGCGGATGGAAATGCCAGCGAAGCCCAGGAAGTGATCACCCAGTTAGTGACCAACAATAAAATAACCTATCCGGTGAATCTGGCTCAACTGATGGGCAGCGGCTACAATCCCAGTGAGGTTTACAGCCGCCTGCTTCTGGCCTTGGCCCGGGCCTATGAAAAGGTCGGCCAGCGGGAAGCCGCCCTGCACATTTTAAATGTGATCTTGGGTCAGGAAAATAGAAGCAGCCTTTCTCAGGTCCATTCCAATTTGGATATAAGCGGGATGAACATTATAATTCCCGGCACGGGAACCTCCACTTCCCTCTGGATCAGGATCGCCCGCATTTATGAAAGCTGGACCGTCCAGGGAAATACCCAGCAGTATATCGCACATTTAAGAAAAGCGTTGGAGATTGCCGTGGCCCACCAAAGCGAAAGCCCTATCTTTAGGGAAATTATGGATGAGGCCATCCCCTCCCTGGTGCGCCAGTTAATCGAAGTGGACAACAGCGAAGCCAGCATCAAATCAGCTATAGAAACTATTATCCTGGTATACGATTATTCCGAGAAAGCCACGGACCTAAAATGGGCCCTCTATGAGCTTAAAGACCATTATTTCAGCAGCAATTATGAATATATTTTAAAACTGGCTCTCCAATACAATCTGGGTGAAGTGGTAAGAGATATACTGGCCCAGCAAGTCAATTCCTTGGGCCAGAGAAACCCCGCCTCCCTCCGTTACCGCCAGGCCCTGGCCTATATATTAAAAATAGGCCTGGATGGATCGGTGGGAGACGACCCGCAGTGGTCGCAAATCACTCCTTATGAATTAACCAGATTCGAAGGCATCACTTTTGACTCGCAGGATATTCCCCCCTCCCGCGGGCTGACCGACCGCATCTGGCTGGCCAGTTTGCTCTGGGGCATGGGTGAAGAATTTAAACCCCTGGCCCAGGCCGAATACCGGACCTGCGAGATCCAGGCCGTAAACAATGTCACCGCCCATCCCAACCTGGCTAATTTCCTTGATCTGGCAAACATCTATTATAATATCGGTGCTGCCGCCTCGGACCTGGGAGACGAAGAACTGGCGGAACAAAGTTATAGGCGGGCGGCCACTATTTACCGCGCCATCTTTTACGGCCGGCGAAGCTCAAGCAACTGGCAGGGAGCCGATGAGAACGATCCCAGCTTTGCCGCGCTCACGATTGATAACGTCGAGATTTTACAAGACATCTCCAATCTACTCCCGGAGCTGTTTTCCCATTGCGCCAATCATCTGCCTCCGCAGGGAGCTCGCGTGAAGGCCTACCTGCAGATGGCCGGAGCGGTGTGCCCGACCGAGATGGATTATGAAGAAAGAAGTCTAGAAGAGATGCAGCGCTGGCATGATTTACTGGTGGATATTTATACCAACAAAGTACAGGCCTCATCCCAAGCCACCAATGAACAAAAATTAGCCGCCGCCGCCGGCCTGCTGGACGCCGACCGCGCCCTGGCTGAAGAATTCATCGACAATAATATGTTTGAAGAAGCCCTGAATGTCTTCAAAACCAATATCGCCAATATCTTTTTAACTTTGCCGGCCGATACTCCCCAAAACGCCGATCGCAGATCATTGGCGATGGTCATGGGACTGGGTAATATTCTGGAGCTGTGCTGGGCGCTCTCAGAGCGGGGCGACTTTGCTATCAGGGAAGAACGCTATGCTGATGCTAAATACGATAACCTGATCGCGGTGGTTATTTACAACGCCCTGGTTTACGGGGATCCGGACCGACTGGACGGCTCCCTCCTGCCCGCCGGTTTCAGCAACAGTTTGCCCGCTGAATATCAGGATATCGTACAGATCATACTGGACAACCGGGATAAATTTTTAGACGAGAATATACTCAGGAAAGACAAGGTCACCCTGGCCACCCTGCACATCAACCTGGCCAATCACCTGAAAGCCGCGGGGCGGCTTGATGTGGCTCTCCTGCAGGAGGCTTTAATCGAATTCGACCTGGTTCCCACCCTCACCCCCACGGAAAAAGACCTGGCCGAAGCTAATATCGGAAAATGCGAAACCTTGATCTGGATCTTCAAAAATACCTGGCAGTCATCTACCGCGGAAGCCAATCAAGCGGCGCTGGCCGAGATCGAAAGCCTGGCGGTTCAAAACTTCAATGAGCTCATCCTGACTTCCGATTCCAAATTAAAAAAATCCATGCTCAAGGCGCTCTTCGCTTATACCTGGTTCCTGCAGGTGCGGGGCAGTTATTTAAGGACCCAGGGACAACTCACCGAGGCCTACGCCGATTTTGAACACGCCCGGGCCCTGCTTTCCGCTCTGCTCTACGGGCTGGATGATCCGAATAACCCGGAGATCACCATGATCGCCGGGCGGGCCGATGAGCTTCAAAGATTGATACCCCGGCTTAAGCGCACTTTAACTGAAGTGCATCTGGACCTGGCCAATCTGCTCAACGCTCTCGTTCCTTCCCATGATCGTCCCGAGCACAGGATGCAAACCATTCAAGCCGCTTTGAATGAATTCGGGCTCATGGGTATAACTGAGGAAACTCTGGAGGGTTCAAGCGATTTGCCTCCCCTCTCTCCCCGGAAAAAAATTGACGCCCTGATCGGTTTCACTGAAACTTTAATCCACCTTGGAGATTTTATCGCCCAAACCGGTTCGGCTGATGAGGCCGTTTCCAAATATCAAAAAGCCATCGATATTTTACAGAATCTGCTGGAAGGAGACCTTTCAGATTTAACCAAATTCAAGGTCCAGAGCAATCTGGCCTGGGCGCTCTCCCGCCTGGCGGATATAAGAGAAAGACTGGGATTCGAAACCGAAGCCCAAACCCTGCGCAGCCGGGTCTTGGACATTTACCAGGGATTCCTCAGCAATCCCGACCTCCCGGGCCTGTTATCCGAAGCCGGCCAAACCTTAAATGACATCCGTGCCAGCCACCTGGCGGTTTTTGCCCAGGTAAATCCGGAAGCCGCCCTGACTTTGGGTCAAGGCTTTTTGGTGGATCAACCCGCTGCGGCGGAAGTCCGCTTTGAGATCAGGATTTTAATGATCCTGGCCGACACTATCTGCTGGGAAATGGACGACCGGATAGATTATGAGGAGCTTTTATCTACGGCCGAAAAGTATTATAGCCGGGTCTTAGCTTTGGCCCAGCAATTCCAACTCAACGATTCCGAAATGCAAAATATCATCTTTGATGCCAGTCTGGGTCTGGGACACGTCCTTTCCGAATTGGGCCGGGAAGATGAAGCCCTGGAGCTGCTTTTGCCTTTAACCGAACAATCCACCGATTCGCTGCGCCGCACCCGGCTCTATTTATCATTGGGGGACATCTATAATTACAAAAAGCGGAACAAACAAAAAGCCCAGCAATATTATCAACAGGTTTTTGAAATAGTGGAGGCCTCTTCCGACCTGGGGCCCCTGCTTTCGGCCCGGGCCCGCGCCCAGGCTTATTTGGGCATCGGCAATATTCAACTTTTGATCAATGAAGACCCGCAGGCCGCCCTGCAGAATTATCAATCCGGGATGGCGCTTTTGGCCGGCAGGACCGACCTGGAAAGCCGGTCAATTCTGGCGGAGCTTCACCTTAGTTCAGCCTCCGCGAACAGCCGGCTGGGTCACGACAACCAAGCCTCGGCGCTTATCGGGCAGGCAGCAGCTTTGGCCTCCGGCAACCCCGCCCTGCTGGAGAGGATTAGTGAAGAGTATCCCAACCTCTGGATCAACCAGGAAAACACCGGCATCACCCCTTCTGTCAGTGTGGCCTACCAAGAGGGCACTTACGGAGAATCCACCTCGGAACACGGCTGGACTTTGTCCGCTGGATTCGGCAACCAATTCCATCTGGCGCCGGCTCTAACCCTGAATCTGGACGCCGGAATCACCTATGGCATGGTGGAGAGAAGCCAGGAATTTCATGATTACGCCTCGGGCGAAGAAAAGCTCCGCCTGCTTTCCAATCAATCCTTAGCTCTGGATCTGGGTGCCACGCTCGCTTATAAATACAATTTTATGGCCTTAAACACCCCGGCGGACCTCACTTTAAGGGTGCGGCCTTTCGGCAGTTATCATTATTTTCCTTTTACAACTTATGACTACTCTCAGGATGAGCCCGCAGAGCCGAGCAGTCTATCCTCTCTTCAGTTCGGCGCCAACCTGAGCTTGGGACTGGGCTTCATGTTCGGATCTAACAATAACATTCGTTTGGGTTTAAATTTAGACGCCGGCGTTTCCGGACTCTGGGGCTTTGGGGACAACCCCATGCGCGAGGCCCAGATGCAAAGTTATGATGAAAGTATCGCCAACCTCGAGCATGACCTGGACGATAATCCCACCACCATGTTTGAAACTAGCAGCGGCAACAGCTGGATCATAGATGAAGACCATAATGGCCTGCATGATGCGATCGATCAGGACGGGGACGGCATAGATGACCGCCAGGAAAACCTGGAAAGATTGCAGGGCGAACGGGCCGCTTTGAGGGATGAACAGCTTGAGCTGTTCTCGGCCTTTGTAAATCCCAGCCTGAGCCTGAGCTTTTCCACCTTTTCGGCCGGCAGCGTGATTTTCAAAAACACTTCCCTTTCCGTCGGTTTCCGCTGGGCCTACGATCCCATCAATATCACCAATTACGGTTTCTATCAGTTAAATAACCAGGATCCCGAAAGGATGGCCGCCACCTTCGGCCTAAGCTCCACTCTCTTCTTCGGCCGCGACTCCCGCTGGAGTATACCCTTCAGCTTTTCCGGGGAAGCGGGCGATTATCTGTTCCTGAAGGCCATGCTGGGCCTGCACTACCACTTCGACACCTGGAGCCTGGGCCTTGATCTCTTTAGCACCTATTTTGACGACTTCAACCTGATCCGCTCCTGGTCTTTGGGCCTCTTGGTGGGACCCAGGTTTTAGTTGAATTTTCCTCTAAAAAATGCTATAATATTCTTTTATTAGGAAGGAGTATTAAATGTCCAAAAAGGTAGCTTTTTTTGCCCTGCTTGCCGTCTTGATCCTCTCCACCCTATCCTGCGCCCCCGCCCCAAAGGAGGGAGGCCCGGTTACCATTAACATGTGGATCATGCCCAACTCGCTGGAACCCCTGCGCGACATCCAGGAAACCCTAAAACCATTTGAAGAATCCCATCCCAATATTAAAGTAAAGGTTACGGTGCTCGACTGGGGATCGGCCTGGTCCAAGATAACCACCGCCGCCACCTCACGGGATGTTCCCGATATCACGCAACTTGGTTCCACTTGGGTAGGTTCCGTTTCCGGCATGGGCGCTCTTATGAACCTTAAAGATAAAACAGCCGAGTTGGGCGGATCATCGGCTTTTGTTCCCGCCGCCTGGAAATCTTCCGGCATTCTTGGCTCGGGTCAAGTCACCGCCGTCCCCTGGATCGTGGACGCGCGGGCGCTCTTCTATCGCACCGATGTGTTCACCAAGCTGGGGCTAACCGCCGCCGATCTTTCAACCTGGGAGAGATTCGAAGCCACCCTAAAGAAGATCAAAGCGGCCAAGCTTACCATTGAAGGACTGGAGATATTTCCTTTGGGTATGCCGGGAAAGAACGACTGGAACGTGGTGCATAATCTTTCCCCGTGGATCTGGGGAGCGGGCGGAGATTATTTATCTTCCAATTTAAAAACTTCGATCCTGGACTCAACCCAGGCGCTGGAAGGCGTCTATTTCTATGTGAATCTGGCCAAACAGGGACTGGTCCCCCCGGAATATCTGGAATTAAACACCGCGCAGGTTTCCAGCAATTTCAACAACGGTTCGGTGGCCATGATGTTCGACGGCCCCTATGAGGTCAGAACTTTAACCACCCCGCCCGCGCAGGGCGGCGCCTCTGAAAGCATAACCGCCCGCAATTTCGCGGTGGTGCCCTATCCCCGCGGACCCAGGGGCAGGTACACTTTCGTGGGCGGCTCCAATCTGGCCATTTTTAAATATGCCCCCCACCCCAAAGAGGCCTGGGAAGTGGTTAAATATTTGACTACCGACAAAGACGCCCAGCTCAACTATTGCAAAGCCAGCGGCTTCCTCCCCGCCAAACTTTCGGTATTCAATGAACCTTATTTCTCGGTGGATCCCGCCCGCCGGGTGTTCAGGGAAGCCATCAAATACGGCAAGACTTATCCCTGCGTTCCGTACTGGGGCATTCTGGAACCCGTCCTCACCCGCCGATTCGGCATCCTTTGGGATTATGTTACCGGAGCCAAGGATGTCTTAGATAAGAACGAGATCGCCAAGCAGATGGATCTAGCCAAGAAAGAAATGGAGATAGTAATCCAGCAAGGTAAATAAACATGTGCGGAATTTTTGGTTATATAGGAAATAAAGAGGCCCTGCCCTTCCTGATGGAGGGGCTCCGTAAACTGGAATACCGCGGTTACGATTCCGCGGGGGTGGCCACCATAGATAAGGGCCGGCTCTTTGTCACCAAATGCGCGGGAAAGATCGCGGACCTGGAAAAAGAGCTGACCGAACGGCCCATCCGGGGGGAGATCGGCGTGGGACACACCCGCTGGGCTACCCACGGCCGGCCTTCAAATGAAAACAGCCATCCGCACACCGACTGCACCGAAACCCTGGTGGTGGTGCACAACGGCATCATCGAAAATTATCTGCAGCTCCGGCGCCGGTTGGCTGAGGAAGGTCACAAATTCACCTCCACCACTGACACTGAAGTATTGGCTCATCTTATAGAAAAGCATCTGAAAATCGACCGCTCCCACACCCTGGAAGAAGCGGTGCGCCATGCCTTAGAAGAAGTGGAAGGCAGTTATGCCCTGGCGGTAATCTCTGAGAAAGAACCCAGAAAAATCGTGGCGGCGCGGAGGGGCTCCCCGCTGATCATCGGCGTGCAGGAAGGCGAAACTTTTCTCTCTTCCGACATCCCCGCTATCCTGAAATACACCAGTCATGTGATCTATCTTAACGACTATGAGATCGCCACCATAACCGAGCGAGAGATCAAAGTAAGCAATCTTAAAGGCCAGTCCGTAGAGAAGGAAATTACGCTTATTTCCTGGGATCCGGAATCGGCGGAAAAGGACGGTTACGCCCATTTCATGCTCAAGGAAATCCACGAACAGCCCAAAGCCATCCGTGACACTATTTCCAGCCGGGTCAAGGTGGACGAGGCTTATCTGCACTTTGATGAGCTGAATTTCACCGAAGAAGAAGCGCGCCAGATCAACCGGGTGGTCTTTACCGCCTGCGGCACCAGCTGGCACGCGGGCCTGGTGGGTGAATATATGATCGAACAGTTCGTCAAGATCCCGGCGGAAGTGGAGTACGCGGCTGAATTCAGATACCGCCACCCCATCGTAGACGAAAACACCCTGGTAATCGCCATCACCCAATCGGGCGAGACGGCCGACACCCTGGGGGCGGTATGGGAAGCCAAAGCCCAGGGAGCCAAGGTTATCTCTATTTGCAACGTGGTAGGCAGTAGCATCGCCCGCGAATCTCACGGGGTGATCTACACTTACGCCGGACCGGAGATCGGCGTGGCTTCCACCAAGGCCTTTACCACCCAGCTCACTATTATCTATCTATTCGCTTTATACCTGGCCAAGAAGCGGGGAAGCATCGGCTTAAGCGAAATCCGCAAGATGATCGCGGACCTGATCGAGATCCCCGACAAGATTGAACGCTTATTACTCAAGGAAAAGGAGATCGAGGGTGTTGCCGAAAGATTCTACAACACCAACAACGCCCTCTTTTTGGGCCGGGGCAAGGGTTTCCCCATTGCTCTGGAAGGAGCGCTCAAGCTTAAGGAAATCTCCTACATTCACGCTGAGGGTTATCCGGCGGCGGAGATGAAGCACGGCCCCATTGCCTTAATTGATCAGAATATGCCGGTAATAGTCCTGGCACTGGCCGGCCGCCGCTACGATAAGATTCTGGGCAATATTGAAGAGGTCAAGGCCCGGGGAGGACAGGTAATCGCCATTGCGGCCGAAGGCGACACTTTAATTACCGAAAAATCCGACGAGATCATTTATATCCCCCATACCACCGAAGCCCTCTCCCCTATCCTGGCGGTCATCCCCTTACAGCTCCTGGCCTATTACATCGCCGTTAAACGCGGATGTCATGTGGACCAGCCCAGGAATCTGGCGAAGTCGGTTACGGTAGAGTAAGAAATCTGATATAATCCCCTCATGCAATTCGGTGTCACCTTTTACCCGGATCTGTACCCCAGGGATACTTGGGAGCGCGAGTTCGCCGATATAAAAAAAACCGGCTTCGAGATCGTCCGCTTCGCGGAGATGGCCTGGGACTGGATCGAGCCCAAAGAGGGCGACTGGCAGTTTGCAGAACTGGACCACGCCCTGGCCCTCTGCGAAAAACATCACCTGAAGGTCTTATTGGGTGTGCCGGTAGCCCAAGCTCCCCAGTGGCTGGTTAAAAAGCATCCGGAGATTTTGCATATAGCCAACGACGGATATATCCACCCCGAATACGGCCCCCGCCCCAATGCCTGCCGCGACAATCCCATTTTCAGGCAATACGCGGAAACCCTAACCCGGGTCATGGCTCAAAGATATGCCAAGCATCCGGCGGTCTTTATGTGGCAGATCGATAACGAGCCCGGCTACCCGCCTCTGGATTTAACTCATAATAAGGACTACTGCCACTGCGCAGCCACCCGCCAGGCCTTTGCCGAATGGGCTAAAAATAAATATAAATCCATTGAGAAACTAAATGAAGTTTGGGGAACCAAATTCTGGACGGGAACCTTTTCTTCCTTTGAAGAAATCACAACTCCCAAGGTGGGGATGTGGGACGCCGGAAATCCCCATATTTACCTGGACTGGTTCAGGTTCAAGTCCGAAAATCTCTCTCATTGGCTTAAAGGTTTAAAAAAGATCATCCGGCAATTCGATAAGGAACGCAAGATCGGCACCAACAGCTTCACCTCCATCCCTAACCGCATCGGAGACCATGCGGTTTTGGCCCAGGATATGGATTGGTTCGGCTGGGACATTTATCCCAAGGGAACCCAGAACACTTTAGAATCCTTAGCTCAGATCGCGGACTATTGGAGAAGTATTTGTGAATCGGCGGGGGCGGAATTTGTGGTTTCGGAACTGCAGGGAGGGCCGAATGTGAGATGGGGATATGGGGGATGGGTTAAGGGTAATGAGATTAAAGATTGGGTGCGCTTGCTGGTCAAGCACGGCGCTAAGATCATCTTATTCCATAACTGGCGGCCGCCGTTGTTTGGCAGTGAAACCGGGGGGTTCGGGATATTAAAACCGGACGGCACGCCGACGGAGAGGTTGCTGGCCATAAAGGAGATAATTCAAGAAACCAAGAAAAATGTAGGGACAGGGCTTGTCCCTGTCCGCGGACAGCCACAAGGGCTGTCCCTACATAGCCCCATCGCCATCTACTACTCCAAATCTTCCGAGATACAAACTTTCCAGGAGGAGGGGCATTACCGGCCCTGCTCACCGCTCTGGTTTTCGGGCAGAGGAGACCTGGGGCTGTTCTTCACTTTAAATTCCATCGCGGGGGCTTACCGCCTGCTCTGGGATAAAAAGGTTCCTGCCGCTTTCATTTTCGAGAAAGAACTGGAAGATGGCAACTTAAAATATAAGACTATCTTGCTTACCAATCCTTATCTTCTAAGCCGAAAACAATTCAAGAATTTAATTGCTTTTGTGAAAGGCGGGGGAACCTTAATTACCGAATCCCGTTTAGGGCTCAAAGATGAAAAAGCCCATCTCTATGAAAAACCTTTGCTTCAAGAATTACTGGATATTGAGCATCAATATACTCATATCTTAGATAATCCTGTCCCCGTCGCCAAACTCAAAGCTCCATCCTGGGGTTTCCAGGATGTCCTGGCCGGATGCGAAAAACCATCCCTGATCGAGAAAAAACTGGGAAGGGGAAAAATCATCTACGCCACTTTCAGTTTATTCTCCAGTTTGTTAAAATGGGATAAGAAACAAATAGAAAGGGTAAAAAATGCGCTACGGATATTTTGACGCGGAAAACCACGAATATGTGATCACCCGTCCCGACACCCCCACCCCCTGGATCAATTATATCGGGGCGGGGAAATACGGAGGGATCGTTTCGCAAACCGGCGGGGGCTATTCCTTTGACCGCGACCCCAAGAACAAACGCATCCTGCGCTACCGCTACAATGCCATCCCCTACGACCAGCCGGGCAGATATGTTTACCTACGCGATGAAAAAACCGGCAAATTCTGGTCGCCGACCTGGTCGCCCACTTACACCAAATTAAAACATTATGAATGCCGGCACGGCCTGGGTTACACCAGTATCACCTCAGAATATGAAAAGATACTGGCTTCCCTGACCTATTTTGTGCCCGACAACGAGCAGTCCCTGGAGGTCTGGATAATTAAAATAAAAAACCTTGATAATAAGCCTCGTCACTTGAAACTTTTCAGCTATGCCGAATTCAGCTTTTATGATTCCATCAAAGACCAGACCAATGTGGATTGGTGCCAGCAGATAAATCAGGCCGAATTTAAACACCAAACCATCTTCTGGTCCTCCTTCATGAAAACCCTGGGTTATACTTTTTTCGCTGCCAGCGAGAAAATACACAGCTTCGATACTGACCGGGAAAAATATATAGGGCCCTACCGCACTTTGGCCCATCCCCTGTGTGTGGAAACCGGGAAATGCTCCAATTCATTGGCTTTAAGAGGAAACGGCGTGGGAGGGTTATGTGTGGAGGTAACTCTTAAAGCCCAAGAAGAAAAAGAAGTGGTTTTTATCCTGGGAACCGCCGACCAGCCGGAAGCCGCCCTGCCGCTGATCAGAAAATATCAGCAACTTGCTAATTGTCATAAGGCCTTAAACGATCTTAAAAAACACATGTCCGATTATGTCGGCAGATTCCAGGTGAAGACCCCGGATCCCGAAGCCGATGCCATGATCAATACCTGGAACCAATACCAGTGTAAATGCACCTTCAACTGGTCGCGCTTCGTTTCCATGTATCAGCTGGGGGTCAACCGGGGCATGGGTTTCAGAGACACCGCCCAGGATACCCTGGGAGTGATGCACACTATACCTCAAGAAGCCAAGCAGACCCTAATTAAACTTTTAAAGATCCAATATCAGGAGGGCTTTGCCGCCCACCAGTTTTACCCCTTAACCGGAGAAGTAGCGGTGGGAGATGCCGCCGAAGGGACCAAGAAGGCCGCCAAATGGTATTCCGATGATCATCTCTGGATAGTGCTGGCGGTCTGCGCCTATATAAAAGAAACCGGCGATTTCAATTTCCTGCACCAAAATGTTCCCTATCTGAACGGCAGCGACGGCTCGGTCTTTGAGCATTTGGAAAGTGCCATTGAATACTCAGTAAGTCATGTCGGCCAGCATGGGCTTTGTCTTCTGGGCTGGGCGGACTGGGATGACACCTTGAATCTGGATACGGGCAAGGGATCCGCCGAATCGGTCTGGACCACCATGCTGCTGGGAGTAGCGCTTCAGGAAATGATCAATTTGAGTAAAATCACGAAAAAATCTTCCCTGGCCGGCAAGTACGCCAACCTGCACAAGCATTTCGCGAAAATTGTAAATTCTACTGCCGGCTGGGACGGCCAGTGGTACCTTCGGGCTTATACGGATGAGGGCAAAAAAGTGGGCAGCCGCAGCAACGATAAGGCCAAGATCTATTTATTGATGCAAAGCTGGGCAGTGATGTCGGGATTTGCAGGCGAAAAAAGAGCAAAAACTGCTCTGGCGTCCGCTCATAAATATTTAAACACCAAATACGGCCTGGTACTGATCTGGCCGGCCTATACTCATTTTGACTGGCGCCTCGGCGGCACCACCACCTATCCCCCGGGAACCAAAGAAAACGGAGGGATTTTCCTGCAGACCAATCCCTGGCAGACCATCGCGCAGACACTGGTGGGCAACGGCGATCTGGCCTATCAATATTACCGTCAGATACTCCCTTCTTCTAAAAACGACATTGCCGATCTATATGAAGTGGAACCCTATGTCTACTGCCAGAACATTTTGGGGAAAGAACATCCCCAATTCGGCTTAGGAAGAAATTCCTGGCTGACCGGCACCGCGGCCTGGGTTATGGTGGCCATCAGCCAATACATTCTGGGAATTAAGCCCGATTATCACGGATTGACCATTGATCCCTGCATTCCCAAAAAGTGGAAGGGCTTTGAGGTAAAAAGAATCTTCCGCGGCAGTACTTATTTCATTACGGTTAGAAATCCTAAAAGTGTTTCCCACGGGGTAAAATCATTGATCCTGGACGGGAAAAAGGTCATGGGGAACCACGTTCCCATCTTCAAAGACGGCAAAGAACATCACGTAGAGGTTATTCTGGGGTAATAAAACCGGATTATACTCTCTGGGGAAGTATTTCTCTCTCGGCCAGCTTTACTAAATGATAGCCCGTCCAAATGTTTGAAACTGTAGCTTCTTGAAGGTTGGCTTCAGTCGGATTAATTATAAAAGCCGCGACAGAAGAAACCTGATCGTCTCCCTGTAAAGCGTTTACCCTATCCTGAAGACGATAAGCCAGCACCGCGGCCTGGACACAATTGAATTCGGAATAATAAGCCTTAAATTGTTCTCCTTCGAAAATTATAGGTTCAGGCAAGTGAACCAGTTCGGGGTCTGTGCCAAAAGTAACCCTGGCGCTGAGAGAAGCATGGAATCTGTAAAAACGAACTGCTCTTTCCGATACTGCTCTGTCCTCAGACATTCTGCATATATGAATTTGGTCCGGGTCAAAAGATCCCATGGTATAATCCAATCCCTTTTCTAATATGACCGAGTTTGGATCATCGGGTCCCACATTTATTATCTTCCCGTCACCTATATATAAAGAAACGTGTTCATCCCTGCCGGGCACTGCTCTTACAATGAACCGATTCATTATTCGCCTAAAACATCCTCCCCACTCAACATCCAGTGCCCTGATTATTAAATCGCCGGGCTTTACGCCCTCATAAACATATCTATGCCCGTCATAAAGACTGGTGGTATATATCCGATCACCCGAACTAGTTTTCTCAAATGCCAGGGACCTATGCCCCCCATTTATTTTATCTCTCCCGGCAACCGGCCTGCAGAGACAGGCATACCTGCCGGCCTGCACCGAAACCGCCGCTGATCCGATCAAAAATATTGCTTTCCGGCGAGTTATCTCCATAATATATTATCGGCAAAATTTGCCTTAAATTTCAGGAGAGATTAATTATAGGAAACCTGCGGCTAAACGCCGCGGTTTTTTATACAAGGAACCGCGAAGTTTATTCGCGGGTTCCGAGTATCACAGGATACTTTCCAGCCCGTAAACCAGCCCTTTTAATCCTTTAATTTTACGGATAGCCAGAATTACCCCGGGCATGAAAGACTCGCGGTTTATGGTGTCATGACGGATGGTTAAGGTTTGGCCCAACCCGCCGAAGATCACTTCCTGATGAGCTACCAATCCTGGTAATCTTATGGAATGGATAGGGATCTCCGCCCCCTCCCCCATGGACTCTCTCATCATCTGGGCGGTTTTAAGCGCTGTACCCGAAGGCCGGTCCACTTTCTGGGGATGGTGCATTTCAATAATCTCCGCTTTGGGCATGTGTTTGGCAGCCTCACGGGCAAACTGCATCATGAGCACCGCCCCTATGGCAAAATTGGGTGCCACCAGACAATTGACTTTATTTTTTTCGCAAAGCTTCTCTATTTCGGCCAGATCATCTTTAGAAATTCCGGTGGTCCCCACCACAGCATGGGCCCCCGCAGTTAAAATGGTCCGCACGTTAACCATCACGGCTTCGGGATGGGTAAAATCCACCACTACCTCCGCCCCGTGTTTGCGGATGGCTTCGGTCAGATTATCACCCAGATCCAGTTGGGCCACCAGATCAAGATCCGATTCCTTTTCAATGGCCTTAATCGTTTCCTGTCCCATTTTGCCTTTGGCGCCGTTCACTATCACTTTTATTCTAACCATGTTTTACTCCCTGGACTGAGCTTGTCGAAGTCCTGTATGCCCGAAACCCCCGGCCCCGCGATCGGTCTCCGGCAGCTCGGTTACTTCTTCAAAATTAATTTTTACTATTTCATTGATTATCATCTGCGCGATCCGATCTCCGCGCTTGATGACCAGGTCTTGCTTGCTGTGATTCATCAAAATAACTCCCACCTCTCCCCGATAATCCGCGTCAATGGTACCAGGAGTATTGAGCACCGAAACCCCCTGTTTGAGCGCCATGCCCGAACGGGGCCGAACCTGAGCCTCGTAGCCTTCCGGCAGGGCGATAGAAATTCCGGTGGGCACTAATTTCCACTCCCCCGGGGGAATGACCATTTCCGGATTGACCGCCGCATAAAGATCCATCCCCGCCGCATGCGCCGACATGTATTTTGGCAGGGGCAAACCCTCACTGTGAGGCCAGCGTTTAATCTGGACTTTCAACATATTGAATATTATAGCATATCAGCCCTGAACCATTACGGTTCAGGGTCAGCAGGAGAGCTTGGTAACCGGCGATTCTTTGAGATCTCCGATAATAGTGAGGGTTAAAAATTCATCTTTGAAATATTGGTTGGCCAGTCGAACAATATCCTCATGCGAAACCTTATCCACTTTTTCAAAGATCTCGTCAATGGTGATGATGCGGTCATAATAAAACTCCGACCGGGCGATATAGCTCATGCGCGAGGAAGTGGATTCCAATCCCAGAACCAGAGTGCCCTTGAGGTGCTCCTTGGCGCGTTCCATCTCTTTAGGGGTCAAACCCTGTTTTTTCATCTTGGTAAATTCCTGCAGGATCAATTCTATGACCTGGGTCAGATTTTTCATCTCGGTTCCGGCATAGACATAAAAAATACCGCAATCCTTAAAAGGCGAATTGGCCGAGTACACCGCGTAGGCCAGCCCGCGCTTCTCCCTGATCTCCTGAAAAAGCCGGGAGCTCATGGAGCCGCCCAAAATGGTTTCCATTAGCGAAAAAGCATAACGGTCTTCATCTACCTGCGCCAATCCCTTGACCCCCAGGCACAGGTGCACCTGTTCGGTCTTTTTATTCTTCACCCTTATCTCTCCGGAAATTTTGGGTTCGGGCATCCGGGCCTTTTGTTTATTTCCCGGGAAACCGGAAAATATGGGTTTAACCAGTTCTATGACCTTTTCATGTTCCAAATTACCCGCCGCGGACACGATCACGTTGTCCGGGGCGTACAGCCGCCCGCGGTATTTCAAGAAGGATTCCCGCTGAAAGCTTTTGACGCTTTCTTTGGTGCCGATGGTGGGCCGCCCCAAAGGATGGCCGTGCAGGATAGTTTCGGCAAAAAGATCATGGATCAGCTCGTCCGGGGTGTCCTCGTACATGTTGATCTCTTCCAGGATGACGCCTTTTTCCATATCAATATCCGCAGGTTTGAGCAGGGGATTTAAAAAAATGTCGGAAAGCACATCCACTGCCACATGCAGATATTTGTCCAGCACCACCGCATAATACATGGTCTGCTCTTTGCTGGTATAAGCGTTAAACCGCCCCCCCACCTCATCCAGCGCTTCCGCTATCTGAAAGGCGGATCTCTTGGGGGTGCCTTTGAAGGCCATGTGTTCGATGAAATGGGTGAGCCCGGCTTCCTCCGGCGTCTCATCCGCGGAGCCCGCTCCCACCATGATCCCCACCGCCGCCGAGCGCATGGTTGGGATAGTTTCAGTTAAAACCTTAAGTCCGTTGTCCAATACGGTTTTTTTAGCTTGCGGAATAGCGGTCATCGATAGAACTCCTTTCTCTTAATATAATTTAAAACTACTTTAGGCAGCAGCCGGCTGACCGACTTGCCCGCTTTCAGGCGGCTGCGGACCTCCGAGGCAGAGATATTTTCTTTAAGTTCCATCAGGTGTATCTTGTCCACCTCTTTTTGCAAAGGCGGGAATTTCACCAGTCTCTTAAAGGTGCGGATGCGGGTGCCCGGCCGGGTGCCCACGATAAATTCACAGAGCTTAAAAAGTTCCAGCGGTTTTCTCCATTCCAGGATCTCAGCGATGGAATCCAGTCCCATGATATAAAAGAGCTTGGCCGATTTGCCGTATTTCCTTTTAAGGGCGGAAAAGGTATCCACGGCGTAAGAATAACCCGGACGGTCCAGCTCGATCCGCGAGGCAGTAAATTCTTTCATCCCGGAGATGGCCAGTTTAACCATCTTGAAGCGGTGCTCCTTGTCTATAACTTCATCTGGGGTCTTATGCGGCGGGTTGCCGGAAGGGATAAAAATAACATGGTCCAGGGCAAATTCTTCAACTGCCTTTTTGGCCAGGGCTAAATGCCCTTTGTGCACAGGATTGAAAGTTCCCCCCATTATTCCCAGGCGCTTCATGCCAGAAAGTATATCATAAAACAGCGAAATTTTTTAAAGATATGACCGATAATTCATTATGAGCATCTATGTATTCACGGGACCTCGCGGACAGGAGGTTAAATTCCAAACTTTTTCTCCCGAAATTGAATTCCGGGGAGGGGAAGTGGCCCGCAAACCTATCCCCGTCAGGACCCTGCAGATGGCCAGATGGCTGAAAGCCGAAAATCCCGGACTGCGGGTTCTGATAAGCTACGAACAGGTGGAGGTAGCCCATTTAATCTCTATGCGCGCCTCCTTGGGAATAGAAGTGGTGGCCGAACGTAAAGACCAAATCCAAATCGGGCTGGACATGCCGCTGGAAATTTTCAGGGGGAGATTAAATTATCTTATAAACGGTCATCATCGGGCGGTTGCCGCTTATGACAGAAAAATCGATCTACATTCGTCTTATGTCATAAATACCAACGAACGAACCGAACGGGAAGCGAATCATTTCGATCCGCTCTCTGAACATGTATTATGCAGCCCCGGTGTTTGGGAGCTGTCCAAATACCAATATCCAAATTTCGAACCCAGAGAAGAAAGACTTTCCGATTTCCGGAAGAAATTAAAGCGTCTTTGTCGTCATTTAGACCGGAAAGTCTCACAGGTCCCCACCCATCCCTTGACCCGTAATTTAAGAGACCTTCTCGTAAAAATGCTGGCTTTTGAGGAATTCGAAACCACGGTGGATCAACTCGAATTCTATTTCGGCTTGAACATCGGCGATCTGCAAATGGTCTGCCTTTTAAGGGATGCCCTGCGGAGTAAATGGCTTTACGACCGCCTGCAAGGCATTCATTCCTACTCCCCCCAACCCAATCTGCAGAAAAAAATCGACGGCTTAAAATTGATGTCCTTCCTGGCTTCCGCTTTAATCCCTGCTGACCAATAAAATCCTATTATTATAAGTAATCAGATGACTCTTATTTGTCCGGATCCCTGGACTATATATTTATATGAGGTAAGTTCCGCCAAGCCCATGGGACCCCGGGCGTGCAGCTTCTGGGTAGAGATGCCGATCTCGGCACCAAAACCAAATTCTCCGCCGTCGGTGAACCGGGTAGAAGCGTTCGTATAAACCGCCGCGGCATCCACATTTTCCATAAAATAGTTGGCCGCTTTCTTGTCTTTGGTGACTATGGTTTCCGAATGCTTGGTCCCGTATTTATTGATATGCTCCACCGCCTCTTCTACCCCGGAAACAATTTTAACCGCCAGGATCAACGCCAGAAATTCAGTAGCCCAATCGTCCTCAGTGGCGGGTTTAACACTGCTGTCAATAGCCAGAACTTTACCATCCCCCCTCAACTCCACCCCTGCCTCTTTCAGCCGGGCAAAGACCATCGGTAAAAATCTGTTTGCGATCTCCTCATCCACCAACAAAGTTTCGATGGCGTTGCAGACCGAGGGGCGGGAAACCTTGGCGTTATAGACGATTTCCACCGCCATCTTGAGATCGGCGGTCTTTTCCACATAGGCATGGCAGTTCCCCTCGCCGGTCTCGATGGTGGGGACTTTGGATTTGCTTACCACGGTTTGAATGAGATTTTTTCCCCCGCGCGGGATCAAAACATCCAGATATTCTCTCAAGCCCATTAAATCCTCCGCGGCTATCCGGGAGGTATCTTCGATCAGCTGGATGGAACCGTCAGGAATACCCGCATTATAAGCCGCTTCCCGGATAACCCTAGTCAGCATGATATTGGAATTGATGGCGTCGGAACCGCCCCGCAGCACCACCGCATTCCCCGCCTTAAGACAGAGCGCGGCCGAATCCACCGTGACATTGGGCCGGGACTCATAAATAATGCCGATCACTCCCAGGGGAACGCGGACCTTTTTGATCTTTAATCCATTAGGCCTCCGCCACTCGGACAAGACCTCCCCCACTGGGTCGGCCAGATTTTTCACCAAGAGCAGGCCGTCCACCATGTCCTTAATGCGCTGGCCGTCGAGGGCCAACCGATCCAATAGCGACCTGGATAAACCCTTCTTCTGCCCGGCCTCCAGATCGACCGAATTGGCGTCCAGCACAACCTTGGCATTCTTATCCAGCGCTTCAGCCATCCGCTCTAAAGCGTAATTTTTAATCTTGGCAGAAGCAACCGCCATCCGGCGTGAAGCAAATTTGGCGGCTTTGGCTTTTTCGATGACTTCGTTCATACCTTGCCGCCCTTATGCTTTTTGCCCTGGGGATGAAAGATGGTGCCCACCTTTTCACCGGCTAAGATCTTGGAAAGTACTCCTTTTTCGCGCCCATCGGCGATGACTACCGCGATCCCGGCCGGAGAGCAGATCTCAACCGCCTGGAGCTTGGTGATCATACCGCCGGTGCCCAGCTGGGTCGAGGGATGCCCCGCCGCCGCTCGGATCTCATCGGTGATCTCGGTGATCTCTTCAACTTTATAGGGTATGTCGCTTTGGCTTTTAAGATAAAAGCCGTCGATGTCCGACAGCAGGATTAAAAGGTCCGCCTTGATAAGCTCCGCCACGTAGGCGGAGAGCCGGTCGTTATCCCCCACCTTGATCTCCTCCACCGCCACGGTATCGTTCTCATTGACGACGGGCACCACGTTAAGCTCCAGCAGGGTCTTGAAGGTATGATAGGCATTGATGCGCTTTTGCTCGTCGCTTACCTCCTCGCGGGTCAAAAGCACCTGCGCCACGGGAAGGCCGAATATTTCAAAGGCCTTTTCGTACTGGCGCATGAGCGCCGATTGGCCCACCGCGGCGGCGGCCTGCTTTTCGGGAATGGATTTAAGTTTTTCCCGCAGTCCCAGTTTTTCCGCTCCGGTTACAATGGCGCCGGAAGTGGTGATAACGATCTTCTTGCCGTTGTCTTTCAACTGCTCGGCCATCTCGGAAGCCAGGCGGGTTAGGTTGGCCACATCCAGCTTGCCTTCTTTGGTGGTCAAAGTGGAAGAGCCGATCTTTATGACTATAGTATTATATTGGGCCATCTAATGTTTATTCTAGCAGATATTATTCTGAAGGTAAAACCGATACTTTGCGGCCGGCCTCGAAAGTGACAAATCCCTTGGCTGTGGCGAAAAGAGTATGGTCGGAGCCCATGCCCACATTGCGGCCGGGATAAAACTTAGTGCCGCGCTGGCGGAGGATGATCGAGCCGGAGTTTATCAGTTGTCCGCCGTAGGCCTTAACCCCCAATCTTTGGGAATTGCTGTCTCTGCCGTTGCGGGACGATCCTCCGGCTTTCTTATGTGCCATTAAAAGCTCACCTCTTCGATCTGGACCCGGGTATAGCGCTGTCTGTGCCCCTTGGTCCGATGGTAATTGATCTTGTTCTTATATTTAAAAGTGATTACCTTGTCCGCCTTAAAATCCCCTAAAATCTTGCCCGATACTTTGGCGCCGGATAGATAAGGTGTGCCGACTTCGACCTTCTCATCGGATGAAACCAGGAGAACCTTGTCAAAAACCACCTTTTCTTCCGGTTTTCTGCCCAAAAGCTCGACTTCAAGTACCGTGCCTTGGTCGACTTTATACTGTTTGCTTCCGGTCTCAATTATGGCGTACATACAAGTGGTAATTATACTATAAATTATAGACAGCGTCAAGAATCGCGAAACCCTTAGGCAACTGAGCATTTAAGCCCGCCTTTATCAGATCGGGTTTGATCCACCCCTCAAAAGTCAGCACCGCTTCGCAATTATCAGAAGTTTCCCCAACTTTTAAAGCCCGGGTCTTATAGGAGATCGAAGGGCGCGGGTTGAATCCCTGGGAATAGGCGATGGGAAGATCCGCGCGGCGCAGGGCCCGTTCCAGCACCCGGATATGATCCAGGTGGGAGATGAATTTTATCTCCTCACCCTTGGCATATTTTATTTTTATCTTACAGAAATTAGAGACCACGGCACTTCCTCATTCTTATCCCTCTCCCTTAGATAATCCTCAATCTTCACTCCGCATTCCGCGAAGGCCTGCTCCCAGATTTCAAATTTAAAATGCTCCGACCAGGCGTCAAAGCGAGCGCCCAGCGAATAGGCCTTCTCAATGACTTTGGATAAGCGGCGGTCTCCCCGGGAAAAAACCCCTTCCAAGACGCTGGTTTTGGCATCATGCCAACGCAGTTCCAGCCCTTTTCCCCTAAGATTCTGCTTTAGAAATTTTTGTCTTTCCAATATTTCCGCGAGTCCTATCTGCCTTTCCCTCTCGAAAGGCGTATGGGGCTTGGGAATAAAAGTGGAGACCGAAGCGGTCACATGAGATCTCTGGGTGAATTGCCTGCCGATCTCCCCTATCTTTTTGGTCAGATCGACCATTCCCTGCAAATCAGCCAGGGTTTCGGTCGGCAAGCCGATCATGTAATATAGTTTAAGATTGCTGACGCCTTCTTGAAAAGCCGCGCGGACCCCTTCTAATATCTCCTCCTCGGTCAATTTCTTGCCGATCACATCCCTTAACCGCTGGGTGCCGGCTTCGGGCGCCACGGTTATCGAGGTTGGCCTGACCCTCTGAATTTCCCGGGCCAGCTTCAAGCCCAAGCTGTCCAAACGCAGGGAAGGCAGGGAAAGGTTTATCCTTTTTTGGGCCAATTTCTGGGAGAGTTCGCGGGCTACCGGCTCGATCGCGGAATAATCCGAGCTGGAAAGAGAAATCAAAGTCAGTTCTTCATAGCCGGTATTATTAAGAATTTCCAGAGCCAGCTGTATCACTTTCTCCGGTTTTTTCTCCCGCACCGGCCAGTAATGCAGGCAGGCATTGCAGAATTTGCACAAATGCATGCATCCCCGCATCACCTCAACCATCGCCCGGTCGTGGATGACCTCCAGAAAAGGAACAATGGGCTTGGTTGGGTACGGCACATTGTTAAAGTCCTTAACATAGCGTTTGGTTGTCGGATTACCAATAGCTGGAACATATACACCTGGAATTTTTGATAAATTTTTAAGTTTTTCCGCTCTATTCTCTATGCGACCTGCTCTATGCTCTTCCACAATTTCGAGAATCACTTCCTCTCCCTCGCCGATCACAAAGAAGTCGACAAACTCCTCGATAGGAGCGGGATTAAATACCGAGGGCCCTCCGGCAAAGATCAAGGGATGGCTGTCGGTGCGTTCAGCAGAATAAAGAGGAATTCCGGATAGCCTCAACATATTCAATAAATTGGTATAAGTAAGTTCATGTCCTATGGAAAACCCGATCAGATCAAACCGGTCTAGCGGCGTCCAGGATTCCAATGAAAATAAAGGCAGGCGGTTCGCGTTTAACATTTCCTCCATATCCCGTGCCGGAGCATAAACCCTTTCCGCCAGAACCTCATCTTGGGAATTTAGGATATGGTAGAGGATCTGAAGGCCCAGGTTGGACATCCCCACCTCATATAGATCGGGATAAGCCAGCGCCACATGTAATTTAACCGCATCCCAATCCTTATGGATGGAATTGAGCTCGTTGCCGATATAGCGCGCGGGCCTTAAAACTTGGGGAAGGATCTGATTGATTTTATCTTTCACTACAGGTGATACTTGCCTTCGAAAACGAATTCGGCCGGGCCCCTCATCAAAATATGGTCATCTTCAGATTGCCATTCGACTTCCAACTCCCCGCCCGGCAGGTGCACCAACACCCGCCGGCCGCACTTTCCGGCTTTATGAGCGGCTACTACTGCCGCGCAGGCCCCCGTGCCGCAGGCCAGGGTCTCCCCCGCGCCCCGTTCCCATACCTTCACTTCTATTTCTTTGTCATTTATAATTTTCACAAACTCCACATTGGTCCGGTTTACGAAATGAGAGGCCAGCTCAATGACCGGCCCGATCTCTGCCAGGTCAATTTGACTCAAATCAGAAACCAGGGCCACCGCGTGGGGATTACCTATGCTAATTTTTTGTAAATGAAAACCCTCCAGTGTAATTTCCCCTTCTTCTCTGGGGACACCCATATCCACCTCCACCGCCCGCAGAACCCCTCCTTCAACAATTAAAGCCGGCAGCATGATCCCCGCTTTGGTCTCAACCGAGATCACAACGGTCTGCAGTTTGTCTTTTTCATAAACATAGCGGGCAAAACAGCGGATGCCGTTGCCGCACATCTCCGCTTCGGAGCCGTCGGGATTGAAGACCTGCATGCGGTAATTGGCTTTTTCAGAAGGCCAAACGATCAATAATCCGTCCGCTCCCACCCCGAAATGCCGGTCGCAGATACTCAAAGCCAATTCCTTGAGGTTAACTTCTTCCAACTTTTCGGAGCGGGAATCGATCAATATAAAATCATTCCCCAATCCCTGCATTTTAATGAAATTCACGGCGCTCATGCTTTAAATTATATCATATAAATGAAATTTCAGACCGATTTTAGCGATAATATGACATGCGGGTTTCTGGTTCTAAATCATCGCCGGTTTTTGTCGCCGACCAAGCCAGAATAGTGACTTCCTATCAAGAAATTGCCGGTTTTTTGAGAAGGATTTACGGGATCGAGCATCCCATCGTAAGCTTGATCCGTTCATTCGACGGTCTGGCGGGAAAAGTCGTTAGCTTGGATCCCCAGGCCTCTTTTGATGAAACCACCCGCCAGGTTATTTTATATAACGACAGGTTATGGCTGGCCCGCCCCGTTGAAGATCCGGGAAAAACCCTCCGCTTCACCCAAACCATGAAAACTTTGGGCTTCAACCTGCCGGCTCTGGCGTTTTTAAGGAGCAGGGGAAGGGTCCTGGCCCTGCAGGAATATTTGGTCCGTGCCAAACCCCCGTTTGTTAAGGAAGAGCTTAAAGAACTGGAATCCCGGACCTTGCCGGCCGTGCTGGCCGCCCAAGGAGCCGAACCGCTGGATCATCTTAATTTAACCCTGGAAAAATTTTTAACCGTTGGATCAAAAAAATATTTTATCGGTTTGCGGCCCAGGAGCCGACCCGCTTCTCTCGATTTCATCGCCTATCAGCTTTTACGGGCGGGGCTGATCGATCCCCGGCGCGGAATAGAACAATTTGAAGAAGGGCTAAGGGCCTTAAAGGCTTTGGGTCAAGAAGGATTTGAAATTAAATCCCGGTTATCCGTGCTTCTTGAAGCGGCGAAAGAGGCCTGGCGGTGGCATCAGGACGAGCTTATTTTTCGGGAAAAACATATGATGCCGAAAACCATGTTGGTTCCTGAACAACTAATCCCCCATATTAGACCGGAAGGCCTGGAAGCCGTTGAACCAGATATTATCTCAGAAATAAAAAGTAAAATAGCAAACGGACAGATTATCGATATGGAGCACCTGGTTGATGAAATAGTATCAAGAAAAACCCGGATAATACGCATTGAGGGCGGGACCGCGAGCGGCAAATCAACTTTTTCTCCCGAACTGGTTGAGACTCTAGCCGCCAGAGGGCTGAAGGTCTTTTATGTGGGTGTCGATGATATCGCCTTAAAACCGCCCGAGGAGAGGCAGCCTTTAAAACAAACCGTGGCGGAACTGGCCGGGCTGGGTTTTATCTGCCGCGGGGATGAGGCCCTTTCCTTTGACAGCAGTAAGTTAAAAGAGTTCATAGAAAGATTGGATTTCAGCCGCAGGCGGACTTTTACCATCGAGACCCGGCATAGAAAAGCAAGTGCAGGCGGAGGATACCATTATGAAAGTCAAATCAGAGAGGTTGTTTTGGATACCGACACCGTAGTTATTCTGGAAGGGAAATTCCAAAGCCATGCTCATCTCTGGGAGAACCAGAAAGAGAAGCCGTTCACCATATTTCTGCAGGTGCCTCAGGATGTCGCCCTCGAGCGGATCAGGAAAAGAGTGAATTCACAGGCGTTAGAGCAGGAAGTGGATCTGCTTTTTGAAGCTTTTTACGAACCCTCCTATTACGCTTATATGCAGGAAAGCGGTCTGCTCGGGCAAGTGGATGTGATCGTTAGAACCAATGGAAATAAAATATATTCAGTATCGGCCAACCCTCATTATAAGAAGTAGCTGGCGGAGGTTCCTTCGCTCTCAAAGATGGTTACCTTAAGGATAGGAAGCTTTATGGATAACAATTCAAATAAGGTCCGGGCGACATTTTCGGAGGTGGGGTTTTGCTCCTTGAAATATTTTAGCTCATTTAGATTATGGTGATCAAACTCCTCCAATACTCCCTTTAAAACCGTCTTGATCTCCTTAAAATCCAGAAGGAAGCCCTCTTTTTTCAATTTATCCCCCCGCAGGAAAACCTGCACCCTGAAAGTGTGCCCGTGGAGCCGCTCGCAGGCCCCCTGATAACCCTTAAGCTGGTGCGCCGCGTCAAAATGATCTTCTACCCTCAATTCGTACATTTTTATACCCCCAGTTTAATGAATTTGGCCCCCACGATCGGCCTTCCCAGCAAGCGGGAACCCAGGTCTTGAAATTGCACCGATGATCCGGTAACCACAAATTCATATTTGGCCTCGGCACCTGCAGGATTGAGATTTCCTGCTTTCTTTAAGATCTTTTTAGCATCGGATACGGCCTCCTCCGCCGGATTAATCAAAACCACATTTTCGCCAGCGATCTCCTGTAAAATTTTTGAAATATGGGGATAATGGGTACAGCCCAATATTAGAGTATCAATTCCCGCTTCTATTAGAGGTTTCAAGTATTCCCGCGCCACCTTGCGGGTCTCCTCCGCTTCGACAAAACCGCCCTCGATCAAAGGCACAAACAGCGGGCAGGCCTCGACATAAACCTCGGCCGCCTTTTTGAGATGCTTGATCAGGTTCTGGTAGGCCCCCGATTCGATGGTTCCTTGCGTGGCGATCACTCCGATCTTTAAATTGCGCGTAGCCGCCAGGGCGGCCCGCGAGCCGGGTTCAATCAACGCTACTATGGGAATTTTATATTTATCCTTTAACACCGGGTAAGCGATGGAGGAGGAAGTGCCGCAGGCCATGATCACCATCTTGACTTCCCTCTCTAAAAAATAATCCAGGATCTCCTGATTGATCTTGATGATCTCCTGCGGCGGCCGCCCCCCGTAAGGGACCCGGTTGGTATCGGCCAGATAAATGATATCCTCGTGAGGAAGTTGTTTTATGCACTCCGCCAAAACCGTCAGCCCCCCCACTCCGGAATCAAAAACCCCGAGGGGATGTGTGGGAGCGGGCCGGCCCAACTCGACTTTACCCTCCGCCTTGGGAGCCGCGCGCTCGGCCGACAGGCGCGGCCCGATCGGATGGACTTCAGTTGACATTAAAATACTCCACAATTCCCCGCGCTATATCGCGGGCCACTTCTTTCTGAAAGCTTTTGGATTTTATCAAAAGCCCGTCTTGAAAATGGGTCATATAAATGGGCTCCACGATAATGGCCGGCATATCGGCATGATGGATGGTATACAGCATGGTCTGTCTGATCCCCCGGTCCGGCCGGCGAATACCTTTGAGCAGGCTTTTATGCACGGCTTCGGCCAGACCCAAGCTTTTTAAAGTATAATAGTGCGTTTCGGTCCCTGAAACATTGGGATTGTCAATGGAATTAAAATGCACCCCCACATATACATCGGCCCTCTTTCCGTTCACAAAATCGACTATATCCTCCAGCCTTTTTTTAACATCCGACTTACGGGTTAAAAATACGGTCGCCCCTTTGCTGTTTAAATAATCCGCCAAGTAAAGCGCGGTTTTAAGATTGATCTCTTTTTCCGGGGTTTTACCCGGCCCCATCGCCCCGGGATCATCCCCGCCGTGACCGGGATCAACCACAATAATCCGTCCGTAAAGCGGCGGCTTTTTAGCCGTGCCTACCTGCCCGTCCGGCAGGCGGGCCGGCAGGCAGGCACTTTTTTTCACCGGTTTATGAACAGCGGCCTCAAGGGTGGCCCGGGTTATTTCTTCCGTAGAAACTTTAGCTATCGCCAACTTTTTGGCTTTTACCTTTACGGTTGGGGCCGGTTTAACCTTTGGTTCCGGTTTATAAGCTACTGCCGGCATTTTTTCCTTGTCATCCGCCACCTCCACCCACACCCGGTTCTTGCCGTAAATGGGAGCCAGGTCATATTTTATTTCCCTTTTCAAGTCAAAAACCACCCGGACGATCGGAGGGTCGGCAGAGAATTGCCCGATTCTTATGGAAACGACGCGGCTGCTCTTTTTTACCGTAATCTTTTGGGGATGATCGATTACGGCCCCCTTAAAATCCAGAACCAGCCGGCCGGGAAGCTTTAAGGGGCGGGGTTCGATGAGGCCGGTGGTTTTTACCTGAAAAATGTCGTAATACTTGTGCCTTTCGATTTCCACCCCGGTGATCTTGACCCTATCGGCCCAGGCCGCTGAGAAAATCCCCATTAAAACCAGGAATAAAATTAAGGGCTTACTTCTTTTCATGTTTGATAAACTCAATGAGTTTCTCGCGGGTATTTAAAGAGGGGTCATCTAATACTTTCTCCAGCAAACTCTCCAGTACCTGCCCTACTTTTGGCCCGGGAGGAATACCAAGCTCCCGCATCACATCTTCCCCCTTCACCTTAAGATCTTTGATATGCAGGGCGTTTTCTTCGGAGATGATCTTGTCGATGCGGCCTTGCAGCTCTTCAAGATAGCCGGATTCAATCTCCCTTTCCATGGCTTTGGCGTCCGCTTTCCTTAAGGCAAATAAGGCGGGGACATTCTCCAGCCCAACCCGGCGGATAAACCTTCTCACCGCCGCGTCCGACCACTCCGACTTATAATCGAACATGTGATTCCCGATGAGGAGGGAAACTGTTTTAATATCATCATTGCTGAATTTTAAGCGCTTTAATATCTTCTCGGTAAGCTCCACTCCCACCTTATCGTGATTGTAAAAAGTGAATCCTTCTTTGCAGGGCGGCTTGGCGATATCGTGCAGGAGCGCCGCCAGCCGCAGGGGAATGTCATCCACCGGCGCCGCGTCGCAGGAATATAAACTGTGCCAGTAGACATCGTACTTGTGATACTGGGGCGGCTGTTCCACCCCTACAGTATCCAATAATTCCGGGATGAACAGCTTAAGCAATCCCGACTTTCTCATGTATTCGATCCCCAGGGAAGGTTTAGGCGCGGAAAGCATCTTCACCAGCTCATCGTGCACCCGCTCCAGAGCCACTTTGCCGGCAATTTCCAGGGTTTTATCTATCGCCGCAAAGGTTTTATCTTCAATTATGAACTGCAGCTGTGCGGCAAACCGGCAAGCCCTGACCGGTCTCAATCCATCCTCCCTAAATCTTACATTTGGATCCCCCACGGCGCGGATGAGCTTGCGTTTAAGATCTTCCTGTCCGGAATATTTGTCCACCAGCTTTTTTTCCAGTGGATCATAGGCCATGGCATTGATGGTGAAATCGCGGCGGGAAAGATCTTCCTCCAAACTTTTGGAATAAGTGACCTGGCTGGGGTGGCGGCCGTCAGTGTATCTCTCATCCCTGCGGAAAGTGGTCACCTCGAAAGTTTGATTGTCCAGGATAACGGTTACAGTGCCAAAATCGATTCCCGTGGGAATGACCTTCTCAAAAAGGCCGCTGACTATCTCCGGCGCGGCATCCGTGGTTAAATCCCATTCGGCAGGAGTCCGGTTGAGCAGTAAATCCCGTATACAGCCGCCCACCAGATAACACTTATACCCTTTGGATTGGATTTTTTTTACAATATCGAGGGCCGCCTCGGGAAAGTTGAACATCGGGGCTATTTTAACACAGTTTAAGAGATAGTAGAACCGTTGGGGATGTCGCGATCCAGGGTCAAAAGCACCACCGAACTTTTGTCCGGGGTGGAGGCCGCCAGCGCCATCCCCTGGCTTTCAACCCCGCGAAGGGCGCGGGGTTCCAGATTGGCCACCACCGCAACCTTCTTGCCTATAAGAGCGTCTTTCTCCGGGTAGAAAGTTTTTATGCCCGCCACCAGCGTGCGCTGTTCTTCCCCCAGATCCACCGTCAATTTATAAATCTTGTCCGCGCCGGGGATGTCTTCCACGGTCTTTATCTCCCCGACCTTTAACTCTACTTTTTTGAATTCCTCAAAAGAGATCATGCTATCTAATCCTCAGCAGTGAAAGGATCACCGGATGGAACCGGGCAATGACCGGGCCAAAGACCAGCGATACTATAGACATTAATTTTAAAAGGATGTTAATGGAAGGTCCGGCGGTGTCCTTGAAAGGATCCCCCACCGTATCGCCCACCACCGCCGCCGCATGGATGGGAGTTCCCTTGCCGCCCAGATAGCCGTCCTCGATCAATTTCTTGGCGTTATCCCAGGCGCCGCCGGCATTAGCCATCATTATCGCCAAAAGAACTCCGGTGCCCAATGATCCCGCCAGAAAGCCGCCCAGGGCCACCGGTCCCAAAATTAGACCTATCAAAAGCGGAACCACTACTGCGGAAATCCCGGGAATAATCATCTCTCGCAGGGCCGCCTGGGTGGATATATCTATGCATTTATTGATCTCCGGTTTGGCCTTGCCTTCCATTAATCCCTTGATCTCCCTGAACTGCCGGCGCACCTCCTCCACCATGGAAAAAGCCGCTCTTCCCACGGCCTGCATGGTCAGCGCGCTGAAGAGCAAAGGCATCAAAGCGCCGATAAAGAATCCCACTACCACATTGGCATTTAAAAGGTTTATGACCTGGATGCCGATGGTCTGGGTATAAGCCGCAAAGAGCGCCAGCGCCGTTAAGGCGGCGGAACCGATGGCAAAACCCTTGCCGATGGCCGCGGTGGTATTTCCCAGTGAATCCAGCTTATCGGTAATGTGTCTTACTTCCGGGGAAAGGCCCGACATGGTGGCGATCCCTCCGGCGTTGTCGGCGATGGGGCCGTAAGCGTCCACCGACATGATAATGCCGATGGTGCCCAGCATGCCCACCGCGGAAATGGCCACGCCGTACAGCCCGGCAAATTTATAGGAAATCAAAATAGCCGCGCAAATAGACAGCATGGGCAGTGCGGTGCTCTTCATGCCGATGGCCAGTCCGGAGATAATATTGGTAGCCGCGCCGGTCTTGCACGAATCCGCCAGCCCCCGCACGGTTTTTCCGGAGGTATAATATTCAGAAAGCAATCCGATCGCCATGCCCACCAAAACCCCGGAAAGGATGGACCAATAAACCCCCAACTGTCCCGGAAGTATTCTCATAGTTATGAAATAAGCCGCGATGATGAACAAGACCATGGCCACATAGGTGGCGTAGCGCAGGGCGGCCTGGGGATTGATGTTCTGGATAAAATTCAGAAAGATAACTCCCACTAAAGAAGTAATGGTGCCGGCGGCGATCAGAACTAAAGGCAAAATCATCCAGTTGAAAGTATTGGTTAAGACCAAGGCTCCCAAGGCGATAGTGGCCACTACCGAGCCCACATAAGATTCAAAAAGGTCCGCCCCCATTCCCGCCACATCCCCCACATTGTCCCCCACGTTGTCGGCGATGACTGCCGGATTACGCGGATCGTCTTCAGGTATTCCGGCTTCGACTTTGCCCACCAGGTCGGCTCCCACATCCGCGGATTTAGTATAAATACCACCGCCCACTCTGGCAAACAAGGCGATGGATGAGGCTCCCATGGAAAAACCGGAAACTACCAGCGCCCGCATAGCGGCATCCTTGAATATCATCCAGATGATAACCAGGCCAATAACGCCCAAGCTGGCCACCGCCATGCCCATGACCGCCCCACCTTTAAAGGCAATACCTAAAGACCGGCCTTGATTCTTGGTAGCAGCCGCAGCGGTGGTGCGGACATTGGCGCGGGTGGCCGAGGACATACCGATAAAGCCGGCCAGCATGGAGAATATACCGCCTCCCACATACGCGGCCGCCACGTAAACATTGATAAAATAAGCAATGGCGGCAAAGACCACCACCATGAAAATGGCGATGCTCAAATACTGCCTTTTAAGATAGGTCATGGCCCCTTCATAGATATAGCCGGAAATCTCCTGCATGCGGGCATTGCCGGTGGGCTCCCGCAAAACCATAAATAGTAAATAAAAGGCGAACAAGAGACCGAGGATCCCGCAGGCCAGAATCAAATTCACTAACATTATTTTTCCCCTTTCTTTTTCTTAACGGAAACCCGTTAATTATATTGCAAAAAATGATATAATTCAAGGTGAAAATCCCTATGGGAATCAGAAAAGCCAAAGAAGCAGACCTTCCCCAAATAATTGAACTGGCGGAAAAATACGACCTGGATTCCGAGGATATGTTGGCTTCGGAATTTATGGTGGCGGAAGATGAGGGAAAGATCATAGGCATCGGCCGGCTGAGAAAACACGAGGATATCGTCGAGCTCTGCTCGCTGGGGGTGCTTGAGGAGTACCGGAAATCGGGAGTGGGCAAAGAGCTGGTTTTAAATCTTTTGAAAAATGCCGAAGGTGAAATCTATCTGGCCACCATCATCCCTGATTTTTTCACCCCATTTGGTTTTAAGAAAGTCGACCAAATCCCTGCCGCCATGGTCAAAAAAGCCCATTGGTGCGTGGGCTGCAAGAAGGAGAACTGCACGGTCATGGTGAGGCCCGCCAGCTAATGCCAAATTTTCCCGAATTCAAGCCGGTGGAACTTAAAGACCAGGGTTTCTTTAAACAGTATTTTGAGAAATTCCCTCCCCAGATCTGCGAATTCAATTTCGGAAATATCTTCACCTGGAGGCATTTTGATCATCCCCGCTACACCATTTTAAACAATAATCTGTGCCTGCTGTTTGAACCCCCCATCGAGCCGGCCTTTTTCCTTCCTCCGGTGGGCGAAAATAAGATCGAGGAAACCATCAAGACCTGCCTCGATTATTCTCCCCGACTTTCCCGGGCGCCTGAGGATTTCGTAAAAAAGTACGGGGGAAAATATAAGGCGGAGCTGGACCGGAACAACTGTGATTATGTCTATTTATCCTCGGACCTGATAAATCTTAAGGGAAAAAAATATGACGGCAAGCGGAACCGGATCAGGAAATTTACCAAACATCACCCCTACCGATACCAAAAATTAAAGCCCCAACAGTTCAAGGAGTGCCTTAAGCTGGTTCACGAATGGCTGGCGGAGAAGACCTTCAAGGACTGGGTGGAGCGCATCCAGAGAGAAACTTTAAATGAAGCGCTATTAAATTTTGAAAATCTGGCCCTTACCGGCGGGGCGATCCTGGTTAACGATAAGATCGAGGCCTTTTCCATTGGGGAGAAACTCAATCCTGATACTGCCGTTATCCATTTTGAGATCGCCAATCCCAAGTATGAAGGACTGGCTCAGCTTATCAATCAGGAATTCGTAAAAAATGAATGGAAGGATTATAAATTCATAAATCGGGAACAGGACCTGGGATTGCCGGGTTTAAGAAATGCCAAATTATCTTATCATCCGCACCATTTGGTGAATAAATACAATCTTTCTTTATATTAAAGAATTTAAATTACCACTTGCCGGATAGCGAGATGCGGTGGACGTTTTCTTTGGAAAGCGAGGTCTGCTGGACGTAGGCGTAATCGATCTGCGCCACACCGGACCTAAAGCCGGCGCCGGCCGTGAAAACCGATTCGGTATAACCTGCCCGCAGTGAAAGGCCGTCTTTAGACCATTCGTAGCCAGCGGATAACTCTGCGGCGTAGTTTGATTTTAGGGTCTGAGCCAGATCTAACGCTAGTGTAGAGTTGTTGAGCAGGCCTTTTGCCGGTTTGACAGCCACACCCAATCTGGCCTTGGCAGGAACTTTTTCTGTGGTCCCGTTGATTTGAGATTGGTTGGATTGGATGTTTTGGATGATATCTTGAAGGGACAGGTCCCCCTTCGCTGAAGCTACGGAGGATAAATCTTCACTAAACGAAGGCAAAACCAGAAGGAAAGACAAAAGAATTCCAATTAAAATTATTTTCTTATTTATCACTTAGGGTCTCCTTGCCCCGATAAACCGGGGTCAGATGTTCCTCTATATAGTATATCGTTAAAATTGAGGTCGGATTTCATTTTGAAGGTAAATTTTGAGGAATATAAAGCTTGCGAAGATAACACTACCCCATCCCGCCCCTCCAGCGCCCAAGTGCACCCTATACAGTATAGATGTTTTAGGGTCATTAAGTTTGTCATATTGTACCATGACACAGCAATCTGCTCAAACCCCTTTTGTAAATAGGTTTTAAGGGATGGGGACATCTAGGCATTATAAAAAGAACCAAGGTAAATCCTCCACTTTCTTTCTCCTTTGAATAAAATAACCAATAACCAAGAAACAATCACCAAATAATATTCAATTTTCAATATTCAAATAATCAAACTAGGTTGAACGGGTAATAATGCTGGAAAAGATTCGTTTCAGTTCATCCGCTTCCTTAATCAAAATGACCATCTCTACTTTTTTGAGCGAATTGGCCTCAATTAACAGCTCTAGCCAATGAAGGGTTTCCTTTGCCTCCCGGCGGCTGATTTTCAAGCGCTGCAGGAAATCCTTCTTGCCCAAAGCATCATTGGCCTCACGATAATTGGCTCCAATAGATCCCGCTGAACCGACTACCTGACCAGTCAATCGGTCATTAATTGGATTTCTGGGCAAGCTTTTGCAAAATCGAATAACAGCCCTGGCAAACCTGGTCGTTCTTTCCTCCAGATCAAATCCGATCATTCTTCATCCTCCCTTTTGATTATTGATATTTGATTATTGGTTATTCCTTGGTTATTGTCTCTTGATGATTGGTTATTAAACGGCAATTTCCATGCCACATTCCCTCAAGAATTGTTTTTGTTGATCTAGCGCGAAAATTTAGCCTGGAGCGATATTTCCAATTGCAGTATTTCCCGTCATTCTGACGAAATTTGCTTTTTCTTGACCCTTGGCTTTTGCCACTATGCTCTATCCCCCTGTTTTACTTCCATTCATATCAATGTAAGTTCTGTAGTAAATAATGAGGGTTTATAAACAAATTATTATTTCAAACAGCAGTTTTGAGGTTATGTTAATGGATGCTGATGCCACTAAAGATATTTGGTTTAATTATTTAGTTATTAATTAATAATTACAAAAATTAGTAGCGAATTCAAGCAGTTGAGTTGGAGCATTAAGTGTAACCTTTACTCCCAAGCATCGAGCTGGAGTAGTTGAGCTACTAATAATTCCCCCGAAGCCCGAAATCGGAGTCCAGGGATTTAACCAGGTTACCGGGTCACTGCAGGTATCTCCAGAAGTTGTTGGGTTGCCGCTGCGTGTTTCAAAAGTAATATTGGTATCTGCCGGAGGAGTGCTTAAATAAGAAATAAACGCTCCTGCCCCCAAATTAGTATCACGCGAACCTAGATCATATATGCCTTCAAATGTGCCGGAAGGATAATTTGGAACGGAGGTTCCGCCATCATAATATCTTACAGTAAACCAATAGGATTCACTATCATTTACATCAACATTGTCTCCCCAACGAATTCGATTAGCCCCAATTGACTGATTCATTTGGCCCGTACCAGGAATTGCTAGGACTCGATCAACTTCTACTTGAAAATCATTGTTTATTCCTGATATCTGATAGATATGTAAATCATCTGTAGTTACCATTAAATGTTCTAATCCTGATTGATGAATATTCTTAACTCTATCATTTCTAATATCTATATAAAGGTCCCTTCCATTAGTTGAATCGAAATCAGCTATCTCAAATCCACAAGCCAAATCATCAACTATTGCCTCACTGCTTTCTAGTCTCATCGCTGCTTCTACAACCCAACCAGTTGAATTTGAAATGCCTGCGGAATCTATTGCGAAATATGTTACTCTTTCAGTCCCAATTGAATTAATATGTAACGCATTCAGTCCTGTTACAGGATCAACTTCAATACCGACTGTCGCCCCTCCAAGATTATATAATGTCCAAGTACATGGCGCAGGCATCTCATCAGGCCGCAATCCCGAATTTGCCTTCCACTCGCAGGTCCACATCCCATTTAAAATCAAACTCCCCGGCGTGGTTTCGTTATCGGTTTGAAATAAAACTCCCGAGGTAAAAAGCGTTTCCACAATCGGCGGCTGAGGGGTGCAAACCGCGCCTTCGTCCGTTTCCCCATCATCCCCTACTTCGTCCGCATCTCCATCCGCGTCTACTTCATGTCCATCATCAGGAGGAACTTCCCATTCGTCCGGAATGCCGTCGGCATCTTCATCGTGAATATCCGCATCATCTAAAAATTCATAGCCGTCAGCCTCCTCCTCCACATCTGTCCCAGCATCGCGATCCGGTGCTCCACCCACCAGGGCACAGCCGGTTAAAATCCTAAAAATAGCAGAAGCGCCTTCCCCCACGCCCTCCCGGGCGGCATCAACATAACCCTGAGGATTATTTTCTGATATGGTGAAAGATTGGGTTCGCTCGGGTTCGGGAGGTTCAGGATTTATATAAGAGGCTGCGCAGGATTCGGAGATGCAAACGGTCTCGCTCTCCTCCCGGCACTGGGGATAAGAAGAATAAGGATCGTAATAATACGGAACTCCAGAGGCTCCAGGTACGGTCATGATCTATTTTCCCTCCAGTTATTTATCGACAGGAAGTTTGGAAAATTTCACTCTTTTTTGGTTTAATAATTCGTCAGGGGTGATGAGATTCACTGCGCTTTTTTGGGCTTTTCCTAGTAAACGCAGTTGGCATATAAATTGCTGGTGCGGCCCATAGAAGCGCTTATTCTCGCTAATTTGGCCGTTCGCGTATAACGCTAATGACCGGTTTCGCGAATACGCTAATAGACGCCAATAACACTAATCAAAAAGGAGGGGAAGAGAAATGGCAGAATTGGTCTATCCGGAACTGAGCTATGAGATTGTGGGGATTCTTTATAAAGTCTATAACCAACTGGGAGGGGGCTATCAAGAACGATATTATCAACAAGCAGTAAAAAGGGAACTATTTGTAGCCCAAATCCCCTTCCTAGAACAAGTAAGAACCGATTTTAACTATAATGGGAAGCTTATCGGCAGGTATTATCTGGATTTTATTATTGACCATAAGATAGTACTGGAACTTAAAACCACCCCCAGCTTCTCGATCCGGGATATCATGCAGGTATTAAACTATTTAAAGCAAAGCCATCTCAATCTGGGTATTCTAGCCAGTTTAAACCGCAACCAAATCATCTTTAAGCGCCTGCTTAAGGGGAAAGATTCTTCATCTTCGAGTAATTAGCGTTCATTGGAGAATTAGAGAATCATGGAAATTTCGTGTTATTCGCGAAGAGGTAAATTGGCGAGAATTAGAGTTTTATTTCATGGGCCTTCCCTAGCATTTATAGTCTTCTTAAAATTACCACTTCCCGCTCAACGATATCCTATGCACATTCTCCTTGCTCAGCGAGGTCTGCTGGACGTAAGCATAATCGATCTGCGCCACGCCGGATTTAAAACCGGCGCCGGCCGTGAAAACCGATTCGGTGTAACCGGCCCTGAGTGAGAGGCCGTCTTTGCTCCATTCGTAGCCTGCCGAGAGTTCGGCGGCATAGTTCGATTTTAGGGTCTGAGCCAGATCTAACGCCAGGGTAGAGTTGTTGAGCAGGCCTTTGGCCGGTCTAATCGCTACTCCTAATCTGGCTTTAGCCGGAACTTTTTCTGTGGTCCCGGTCCCCCAGCTTTGTTCATTTAATAATTCATCAATCTTAATTCCAAGGGCCAGCATAGGGCGTTGAGTGGTAGCGTCGGGTGAAACGTAAGGCGTCTGGCGTTGGGCGGACGCCTGACTCCCTACCCTCAACGATTCTCCCGACTCAACCGCAGAACGCAAAACGAGTAGAAGACCAGGAGTGATCGAATATCCATACGCCTGTCCGCCAGCTATCTGGAACATATCGGAGGTCAGATACTTAGCCGTCATTCCTACGGAGATATTGGGGTTTAAGGGCAAGCCGTAAGAGAGCATATAGGCATTGCTGAAGTAGCT
>Ga0315293_10000251_pt1 | contig 47572 bp, 38 predicted proteins | sample YL17G13_20_MG_FD_203071 | JGI IMG/M metagenome (GOLD analysis project Ga0315293, IMG submission 203071) | Sediment microbial communities from Yellowstone Lake, YNP, Wyoming, USA - YL17G13_20 | ecosystem: Environmental > Aquatic > Freshwater > Lake > Sediment | place: USA: Wyoming | collected... | reverse complement strand
GGTGGAAATTTAATTCCTATGAGTGATTCTGATAAAATATCTGATTATTATCGGGATGATTACAAAAGAAGTTTATTCAATAAAAATCGTTATAAGAATAGCGAGGAGTATAAGCGTTATGTGGCTAATCCTACAGAAACCAGAGCAAGGTTAAATACTATTAGATATCAGGGAAAAACACAAGGTGTATATGATCCTTATACGGAGAAAATTAATAGACATCAATTAAATAAAATAAAAGATGATACTGATTGGTCGCCTTTAAATCAACTAAAGGATGTATATAAGACAAGGCATATTGTAGATATGATGAATTCTATATCTCAGACTACCCCTCAAAATAACATACCAATAGCAAGGAATGGTGGAGTTGTTCCACAATTTGCTCTTGGTGGAACAGTAGAAGACCCAACTAATGGAGGAACTCCTCCTAAACCTATTATACCTCAATATAAATGGAGTAGTTTAAATGATACTCAATCATTAGATAAATTAGAAACAGGTAATTATAATACTACAAAGACTGGAGAACCTTTACAATCAAAAACTTTTCCAGCAGCTTATAAAGAAGCTAAATTACAAGGAAGTGAGAATTTTGTTTGGCAAGGTAAAACTTATAATACTAAGTATGCAGGTACACCAAAACAAGAAGTTCAATCTTATGGTGTAAATGGTGTTAAAATTTCTCCAAAAGATAATTACCCAATAGCACAAATTGACAAGTATCCTACCTTTTCAAAAGGAATACTTCCAGGACACATAGCATCTACAATAGAACCACTTGCAATTGAATCTACACATGGGTATAATATTGATTATAGACCTTTTGGAAATTCATCCATAAATATTAATAGAGTTGCAAATGGTGTTCCTCACGATAAATTTTATATTTACAATGCAAATGATATTTTTAATCATTATGCAGATACTGTAGATTCATTACACGCTGAAAATATTAAAAGTGGATGGGAAGAAAGTAAATCTAAATATAATTTAGCTTTTAATAATTGTGCTGACAAAACTTGTGAAGGATTCAATGTACCAAAGAGTAAATTTATAACTACTCCTGATGCAGCACTTAAAAGAGTTCAAGATAAATATCCAACACTTAATGTTACAGGAAGAACTCCTTATGATTATCAAAATAAATATCAAGTAAAGTTAGCATTAGCAAATCAAGGAAAGATTGATGATGTATTAGGTGATGCAAATAATTTCATTGGTGTTTATGGTAATCAAGATGAACATATTAAAGGAACTTCAATTAAACCTATACAGATAGCTTTGAAAAAAGCAGGATATTCATTACCAAAATCTACCATGAATGATGGTGAATTTGATGGTGTATATGGCCCAGAAACAGATGCTGCTTTAAAGGATTGGAAAATCAAGAATAGTTTACCACAATTTAAACAAGGTGGGTTAGTAGATGGAGACCCAACTAAACCTACTAATTGGTTAGACTCTATTAGAGCATTAAATGGTACAACTCCATCTAATATACCTATTGCAAAAATGGGAGGCACTATACCTTCATACAAATCAGGAGGTACTATAGGTGGAGGATGGTTGGATTACATACAAAAGCAAATGCATGATGATTCTGTTCCTAAAATAACAGAGATACCTGTTAGTAAATTACAAAATAAACAGGATTGGTTAAATATTGTTGCTCCGGAAGGTTATAATTCAGGAGTTAAAATTGATGCTACTACATATAAATCACAATTACCGTCTGATAATCTTCAGAAATCATCTTTTGAATATAATCAAAAGAAAATTGAACAGGAGAAAAAACTTAACTATGAAAATTCTAATGGGACAATTGGTTCTACCCAACAATCAGTAAATCCTAATAATGCATGGATGCTTGGTGCTGGTAATGTTCCTGCAGGCACATCTAAACAGGGTGAGAATTTTATTGTAAATAATAATCTTGCTGTTCAGCAGGTGGGATTAATTGGTTCTGGGATAGTTAAGGCATTAGCTAATCCCTATGTATCAGGGTTAGTTAATACAGGATTTTTTCTTCATGGAGTAAATGAAGTACCGCATACAGTAAAAACAGTTGTTGATCCAGATAAATCTTTGTGGGATAAAACAAAAGCTGTTGGCTTTAATGCTTTAGACTTTACTGGTTCAAATAGAATTATGAGTGATTTATATAACACTGGTAAAATACCTTTTAAATTAGCGGGGAAAGTGTCTGGTGATGAAAAAGGTTTTATGGATTTTGGGAGATATATAAAGAACAAGATATTCCCATCTTCAGCTGCAGTTAATCATCCGGATGAGTTAGGTAAGTATGTTGGTGGATCTATGTATGAGCGAACAGGTATAGTTAAGGATGGAGGAATAACTGTTCAGCCAACGATATTAGAAACAATGACTCCATCTGAACATGCTTGGTTAAGTCGAAGATATTACAGACCGATGTGGGCAGAACAGCTTCAGCTTGAAAGAAATAGTACCGAGCCTTTTGGCATTGCTCCTTTTGATATTGCATTAGAAAACCAGCAACAAGGAGTTAGACCTTTAGACATGCCAATTCCTGATGCAGATAAGGCTTATCTTAATAATTTCAATAATAGCTCAGTAAATTATATTGATTATTATATGCAACAAAATGGACCAAGATTGAGTGGATCGTGGCTTAGAGAATTATCTCTGTCAAGAATTGGCGCGGCTAATAGAGAGTCAATTCTTAATGCTAATACAGGTAAATGGGTGGATCGTGGTGGTGGTATGGAGTGGGTTTCACCTAATGATTTTAGAGCAACTACATCAAATAGACGATTTGCAACAAATGAAGATTTGTTGGGTGAGTTGGATACACTTGTTGACATAGAAAAAAAGGATGCCGATTTATTCAGGGACTTAATAGGAAAAGATAAAAACACAACAGGTACTGTTGGTTATTCAAATACTGAGGATAATACACCGTATTTTTTAAAAGATAAAAGCTCTATTCCAAAAACAGAGAATATTGACTCTCACATACAGTCATTAAATAATGTTAAAACATCCTTGCTTAAAAACAATCCTTCAAGTAGTTTGCTTAATAAACTGGATATTCAGTTGAAAGATCTGCATGCAACAAAGTGGTTAAGAACTACTCATATTGATGAACTTAAAGCAAAAGGATTAAATCCAACCGCAGATAATTTATCAATTGTTTCAAGAGGATCATTAAAGTATCTTGTTGATGGTGATGGCCAAGTTATCGGAAATTTATCATCTTCAACAAATAGCATGGGAGAAGTGGTTGGTTCTGCTGGTATTCAGAGCAGATTTCATGGAACTACTGAAATAGGTAAAAACAATCAGTTTGGCTCTGCTTTATATCGAAGTATCACCAATGGCATAAAAGGTGTTGATCCGGAGAAACGATTGGTATCAAGTGGTAGTTTTGCTCAAACAAGAGTATGGAATCCAAAAATAGGTGATTTTGAAAATCGGTATCGAGCAAAGGATTATTGGAATAAAGAAATAAAACTAGGTAATGCAGAAAAAACAAGTGGTGGTTATTATCGAATGCTTAAAGGATTTGTACCTGTAGGTGTAGGTGGTGGAGTAACTAAGAATTGGCTTGATAAAAAACAATAAAATGACTAAACAACAAATACTCGAACAATTTGGTGGTGATGAACCATCATTCTACCAACAGTTTCCAACAGAAGGAGATTGGAATAAATACTGTATGGGTGGATTGGTAAAGAAGAAGAAATTCAATTTTGGTGGAACTGTTAATGTTCTTGATGCAAGACAAGGTGCTATTGACAGTACCAAACAAGGCATTAATCGAGCTGCTTCTATCTATGGTACTGTTGCAGGAGAGGTTGCTAATGTAGTTGCTATGGTTGCAACGGCCGGTGCTTCAGGTGCCGCAGGTGCCGCAGGTGCTTCAGGTGCGGAAGCAGCTACTACTGCTTCAAATACCGCACAAATGGTTAATAGTGTTCAGAATGGTGGTGCTGGAAGTTTAGCTGAAGCTAATTCAATGAATGCTTCTAATGCTATAAACACTGCTAAAACAGTTAATAACGCACAGACAGGAGGTAATCTTAAGACAAACAGTATTGGTAATACTATCGCTAATAAAGATGTTGGTGGTATTGGTGGTATGGTTAAAAAGACTGTCGAGTTACAAGGTCAGATTGGAGCTGAACTATTTGGAAAAGGAATATCAGATACTCAAAATAGAGATGTTTATGCTGGTCTTAATCAAACCAATCAAGCTAAAGAGAAGTATCTTGGAATAGAGAACACTGCTGATGTTTATGGTCAAAGACCGGGTTCTATGATGGCTGAATATGGAATGACAGTTCCTTATGGTGGTAATCTACATGGTCCATCACATGAGCAAGGCGGTGTTCCTATTTTAGCTGAAGGTGGAGAAGCAGTTATGACACAAGAGGCTGTAAAGAAGTTTGCTCCTATTCTTAGTGCAATCAATCAATCGGTAGGTGGTAATCCAATAACACCCGGTCAATCAACTTCATATGCTGAAAATGGAACTTATGTTGGTAATGGGCATCCAATTGTAGGTAACCCTATTGTTGATGATGAGTATGGGCCTGAGAATATGGAAATGTACAAAAAGGATAATGGTATGTGGTCGTATCGACAAAATCCTGATAATCTTCCTAAATTAAGAGATAATGATGGCAATGAGATTAGTCAACAAGATTTTGATGCCATGTCTGTAAATCAGAATAGTCTTGCTAAAGTAGCAACATCTATGTGGAGGGCTGGATTAACTAATCCAAATGCACCTTCATCATCAAACAGAGGGGGGATACCTTTGTTAAGTGCTCAAAATCCATCTATTCCAAATTACAGTATGTTTCCTGGAAGTCCTAATTATTCTCCTAATTATCCTCCTAATCCTAATGAACATGATCCAGATGGATTTCTTTGGAAAGATAAAGAAGAACCTATTGATACTAATACTACTCAAAGAGAATTACGCCCGAGATATGGTGAAGAGGCTTTAGCTATAGCACCTAATGTAGTATCTCTTCTTCATAATGCATTCATGAAGTATCATGCCGGCCCTAAACCGATTCCAATGACTGCAGAAGAAGAAAGGACTAATCGTTTTGTTGAAAGGAATACTGATTTAAGCAATATTGCTACAACAGATGCTATGGCAAATGCTTCTAATAAGACATCAAGTTCTTCTGGTAAGTTGGCTGCACAACTTGGTGTTTATTCTAATTCTATTAATAAAAAGATGGATTCAGAAGCTAAATGGTATGGTGAAGAAGAAGCTGCTAAAAACAGAAATATAGCTCAGCGTAATAATGTGAATAATAGCAATAGAACGGAATTAAATAATTACAATCAAAATGAAGCTGTTAATAAAGCTAATTTCAGACAAGGAAAAGCTGATGCTGTTTCAGCGGAAGCTCAGAACATAACTAATAAAATAAAGGGATATGGTGATATTAGAAGCAAAAATGCCGATCAGTTACTTAATTTACACGCCTATTCTAAAGCATTAAAAATACAAGCTGCATCTGAATTATGGAAATCAAGTCCTGAAATACAGGTTGCAAATCGAGATTATATGAAGTATTTAACTGAGCAATCAGATATTAATGATATGTCTGATATAAATACATTGTTAAATAGTAATATATTAAGGTCTTACACAAGGAATGTAAAAACAAAGAAAAAAGATGCCAATTATAAATAAACAAGGAATCGGGTTAGGTTTTACTAATCTTGGCTCTACTGTAACAGCAAGAACACTTCCTGATTTCTCTCCTCTTCTTAAGCTTCAGGAAATGATTGGTGGTGAAAAGAAAAAATTTGATGAAGAAAATGCTAAGGCAGATCCTGGAATAGATGTTTTAAAGTCAAAACTTTTATATCAAGGAGTTACTGCTGATGTTAATGATCAAACTAAAAAGGATGTGGAATGGTTAGATGAAAACTATTCTAAGATTAGCGATAAGTATAACGGATATAATTCATTAATAGTAAAGAGCAAGGAATTTCAAAAGATGGTTGGTGATTGGTTCGTTATGACCGGTATTCACAGAAATGACCTTTTTAACAAACAGAAAAATTTTACAGAAGCTGGTACATATATAAGCAGTAATGATGTTGGTGGACAATTATCAAAAGAATCTCTTTTTGATAATACATCTGAAAAAGATGGTTTTGTTAAGTTATCAAAAGTAGGCGATCGTCAAAGTTATCGTGAAGAGAAGAAGTCTATTATGGATGGTGCACAATATACCTATGATAGAGTTGCTAATACAGGCAAAATTACTGATGGATTGCATGCACTGTTTAATGCTGCAAAAACAGAAACTACTGCAAAAGATGTAATTGCTAATTTAGCTCCATGGATAGAAAAAGGTGTTTTTCCTGAAGGAATTGAAAAGCTTATTAATGGTGTATGGAATCATTCAGAAACAACCAATAAAGAGAAGGTGGGTGAGATATCTGCGCAAATTGAATCTTATCTTGATAAACCTCAGAGGGATGCATTAACAATGGAATTTTTTGAAGAGAATGGTTTTGTTCAAATGGATAAAGATGGCAATCAATATATTCCTAAAAAGGATATAACTAAATATTTTGCCGGTAAAAATGAAACCGTAGAATTTAAAGATGATTTTAGTAGTTGGATTTCACAGGATTTGCCTGGTATTGGTGGAACTAAATTTACAAATAAAACTGATAATATTCAAATACTTAATGATTTAAGTGGTTTTGGTAATGGTGGTGATGAGGCACTTGATAAGAAAAATAGAGCTGATTTACAAATGCTTGGCATACAGGCCCTTCAGCCTGCTAGAAAATATATCCAAGGATTTGGTGGGGTAGATGTTCGTGTTGGCGATGCTAATTTAGTTTCTCCTGAAGTTAGCAAGGTTACTTTACTTAACAATGTGCCTTCTGAGGTTTTAATTAATATTGGCAATAGTGCACAAACACCTGTTTTTATACCACAAGAAAAAGAACATATGTTTTATATTCTTGGTCAAAACGGTTCATATACTTATACAAAAGCTGTTAATGCTAATGGAACTGTTAATAAGGAATCTATTGATCAGGCATACGGAGGTTCAACGATAGTAACAAATGCGCAAGGGGCTGATTGGTTAATACATCAAATGAAATTTCCTTCTACATCATTTAACAAGAAAACTAAAGAAACGATAAAACAAGGATTAGCATCAATACTTCCAGACGGTACAAAAATGACAATTAGCAATATAGCGAAGGAACTTAAAAAAAAGAACATAGATAATAACATATTGAATATATATGATATAAAGCCTACTAATACTGATCCACTGCCAATGAATTATAAGGATATGTCAAGGTGGATTGATACAAAAGCTTCTAGATCAGGTCAAACACCACCTTCAAATATGAGCATTGATGAATTAATGGATAATAAATTATCTTCTGAGATTTCAGCGCAGCAACTTGCTGATGCCGGTATAGTAAAAATAGATGTGGCAGACCTTCCAACATCACCATATGCAAATGTTTTTTCAGGATCAACAAATATGACTGAAAAGCCAGGTAATGTAAGTGATGAGAATTTTCAGAAATGGAGTGCTTTTAAAGAAAATATTGAAACTACAAATTCAATTATTGGTTTTTTGGGAAAAAATTATATCTATTTATTCCAAGGTGATGTAGATATGAATGGATATTTATTTCAAGCAGCAACTACTGATAATGGACAGACTAAGGATTATAATACAGCAAGTGGAACAAAAAAGTAAATCAAAATAAAATAACAAATATGCCTGGAGGGAAAAAGGACATTTTAGAAACCGGTGGTAAATCATCTGATTTTAATGCAATAGTAGAAGGTGGTGATCAACCATACTTATTAGGAATTGGTGATGCCTATAAAAAGTATAACACAAAGTTTTCATCGCCAGGTGATTTTGAGAATTGGTATCATGATATAGAACAAAACTATAATAAGTATAATTATGATACTTACATGAATGCTGTAAGAGCAACTACACCTATACCATATAAGGGTAATTCATACTATGGTTCAAGTAAAACTCCTGTTAATGCTGATGATTTTATATTCAATGTTGATGTTACTGATGATTATGAAGGAAACCCTTATTATAGAAAGGCAGATAAAACTTTAGGTAAGACAGCTGAAATAGACCCACTACTTCCTACTTCAACATATGAAGATCCAGTATATGGAAAAATGTTTGCTCAATACGAAAGAGGTAAATCTCCTAATAATGTTGAGTTAATGAGTGTTCTTGGTTCTAAGGGTATGTATAGTTCTTATTTGGGCTCTGCTCTTCGATCAGCATGGAATATTTCTGCTCCATCATTAACATCTGGTGTAGGAAGTGTTATTGAAGTTGCAGATGATTTATGGGATGGGATGATTAATGGTTACGATAAGCAGTCAAGTGTTGATGTTTTTGGTAGAAAACTGCAAGAATTTGCAAAACAGATAAGCGCTCCTATTAATATTGATGAATCTGAAGATCCCTTTTCAAATGCAAATGCATTTATTTATAATGTTGTTAATGGATTAGGTTCTGTTGCTCAGGCAGTAGGTGGTTCTTATTTAGGAGGTTATGGATCAAAGCTTCTTGGAGGTGGAATAATGGCCCAGACAGCTGCTTCTCAAAGTTGGGGTGTTGGAGTTGGTGCTATGGTTGTGGGTGATGCGTTTAGACAGCAGGCTAAGATGGCCGGTATTTCAGATATTGATAGTGCTTATTTATATCCTATCATAGCGGGTGCTACAGTTGCTTCTGAAACATGGTTTGGGCCGAATTTATTTACTAATGCATATGCTAAAACAGCCGCTAATAGTGTTGAATTAAATAATGTTATAGCTAATTCATTTAAGATTGGTCGTGAAAGATTAGGTAAAAGTGCGAATGAAGCATTAACAAGAGCAGAGGCTGGTATTCTTTTTCGCGATGCTGCAAAGGATGTCAGTAAAAGTGCGATTGAACGATTTAAAAAAAGTGGTACAAGTATAGCATCCGGATTTATAGAAGAAGGTTCCGAAGAAGTATTTGAACAGTTGTTGCAGAATGGAACTGAAATGGCTTATGATTCATATAAGAGAAATACTGATGGGTTTGATCCGTATAATTCTAAGGGATTGTTTGGTGTTGATTCACTTACAGAAGGAACACTTGATTCTTTTATTCTTGGTGGTATTGCTGGTGGTCTTGTAGGAGGTTTAATGGGAATGCATAGAAACAATGTTCTTGCAGGATATTGGGCATCAGGACAGGAAGATAAGGTAAGAGAAACAGCTGATTATATGTATCAGAATAAATTACTTGCTTCTGATAAACATGATATAAACGGTAATGTTCTTACTGAAAATGAAGATGGTGAAATGGGTGAGTCGCTTAATGAAATTGCCTATAAAGCCTTAAGACAACAGTTTGGATTATATGATACTCTTAAAAAGAGTTATAATGTAACCGATGCAAATGAAATGGAGTTAATTGCCGGGCATGATGATAAAGCTCAGGGAATAGTTTCTGAATTGTTTATGCGGGCAGCGTTAAAAAGTGAGTTGTCAAATAAGAAGCATGCCTATCAAGAAGAACTTAAAGCTCTTAATCCTGATACTGATGCTGTTAAAGTTGCTGATTTAAATGGTAAGATCACAGCTATTGATTCTAGTATAGCACAACAGCAGAATAAAATTGATTATATTCAAAAGGGCTATCTTAAAAATGATCGTATAGTTAATGCTTCCTTATATCAAAAGGGATTATTGAAAAAGTTTGGTCCAAATTCAGGAATCCATTTAAGAGAATGGCATGATGAGTTAAATGCTTTCTTGGAACATCAAAAAAGTATTACTGATAAAAACCTTGAAGAATTTAATAATTACAAAGATAACGAAGAAGATGATTTTGTAACTAATCTTAATTCTATAAAAGAGTTTAACCAGGATTCAGAAAGCTATTTAAATGCTTTAATGAAAAAAGTATTTGATTATGGAGGTATAAATTTAGGTCATACAGTATCTAAAGGTAAACAAGCTGTAGAAAGACTTCTCGATAATTATGAACAGGTGCCCGATAGTAGCCATCCAGATGGTGAAGTAACACTTCCAAAGGTCAGAAAAGAAGAAGTTAAGAATGATAAGATAATGAGTCCTGAAGAGGAGGAGGTGTATAATAAACTTAATAAGTATAAACAAGATTTAGAAGATAAAAAATATTCTGATGGTGATTTAAAGCTTGATTACTCTAATCAAGATCGTCAAAATGATATTGATAATTTTCCTTTTATATATAAGGATACATCTTTAGTACAAGAAGGCAGTAACGAACCGGTTGTTAGGTATATTGATATTCGATCTAAAATTGAGGAGTTGTTAAATGCTCCTGAAGGTCAACTATCAAATATTGATAATGAAAACTTCCTTGAAGGTATTCTTAATAATACAAATACAGGTAAAATTTCTTTATCACAGACGACTATTGAAATGATTCAAGAAGGATTAAACGGATTAAGGCCTTCTCTTTATTATGATGAACAGGATGGTGCTCAATTGCAAGAGAATGATTTGCCATTATATGAAGATGAGGGATATGCAAAATCAATATTGGATGAGTTTGAGGAATTAAAAACACAAGTAAAAGATTTAAAAAACAAAATTGCACAAGAAAAAGGAAGTCGTTTATTAAGACAGAAAAGATTAACAAGAAATGATATTCTAAATACTTTCTTGATTCTTAAAAAATTCAACGATGCTTTTTATACTGTTAAAAATGAACCATTACAGCGTAAATGGACAAAAGAGTTACAGGAGTTTGTAGCAATCATAAATAAGGGAGGGAAAACTGAAGCAACACCAGACCTTATTAATGCTATTGGTGATAATGATTGGAAGGACTTAACAGTACAGTATTATAAGCTAATAGATGCTGCTTCTGAAATGTTTGAGAAAGTAGCCGGGTTAAAGGAATATATTCATAAAGTAATAGCTACTATTGATCCTAACGCTACTGTTGGTTATCTTGGTGGAAGTCTTGATCCTTTGATGTCTATTGATAAAGAGAGTGTTTTAACCTATTCTAATTTAAGAGCGAATAAATTTAGTTCATATGCACAGGTAGACTCTTATAAGAGATATATTATTTCTGTTATCGCTCCTATTATAAGAATGAAGCCATCATCGTTTTTGGCAACATATAATGATTATCTTAAAAAACTTGATGCAAAAGGGGTTGTTCCTACTGATGAGCAAAAAAGGGTTATTTATCATGCTGTTTCTTTTTATCAATCTGTTATAAATGAACAGAATGATGGGTTCCTACCTAAAACTAAAATAGACGCTATTGTAGATAATATTCTTGGTATTACAGGATACGCTGGAACAGGTAAAAGTGCAGTTGTTATTAAGCTTACAATTGAGTTAATTAAAAAGATAACGCCTGATGTAAAAATCATGACTGTTACACCTAATAGTATCATTGATGCAACTATAGATAGTACTGTTGAACTTAAGGTGTCAAATGCGGATTTTCTTTCTGACTTAAAAAACAATAAAACAGATTCTTATAAAGATATTAATATGATTGTTATTGATGAAGCACATTCATTAACAACAGAGCAAATTGACTTACTAAAAGCATATGCATTAGAAAATCCTAAGAAGGTAGTCTTTATTGTTTACGATACGCTTCAAGCAATGACACTAAAGGATGGGCGTATCTTCATGGGTGCTGCAAGAATAAGTGAAAATACTATTCCTCTTACTGAAGTTTATCGTAGTGGTTATCTTGATATATGGAAGCTACAAGATTACTATCGTGGAAAGGCTCTTGGTCGCCCAGGGTATTCAATCCCTCCTTCTTTTACTTATAAGAGTAGTACTAGGGAAGGAGTTCAGATTTCTTCTGGTTTAACTTCTGAAGACAAAGATAAATTCATCAATGACTTTAAAATGGTTGTTGATGCAATGGACCCAAACATGGGTGAGTGTTGTTATCTTGTTTATTCTGATGAACAGCGTAAGCAGTTAATAGATAAATCTGTTAATCCATTAGCTCCTTTATCTGGAAAGTATGCTGATTATGTATTTATTGTTAAGCCAACGGAAGATGATTTTGGAGTAGGTGGACAGAGTTTATCAAATGTCTGGGTTGATAGTACTGGTGTTGAAGAGGTATTGTTAACTAATATGCTACTTACCGGTTCTACAAGAGCAATTAAATATGCTCATGTTTTAGATAATGAAGCTATTGCAATAAAACCAAATTTATCTACACAGGGAATACCTATTCAGTACAATTCAGAGTTAGAAAAGTCAGCTGAAAAGAAATCAGATATTATTGCGTTAAATGATATAATTCTTAAAGCAACAGTTGGTACTGTTATTAATCCGGTTGTACTTAATCCTGTTGTTACTACTGGTAATGGTCCTGTTTCACCTGTTTTAACTAAAGAGCAAACTGAAGCTTTAGTTGAAGAAATAAAGGGTAATGCTAATTTTATTAAAGTAAGTGCAGATGAAAAAAATTATGTAAGGGTTGATATAAATGATCCGGCTAAACCTATAATAAAAACATATAAAAGAGTTACATCAGTCGCTGATCCAACAAAAACAGGGACTCCTTCTACTAATGTTGTAGCATATGGTAATATTGTTGATGAACTTATAAGAGATTTATTTTCTGGTGAATATAAAGGTGATGATCATTATAAATCATTTGTATCTACTGAAACACTTAAATATATTAAAGGCCAATTAGGAAGTGTATATAAACAAATAACTGCTAATGGTGAAAAGGTAGCAGCAAAAGGTATTGTTCTTTATAATGATGATATGAGTGTTGCCGGAACCATTGATATACTTACATATACTGATGATGGTAAGTTTAAGATATACGATGTAAAAACCATGCGTGGTGACTATTTTAAAGATACTGATAATACTGGTGTAAGAAAGCTTGAAAGTGTAAAATATGGAATGTCTTATTTAGAATATTGGACAAATCAATTGTCTTTATATCGAATGCTTCTGTATAATACATATGGTGTTCTTGCAGAAACAGCAATTATCCCTATTCAAATGGAATATGATATAAAAAATACAGCTCGTATTTACGCTGAAAGTATTAATGTATTTAATCCTTCCCCTTTTGTTGCCAAAGACTCTTTGTATGGTTATACACTTATAGCTCCTGCTGCTCCTGCTGCTCCAATTATCAATGTTCCTATTCCTGTTGTAAAAAAGGTAGCTACTGTTTTTGAGAAATATGCAAACGAAAGAAAAACAAATCCTGAGCATGTTTACCCAAAACACTCATTGTCAGTTACACCTATAATGACACAAACATATAATGATGAAACTAGTTCTGTTAGGGTTAATAAGGAAGATACTTATTTTGTAGATGATACTTATATTGATAATGGGATAACATATTTAAAATTAAAGGGCATAGATGGTATCCTGATTCCAGCTGAAATGTTTGATCGCCCTGTAATTATTAATACAGATGATGATTTTATTAGCTCAGATGAAAATGTTGTTGATTCAGATATTTATTTAAGTGATAAGTCGGCTATTCGCTTTGAAGAAAGAGGTGAACTACCTATTATCGGATTTAATAATCCAATAAAAGAAAATAATACTGATTCAGCAAACATAGAAAATGAGTTTAGGTTGCATTTAATAAGTGCTGTTTTAAGTAAAAAAATGCCAACAAAACTTGTCGCTGTAAGGAGTGTTGGTAAAATAAACAACATTATTCAGCTTAGGGTAAGTGATTATAATTTTGCAATTGTATCAGCTGAGTATGCAGCAATTAGAAATATTAATCCTGATATTTTAGCTAATTTGAATTCATTGGGTTCACTTGTATTACCTGAAATAATTGTTGTTAAGCCGGTAGAAAATCAAAATTTTTATAAGTATAAAAGTCTTGAAAATCCAAGTATGTATTCGAGAGAAGAGTATGAAAAAACACTTATAAATTCACTTGCTTTATTAAGTAATGAAGCAATGGCACCAGAAAAAAAAGCTGTTATTATTAAGTATCAACTTGCTAAGTATGATATTTTTATTAATGCTATCTCTGTTTTAAAATCAGACCCGTCTATTGCATTTGCTGATATAACTAATGCTTCTTATAACAATAGTTCTCCGGTAACACAAGGAGCCAGAATTGTTTATACTAAGAAAGGAGATGAAAAGAGAAGTATGGTATTGAGTGAGCTACTGAAAACAATAGCAGAAAAAAAACCATTTTTATATACAGAAGGATTTAAGATGATTCCTTATGAGGGTGGTGGTGGATTTAGACCTGTTTATAGAGTTAGTTATGTAAATAATCCAGATGCCTTTGTAAACATTGATATTAAGTTAACTGATTTATCTAATGAAACTAAGCTTAAGGCTATAAAAGAAATTGCCATGAAGCCTTCTGCTATTTGGGATGGATTATTCTGGCATATTCTTAATAACAGTTATCCTTTGTTAATTATTAAAAATAAAGGTGAAGATTTTGTTATCAAAAAATTACAAGATTTTATTCATATTTCTAATAGTGGTAAGCTTGTTTTAAATGATCGTGATAAAAACGGTGTTACACTAACTTCTAAAAAACAAGAGAATTTAATTAATAAGTTTTTTGCTACTCTTGAAAAAGAAAAAATAGTATTAAGAGAACCTCTTATCTGGGAAGGAAAAACAATTGATTCTGATAGTTATATTGGTAAAGTAACTACTCATGCCAAGGATGTATATTTCCCTCTTATTTATCCGCAAATTCATATTAAGAGTGATGTGGTTCAAGAACCTGAGCAAGAACAAGAAGGTGAAAATCCTTCGATAAGTTCTAATCGCGTGGAAGATGTTGATAATACTAATGAAAAAAGACTTAATAAATCTTCTGTAGTAAACCGGTTAGTTGAAATTTTTGGTAAAAAGGCTGTTAGAGAAAGAGTTTTTTTTACACCTTTTCTATATGATCAGCAATCCGGAAGAGATTTACTTGGAAATGTAACAAATGGAGTAATGAACCTTCAGGAGTCAATTGAGGGTGTAACTGTAAAAAGTCCATATCATGAATCAATACACTTTGTTTTCCAAAACTTTATTCCACAAAACGAAGCTAAGCAATACTATGATGCTATGCGTGAAAGGATTGGGGATAAAGAAATATCTGATAAAGATGTTGAAGAGCGTATAGCATTATTGGCCCAGGAGAAGTCATGGAAAAATCTACCTGCCATATTAAGGAAGATGTTGAATGCACTTAAAAAAATAGTGTACATATTTAAAAGAAATAAAGATTTAATTGATGATTTAATGCATAAAATAGATACAGGTTATTGGAAGGATAAGCCAATGAGAGCTTTTGCTACCAATATTGATACAGATGCTTCAGTATTAGCAAATAGAGTTAGGGGTAATAAATCAGTTAATAAGAATCTTGAAAATGAATTATCACTTGACTACTCTGATTATGAGTATTTACATAAGATATTTAGTAATGATGCTCATTTCCTAAACAAAATCAATAACAAATTAAAAGCGGCATTCTTTTATCGTTCATCTTATAATAAGAGGGTATTTGAAAATCCAATAACACCTTTTGAAGCAATTGTGAAAACACATGAAATGTATGTTGCTAAAAAGATAAGGACAGACAAAAACATAAAGACAGCTAGGCTTAATGATATTGTTTATTCATCAACATTTATTTCTTCGGAAATTATAACAAGTAAGTTTATTGATAATGATATTTTAAATACATATATTGATACTCAACTTGCAAATCCAGATGTCTTTTATCGCTTTTTCAAGCACATCTTCCCACTTGTTGATTTTGTAAAAATGCAATATGAAGATGCTATTGATTTAACAGAAGAGCTTGAAGATTCTTTTGGTGATTATTTAATATCTGATAACAATAGTACCAATGCACATAACGCTATTGGTGCACATACCAATCTTGTTTTATCTAAAATGAATAAAGCTGAGGTTGGACTTAGGACTAATGTTTCTTCTCAATATGTAAACATGCAGTTATTAGCTGCTGAATTAACCAATATAGCAATAAAGGTTAAACAGTATGAAAACACTAATAATTATCATGAAGGTATGCGTGATGAAATAAGGAACTTAATTGATGCTGTTGATGATGATACTCAGCTTTCATATAACCTTAGAGCTGTTTACAATGAATTATATAAAAAGGATGAAGATATTGCTAGTAATTTATTTCACGCAGCAAGGATGGATGAGTATCCACAAAAAGCAGGTGCTTTCTTTAAAGAGATAACACAAAAAAGACTCAGTGAAATGAAGGATGGCGATTGGTTTAAAGCTCTTTTCCTTGGTTTTAGTGATTATCTCTCTAAAATGTCTAACCTTCAATTTGCTACAAGTACAGATATTGAAAAAGCTTTTTTAAATTTAGTTAACAAGTATGCTATAGATAGTAGTTACTTAGAAAGTGCTGATGATTTAACAAAACTTGAATTTACTATAAAGCAGATTGAATATATCGAAAAGTTTAATCGTAATTATCTTGATAAAAGAAAAAGCGCCTTTGCCACACTATCTTCATTAAAAACACATTTTGGTAGTCTTACTAATAATCAGTATGGAAGATTTGTATTAAAGAAAAGGAATTATAAAGATTCATTTAGACTTGAAAAGCCAAGTTCAAGTACAATTGATGATGTTAAAACAAAACTTATAAAAGGAATAAAAAAAAATTTTCTGACTAGTCTTGATAATGTTACTTATACTATTAATCAAGATAAAGCAGAAGCTTTAACCGGAGAATATAAATCATATAGTGTTGAATCAGATGGTATTTATAAGGTTGTTGATGGAAAAAGAGAACAAATACTTTCAATAGATACATCAGGTCAGTATATGACCTTTAAATTTAATGATAAATTTATTGGTCTTAGGAATAACTCTATTGGCCGAGAAAGATCCATTGAATTAAGAAATGCATTTAAATTCTTTGGACTATCTCTTGAAAAGACAACTATCAATGCTTTTTTAAATAACAAAAAAGAGGTTTTTAGAGATACGGATGTTTTATGGAGAGAGTCTACCCCAAGGGATACTCTTGCTCAAACACTCGGGTTAATGTTTGTTTCTGCTCAATCTGCAATTCATGAAAATCCTACTAACTTAAGTACTGGTCCAAAAAATATATGGTGGGAGCATCTAAATAAAATAAAAAATATACTTCCTATTAGTAGTGATGTTAGTTATAGTAATGATGATATTGATAATACCGGGGTTACTGATAATACTAATGATGATGAAGAGGTAGAGGTGTCAAAATATTTTACACCGGCTGATTTCTTTTGGAATATAAGTCAACTTGCAGCTGTTGAATCTTTTAACAGAAACTATGGATACAATAAAAAATATTATAGTGTTACTGATAGTGTTATGTATCCACAGGTATATTCATCTTCAACATCTGACATTATTGGAAACAACATAGGATTAAACAGTACTAGGTTTATAGGAAAGAAATTTTATCAGATAGCTAAACAAGATCCATCGCATCCGGCTGTTTCTTATACTGATGGAAAAATGTACCCATTAATACCGTTTTTAGCTTATAAGGATAATACTATATCATTTGTTAATCCTGTACAGCAATCAATAGTAAGCACCACTATATTGGATGGAGCAACTTCTAATTATAAAGGTGTCAAGATAAATGAGCTTTCAAATAATGATTTTATTAGGTGTAACATTGATTCCTATATAACATCTGTTATTGAAAACAATAACAGGTCAAAGAAAAGTGGCTGGAATTTTAATGTTCCAGGACACACTATATCAGATAAAACTCATCTTCATAACTGTAAAATAGAATCATCTCTTGTTTATCCAATGAGTCCTTCTAAAAAAGATGATAAAACTGTATGGGATGTTAATAGTGATTATATCATAAAGAATGCAGACAATCTTTTCAGATATCATGAGAACCTTCGTGTTCAGGCAATGGATAAGTGGATTACTGTAATTGAACAAACATTTGGAATAAAATATACTTCAAATGAAAAGAGTGAATTGATTGATGCTTCATTATCTAATGTTACTAATTTTATTGCTTTCCTTAATAACAGTTTAAATACTATACCATCAGTTGCCAAAATAACCAAGGCTCAATTTAATGCCAAAATACTCAACTCTGATTTAGAGCTGAATTATCACTATAAGATAAATAAAGATGGTGATGTTGTTGTTGATAATCCGGGGTTCCTTCAATTAAAAAGTAATTGGAATGGTAGTGCTTTAGAAGATACCAGCATGTATGGTCAGCTTAACTATCAAGCATATAAGGCTGTTGCTGATGATGATCGTTATGATTGGCTTATTAAGAATGTTTATCATGAATTGCTTACTGATTTTACTGAGTATATAAACAAAAATTCAAATAAGCAAGAGGATGGTGGATATTACTTTACTAGTGAAATAGATAATGGATTCAGTGTAAATAAAACAACCGGAGAAAACACAAAGAAATTTAGGAACTCTAATTCATTTATTGATTCTTTTGCATTATCCTATCATTTTAATGATATGTATGTATCTGGAGTTATTTTGGGTAAGCCTGGAGAATTTAAATCAGCTAAAGACTTTTTTAAGCGTTCACAAGGACCAAGCGCACCAGGTTCTGTTGTTGATAATGATAATCCTTTTGGTATAGCTAAAACAATGAATATAGCTATAATGAATTTTGACAGAAAAATAAGGCTTGATTCATTAGCTATTGTTTCACAAGAAAGTGCAGAGGAATTTAGTGATGATTGGTTAAATGGAGGTGCTGTAATAAATCCTTTAACTCATATGTTATTGTTAGAGTCTGCCGGACCCGGAAGTTCTATTGTTCCAAGAAATGGTATGGGAAAACCGGTTTCTCATGATTTTAATTTAGAATCATATCAAGGATTATATTTAAAGTATGCATTTTTAGTTCCTTCTGAAGGACTATATAAAAACAGTTCTTTTATTAGGAATATTATACAAAAAATGCTTGATGTAGATTTACCAACATCAACTGGATCTGTTAATTATTATCATGAGTTTATTCGTAATTACGAGAATAACATATTAAACAATAATCCTGATGCATGGAATAATGCTTTTACTGAAGTCCTTAATCTTGTTAGAGTAAATAATCATAGAGCAAGTCTTATTGATCAGGTTGTTGACCTTACTGCTGTTAAACAGGGTGCTACAAGGATAAATAGAATGGATCAAGATGGTCCAATAAGAACAGTTCCATTAGACACTAATAAACTTCGTTTTCAGTTAAATGCGGAAAAGAAGACGCAAAATGAAACAATGAAGATTGCCTCTCAAATTATTGCTGAACAAGCTATTAATAATATTGAGCAACATACTGTTATCAGTGAAGCTATGGCTGAACTTGTTAACAATATGATGGATTATGTTAGAAGCCAGTTAGATGAAATAAAGAGTAGTATAAAAGGTTCAAGTCGCGATGCTTCTTTAGCTTTATTAAGAAAAATCGGATTGGATAGTATCACTGCTGGAGCAGAGGTTGATAATTTATTGGCAATGCTGATGGATAAAGATGTATCACCTGAATTTGGCTTTGTTCGATATAAGTTAATGCAATATTTTATTAATAATTTCAATGATGCAATTAAGCCTGATTTCCCAGGTACAAGGGCAAATCAGTTTACTGCTATATTTGAGGTTTATGAAGATAAGTTTGGCAATGCTTATTTAACAGAAGATATTAAAAGATTAACACAAGCACAAAGAGATGCTCTTGGTATAACTAATCAAACACAATTTAGAGAATTAAAACACTATCGGTTTTATGATGGTACTGGAAGAGAATTGTTTGAAGAAGCTGATAGAAAAAATATTGTAAGAATCAGGCCTGCTGAAGTCGTTATTCCTTTTACTATGATTGAAAAATATGGTGTATCTGTAAATGATACATTACATGAATATCTTGTTATGGATGATGGTTTTACACTTGAAACTGAAGATTTAGGTAAGAAGATGGGAGTTCGTTTTCTTGAATGGTTTGTAAATAGAAAAGATAAAGATATATCCAAATTAAGGGTTTATTCAGCTATTATGAATTCAAGGTTATTATATCTACAGCGATTAAAACTGAAGAATAAGAGTCTTGAAAACATGTCTTATAGAAATAATCAGCAACAAACATTACTTGATAAACTTAATACTGAAATAACTGAGTTTACTTCAAAAATGTCTGAAGTTACTGTCGAAGATATTGTTAAGTGGTATAACTTTTTTGAAAGAACACTAACTGTTTTTTCAGGTCGCGTACCGGCTCCGGGTGCTTCTTCTGGTTTTGTTGCAAAAGTTATCGGTTGGGCTAATGATGTTTCCAATACTGTCTTTATACCTACTTCAAATAATATCTTAAATAATGCGGATTTTGATATTGATCAGTTAAGTATTTATGTGTTAGATGATGATTTTTTTGCTTTTGAATCTGATAAGAAACCAATATGGAAAAGGAATAAGGAATTAAAGAATATCATTCTTGAAAATATAATGGATTACTATTCTAAGGCAAAGAATATGGATATGTTTTTAATGCCTTTATCACTAAAGAAATTTGAGGAAAAAATTGATCTTGTTTTAGAGAGAAAAAATAGAAATTCTAATAAAGATGAATCTAATGATACTGAGTATAGTCCTACAGCATCTTGGAAATATCGTTATGAAGCTGTTCAAGGAAGAGCTTCTACATCAATTTTTGCAAATGCCATAAAAGCATATTCAATTTTATATACTGCAAGTGTTAAAACTCCTGGTGCTTTCTCAGCTAGTTTTCAAGTAAGTAAAAATGGATTAGATGAAAAAAATTCATTTATTATGGAGTTCTTGGGTCAGTTGGTTCAGGCTGCAGTTGATAATGCAAAAGAGGTTTTATTGGGTAGATGGCTTGCTAATAAACAAAATGCAAATATTATAGCTTCATTAGCAATCCGTGGATATTCTGCAGAGAGTATAATGCGATATATTGTAAGTAATCCAATTTCGTTTTTCTTTGAGTCTGTTGCTAATGAAAATAAGATATCACAAGCTGCTCCTGATAAAGTAGAAAAACTTAATAGATGGATTAAAGCTGCAAAAGATAAGTATGTAAAAGCAGTAAAAGCTAATATTAGTGTTTTGGGTGATTTTGCTGATAGTTCTGTTTTAGAAAACGAGAAGATTTTATTTACTAAGAAACCTGAATTTTATAAATACAATCAATATACAAAAAAATTAGAAAAACATGAGGTTATTAAAATTGAAAATGGTACTGTAACAGCAAAAAAATCAATTTTTATTGATGCTGATAAGTTAGAGGTAGATACTTATTTAAGCATGCAGGTTGATAGTTATTTTGATAGTATTGAAGATGAAAGTCAGGTTGCTTCAGTATCTGCTGATGAAAATAATAATAACACTTATCAAGTTCGATTAACTTATTTTCTTAATAGTGTGTCTGCTGGATATAATGAAAACTACAATACTCCTTATAGTTCAGAACAAAAAATTATAGCATACACCGGACTTGATTTTGAGGGAAGACCAGTTAAAAACGGAATGCCTGGTCTTATGGAGTTATTAAGACAATCAGAACAAATGTTTCGATTAACAAGTATTTTAGGTGCTAATCAAGGACTTCCTGTTTTTGAATTTGAATTAAATACTTATATAAATAATGCTACTTTTTCTATTGGAAAAAACATTAAAGATTTTTTACAGGGGTCAGGTAATTATTATGAATGGCAGAAAATGCGTGGTTCATGGTTATCTGATATTGGATATAATAAATGGCTTGATAATGAAAATGCAATAAGAGAGTGTTTTAATATTGGAGAAATTATTAATGCTAATCCATATTATGTAGCTGTTCTTGGTGTAGCTGATTTTCTTAGAGATTTTACAGAAAAGACCTTTATTGATTCAAGACCTGAAGTAAAACAAGTTGCTATTGATTTTTATAATTCAATTAATAAAGATCCGTTTACATGGAAAAATGAGTTTGTTGATTATGATGTTGAATTTCAGCAATTTATTCGTTCTATTCACTTAAATATAGCAGAAGATAGGAATGTTATGCTTGATGAAAACTCATTTGATTTGTCTAATAGGGTTGATCAAAGTAATTTTATTAAGTATTTCCCGATATGGTTTGATCAATGGAAAAATAATTATGAAGAAAAACTATCAAAAATAGGGAAGTCACTCCCAAATGTTATAGTAAACATGATTGAGATTCCAAGTACCTATTTAACCTATGTAGGTATGACTGGTGAGTATGAAAATACTGATATTGTTGATAATTATATTTCTGAATTTAAGGAAATAAATGATCCTGAATTTAAACGAAATCTTTTCTTATATGATTTACTTTTAAAAGGAACCGGTATAACAAAAAACAGTTTAAAAAAATTATTTAACACATCTATTTTCCATAATTATTCTAATACACTTGACATTATTTCTAATAGTCTTGATAAAAATACGCCTATAACGCTTAAGGATGGTACTAGCATGATGTTTATTGATATGCTTAAGAAAAGCTTTATACCAACATTAGCAGCAACTAAGTTTAGTCTTTTAGATAGTATAAGTCGTGCTCTAGAAACTGCTGGTGCAGAAAATGAAGGCAGTGTTCCAATAAACACTATTCATATGCCTATGCATGTTATTGAAACTAAAAAATATCCAAAGGTTTCATTTGTACCTAAAAAATACTCATCAATATATGATTTAGAAAAACAAGTATTTATACCTCAACAATCAAGATACGAAACAAACTTCCGATATGATCCTATTGATAGTGGTATAATCAATATACCTATTGATATAGAAGATGCCAATGATGATGAAATTGTTGGTGTTTTAAAATATCTTAGTTATGATAATTTAATGAAGCTTAAAAAATTCGGTTCTCTTTTTGTGAAACAAGGCAGTAATAAAGCAATTATTCACGATGGATTAACAATTATTAATGATACTGTTTATAAGGTAAAGAAAAGATCATCAGGTGTTCATATCCAACTTGCTAAGAATCCTGTTAAAATGTCTTTGCCAATACCAGGTACAAAAGAAAATCTACTTGGTATAAAGGAAGCTTCTGTTCTTGTTCGTTTTCTTAAAAAAGCATTTCCTTTTATTGAAGTAAGATGGTTTAGTGATATTGATCTTGCAAAACTTGGTGTTCCATCTGGAACAAAAGGTTATCTTAATAATGGTGTTGTTTATCTTAATCAGGATAAGATGTCTGCTGACACGCCTATGCATGAATTTGGACACATTATATCTCAGGTATTAAAGTATTATAATCCGGTAATGCATAATGCTATTATGTCTAAAGTATATGCTGATGTAGATATTATAAACTTAATGAAAAACAACAGTTATTATTCAAAATATTCTGATAGTGATTTAACTGACGAAGCATTTTCTTTTTTACTTGGAATAAAATTCAGTGACTATGCGAATAATATTTTAAATGAATTGCAGAGAGCATCTATTTTAAGTAAGATAGGTGATTTAATAAGCAATGCGTTTAAAAATTTTATTGGATATCTAAAGTCAGGTCTTGGTATAACTGGCAAATCTTATTTTGACAAGCTTAATGTAGATACTGCAACATTAGATAATATAATTACTACAATTGTAAATGATGTTGTTTCTGGTAAAGCTAAATTATACTTAAGTTCAAAAGATAAGTCATTGATAACTGACATGAAAAGGTTTTCAGTGGCTTTACCAACTTTAGCAAGTGTTTCTGATCTTAATAATTATCTACTGGATACTAAAGGACATTCAGATGAAGAACTTACAATAACAAGAATTGCTGAAAACTTTGCGTTAAGAGGACTTAATGCAGATGGATTGTATAACTATACACTTCCAAATGGTGAGTATATAACCATAGATCCTAAGAATTTATTTAGTGAAATATCTACTAAAATTATTCAGGTTTTAGATGCAATGGATACTAAGACAAATGATTTGGTTGCTGGATGGATAAAATCAAATAGTGGAATATCTCCTGTTTATTCTGATTCATCTACTCAATTAAAACAACACATTGATTATAATCAATATACTGATGAGTTATTTACATTAGGTAGTGATTCTTTTAGTCAGTTTTGTGCAATAAAAGGAATTACTGAATTTGCTGATAAGGTTAAAACTACTATTAAAGGTAGAACTCCAATCATAGTATTTCATGGTGCTAAAATTGGTGATATAAAGGAATTTAGTCTAGTTGATATATCCAGTGGTTCTATAGGTACCAATAATGAAGATAGTGTATTAAATCAATTCGTATCAGAACTACAAGCTTCAAAGTTTGGTGTTATGATAAAACTTAATAAGGGTGGTGTATATGGTATTAATTTAGGAATTATTGCCATGGAATTAAAAAAAGCAATTCCGGCTATTGCACCAAGGAATATTGAAGTAATTGGTAGATTGGGAAATCAATTAATACATACTTCGTTCCCAATGATTGATTTGATTCGTCAGTTTAAAGCAATGGGAAAGGTTAATTCATTTGTTTCAAGTCTTAGTAGTGATCTTAAAGATTATTTTATTAATGAATCAAATTTTGATGTAGAAAAGTGGGACCATAATTATATTGCTTCATTAACTAATTACTATAAATCTGAGATTGAGCGTTTAGGGGCTGAAATGGATACTTTAGTGAAAGCTGAAAAGGATTCCTCTGTTATTAGTAATATTAAATATTCTTATACAGGATATATAAAAACAATAGAGAAATCATTATCTCCCCTAACAGAGTATAAAGAAACAGCAGATACAGCAAAGCTGTTAAAAAAACAGGTTAAATCAAGACTTGCATATCTTAGCAGAACAATTGATGCTAAGCTTTTAACTAAAGAGAAAGAATATCTATTCTTATCTGGGGTTCTTTTTCAAATGGATAATGCCAATATTGGTGGTAGAAATTCAATGGCAACTAAATTGAATGACATTGAACTTCAAATGAAAGGTAATCATAATGCAAATAATGATATTGTTCAATGGGCTTATAGAGAAACATTAACAGGTATAAGATGGATAATTGATATTTATAATGAATTTAATAAGGTTCATAGAAACTATGTTAGAAATGTTATTCTTGCTTATGAAGAACTTAATCCCGAGAATAAGTATGAAAAGATAGTTATTGATAGAAGCCAGGAGCCTTTTAAAAGGTTGATTAGATGGTTAACTCTTGAAGATAAAAATGGAGCACAGCATATGGTTAATTCCGGAAACTATCACTGGACATTAGCTGATCCTGAAACAAAATCATTATATGAACAAAAAATACTTACTGATGATGATCTTGCTTATGCAGATTATTTAAATAAACATATTAAGAATATACTTATTCAATCATTTATTCATTCTAATGGATACGATAAAACTAATGAAGAGCATATTAAACAAGCTACTGAAAAAGTTGAGTCTTTTTGGCAACCGGGTATGTTACCTATTATGCGTGGTACTACTATGAATAAATTTTTTAGAGGTTCTATTACAAGTGCAGTTGGTGATTGGGGTAAATCATACTCAAAGAGTAATGAATTATTTGATTTCTTAGGTGATGAAGATAAAAATGCATTAGAAGTTTTAGATAGGTTTAAAGGTTCTTGGCTACCAACAAAAAGAAATCAAATGCTTGGATTAAGTATTGATCCAATAACTAATAAAACTATTGTGGATGATATATCAGTAAATCAGGATGTTGATTATAATATCGAAAGGATTATTGACTATTTTACTTTATCAAGTATTAGAAAGATAAAAATGGATGATGATGTTATTCCTAAAATGAATGCAGCCAAACAAATATTATTATCATATAACAATAGTCAATATTCGGAAGGAACGCCTTATCATCACAAATGGATAGAATTTCTTGATTTAATGTCTGATAGATTAATTCATGCAAAAAGGAATCATTTAGAAGCATCTGTTAAATTAGGTGGATATACATTTAAAATTGAAGATGGCATTAATACTGTTAAAACATTATCTACCTGGGCAGGTATATCTTATTCTATTCCTTTGGCTATAAATAGTTTTGCTTCTAACTTATTGCAAATAGTTACAAATTCAGTAGCTAATTCGGTAGCCGGAACAAAATTGTTTGGTCCTAAAGAAGTAGCAGAAGCTATGGCTATTTGTTCATCTGATTTTTCATTTGTTATAGCTCTTATGAATAAATTTCAATTAGTTAATATGGATGAATCTACTCTGCTACATGACCGTAGGTTTAAAGAAAGCGATACTGGTATGTTTCAAACCTCATGGATGTATTGGATGAATTATCAAACAGACTTTGCTGCTAGAGCTGTATGTGCTCTTGCTCAAATAATAAAAGATGGTTCAATAGATGCCTATTCTTTATCTGAAGATAAAACTATTTTATACGATCAGTTAAAAGATAAAAAGTTTGATGGTTCAAAAGGAAAAGCTCTTGAAGAACAAATAAGACTTTCACTGTTTAATGATGGATTTATGGATAGTATTGATAGTAAACTTCCTTATGGATATGATTGGAAGGAAATTCAAGCAATAAAAGGATTTTCTGATAAATATGTTATTGGTGGAATGGATTCAACTACCTATAGAAATTTAGGCTATAAAGTTATAGGTTCGATTTTTATGCAGTTTAGAAGTTATCTTCCGGATAAATTTGAAAATATGTTTGCCGCTTCTTACCAGAGTGATATAATGGGTTCATATAAAGTAATTAAAACAAAAGAAGGTATTGAAAAAGCTATATGGCAAAAAGAAGTAATTGAAGGTAAAATTCAATCATTGATTAGTGCTATTGCAATGCTTAAAGATTCTTCTACAATGGGTATGACAGCATTTGATAATATGACTGATTTTCAAAAAAGAAATTTAGTTAAACTTGGATCTGATTTGATTCTTTTTGCAACATTATACATGACATTATCTTCTGCCCTTGATCCTGATAAAGATGATGAAGAAAGTGACTTTAGTAAATGGACGAAAGGAGGCACAGCATCAATAAAAAGGTTGATTAACTACTCTATTAACGACTTAGTAACAGAATGGCAATTAAATAATATTGCTAAGAATCCTATTCCATCATATACTTTTATGTCAAGAATTGGTAATCTTACAATGGCATTAATTCAACTTGATACAGAAAACGCATGGAAAAACTTTATAAGGGTTTCTCCAAGTGGAGCAACTTACAGATTAATTTCAGACGCATTTGCAGATCCTAAAACAAATAACTAATGATAAACATTATAGCAACAAGTGTAGGAGTTGATGGCTTTTGTTACACAACTGGTAAGAACATTGTATTTTCATGGGCTAGTATTACTGATCCTGAAGAAACAACTATTAATAATTGGTTTACAGCCTATCCATTTGATGATGGTGCTTATAAGGTAGAGATACGAATATTCAATGCCAATACATTAGTTGATGTTGTGGCTCTTACTGAATTAGATGCTGATGCAGCTAGTTTAGCCGCAATAGAAGCTCTTGATTATACATGGCTTCCTACTATACCTGCGTTATATACTTTTGAAATAACACTTACTCCGGGTAGACAGTTTATTAATGGTTTTTGGACTTATTATGATCAATTAGCTCTTGTTGAAACATTTGATTTGGCATTGTGTCCATTTACTGATTTAACGAAGATAGCTTGTTATGAATACCTTCTTTACAGACCAACGGGATTAACGGTACCACCTGTTGATACTGTTTATGATGTTGTTCTTACTAATCTTGATGAATCACTTGAACTGACTTTTGAGTGGAATGTGTTTACTTATGATAGCATAAGAGTACTTATACCAGAGGATGGTGTTTATCTTCTTACTATAACCAATCAAGCTGATGCTTTAGATACTTACAGTTTCCCTATCTACGAGTTCTGTCAATTAGAATATTGTTTCAGAAACCTTGTTCTTAAGCTATGGTGTACTGATGCTCTTACTCCTTGTTGTGATGATTGTGATGAAAATGCTACTAAACAAGCATTGGCTATAAGAGCATACCTTAATAAGATTATTGCTCTTATGGGTTCATTACTTGCTTATGTGTATAACGACAGACTTACCTTCTTAGGTATCAATTGTGTTGATAGTTGTCGTCAATTGGATATGACTAAAATTAGTGGTCTTGTTACTAAGATTAATGAAACAACAGCAGAGTGTGGTGCTGGTTGTGGAAATACTGATTGTTATGAGAATTTTGTAAGCGACTGTGGTTGTACTCCAGGAACAGTAGGAATAACAGGTGAAATAAACATTGTAAGCTAATGGCACTAACAGCATGTACATGGATTTCTGATACAATCAGAAGATTCAGATCTATAACAAATCCTGGCAAATTTCCTTCTACAATAGATTTTACTGTAGCTGGTAATGTTTGGTCTCCATTAAATGGTAATGCATGGAGAGAATTTGCTATTGGTGAATCAATGATACATCAATTGGTGTTAGATTTTAATGATGATATGTATGATCAATATATATTATTCAATCCGGCTCTTTATCAAGAACCAACATCTGTTCCACCTTGTTTATGGAAGATACATATACCTGATGCTCTTAATCCTATTTGGGCTTCTCCACCATGGGTTTTAGATGATGGAAATGGATTTGTTACTTATTTAGGTACAGAATTATCTGCTCAAAATGGTGACTATCTTAATTGTACTGTTATTTTAATTGGAGCAGGAACCACGAGAGTTACTATTCAGTATGGTCATTTAGAATCCAAATACATGTATGGAGAGGCTCTTGATGTTCAAGAGGTAAATCAAGATTTATTACTTAGGCCAAAAGCTGTTGTACTCAATCCAGATCCAAATGTTAATCATAATTCAATTGGTGGTACTGTTTACGCTTTATCTAAATGGTATTTTAATTTTTACATACAAGCACTTGACACTGATGATATCACAATAATTCCGCTTAATGGTGCTAATACAGCTCATTTTCCAGAAGACGCAACTGATGGTCAACTTTTATTAAGAGGTAAGTACTATAATTCTAATAATGGTGCTGCATTAAATCCAACATTAATCAATCCTGAATTTATTCTTGAAAGAGGTGGTGAAGTAGTGACTTGTCTTCATTTAATAGATGATACAACTTTCACATTTAAACTTGATTTTGGAGCATATATCCCAAAGGGAGCAGTAGCATATCTTATTAATACATATGAAGTTGATAATACAGCTAATCCACTAACTCCTTATGGTATAGGAGCAAATGGTAATGGATATAGAGTAGTTTTAGATACACTCGGAACAGGAACTATAGGTAAATACTTTAAAGCACCTATGTATGAATGGACATTTGATGCCGGTACTGTTTATCAGTTAAGTTTTCAGATAGATGCTACTAAATTAGTTGATATCTATCAGAAGTATAGGATGGTGATTGTTGCGTATAGTGAAACAGATGAAGTATTTAATTCATTTATAAGTGATGAGCTTTCTTGTTGTTGTGAATGTGGTGTAGAAGTTTACGAAATGGATATTCGTCACATTGATTGTGATCATGCAACTGGAACTGTTGAAGTGATACTTGATCCAACTTACGATGGAGTTGTTGATGTAGATAGCTTGTGTGGCCGACCACCTGAATACACTTATGTATGGAGCAATGGAGTTACCACATATACAAGTACTACAACACCTAATATAACAAGATTAACAGCTGGTACATGGACATTTCAGATTTTTGGTGTTTGTTCTGTAGAACTGCTTTTTGAATATACTGTTTTAATACAAAATATTGTACCTGCTTTTGATATAGCTATTATTCAGCCTTGTTTATTAGGTGGAACAGGTTCAATAGAAGCTACTATAACACAATGGATAGAAGATTGGATAGCTTATACAATAACACTTACACCGCCTGTTGGACCGCCTGTTAATATGAATAGTGGTGTTGCTGTTGAAGATTTACCTGAAGGATCATATACTGTTTGTGTTAATGCTATTATAGCAAGAGAAGCTATAGTTTTTTCTGTTCCGGAAGATGTTCCTGAGTTTGATACACCTCTTGCTGATTCAAATGGTGATTGTACCACTTGTGCACCAGCGATAATACTTGCTGCTTTATATATTAACTTAACTGTTACTAATGGTAATTGTGATTGCGGTGCTGTTGCTATAGTAGAACCTACTCCTGAAGGTGTCTATACTTATTTGTGGTCAACAGGTGCAACTACTGATTCGATATCAGGTCTTTGTCCAGGTGCTTATTGGGTTCGCGTAACTAATGCAGAAGGGTGTACTAAGTTAGAGAAGTTTGATGTTACAGCTGTTGCTGCTCCATATCCTATTACAGAAGTGGTGGAACCTGCTTGGTGGCCTGTACCTTGTAATTGCAGTATGTGTAAGACCTTTATAACTAATCTTGAAAGCAAGGCAAATGAGTATATAGCATTGGTATTACCTCATATGTATGACTTTACCAATAAAGGATATAATGCTGAATTGTTTGGTAAAGCTGATTGTGTTGATGTTAATTTCAATAAGACAAATGACTTTATATACTTAGGTATTTATCTTATGCTTATGGAAATTGATAAAGCTCAATATGTACTACATGATCCTGATAGTTTATCACCTACTAATATTTATCTTAGAAACACATGGTTTATATCGTGTATAGAGAAGTATTTTAAGTGCCATAATGTTAATATCAATAGTCTTCTTAATGTGTTTAATGCTGAAGAAGAGGATGGACCAGTTGACGAGTATATAGCTAGTACTCAAAAGAAAAGACCTTATCCTCCTTATACTCCTGGTGGGTAAATAAAAAACCCCCTACCAAACCTTTCGGCTGATAGGGGGTTAATTGCAAAAAACAAGCTAACTGGGTAATTCAAATTTATTACACTCTTGACATTTTTTGTCGATGAGTTCTTCGATCGGCTTTAACTTATTGCACTTAGGGCATTGCTGTATTCCTATTGCATATAGTTTTGTGCTTCTTTGAGCACTGATAACAGAAAGCTTTGCTTGTAGTATCTGTCTATGTTTGGTATCCATGTCTGGTCTTTCAACATTAGTTCTTTTTGAAATTTATCTCTTATATCATTTGGTACATTTTGTTCTATGAATTTAAACACATAGGAACCATCTTCGAAAACTTGTTCATCAAAGTCCATTGCTTGTAGTATTTGAATGTTAAAAATAGATTTATTTTTCACTCGCGTGGTATGACTCTTAGATATTCACTCATTCATTTCTCTTTTTAAATTGTTATAAAATGTTTCAACTACATCAGGTGTGTCAGCAGGTAGTGAAAATCGAACAGTAAGCTGTTCAGCTTCATAATTGTGTTTCCATCCGAGTATTCTTGCTCCTGCATTGCGTAATGGTTCAAAAGCATGTTCAAAGTCACCTTCATGCTCAATGTCGTAAAATGTTTTTTCTCTGTCCATTAGTCATTAATTTTTAAAGCTTTAGCTAATCCTTCTATTGAACCACACCATTCACGACCATTGTGCTTGATTGTAATTGAACAATATTCTCTGCGTTTATAGGTAGTACCTTGACCAATAAAAGCATCTACAACAATTACAGATGAATCTGTAAGCATGTTTGAATCATCATCATCAATGAAGCAGTACACTTGTCCTTGCTCCTTGATATGCTTTTCTTTTCCTTTGACACCTTGTGTCATTACATTTAGTTGTGCGCTCATGATTTAAGTTCTTTGTTCAAAAAGTTTAAGTGCATTAATAAGATTTTTTTCAGAGTAAATTATGAAAGTGTATCTTCCATCATCTGATTCTGTTGAATACTCAGGTGCTATGTTTCTATCTAAAATTTCAAGTTCACAGGTTTGATATTCAGGAGTAGCTGGAAGTATTTTTGCAATGAAATTTTCTTTTAATTTAATTTCAGCAAGATATTTTTGTAGTGTTACATTGTTCATCTAGTGGTTTGGTTTAGTTACTGCGAATGAATACTTTTCATCATCATTTCCATCACGACCTAAAAGAAATCCTTGCTTGATTTTCTTAACAGTTTCATCAATGGAATTTTCAAAACCTGATTCATCATCTTTGATACAGGTAATCTCAATCTCAATTTTGAATGTTTCTTTTTTCTTTCTGCTCATTTATGAAATTGTTTTAAGTACGGTTTTAAACTTTCAATGAATCCATCTTCATATCTGCCGGATTGAATGATGTAATCAGGTTCATGCTTCTTTGCTGAATCACGAATTTGCCAGGTGTTGTTCAGTTTCTTAAAGCTGAGTGCATAACCTTGAACTAAATCAAAGTTGTTTTCATTGATTCCTAATTCAGTAATTTCCTGAATGTCAGTAATGCCATCGAATATGCAAAATAGTGAGTTGGGAGCAAGGTGAACAAGGTATTCAATAGCATCACCCGTTGCTCCTTTGTCTTTGTAAATTCCTCCAATAACCATTAGATTTCTTCGATTAGTTTTTTGTTAAGTGTTGCTGGGCATTGTGAACTGAATGAACAGGTATTACAGTTCTTAAATGCTCTCTTTGTAGGCCATTCAGATTCATCGTACATATCAATTAATGAAGCAGCTTTACGAATACTCTCTTTCATTTCTGCAATGCGTAATGCAGTCATTTTAACTTTTAGTAACTTGTATTCAGGAACCGGTTTATAATCAAATACAAAATAAACAAAGGCAGCATTCTGATCTGTTTCCAATTTGAAGATATAACTGTAAAAGATTGCTTGTAGCAAATCCATCTTTTCAGGACTACCCCAACCAAAATCTCCTTCTGTATTGTGAATGTCACCTGTCAGTTTTAAATCTCCAATAAACATTGTACTGTTAATGGATTCGTCTAAACTCATTTCACCAACCATATCTAATGTTCCTTTTAAAGAAACATCTTCCATATCAGGATGATCAACAACAATATCAATTCCTCTTTCAAGAATCTCTACACTGTTTTGTTTACACATATCCTCAAAGTTCTTAACCTGGGATTCAATTCTTTGTTGGTCAACAGTCTTATCACCACTTCTTTTTCTTGGAAGATCAGTAATAATTTCACCTTGTTTATTGGCGTTACCTAAACATAGGTATTCAAAGAATGTTCCTTTAGTCATTGCTTCAGTAGCATGGTCTTTCAGCGTATGATCAATGTAGTTCATCTTAGTTTTCAATGGACATTGCTGTTCATCGAGTAATGCTTTAATCAGCGATTGCGTTAGTACCTTTTTGTATTTTATCATTTTGTACGATTAGTTTGATTCTTTCTTTTAGTGGATCTTCATCAAATCCACTTGTTACTTTATGTAAATAATATTCTCCAACATCTTTAAAGACACTACTTAATGCATGCCTTAAATCAAGGATATTGAACTTCTCTTTCATCTTATCAGATTGTTTGATACCTGTTTCATCATTATCAAATAGAATACATACTCGTCTGTTGTGTGCAGATAATATGTTCCATTGTTCTAATGTAGGGTAGGAAGTTTCAGAATTAGGAAAGGTTGCTTTTATGCCTATGTGCTTTTGAATACAAAGAGCATCTTTTATTCCGGAAGCAATAACAACATACTTATCTTTTTCAGTCAATCTATCTATTCCCCAAAAGTCAGTTGTTCCTCTTACATTGGAACGCCATTTAAATGCTTTGTTAATTGACTTAGGGCGATAGATTTTCATGTGACCTGATGGATAAAGTATCTGGAATATTGGGTCTTGTATTGAAGCTAATCCGATACGATTAGAACCACTTTTGTTCTGATAGGTAAAGTCCTGAAGATTCTTAATGAAATTCTTTTTAAGGTCAATCATATCAATACCGTAATCAGCCCAATAAGCTAATGCTTCTTTATTCCAATTCTTTTCTGTTACACCAATTTCTAATACTGGTTCATCAATCGTTGCTAAAGAAAATCGTGGTTTAGCTTTAGCTAAACTTAAGTTAAATGATTCTAATCCAAAATCATCACTTATCTTCTTTATGGCAGTTTTGAAATCAATTGAAAAGAATCGCATGGTAAAGTCAATAATATTACCATTTTCTTCTGCGAAGTCTTTCCATAAAATCTGTCCATCCTTTTTGTATATATTAAATGACGGATTGCGATCTCTTTCTCTAAGAGGTGATTTAATCGCTTTACTGAGTTTAAGTTCTTTGCCGATGTATTTTTCATAAACTTTTTGTTGGTTAATCTCTGTTAAGATTTTTTCTTTTAGTTCTTTTAAGTTCATTGATCATTTTAAATTCAAGTTCGGGTATAAGATTTTCAATTAATGTTTGGTTTGGTTTTCTGTAATTGTTCATCAATGTAATGTGCTGTTTTCGCTTAAATCTTTCAAAGCCATTAATATTAGTATCTGACTTTAAATCAATTAGGCAATAAGCATCATTAAATACAAACAGTTTATAGCCAAATGAATGGATTTTCCTATCTCTTGGAACATCTAATCCCTTATCAGTATTATCGGGCCACAATGGAAAGCATTCCTTAACAAGTCTTTTTGAGAGTATTGTTCCACAACCGGCTATCTTAACTTCTGACTTATACTTAACAGCTTCTCCTGAAATGACATCATGAAATATTAGTGAGTTGTGTCCTCCGTAATCATATTCATTATCAATAATTAATTCATAGTGTTTCCATGCATCTAAGCTGTGTATATCATCACTACCCATTATTACATAGTAATCACTATCAATTTCATCCATTGCTTTCTCTAATAGAAAGTTCCATTTATGGCTTAATGGTGAGTTACTAAAGTAATATTGATAACTATAGTCACGAGATACTGTTTCAGCTATCTTAAGCCAATCATTATCTTCATTAGGGCTTATTACATAAGCTGTAAAGCATTTGTATTTGGATTGCTGAATAAAGCGGTGCATTGCTTGTTCATATACAGCAAGTATCTCTGGTCGCTTCCAACAGGCAGTAATAAATGTTACTGTTTTCATAAATAGTCAGTAGTTGGTTTTATTTGAAAATTAACATTTTCTAATGGTATTCTTTCTCTGCATGAAGTTAGATAATAACTTTGTATTTTTCTAAAATCATTTCTCCATTTGGTAATGTAGTTTAATGCTTCTTCGTGTGTATCAAAAATCCTATCTGTAAGGAAAACACCATCAGTGGCATTCATGATACAGCATTTTGTTTCTTTTGTTGTTTGTGACATAAAAAGCCGGGCTTTCACCGGCTTGCTTTTCTTTAGTTCGTAATAAAGGTTCTTAATTCATCATCAATTATACCTTCAACAATCCAATCGTTCCATGTAATGTCACGCTTCATTTCTTTTACATCATTCCAAATACACAATGTTGTATGTGGATAGTTTTCAGGAAATGTTTCAACAGTAATGTATTGTTCATTCTGCATTTTGAAGCAAAGGAAAATACCACTACCTCCATCATGTGCATTAATGAGTGCTCGCTTTGAATCAGTGTATTCCATTAGTTTAATCCGTATCTGTCAACAACAAAAGAATTAAACGCTTCAGTGCTTTCTAATACACTCATAAAGTCATTGCGATAGATATGTAATGCTTGTGTACCTGCATTAACAAAATCCCATCCTGTAAATTCTGTTGCATTACCTGAGTTTTTTTGAAAGTTTCGAACAGTAGCACTAAGCTGAGTAATATTTAAAGGTGCTTTGTTCTTTGAGTTCAAATTCTGACGAACAGCTGACTGCAGTAAATCACCAAACATTATGTTAGCATCACCATTAGAACAAGGAGCTTCTTTTAATTTGATAGCTATACGCTCATTCTTATCAAAGATATCAGGAGATTCAATAGCCCACTTTTCAACTAATTCAAGCATATTATGGTAAGTCATTTTGTTGTTACCGTAGGTGGCTACTCTTCTTGCACCGAAGATATTGAAATTGGTACAATTCCAAACATTCAATCCCCAGGCTAATTCAATACCTCTTTCAGAGAAAGAGAAAGCCAATGATGAACCAAACTCTTTATTGGCTTCTTCATTACGAATGATATTAATCTTACCTACCAATCTCTCAATGAAGTAGTTCTCTGGTGGACACTCAACTTCTTTGTTCTTCCACATACGCTTCTTTACATGAGCATTTTTAATGTAGATGTTTTCAAGCTTTGGCTCATAGCCATGATTTGAAATATTGTCCATTAATGAGCTGATAAACTGAAAATGTTCAACAGGTCTTGATGGTGGTAATGAATCTTCTACATCTGCCCAGCAGAATGTTCTTTGTAATAAGTCATTAGTGATAGCAAGTACCGGTGCTTCATCACTAAATGGTAGTGTTGTGGCTGTTCCGTCAATCAGAGGAACTCCATTGATTTTTGTTTGTGTCATTTGTTTAATGTGAATTGGTTGAAAAATTTTTGTATTCTGTAATAACCGCAAAGCAATCTGCGGATGCGCGCTCTGCTGCGCAAGCGACTTTCATACTCTAATCGCTCCACTTCTATTTCCATGGCAATGTCATGGTCAACTGTTGCACTATAAGGATTAACACCTCTCTCATGGCATCTGTCTATGTACAATTTAATCCAACTCATATTGATAGTGGTTTACGATGGTTAATGCTTACCTTGTTCAATATCCATGATTTTAATACCTGCAAGTGATAATTTATCTTCTTTGAAATAGTATGGTCAATAATGTTTTGTGCTTCAACAATAGCTTGCTTCTTTCCATCATCACCATAGTAACCCCAACAGGCATCCAATTCCTCACCATGAGCATCCAATACCTTATAACCATAAACATCACCTCTGATATAATCATCCATTACATCAATTTCACCTTCGAGTAGCTTTTTAGCTTTCTCTTTCATTTCAGCAGTAATCTTTTTTGCACCGTATTCTTTAAGTACATCATTTCGGGTGGCATAAATAAAGCCTACTCTGCCACCATCCCAACGGTCATGTTGTGTACCGATGTAAATAGTCTGACCTGAATGGTCATACATACAAACAGGTAGTATAACAACACCATTTAACTTAGTTCGAATGTGATGTTCCATTTCATCCCATCCATTGAAGTCTTTTGATTTAAAATCTACCTTGTCGCCACAATTATATTTCTTATGGAAAAAGGCGAGTATTCCGAGATTATCCCACTTTCGTGGTGACTCAGGATTCATATCGTAGCATACCTGTATCTCATGCTCACGATAGTTGATTGTTTCAGTTATTTCTGACATGTTAATTTTCAGTTAGAGTTTTAAAAATTGCTTCTTTACCTTGTTCAACAATAGATTCAAGATTCCAGGTATTGATAAATTTAAGAGGACATGAATCGTGGTATATCTCTTCAAGTTCTTTAATAGGAAAGATTAGGTAGTTTGTTTGTCTTGCATTTTCTAAATCTTTCTCTGATTCTATTAAGTAGATTTTGTGACAACCATCAAAAGCAAATGAGGTTGCTGTAATTGTGTGTCCGTTGATTTTCATGGTGTAACAGTTTTAGAGTTAAGAATATCAATCAAATCTTCTAAGGTTACATCAGCAAACAAAGAATATTGAAGCCCTCTACTATCAATAAAAGTCAGTCTATCATTTACAACGGCTAATTCCTTATAATCAAACACATTTACCTCAATTGCCTTTTCATCGAGTGTCTTTGACTTGTAACTGCTATCTTCGACTAAATCCCGAAGTTCACGAATTACTCTCATTTCTAAATCTCTGTACTGTTTTTTAAAATCTTTTTTCATGGTTTTGTTTAATGAAAAAGCCCCGTTGCCGGGGCCATTTCTATCAGTTAACTTAATTAGTTCCATGGATCATCTTCTACTGGTTCTTCTTTTTTTGGAGTAGAAGCATCTTGCTGTACAGGTTTAGCATTACCCTTGCTCTTTGCTTTCGGTTTTTCAGCGGCAGACGCTTTAGCAGGAGCTTCAACTTCCTCACTGGGAGTTTCATCTACGATATCAAATGGATCACTTTCATCTTCCGAAGTAGCGGTAGCATGCTCATCATTAGCTGCTTCAGCAAATTTTGCTTTATCTTCTCTACTTAATCCAACAAATGCTTTGTCCATATTAAGAGTAAGCTTAGTTCCGGCTTTACCTACATACCAAACATCAGCTTTGGTAGTAACAATGATTTTACCGTCTTTTTCATAAAGCTCTTCCTTTATTTTAACAGCAATTTCAATCTTTTTACCTTTTGTTTTCTTTATTTGGTCAAAGATGTTCTGGGCAATTTCATCCTTGTCATTAGAATCAATAGGTTTGATTTTAACAGCAAATCCATTCCATAACCATTCAATAAGCCTTCTGGCTCCTACTTGATTAGTTAATACAAAATAATCATCCACATTACGGTGTTCCTTGTCAATGTGATGAGAAATCATAATCATAGGGTCTTTAGCCTTTGATTCTGTTAGTGTGATATCTTCAATCGTAGCTGTATAGCTCCCGGGTTTGTTGATACTTGGTAGGAATTCGGCTCTCTTTTCGGCCTCTTCCACGCTCTTTTCAATAGAGCTTTTGGTAAAGAAATTTTCTGCCATTGTGTTGTTTATTTAAAGTTTATGAAATTCGTTTCGTACCCATTTTTTCCAAAGAGATAATATTACTTCATCACCTATTGGAACATCTGATTTAATTGATTCTGTCTGTATGAATAATTCAAGTAATTTACGAGGATCAGTTTCAGTTATGAATGCTCCTTTTGAAAGGTTTATTATATTCATTTGCTTTTCCATTGACTCCTTATTTTTCCTCACTTCTTCTAAAATCTGAACATTACTTAATCCAACTTCCTTTATCTCTACTTTTTGCTGAACAACAGTTTGTTTAAGAGTAGCTACATTAGTCTTAGATTCTTCTAATTTCTGTTCTACTTTTCTTTTTTCTGCTTCTACTTTAGTTCTTTCTGAATCAGCTTTAATCTGTGCATTGCGAGCCTCTGCGCGAGCATTAGCGGCTTCTAATTCAGCTTGTACTTTCTCTTTCTTTAGTCGTTCATTTTCAGCTAACTGTTCTCTCCAAATCCTTTCAGCTTCTATTTTAGCTTGAATCTCATCCTGTTTGGCTTTCTCTTCAGCAATCTTTTTGTTTACAGCGTCTTGTTTTAAAGATACCAATAAATCTTCAAATACTACTTCTGACATTGCTTCCACATTATAGAATGAAGAGCTAACTCCTTCAATAGCATTTATTTTAGCGTTACGGCTTTCTTTTAGTTTAGCCATTCGTTGAGCAATTATGTTCTTTTCAAAGTCTTCTTGCTCTTGCAGATACTCCTCCAGTGGTTCTATTTCAGCTTTAAGGAATTTAGCTATATTATCAATAGCTTTTCCTTTTTCAAGTGAATCAGCTTTGAGCCGAACCCTGGTCTTTTCAATATCAACACGAATATTTTTAACAGACAGTCTTGCAATCTTGCATTCACTCATTAAATCTTTCTGTGTGATATCAGTTACTTTGTATGCAGATGCTCTTTTTTTCCATGTAGCTACTTGTTCTGCATATTCACCAAACTGCTCTTTAAGAGCTTTTTTAGTTGTTAGTTCTAATGGTGACTTGTCAATCAATATCACCAATTCATTTTCTTTAAGCTGGTTCTCCATTGTAGAAATTGTCTATTATTTTTAACACTTCGTTTAAATCATTAGGTACAGTAATAGTATCTTCCTGATACATTTCCAATGGTGTTTTTGCTGTACTGTTGATAGGCTTTACCTGAAACATATACTTGTTGTGTCCTTCTTCTTCTGTATCAACATAAGTATAAATCATAATAGGTAATTTACTTTCCAGACGAATCTTTTCAAGCTTTCTACCATTAGTTACAATACATTTCTTTTCTTTTCCATCAACATCAGTATACAATGCAATGTGTGTCATAAACACAATCATTAAATCACTTCTCATTTCATTATTACTGATACTGATTAGTTCGTAAATGTCTTTGGCTAAGTCATACCACTTATCATAGTTAAGACTTCTACTTTCCATCATTTCTCTATCCATCATAATACCATTAATGGTATCAATGATAACTGCTCTGATGTGTGGTGCCTTATCATTAACCTTTTTTAACCATGTCTTAATTGAGCTTATGTCAGAAGATTCAAGGTAGTTACCTAATTCTTTCTTCCATACATTTCTCCAATTTCTAAATGGAAGTTCTTTTTTATCTGCGTTTATGTAAAACACATTTTTTGGTGTGAACTCACCATTACCTTCATGAATTGATTTCAATGAGGTTGTTTTTCCGGATCCGCTTTCGCCTCCGATGCCAATTGTAATCGCCATTTTGCTCTTCTGTTTTTTAGTATTTTTCTTTTTTCAAGAATAATCTCTTGTGTTTCTAATTTGTTTGTCACAAACCTAAAAAAATGTCCTACCCTAATATCCTCTTTATTTTTCATCATAGATAACATATTGAGGAATCCTACTCTTAGAATTTTAAGGGCAAGTTTACTAGGGATTCTGTGGTGCTTGCTTAAACGCTTGCTATAATCAGCTACGGTTTTTTCTTCATACATCTGTAAATTGATTAAACTGTATCTTGTGTTTTATTTCAATGTCGAAGTTAGCATCACCATCACGATATTTTACAACATCAATGATTAGTTTTCCAACATCACCAGGGTATTTATCTATAACATCAGGATAAGCATCAGGTCGATAAATCAACCATATTACATCAGCATCATCAGCAAGCTTAGCAGAGCCACGAATACCGGCTTTAGTAGGCCTACGGTCATTACTTTCATCCTTTTCAGTTTCCTTAGTCTGGTGGTGAATAAGTATGTTAGTGCAATCAAGAGCATTTTTAAGGCTTAACATTTCCTGGGATACTAAATTATGGTGAGTGTTACTATCAGAGCCAATAACTTTTACCTTGTCAATGTTATCAAGTATAATGATATGAGAATAGTTATCATACTTACGCACAAACTTCTTAGCTTTTCGTATGATATTATGAATGTCACCTTCCCGATCATAAATCTCAAAATTGTAATTCTTACTTGCCTTAATCTCTTTGCTTAGTTGATTAATTTGTTTAATCTGTTCACCAGATAATTTGAATCCGTTTTTACCAACCATTTCATCTTCTGTAATTTCTAACCGATTACTGATAACTCTTCTCATTAATCTTGTCATTTTCATTTCAAGACTAAAGAATTGAACTGCAAGCCGATCATTACGCTCCATCAGATTAATCATCAATTGAATTGCAAGAGCTGTTTTACCACAACCAGATGAACCGGACCATAGTATTTGATAACCTCTACATATCGGAGAATTACGATTAATAGCATCAATACCACAATCATATGCAAATGATAATTCTCCTTTCTGTATTTTCTTTAATTCAGAAACAGTTTCATCAATAGCACTTGATTTTTCATACTCATCATTATTGGTATCATCAATCTTACCTATTGTCTTATTAATAACATCAGCAATTTCAAATGAACTACTTAATCCAATGTTATCATTAATGTATTCAGCAAGTACTGATAATTCATTTTTACGATATTCTTCAATAAGATAAGATACATGATACTTCCATTCTTGTTCATCTTGATATTCTGATTCAATGATAGTATGAAAGAAAGCAATGAAGTTTTTATCTCCATCATGTTTCTTAATGGTATCTTCAACAGTACTTAATGATAGTTTTAAATTCTGTTTGTGAATAATCTTAAAAATCTCCCACAATCCCTGAGTGTTCTTTTCCGGAAACATTTTAGGCAGCAATAGATTAGCACAATGTTCAATTACCTCAACATGATTAAACGCCTGCTTTAGTATGTTTCTTCCGTAATCTCTCATTTTCTTGTTCTTCTAACTGATGTTTTTCTTACTGCTATTGGTCGGTAATTAGTATTAAAATCATTTGATTTCAGCCATGAATCAAGACTTTTAATGTATTGCTCTTGTGTTCCTTTATTTTTACAGGATTGAATATATTCAGTGAATTTTGTAATAATTAGTTCATCTGTAATTTTATCACCAAGAAATGTTTTCTTAGTCATAATAGTATAGTTGTATTCACTAAATGTAGTTGCTGGATTTCCTTTTGGATAAATTGAAAACAGTTTTTCTAAAAACACTTCTTTTGTCATTCTATTTTAATTTCAAGATTTAATCCGTAATAAGCTAATTTGTTTACATCACTACTGAATTTAGATTCTCCTAATGAGTATCCACCGGTTATTTTCCAACTCTTTATTGTTAGCTTTCTGTTATTATACAATTCAGCATATTGTTGATCTAATATACCAATTGATAATGGTTCAGAGCCTTCAAACAACACCATTATTCTGTTATGTTCTATATAGATACTTTCAAGAAGCTCAGGATAGTTAGCCATGTCCATTAACATAACTTGCCTACCGCTTTGATCGTCTATCTTATAAGAAACATTTCGAGCTTTAGTAAGTATATACTTAGCTTCGCCTCTACCATCTGTTACAAGCATTGAAAGATTGATTTAAGATACATAATCACTTCAGTACTTGTTAATGATTCCATTTTTTCTTGTGTCGCAAGGTCATTGAACTTTATTGCTGCTTCATCATAAACTAATTCAAGTCGTTCTTCATTATGAAAGGATTTAATAGGTTTTAATTCAATTAATCCTTCCTCTTGTAAAAACAACTCTATGTTAGTTCGTGGTATATCAATGTCCATTTCAATACCATTGTCTGTGATAGCCATAAAGTTTACACTTATGGTCTTCACTGTAATTTGTGATTTATACATAATCGTGTGGGTCTTCCGATGATGTAATGGCTATTACAATACTTGATAGTATCTGCATATTTTTATTGTTTGAAACATCAAACATATATACAACCTTAAACATATCATATATTGCTTCAACATCCATTCCATCATAAGACGGATTAATCATCCAGGCTTCTATACTAAAGAAACCTAAGAGGTCATTTGTTTTTTTGTCGATAAAACGAATTGCTATTACTGCTTCCGGTGTAACTACCAGATCTGATATTATCTCTTTTTCCGGATAACTCAATAGTTCTTCTAATGTTAGCATTTATATGAATGTGTTGGTACAGCTGCAGCGTAGGATTTTCAAAATCATAGTAAATATGAGCTTTTGTTTCTTCAGGTAGTTTTAATTTTTGTTTTGCTTTTCTTAAACAACTATTAACTCCATATTTAAGCAGGTCACGAAGTTCTACTTTATATTGGATTCTTACTCCTTTCAAAAAGAAGTTAATTGGAACCTCATTATGTTCATTAACGAGGAACTTGTTTTTTTGCTGTAGCTGTATCATTTTTAGTTGATTTTATTTTTATGCTTGTTGATTCGAAAGATTTTAAATTAAGAATTACTCCATTGTATTCTGTTGTACCTTCTCTGAATAATCTCCACAACAAACCCATTCCAAGATTTGCTATTAGAGGATTAACTAAAAGGTCTTGTTTACCTAATGCCTGAGCAAGACTACATGAATCTTCTGTGTTATCATTCTTAACAAATCCTTTTTTAAGTTCAGGGTATATGTCAAAAAAGTCTAACAACTTAACCGATTCATTACCATAAGAGCCAAGGATAGCTTGTCCTGTATCATAACCATTACCAAAATCTAACCAATAGAAACAAGAATCTTCTCTATTGTTATTAGATTCTGATTGTCTGTTATGTGCTATACCGTTGTTTATCTCTCGTCTAGAAGCTATCTTATCAACACAACTGATTATTATATTCCCATTCAGTTTAGTTGCTTTAGCCGGAACAGCTTTCCAATCAAGTCCATAAGCTCTGTTGATTCGCGTTACTGACACAACAGCTTTATTCAAGCCTATATCATTCATTGTAAACAACTGCCTGCCATAGTTAGCTTCTGATACTGTATCATGGTCATAAACAGTTACACTGAATCCCGGGTGTCCTAATGCAAGTAATGAGATATGCATTCTTGCAACAATACTTAATACCTGACTACCTGTTCCACCGCATCCTATTATTGTAACAGTTATCCTATGTGGAGGATTAATGATATAATCATGTAGTATGTGTCTTGAAGAATTTTTTGATGAGTTGCTCATAGCTTATCTGTTCTTTTGATAAAAGTTTTAAATCTTGTTTCTTCCACCATTCCTTCCAATCAAAATTGTGTGTTCTGTGTAATGAGTTAAACTCCGGGTCCCAAAATCCACTTTCCCAATCAAGCATACTATTTTCAATAAATATGTTCTTTTTAGGCTTCCATGAGCCCATGCAAACATTATTACTGTTATGGATATTGGGTAATGGTAATTCGAAGAATATACTATTATAGTGAAGAAAAACAAACAATTCACCAGCATTAAGAACATAGGTTATATCATAATCAGATTTAATGTTTATCTTTTTAATCTTACCTGACTTATGAGTAATAGTTCTTTTACCTATTGGTGTAGTCCATATGCCATTGAACCTATTTTCCTCATCTAATTCAATATACTTTAATTTAGAAGGTATTACCCCTTTGAATCTTGTATCTTGTCTATTGATGATATTCAGATTACCTATTATCCCTTTTAATGTTTCAAGGTATAATGGTTTGCCTGGCCCAAATACAGCACCTTTCTTACTCCAATAGATTTCATGACTCTCTATATAGTTTGCTTCATGTGATGATCCGTAAATAACAAGAGCAAGCTTTGGATTAATCTTAGCATCAATGTCTTCCATATACAAAATTTAACTGATTAAATAAATCGGCTTCTACTCTCTTAAATTCACTGAACTGATAGTTAAGAACTCTGTATTGAGTATAAAGCATTGGTGATTCTAAATCAATTACCTCTGCATAGTAAGACTCTGATGGACTTGATGAATAGATATTTTCCATTTCCTGAGCATACATTTCTCTAAAGAAATCTTCATTGATATTCCAGTGATAACCGTAAATGAATCTTGCATATACCCACTCCTGAACACCACTTGGAAACAATTCAGCATATCCTTCATCAATCATCTTAGAAAGTATTGATAGAGAACAGAGAGCCCACTTAAATGCAGCATCTGTAATTCTGTTAGAAGGATTATCTGTTACAAACTTTTTTATCAATTCAGCATGTTGTTTAAGCATTTCTGCTGTTTTTAAAAGTTCACTACCATTAACCTTCTTGTCAAATTCAAATGCCGGACCTTTTTCAAGCATTGATTCATAATTCTTTGCAGTAACCTTATCATCATCATCTATCCATGAAATTGAATCTCTTAAGCAACTGTAATACTCCATCCATCCAAAGCTATCCAATCCATATATCCATATCTTAAATACAGGATAGATAAGCTCTGCTGCTTCAGGGAACTGTTTGCTAAATGGTTCAATCCACCAGCTTGATACCGGTCCTTGTGCATCCAATGGATTTGTGGTGATTGCTTCAAAAGAGATTGACGGATCATCAAGTTTGTTGATATACACATAAACTTCTTCAAAGTTAGCATTGGCTATATCCTCAACCCACCTTAATAGCTGACGATAGATATCCGTGTTATTGGTGTTTTTAATAACAATATGCTCTTTGTTGAATAACCATAAATCCCATTTATTAAGAACAGACAGTAATTGTTTGATATGTAATTTAAAATCACTATCTGTTCTTAAGTCAATGTAGTCACCACGATCATATAATCTTATTTGCTTCGTTAAAGACTTCCAATTAGTTTTTCGGGAGTAGTCAACATTTTTCTTTCGTACTCCCTGGACTTTAGTTCTCTTGATAGTATCTGACCTGCTATTTTGCTTATCAGATCTACTTCTGCTAATTGCTGTATTGTTAATTGCTTTGCAGTTAAAGTGGTTTCATAATCAATTAATGATATTGTATCAACCTTTTTTGACTTAGGTATTCTCATTGATTTTCTGCTAACCAATCTATTGCTGAATGTGCTCTGAGAGCAGCAAGGAATATGTGGTCTGGTTGTGGATCTTCTTCATAATGCTTGTGCTCTGAATCTTCTAAGTAGGTAATCATAGCCATTGTAGCATAATGAAGTATAGCTTCTGCATCAGCTTTGCTTTTAAGGAAAACATTTTCTTGTTCCAGTATTTGTTTTTCATCCATGACTGTCTGTTTTAGAAGTGAATGTGTATTTTGCTTTACCTTTTAGTATTTCAGGGCCACCTATCGTTGCTCTTAACAAATCCGGGTATTGAGCATGATAGAAGCGCTTTACTTCTTCCGGTGATACGCTTGGATTAATATCAGGTAATCCTATCTCCTTTCCTTTCTCATTCATCTTAAAAATGAATATGCGTGGTATGTCAACTAGTTCGAGTGCCATAGTTTAGAGTAGGGTTTTTTGTCCTGCAGCTTCTTGTTTCTTAGCTTCAGGAGCCTTGGTTGTTTCTTTAACTATAGCTTTCTTTTCGGCATCGGCTTTGGTAGCTTCAGATATCTTCTTTAATGTATGAAGCTGATATGATGTATTGGCAACCGGCTCTACAACTTTTTTGGACCAGCTATCCATTGTTTCATCCCAACTCTCATCAAGCTGTTCAGCTGTAGCTGTTATCAATGCAGGAGATACAAGAGGCATATCCTCTTTATCTGTATTCTTAATTAGTGGTATGATACTCACTGTTATCAAGTCACCATTGCGACCAATATTCATATTGATATCACAAGATTTGAGTATTTCAAATAGTTCTTGAAACATGATTTTTTGATTTAATTCTGTGATCAAATGTAAGTGCCCACAATCTGTTAATTGCGAACTGGTCTGCTGTTGAGTATCTGTATTTAGATTTCACCTCATCAGTACGATTAGCTCTGATTCTTTCTTTAATGCGCTCTATCTTAGAGGCATTAGCTGTTGCTGTTTCTGTTGTCATGATTAAACTTTGGTTGTTTTAATTAAAGGATTATTGATTAGTAATTGTAATTCACTGGTAATTTTGTGTGCATTAATTTCATCAATTAAGGCTTTGTCAGGTAATTGTTCGAAATCAAGTTTCAATGTGTGTACTTGTCGGTGCTTATCTGTTGCAACTATATTGAAACAGTTAGCTTGTTTGTGATAGTGGGTTATGTTCATTTCTTTGTTATGGTGTATTTAAAAATTAAATTCATCTTCAATCTTCACTCCCAATTTATCGAAGCACTTAATAATATCAGCAACAAGAACGACAGATGAACGGAATGAATTATACAACAACATTTCCTCCTGATGTTTTAAAATATCTTTTCCTAATTGGATTAATAGTTCCTTCTGATTATCTTCAACAGCATTAACAGGTACAACAGGTTCTTCGAGGTGTAAAACATAAACAGTCTTTTTAGGTATTACTCCAATTGCGTTAGATATTAATTCTTTCATTTCAAACATTTCTGTTTTTTCAGCTGATAATTCAACACCATCAATTAATGCTGTAATATCAAATTCTTTAAAATATTTCTCTGCACCTTCTGAAAGCTGGATGGGTTTGAATGATGATTCAAATTGCTCTAAATAAAATTCAAAAGCATTCATATTTCTTTCGGAGTTGTCACCAAAATATAATGCAATAATTGGTTTTTTCATTTCCGTAAAACTTGCATTCAGTTTGTCGTCTTTACTTG
>Ga0315293_10000250_pt1 | contig 47597 bp, 43 predicted proteins | sample YL17G13_20_MG_FD_203071 | JGI IMG/M metagenome (GOLD analysis project Ga0315293, IMG submission 203071) | Sediment microbial communities from Yellowstone Lake, YNP, Wyoming, USA - YL17G13_20 | ecosystem: Environmental > Aquatic > Freshwater > Lake > Sediment | place: USA: Wyoming | collected... | reverse complement strand
ATAGCAACTGCTGAACGTATTGCGCCGAGTCCGCCCTTTGTTGCAGAAATCTTTGCCTGAGTAGTCAAGTCTACGAATTTCGGAATAGCTATTGCTGACAAAATACCCAAAATCACAATGACCATTACTAGCTCGATCAATGTAAAACCGCTTTTCCTTTCCAATCTTACCATATTTTTCCCCCTCTTTTTTAGGCCATTAATTTAAGTGATATTTTAATAGCGTTTATGATAATTGTCAATATTTTTAAAAATTTTTATGCCTCACTGCCTGAATACGGATATCAGATTCCACATAGGCATGAATATCCCAAGGGCCATTATTAAAACCATAATCCCGAGCGCAAATATCAGGATAGGCTCTATCAGGGTTGTCATGTTTTTCACGGTATAATCAACCTGGGAATCATAATAATCAGAAACCTTGTGCAAGAGCTCGTTCATCTTGCCTGTCTCTTCCCCTATCTTAACCATCTGTATGACAATGCCCGGGAAAAGTCCGCTTGCCTTCATTGGCTGAGCAATACCCTTGCCTTCGCCTATCCCTTGAATAATATTATCAATAGACTCTGCGATAACCCTGTTTCCGAGAGAATCCCTTACAATCTCCAGCGTATTTATTATAGGTATGCCGCTGGCGGATAAAAGCGCTGTCATCCTGCTGAAACGCGACATTGACACTTTCAGGAAAAGCTGGCCGAATACGGGCATTTTTAATTTAATGCCGTCCCATATATATCTGCCTGATTTGGTATTGATCGCGCGCCTGAATAGAAAAATAAGCGTAATCATGGCCAATATAATAAACGGCCAGTAATGTGAAAGTATAAAATGCATGGCCAGAAGTATCTTGGTGGGCAAAGGAAGATCTGCGCCAAACCTTGCGAAGAGCGCGCTGAATTTAGGTATTACAAACATAACCAAGAGAGGAAATGCTATGGAAATAACCATCATTACCAATAGCGGATAGCGTATCGCCTGTTTAACCTTCATTCTTATCTCTTGCTCGTGTTCCATGAGAGCGGCTAATCTGTCCAATACATCGTCTAATATACCTCCTGCCTCGCCTGAACGCACCATATTTATATATATATCTGAAAAAACCGAAGGAAATCTGGAAATAGCGTCTGAAAAACTTTTACCTGATTCTATATCATTCGCTATCTCTTTGATGATTCTTTTGAAATAGGGATTGTTGATCTGTTCGCTGATGGAGCCGAGGCTTACAAGTATCGCTACGCCTGCGGCCTGCAGCGTCATCAACTGTCTTGTAAAAACTATCAGTTCTTCCTGACTGACTCTATTGAAAAATTTCTGGAAAGGGCTAAAATTTACTACACCGGGTTTTTGTTCTTCTATGAGAATAGGGACATACCCCATCTGTTTAAAATGGCCGGCGACAGACTCCTTGGACTCGCCTTCGATCATCCCCGTAGAAGCCCTGCCGTGCTTATCCCGTATCTTATATTTGAAATTAGCCATTGTTTTGGCACGCTAAAGTGTGCCCTGCAATTTTGTCGCAAAGCCTTTGCCTTTAATCATTCTTCCTGAGTTGCCTTTATTACTTCTTCCGGAGTTGTAATGCCTTTTAAGATCTTGTCCAGGCCGTCATCCCTCAATGTCTTCATGCCTGTCTCTACCGCTATTTTCTTTAAAATATCGCTTGAAGCCTTGTCTACTATAAGTTTTCTGATCTGGTCATCCACAATCAGGAGTTCAAATATGCCTATGCGCTCTCTATAGCCTGTATTTTTACACGCGCTGCAGCCCTTGCCTTTAAAAAACCCTTTCTTCTGATCAATTCCCAGGACTTTTAAAATATCTTCTGAAGGGGTGTATTCTTCCCTGCACTTATTGCAAATCTTCCTGACAAGCCGCTGCGCCAGAATACCTATAATAGAGCTGGAGATCAAAAACGGTTCTATTTCCATATCTATAAGCCTGGATAGAGCCCCTGCCGCATCATTTGTATGAAGAGTACTTAAAACCAAATGGCCTGTCAATGAAGCCTGCACGCTGATCTCCGCTGTTTCTTTATCCCTTATTTCTCCTACCATTATCACATCAGGATCCTGCCTTAAAATAGATCTCAGCCCTGTCGCGAAAGTCAGCCCTGCTTTTGGATTTATCTGAGACTGCCTTATCCTGCCAAGATGATATTCAACAGGATCTTCTATCGTAATCACGTTTTTCTCTTCTGAGTCAATTATTGAAAGCGCTGAATAAAGCGTGGTGGTCTTTCCGCTGCCTGTAGGGCCTGTGACTAAAATTATGCCATGAGGATGTTTTACCAATTTTTCAAATTCTTTTTGCGTGTCAGCTGAAAAACCTATTTTATCAAGGCCCAAAACTAGCCCGCCCCTGTCTAAAATCCTTATGACAATATTTTCTCCGTATATGGTAGGAAAAGAAGAAACCCTCAGATCAATGTCTCTGTCTAAGGCCTTCATATCGAATCTTCCGTCCTGCGGTTTCCTTTTTTCGGCAATATCCATCTTGGAAAGCACCTTTATCCTGGACATGAGCGCGGGTTCCAGATGTTTTGGAGGCGAAAACATTTCATGCAATATGCCGTCTATCCTGAATCTGACTACTAGCTTAGCTTCCTCAGGTTCAATATGTATATCGCTCGCCCTATCCTTTACCGCCTGCAATATAATCATATTTACAAGTTTTATCACAGGCGCTTCCCCTGCTATTTCAGCAAGTTTTTTTGAATCGAATTCAACCCTAGATCCCTGTAACCTGCTTTCTTTATCTATATCTTTTACAACATCATCAAAAGAAGACGCCGTCTTGTAATACTGATCTATGGCATTCAATATAGAGCTTTCCGCGGCCAGGGCTGTTTCTATGTCGCACTTTGCCCTGCGGCTTAGCTCATCTATCGCCATGATATCTTTTGGATCCGCCATCGCGACAGTCAGGGAATTGCCTATTTTGAAAATAGGTATTGCCTTATATTTCTGGGCCATGGTTTCCGGTATGAGCTTCACTGTTTCTGCGTCTATAATGTAATTCGAAAGATTCACGTATGGAATATCCAGGGCCTCTGAAACTGCCTGGGCATACGCCTCTTCGGTCACCATCCCGGAACGCACTATCACTTTACCGATGGGCATGCCTTTTTTTCTGGATTCTTCCAGCGCTTTATTAAATTGTTCTTTTGTGATAATTGCTTTTTCTAATAATATCTGCTCTGCGTTTTTCTTTGCCATATTTTCTTACCGTGTTCCGATCGCCGATCGGGATGGTATCCCGATCGGCGATCGGAATATACTCTATTTTATATTTTTAGTATTTCTCTTATTTTCGCAACTAAATTATCCAACTCAAACGGTTTTTCCACGTATCCGCTGATTTTCTGAAAAGCAAAAAGATCCCTGATTTTTTCCTCCTCTTTTCCGCTAAGCATAAGGATAGGTGTATCTTTTATTTTTTGAATCTTCCTGATTTCTTTAAGGCATGTGTATCCATCCATTTTAGGCATCATTATATCCAAAATAATCAAATCGGGCATTTCCAGTTCCGCAGTCTTTATACCGGCTTCCCCATCGCCAGCGGTTATCACGACAAAATTTTCCTGTTCAAGCCTTATCTTCAGCAATTTCTGCATGTCTTCTTCGTCGTCTACAACCAATATCTTTTTCTTGTCGTTCATATACGCGCCTCCTATATTTTCTTTAACAATTGCCTTATTTTTTCTAACAATATCTCCGGTTCAAAAGGCTTGGCAATGTAAGCGTCCGCCCCCATTTCTTTGCCGAGCTCTTCGTCTTTTTGCTGGGCTTTTGCCGTAAACATTATTATGGGGATAGCTTTATAAACCTCGTCGAATTTGAGCATGCGGCAAACCTTATACCCATCAAGTTTGGGAAGCATAAGATCCAGTATCAAGAGATCAGGCCGTTCAGTCCTGGCCTTATTAAGGCCTTCCTGGCCGTCAGAGGCTGTCAGCACTTCGTAATTATTCGCCTCCAGCCTGAACTTCAATACGTTTAAAATATCTTCTTCATCATCCACTATCAATATTCTTTTTTGCCCATTCATAGCCTTCTCCTTATCTATTTTTCACCTCTAATACTTTTTCTATCTTTATAAGCAGGTCTTCCGGCTCAAAAGGTTTTTCAATAAATCCTGCCGCGCCAAGCTGCTCTATGGATTCTTTTGTATTTTTATTTACCAGAGCGGAAAAAACAACTATAGGTATAAGCCTGGTATCTGAATCTTGTTTAAGCCTTTTTGACACTTCAAATCCGTCTACCTTGGGCATCATGAGATCCAGGAGTATGAGGTCAGGTTTATTTTTCTTAGCCAGCTCTACGCCCCTCTCCCCGTCGTTAGCTGTGACAGTATCGAAACCCATGCTTTTAAGCCTGAAGGAAAGCATTGACGTAAAGGCTTCTTCGTCATCTATTATAAGGAGTATTTTCTGCGGAACCATTGAATTCCTGCCGCTCTTTAAATCCTCTTCCGCTTTGTTCACCAGTTCCTCTCTATCCATCGCTTCATCGGGATAGACTGAAATACCAAAAAGAAGAGGGGTCTTGATATTGCCTTTCAGCCTTCTTATTATTGCCATAGCGCCCGGCCTGTCTGCGCCCGCTATTATCGCAATGCATCCTTCTTTTTTGCGCCTTACGATTTTATCTTCCGGCCCCATGACTGTATTTTTCATGATATTTTCTACTTCAGCGATAACATTTTCAGCCTTGTCCTTCGCGTCTTTTATTTCAAAAACAATGAGAGAGCTTTTAATATCATGATGTTTTGACCTTTCCATTGCATCTTCTATTAAAAAATCAAATTCTTCATGCTCCTTATATACAGGCAAAGTAAAAATAAATTTACTGCCGGAGCCAGGCTCTGACATGACCCATATATCCCCGCCGTGAAGCTCTACGATGCCTTTTGAAATAGACAGCCCCAGCCCCGCGCCTCCGTATTTACGAGTCATGCTCGTATCCAGCGGGCTAAAATTCCTGAATAAGTTTTCTATGTCCTCCGCCGGTATCCCGATACCATTATCTTCCACAATAATTCTTACAAACCCTCTGTTGTTTATGTTTTCCTTTGCGCTGGATATCTTTATCTTCCCGTTATTTTTGTTGAATTTTATGGCATTCGATATAAGATTTTTCAGGACCTGGCCTATCCTGTCAGGATCAAACCATGTAGGCTCCACAGACGTGCCGAGGGAAATGCTGAATTCCATATTCTTCTGTTCAACGCTTGCTTTTGTAGAGGCATAAACTTCTTTTATGAGTTCATTTACATTCAGCTTTCTTTTGTGCATCGTAATCCTGCCTGCTTCCATCTTGGACAGGTCAAGAATATCTGTTATAAGTTTTGCCAGGCGGTCTATGTTATTTTTGGATATAGCCAGGAATTTTTTTTGTTCTTCGGTAAGAGGGCCGGCTATGCCGTCCAGCACAAGGGAAATGCTTTCTTTAATAGAGGTCAGCGGCGTCCTTAGTTCATGAGAGATCACGGATATAAAATCAGATTTTATCCTGGATAATTTTTCAACCTCTTTATTTGCCTTTGAGAGCGCGTCTTTCAGGCCCTGCACTTCTTTTTCGCAATCTGTCATCCTATCTTCCTCATTTCTCATACTTCGCTTGTCACCTTATCCCATAAGCCTTGCGATTTTAATATAATCTCTATTACCTCGCGGACAGCTCCTCTGCCGCCGTTCTTTTTAGTAATATAATGGCAGATATTTTTTACCTCTTCCATTGCTTCCGGAGGGGCGATGCTCAGGCCCACTCTTTTTAAAACAGGTAAATCTATAAAATCGTCTCCCATGAAACAAACATCTTCATCTTTTACCCTGAATTTTTTAACAACCTTTTCGTAGATCTTAAGTTTTTTATAGCCTGAATAAACCTTCGCGACGCGCATGTCTTTTGCCCTGGCCGTGACTATGTTGGTTTTTTTTGCGGTTATGATCACTGATTTTATGCCCGCGCGATGCAGGAGAGTCATTCCAAAGCCGTCATAAACATTGAAACATTTTATCTCGTCTCCGAAATTATCATAGATGATGCGGCTGTCTGTCAGCACGCCGTCCACATCAAGAATTAACAGTTTTATCTTTTTTGCCCGCTCTTCTATCATACCAAACCCGCCTTCAATAAATCCTGCACATCCACAAGCCCTATGGCCCTGCCCTTTTCATCTACTATCGGTATTTCGTCGATCTTATATTCCTGCAGAATCCTTAATGCCTCAACAGCAAGGCATCCTTTTTTAAGCGTCATGGGATTCTTTGTCATTACGTCTTTTATCTCCCTTTCAAGTAGGGGGCGGGCACTGACCGCCCCTACATTGCCCAAATTCCTTCTTAAATCTCCGTCTGTAAAAATGCCTTTCACCTTTCCGTTTTTATCAACTACGGTCGCGCTCCCTGCCCTTGAAGCTGTAATAGCAAGAAGTACGTCTTTTACTTTTCTGGATTCTCTGACAACAGGATTGCCGGAGGCCTTGCGCATTATATCCTCCGCCTTCAGCAATAACTGTTTTCCCAGGCTCCCGCCGGGATGAAGAAGTGCGAAATCGCTTTTTTTAAATTTTCTTTTATCCATGAGCGCCGCGCATAGCGCATCGCCCATTGCAAGCATGCTGGTCGTGCTTGCCATGGGTGCCAGCCCCAGGGGGCACGCTTCTTCTTTTATCGAAACATCCAGTACAGTATCGCTATTTTTTGCCAGAGTAGACCTTACATTCCCGGTTATAGCTATTAATCTGGATCCGATCTTTTTTATAAGCGGCACGAGATTTACCACTTCCTCTGTCTCGCCGCTGTTTGAAATAACTATTACTACGTCCTCTTTTCTGACTCTGCCCAAATCGCCGTGTATCGCTTCTGCCGAATGAAGCCAGAGGCTCGGGGTGCCTGTGGAAGCAAGCGTTGCGGAAATCTTCTGTCCTATAATACCTGCCTTGCCCATTCCGGTAACCACAACCCTGCCCTTGCAGGCATATATAAGCTCTACAGCCTTCTCGAAATATTTATCGATGCGAGAGATTAACTGCTTTATGGAGTCAGCTTCAATTTTCAAAACCTGCTTAGCGCATTTTTTTAACATAATATCCTCTAAGTTGACACTCTGACAATGTCAGAGTGTCAACTTATTTTACGATTGCGTCTATTTTTTTAACTTCCTCTAATAATTTTTCCAGCATCTCAAGCGTAATCATATTAGGCCCGTCGCAAGGCGCCTTATCAGGATTCTCGTGAACTTCCAAAAACAGGCCGTCGCAGCCTACTGCCGCTGCCGCGCGCGAAAGCCCTGCCGCAAATCTTCTATCTCCGCCGGAAGCGCGCCCCTGACCGCCCGGGAGCTGAACGCTATGAGTCGCGTCATACACAACAGGATACCCGTATTCCCGCATTATCTCTAGCGAGCGAAAATCGCTCACTAGATTATTATACCCGAACATAACCCCGCGTTCTGTGATAATAATATTTTTATTGCCGCAGGCCTCTATCTTATCTATTATATTTTTAACATCCCAGGGCGATAAGAACTGTCCCTTTTTTACGTTCACGACCCTTTTTGTCTTAGCGGTCTCTGTAACAAAATCCGTCTGTCTGCATAAAAAAGCCGGTATCTGTATAATATCCAGGACGTCCTTTGCTTTATCTAATTCAGACCTGCAATGGACATCGCTCAATATCGGGACGTCCAGTTCTTTTTTAACCTTTGCCAGTATCTTAAGTCCTTCGTCAATCCCCGGCCCCCTGTAGGATTTTAAACTCGAGCGGTTTGCCTTATCATAACTGGACTTAAAAATAAACCCTATGCCGAGTTTATCGCTTATCTTCTTAATTTTTTCCGCGTGGCGCATCGCATGCGGCTCTGTCTCTATCACGCATGGCCCGGCGATAAGAATAATCCCGTTCTCCCCGCCTATCTTTACATTTTTTATTTTTATCTCTTTAGTCATAACTAATCTCTTCCGTTCGCCGAACGGATTCCATTCCGTTCGGCGAACGGAAGAGGTCTATGCGCGATCCTGATTCAACGCCGCCTTTACAAAATCCCTGAACAGCGGGTGGCAGTTATCCGGTTTTGATTTAAATTCAGGGTGAAACTGGCAGGCCACAAACCATGGATGGCCCTTCAGTTCTATAATCTCCACCAGCCTCAGATCAGGAGAAGTGCCTGAAACAACCATGCCTTCTTTTTCCATGCTTCTTCTATAATGGGCATCGAATTCATATCTATGCCTGTGACGCTCTGAAATCTTTTCTTTTCCGTAAGCCTCGAAACTGACCGTGCCTTTCTTTAATTTGCACGGATACGCGCCCAGCCGCATCGTGCCGCCCATGTCTTTAACCCTCTTCTGTTCCTCAAGAAGGCTTATCACCGGATACGGCGTGGATTTATCAAACTCGGTGGAATTAGCTTTTTTAAGCCCGCATACGTTTCTTGCAAACTCTACAACAGAACACTGCATCCCAAGGCATATGCCAAAAAACGGGATATTATTCTCTCTCGCAAACCTTATAGACTCTATCTTGCCTTCTATGCCCCGGTTACCGAAACCGCCCGGGACAAGAATGCCATTCACGTCTTTTAAAAATTTTTCAGCGCCTTTTTGCTCAATCTCTTCCGCGTCTATTTTCTTAATGTTTACCTTCGCGTCATTCGCAATGCCTGCATGTTTCAACGCTTCGTAAATAGACTTGTAAGCGTCATTAAGTTCAATATATTTTCCCACAACCGCTATTGAGACTTTCTTTGAAGGATGCAATGACCTTTTTACAACCTTTTCCCGCCATTCTGTAAGATCACCCTCCTGATATTTGATATCAAGAAGCTTTAACACTATTTTCCCAAGGCCCTGTTCCTGGAATAAAAGAGGGACCTCATATATATCTTTTACATCGGGCGCGTCTATTACCGCGTCCTCATCCACATTGCAGAAAAGCGATATCTTTTCCTTTATCTTTTTTGAAAGCGGCTTTTCGGTCCTGCAAATCAATATGTCAGGCTGTATCCCTATCTCTCTCAATTTTCCTACGCTGTGCTGGGTAGGTTTTGTCTTTAACTCTTCCGCGGCTTTTAAATAAGGGATAAGTGTCAGATGCACATTTATTGAGTTTCCCCTGCCCAGATGCTGCCTGAATTGCCTGATAGCTTCCAGGAAAGGCAGGCTTTCAATGTCTCCGACCGTGCCGCCTATTTCGCATATAACAACATCTATGTCTTTACCCTGAGAAACCTTTTTTATATGCGATATTATCTCATTTGTTATATGCGGAACCACCTGAACAGTAGCCCCGAGATAATCTCCGCGCCGCTCTTTTGTTATTACAGAGTTATAGATTTTACCCGCGGTGATATTGTTTTCCTGGGTCATATTGGCGCTTATAAATCTCTCATAATGCCCCAGGTCCAGGTCTGTCTCTGCCCCGTCGTCAGTCACATACACTTCGCCGTGCTGAAAAGGATTCATTGTGCCCGGATCCACGTTTATATACGGGTCGCATTTTTGTATCGTGACCTTAAGGCCTTTTGATTCCAAAAGTTTCCCGATAGAAGAAGAAGTAATGCCCTTGCCCAGACTTGAAACAACGCCGCCTGTTATAAAAATATATTTTGGCACGCTATTTTTTTCCCTTTATAACTTCAATCGCCTTGTCCAAATCCTCAGGCGTATCTATGCCTATTGTGTCAAATTTTGTTTCAATTACCTTTATCCTGTACCCATTTTCCAGGACCCGCAGCTGCTCTAATTTTTCCATTTTTTCCAGGTGCGACTGCGGAAGCGACTTAAAAGTAAAAAGAAAATCTTTTGCGTACGCGTAAATGCCTATGTGCTTAAAATAATCTATGATCTGTAATTTATCGTCCGACCCCATCCTCTCGTACGGCACAGGGGCCCTTGAAAAATATAACGCAAAACCGTTTCTGTCAAATACCACTTTAACCACGTTAGGGTCCTGGATTTCAACCGCGTTTTTTATTTTATGACAAAGCGTCGCCATAACTAACGCGCTGTCTTTTAAAATAGCTCCAACCACATCATCTATCATTGAAGGATGCAAAAGCGGTTCGTCTGCCTGTATGTTTACAATAATCTTGGCATCGATAGAGGCAGCTACTTCTGTCAATCGGTCCGAGCCGCTTTTGTGCGCGGTAGAAGTATATACAACATTCGCCCCGAATCCTTTGGCAATATTATAAATACGCTTATCGTCAGTCGCTATTATAAGGTCGTCTATTGAATTTGATTTTTTTGCGTTCTCCCAGGTATGCTGTATGACAGGCTTGCCGCAGAAATCCGCCAGAAGTTTTCCTTCGAATCTCGTAGAGCCATATCTCGCAGGAATTATACCTACCGCGTCCATATTTCTTGATTTAACCTTTCTATTAATTCTTTCTGCGTAACAACAGCTATACCTACCTTGCCTACCACTACGCCTGCCGCGATGTTTGAAATATACGCTGCGTCTTTCATATTAACTCCCAGCGCGAGCGCCAGGGTAAATACGCTTATTACGGTATCGCCTGCGCCGGAAACATCATATACCTCCTGCGCAACAGTGGGTATATGCGTGCTAGCTCCGTTTTTCTGAAAAAGCTGCATGCCGTTCTCTCCCAGCGTTACCAGAACGCCTTCGCACTTTAATTTTTTAAGAAGCACTCTGCCTATTTTTAATATACTTTCGTTATCCTTGACCTTCATGCCGACTGCCTGGGCAGCCTCGTAATGATTAGGGGTTATCGCGGTAACGCCGTTATAATAAGAAAAATGTTCTTCTTTAGGGTCTACGGTTATAATCTTTTTCTTTGCTATTGTCAGAATTTTTTTTAAGAGCCTTGCGGAAATAACGCCTTTGCCGTAATCTTCTATTACAATCGCGTCCATTTCGTCGATTATATCCTTGATATAAAATATAATCTTATCCAATATGCCTGCGGAAATCCCCTCTACCTTTTCCCTGTCAATTCTGACCACCTGTTGATGATGCGCGACTACCCTGGTTTTTAATGTTGTGGGCCGGCTGTCATCCGCAATGACACCGTCTATATTTATGCCTTTTTCTTCAAGCCCTTCTTTTAGTATCCCGGCTCTTTCATCGTTGCCAACCACGCCGGCTATATGCACCCTGGCTCCCAGCGAGGCAATGTTATTCGCAACGTTAGCTGCGCCGCCCGGCATAAACGATTCTGACTTTACCCATACTACAGGGACAGGCGCTTCCGGAGAAATTCTGGAGACATCGCCCCATACAAATTCATCCAGAATCAAATCTCCTATCACCAAGATTTTCGCATCGCTGAATCTCGGTATTATCTTTTTCAATTTCCCTATATTCATATTCCCAGCCTACTGCTAAGTTGACACTCTGACAATGTCAGAGTGTCAACTTAGCTATATCTTTTCAATCACTGCCTGCGCTAATAACGGAAGCATTATTTCATGATGGCCGATGATATTATACCCTTTTCCGCCTGAGCGCACAGGCCTGGTCACCACATTCTGATAAGGCCTGTAATGATGTATCATGTCAAAATTGCACGCTGTGAAATCTTTCACATTATGGCCAAGATTCCTTGCTACGTTTATTGCCTTTAAAAATACTTCCGGGAGAATAACCGAAGAACCTATATTCAGCACCACGCCCCCGTCTCCCAGCATTGCAATTTCTTCTATAAGACTGTGAAAATCTTTTAGCGAAGCCTCGCCTGCGGCGCCGGCGTCAAAACTCGGATGCTGATGTACTACGTCAGTCCCTATGGCAATATGCACGGTCGCAAGCACGTCTTCTTTTAAAGCATTATACAGGATACTTTTATTCCTGAAAGACAGTTTCTCGTCATTTATCACTTCGCCTATTGCCCGGCCCGCGCCTATATCTTTCTCAACCGCTTCTTCAAAAGCCCCGTTTATATATAAAGCTGTTTCTTTCGCCATGCCGAAACTTCCATCCTCCAACGCGTCAGGGACCTCTTCTGAGGTCCTGCCTATAAGGGCTATTTCGAAATCATGTATCGCTCCCGCGCCGTTAAGAGAAATGGCGGTTATTACTTTTTTCTTCATTAATTCTATGATTACCGGATTCAAACCGCATTTAATCACATGGGCGCCCATCATGAATATGACAGGTTTTTTCTTATTATGCGCTGAAACAACAGCTTCTACTATTGATTTAAAATTTGACGCGGCCAATATATTCGGCAGGGAATCGTAAAAATCAGAGAAACTGGCGCCTTTTGAAGGAGCTTTCGCGAAATCTTCATGCCTTACCTTGTATTTTCTCTTTGATATAGGGTAAGTCTTTAATTTGTCTAGGTTTATCTTAATTTTATCCGATGACATAGAAAATCCTTTAATCCGAGTATTTTAACATTAATAATAGCAAGTGTCAAGACTGGCGCTATTCTATCTTTTGAAGCGTTATTGTTACGGTTCCGACCAGTGGGATACTGCTTTTTACTACTATAAGAAGAGGCATGCGTTCCTCGTCTACTGAAAACCATATGCTGACCTTTGCATTTTTGTTCAGTTCTCCCTGAAACCAGGACATAGGTTCTGCCATAAACGCCTGATATTTGCCTAGGTCTTTGATTTTTACAATACCCCTATTTGCAATCCGGGTTTCCAGAAACCAGTTCTTGTCATCCAGATGGACATTGGCAAAAAGAGATTCGCCTTCTTTTATATTGCTCAATCTGAAATAATAAATACAGCTTACCGGATCCTGCACGCCTTTCGGCACATTGAATTCTTTTTTTTCATTTGTAATCCTTGAAGTATAAATTGCCTTTCCGTTTTCCTGATCAAAGTCCACGTATTCATCTTTCTGTTTCTTGCCTTCTTTCTGTTTCTTATCAAATCTTATAGGATAGAGCTCTTTTGTGTCCAGATATGTGGATATCTCGTCTTCTACCGGAAAAAGCTTTGCCGCAAAAGAAATTGTTTCTGCCTTTGCGCTTATATGATAGACCTCGCGGCCGTTTAATTCCATGATTTCATCTACCGATAAAACCGCAAATCCAACGTCCATCCCCATCCATTCCGCTTTATATGTAAACTTTTCTCCGACTCGCAGTTTAGGCTTAGGGGCTACTATCTTGATTTCCCCTGGTTTTTTTTCTTTAATCTTGTAGCTGCTTGTAATCCCGCAGCCTGATATGAAAAATATAAGCGCGAAAATAGGCAAAAATATCCTTGTTTTCATAATATCCCCGTTCTAACGATAAATGTTTTTTGCTTCATTAAATACCTCCTCTGCGGTTATCTCCTTGAGGCACAAAAAATCTTTTTTGCAGTCATGAGCAAGGCAATCAACGCAGCCAACATCCTTATGTATGGCTATGGCCTTGTCTCCGAGAGGCCTCCATCTTACCGGACTAAGGCCTTTCTGATTTCTGCCGAATATGGAGATAACAGGCGTTCCTACGCCTGAGGCGACGTGCACAGGGCCTGAATCATTAGAAACGACTAAACTCGCTTTTTTGAATAACGCGGCTAATACTCCGAGAGTAGTCGGGTCGCAGAAAAAAACCGGCTTATTGCTCATCATACCTCTTACCTTTTCTCCAAGCGCAGCCTGATCAGGCGCTAAGTTAATCATGACTTTTATCTTTAAATTTTCTATCAGCATGTCCCCTGTTTTCGCGAAATTTTCCAGAGGCCACATTTTCGACACGCAGCTGGCTCCGGGATGAAGAACCGCGAATTTCTCTCCCGCTGCGATATTCAGGCTTTTAAGCAGGTCATCTGCTTTTTTCTCATCATCTTTCCGGACATATATAAAAGGCAATGAAAATTCAGGCTCTATCCCAAGATACCGCAATATGTCCAATGAATATTCAGCTTCATGCTTTTCGCCTAATTTTTTCGTATAGGCTATTTTATCCGTGAGGAGAAAATCAGCTTTGCCTCTTGCGTACCCTATCCTTTTCGGAATCCCTGTCAAAAAACAAATGAGATTTATCCTCTTTGTCGTATGGAGGATCAAGGCCGTGTCAAATCTTTTTGACCTGAGCTGTCTTATAAAACTTATATTATTAAAAATCCCTTTTTGTTTTTTATTCTTATCATATACTATTACCTCGTCAATATGCGGGTTTCCTTTCAATAAATCGTCCATTCTCGGCTGAACCATAACCGCGATATACGCACCGGGGAACGCCTTTCTTACAGCCCTTATAGCGGGCAATGACAATACCACATCGCCCATCCTGTCAGTCCGTGTAATCAGTATGCGTTTTATGCCAGATATATCCATATAATTATCAAATATTTTTCTGCCCAGATTAGCGGAGTAAGAGGCCTTTTTGTCGCGAGCGGGCAAGGTGTTTCACCAGCTCAGGCAAGCTTTCGAAAAGACGCTTGGCCGCCCCAGCGTGCCCCGTCCCAAATCTAAGTAGTTGTTTTAAAAAGATTCGCGTAGATTTGGGACGGGGCGGATCGGCCTTCGCTCCGTTTTTCTTCTCGCTCGCCTCACCGCCTATTCGGCGGCGGGCACCATGCTGCCCGCTCGCCCCGTACGGACATCCGACAATACGTCCGTACGGGGCTCGAAGAAAAAAGGCTTTTCTCAAAACCTGCCTGAGCTGGTGAAACGAGCGAGCGAGAAAACGGAGCACGCCAAAGTTCTGTGGCGGACGTCCTCGAAACCCGCTAATCTGGGCAGAAAGCTTACTTATAATATTGTATTCACCGCCGCTAAAACTTCCTCCGCGCTGATAGAATACATGCACTCATGCGTTTCAAATTCACACTGCGCTTTTTTGCACGGCGAACATTTAAGATTTCTGCGTATTACTATATCTTTATCTCCCTTTGGGCCGTATTCTTCGGGATCGGTCGGTCCGAATATCGCCACAATTTTTACCCCGAGATCGGACGCTATGTGCATACCTGCGCTATCGCATGTTAAAAGCAGATTAAATCTTTCTATAAGCGCGAAAAGTTCATTCAAACTTGTTTTGCCCGTTAAATCAATAAGACAATCCTGCCGATTTACCGCGCTCGCAATCTCTCTTGAAAATCCGATCTCGTTTAAATCGCCTATTAAAACAACTTTATACTGCGGATTCTTTATGATATTGCTTATAACATCTATAAAACCCTGTTTTTTCCACTGTTTCAGATGACTTCTGCTTCCCGGGCTGACTCCTATAAGCATATCCGCATCCTTTACCTTACTGTCTCTCAACACCCTATCTATCTCATTTCTGGATTCATCATCTATATAAATATTTTTTTGTTCCCTGTAATTTATTCCAAAAGGCCCTAAACTCTCCAAATGCATCAATCTCTTATGTTTTATTTTTGATTTAATCCTGGGAAATAACCCTGTCCTGTTTTTCGCCGCGATCAAGACCGGCAAAAAGCTTGTCTTCATATCAATTGCTAAGTCATATCTCTCAGCCTTAAGCCTTTTTATGAATGCCATTTTATCTTTCAGTCCCGCATGTTTATCGTAAACAAAAATACTGTTAACCCTTGGATCTTTTCTAAAAACCTGCTCAGGCCTCGGCCCTACCACAATATCTATGCTGGCATCCGGAAAATTATCTTTTAACGCAGACAATACAGGCAATGTTAAAATCACATCGCCTATATTGGAAAGAGTGATAAAAAGAATTTTACGGATGTTTGACAATTTCATAAAGTGCCCCCAATACATCTTCTGCGGTAACCGCCTTCATGCATCTGTTATCTTTACACTTAAGATCATAACAGGGTATCTTGCAGCCTGTATCTTTACGTAAAACTATATACCTCCCGTCCCCGTATGGGCCTGTCAATTCAGGTGAGGTCGGCCCGAATATTGCCACCACCCTCGTCCCGACCGCTACCGCAAGATGCATCGGGCCTGAATCGTTTGAAATAACGCATATTGCTTTTTTAAAAATAGCCCCCAGAGTTTTTAAAGTAGTTTTCCCGCATAGTATTAAAGGTTTATGCTTCATTAAACCGGCTATATTTTCAGCGAGAACAATATCTTTTTCCGCGCCTGTCAGAATAATAGCCGCGCCTAATTTTTCAAATATCTTATCCCCTAATTCTGCGAAATTTTCAGCAGGCCATCTTTTAAGATCCCAGTTTCCCCCTGCGTTAAGCGCTATAAACCCTTTATCTTTTATCCCAGCGCCGTTTAAAATCTTTTCTCCTTCTTCCATGTCATTATCAGAAATTAAAATTTCATAATTTTTATTTTTAGTTTCTATGCCGACTGCCTTCGCGAGGTTTAAAAAATACTCCACCTTGTGTAACTCTTTATCAGGCTTCCCGGCTTTTTCAGTCAATAAAAATCCTGCCCTCTTGGACCCGTATCCTATCCTTCTCGGTATTTTTGAAAATAGCAATAAAAGAGTCTTGCTTAAAGATTTTTTCAATATAAAAGCCGCGTCAAATTTTTTTGATCTAAGATAAGATATTATTGAAAACTTTCCCAGAAGGTTTCTGTGCTGCTTTTTCTCGTCATAAATTATGATTTCATCTATATTCGGATTTCCTTCCAGCATCTTGCAGCATCTGGGATGCGTAAGGATTGCGATATGCGCTTTCGGGTATTTCTCCCTGACAGCCCTTATAAAAGGCGTTGCAAAAAGCGTATCTCCCAGCCAATTGACATTTACGATAAGTATTCTCTTCATAATATCCTAATTATAAGGTTACACTCTGACAATGTCAGAGTGTAACCTTATTTTAATCCTTATCCCTGTGCTCTTTGATCCAGGTATAAAATCCCGTTATTTCAAACCAGAATACAAACAAATTATCCGAAGTGCTTGATATCCTGAGCCGCTTCATGGCAAATAAATCATGTTTTGGGTATTTTTTCCCTGGATTTGTCGCGACCGCTATTTTATATCCCGCCTTGATAACTTTTTCTCTTACGTTTTCATTGAACCCGCCAAGCGGATAGCTGAAAGTATCCGCGGCTTTTCCAATATGGCTTTCGATCGAGCGTTTGGAATCTATTATCTCCCTGTCTAATTCCTGAACAGCCAGGCTGGAGAGCCACGGATGGCTTAGCGAATGACTGCCTATAGTTATGATGCCGCTTTCGGACATCTCCACAACCTGATCCCATGTCAAATAACCATCATTGCCTATCATGGCGGGGATTATAAAAATCGTGGCCGGCAGGCCAAGCCCCTTTAAAACAGGGTACGCATTCAGGTAATTATCTTCATAACCGTCATCAAAAGTAATGGCTATTGTTTTTGAAGGCAGTTTATTTTCTCTTACCATTTCCGAAAGATCTTCCAATCTAACAACATTGTATCTGTGCCTTTTCAAGAAAGCCATCTGCGCCTTGAAGCTTTCCGGAGAAACGCTCAGTCTTGATGCTGCGCTGTTTCCGTCTATCTTATGATACATTACGATAGGCACGACATACTGCGCCTTAGCGTATAAAAACGTTCCTATTCCGATAATTAAAATTATAAATCCAACTACGTATTTTCTTCTTATGCTAAATTTCATTTAATTTCCTATTTTTTGGCAGGCTAAAGCCTGCCCTGCATGTTTGCCGCAAAGGCCTTTACCTATTACCTAATAACTTCTCTATAAACCTCTTCTGTCTTATCCGCCATCTCATTTATAGAAAACTTTCTTATAACAATCTCTCTTCCTGAGGCCGCCACTCTTGCGTAAAGCGCTTTATCATTTAATAATCTTAAAACAGGTCCTGCCAGAAGTTTGGGCTCAGACGGCTTTACCAGAAAACCATTCACATTATTCTCAATAATGCTTGATATCCCGCCCACATCTGTCGCCACCACCGGCTTACCGGAAGCAAGCGCCTCCAGGACCACGAGGCCCAGGCCTTCGCGCCTGGCAGGCGTAAACATAAAAATATCCATTACAGATAACGCATCCGCGGTGTTTAACTGCGGTTTAATAAATAAAACGTTGTCCGAGATATTAAGCCGCTGGCTGAGATTCATTATATCTTGTTTTTTATCCCCGTCTCCCACAAGCGCAAGCTGCACATTGGGTTTTTCTTTCAGTATCTCGCGAAGGCCGTATAAAAGCGTATCATGCCCCTTGTCAGGAGTAAATCTGGATATCATTCCTATGACGTTATAATCTTTCTTAATTCCGAAACTATCTTTAAGATTATCCCTTTCCTCTTTTGAGAAATCCTTAAGAAATCTATTCACATCTACTCCGTTATATATCATGGAAACCCTGTCTTTATCCACGCCAAAATAATTTATGAGGTTTTCTTTTACCGCATCGCTTATGGCGATTACCCTATCCCCCCACGAAGGCAATACCGTTCTCCCTATATTTTTATGAAAAAATCCGTGGCATGTGGTAACTAACGGGACATTGCATAATTTTGATACAAAAAAACCAGCTACCTGAGCAATCCTTGTCTGGCTGTGCACAACGTCTACGCCAAGGGTTTTGACTATTTTTGAAATCTCAAAAATGGCTTTGAAAACTTTCGGGCTTAATTCAGTTTTTGTGAAAATATCTACGTATACATGAGAAACGCCGGCATGCCTCAGATCAGGCACAAGCATACCTCCGCTTGAAGCAACATATACTTCGTGGCCTTTGTTTTTCAGCGCCTTTGCAAGGTTCACCGTATAGGTGCTTATGCCGCCGATATTAAGATGGGTCGTTAATAATAAAATGCGCATAAAGCTGATAGCTGATGGCTGAAAGCTATTTTATTTTCTCAATCACCAATTTATATACTTCTTCCACGCTGATGTTTTCCATGCATGCATTGCGCCTGCATTTGGATTTATAACATGGGCTGCATTTTAAATCTTTTCTTACTATAACCCCTTTTTCGGTAGGCTCAAAATGCCTGGCAGGGTCAGTAGGGCCGAATAATGCTATAAAATCAATGCCCATGCTTGAGGCGACATGCATAGGAGCGCTATCGCCGGTCAAAAAAACCCTGCATCTTTTCATCAGGGCTCCAAGCTGCGTTATGGATGTCCGGCCCACCGCATTCACGGGTTTTGTAGCTGAAATTTCCATAAAATCTTCTGCCGCAGCCATCGCATCCTTTGAGCCTGTCAGAACCACCCTTATATCCTTTTCAGCCAGCATATCAGAAAGCCTTGCGAATTTTTTCAAAGGCCATCTCTTTGTTTCCCACCTGGGGCTGGAGCCTATATTGATTCCTACGAGCGCCTGGCTGTCACTGACCCATGCGTCTTTTAACAAATTATCCGCATACAAAAAATCTTCTCTGGAAGGCCATATCTCAAGATACGCGGAAGCGCCTACAGTATTAATCTTTATGCTCTTAAGTATCCTGAATTGCTCGGCAAGAGGCGTTGCCTTGATGTCAAGATACCTTACGCCTTTGTTTACAAAAAAACTGAGCTTGCCGTTGCCGTTATGATAACCGAATCTTTCCGGAATCGCGCCAAGCCATGAAACCGCGTGGCTAATTCTATTATTCTGGAAATCTATGGACATATCAAAATTCTTGCGCCTTAAAATACCTGCTGTTTTAAACAACCCTTTCAAGCCTCTGTCGCGGCCTTTTCTGTCATAAAGGATAAGCTCGTCTATGTAAGGGCAGTTTTTAAGTACATGCTTGGATTCCGGCCCTATTAAAACGCTTATATGAGCATCAGGAAAATTATTTCTCAATAGCCTTAAGCTCGGCACTATAAGTATCACATCGCCTATCGCTCCGAGTTTTATAACCAAAATGGATTTCTTTTTATAGGCCTCTTCGTATACTTTAATAGTATCCTCTGCCATCTTTACAAGGCTGTATTCCCGTTCTACTTTTTTTCTCGCTTCCATTGCCAGGCCTTTAGATAATTCCCTGTCTTTTAATACCCTTATTATTGAATTAACCATCTCAAGTATATCGCCCGGCCTTACCAGTATTCCGGTGTGAGCGTTTTCTATGATCTCTACCGCGCCTCCTATGGCTGTAGCCACTACGGGCACTCCGCTCGCGCCTGCTTCTATGATCACTCTTCCAAATGCCTCCCGGCCTATAGACGGGAGCACCAGCAGATCAAGTTCGGACATAATCTTCGGAATGTCGTATTGGGCCCCTAGAAACTCCACGGATTTTTCTATCTGAAGTTGTTTTGCCAAGGCTTTTATTTTTTCCATATATCCCGGTTTATCTTTTGGCGCGTCTCCTACAATCAAAACTTTAACCCTGGGGAATATCCTCACTACCCTCGCTATTGCCTGAAGAAAAAATCCATGGCCTTTTATAGGAGTGATCCTGCCTATAACCCCTATCTTATACTCTGATTTTGAAGAGGCGGACGGGACGCTGAATTTGAACTTATCAAGATCCACCCCCCTGGGAATTAGCCTGATTCTTTCATAAGGGACTTTAAAATCTTCTATCATGTGCCGGCCTATAACAGAGCTTGCCACAATCACAAATCTTGCCCATCCTGTTACCCGGCTTATAAAATGATTTGAATAATGGCCATGGGCTGTTGTGATGAATTTAGCCCCGGTATGCCTTGCCGCAAAAAATGCGATTATGTTCGGGACCCTGGAACGGCTGTGAACAATGCTTATGTGCTCATCCCTTATAATATCTTCCAGTTTTTTGATAGAGCTCATTATTGTAAACGGGGACTTTTTATAAACAGGCAATTCTATGTGCCTGACATTCATTTCTATTAAATTTTTTACAAGCTTCCCCCCTCCGGACACTACAATAACCTTATGCCCCCTTTTAATGAGTTCTTTGGACAGGTCGATCGTGCCCGTCTCCACCCCGCCCACGTCCAATCTCGGAAGTATCTGCAAAATATTCATAATCTTTGCGTCAAATCAATCCTTTTAATCTTTCAATTATCTTCTCTCTATCGTCAAGCCTTCTAGCCTCGGGCCTTGTCTCCAGTATTTCTTTTATTTTATTATAAATCTCTTCGGGCCCTGCGGTATATATATAGCCGTTTTTCTCAAGATTTGATACCATGCTGCCGTATTTCGTATCTTTTTCTCCGCGTCTAAAAACTATCACATGTTTTCCGGAACTCGCAGCCTCTGATATCATAGACATGCTTTCCTGCGAAATTATTATAATATCGCTCAATCCGAATATAGCAGGCGCCGCGCCTTCTATATTTTTTTCATTAGCTATGATAAGCAGTTTACAGCGTTTATTGCGGCTCAATTTTTCTTTTAGTAATTCATCTATTTCCGGCGGAGTCCTTCTGGACGTGGAGAGAAATATATCCAGATCTTTTTCCTCGCTGATTTTTATAACCTCATCCGCCGCCTTCCTAACATCTTCTTTTATTAACTTAAACCCTTTAGCGTCTCCTCCTATCAATAACCCAATCCCTTTCCTTGAAACTTGCCTCGCGCCAAGTTGAGCATTGAGCCCATCAACGGCTTTTCCCATGGCTTCCTGAGTTATCCTGTTCGGCGCCCCCTCGGTTATTAAGGTGTTGCGTCCAATCTTACGCTTTGCATCATGGCGCGGCAATATAATCAAATCTACTTTTTTATCGCAGCCCATGCCGGGTTTCATGATTATAATATTTTTGGCATTATTCTCATACTTTAAAAATATATTCGCAGCCGCCGCGGATGAACCGCAGGAAATAATAATATCGGCGTATCTATTTTTCAGATTCTCAAAAGATTCCTTTGTCAGGCAGAACTTAAGGCATCTTAAACACCCCTGGCATCTTTTAGAGGCGAAAATACCGGCGAGATTTAAAAGCATTTTTGTAAATCTACCTTTAAATTTTACGTCTACAGCCTGAATTTTGACAATGGGCTTTTCCTCTATGCCCCTAGCCTCCAGCCTCCAGCCCAGGGCCTCTTCAACCATTTCCGCCGTCCCCATCGCCTGATTAAGGTGCCCTGCCTTCCCGTCTGTCAAAACGATTATGCTGCGCTGAGGCGTGCTTTTCCATCTTTTGTGGGACCACAGCCATTGTTCGGGAAATTTTCTTACGTAATCTTCCAGGATATCGGTTATCTTCTGAAGATTCTCTTTTGTATCTCTTTCTTTATTTCCAGTATTTACAAGCTCGAAAGGATCGCCTGCCCTGGCTATATGTTTATCTGTCCCAACCCGCCGGATAAAAGAAGGCAGGATCTCCGCCTTTGTTTTTGAACTGAAGGCTATCGCGCCCTGCGCGGTTGAAGCAGGCCTGTTGAAAAAATTTATAAATACGCCGTTTGCGCCCGCGTCCTGGTCAGAGAGCATGCCTACTATGCCGTTATTATTCAGGGTTTTGATTATATCCTTTACTGAAAATCCCTTTGTTATAACCCTGCATCCTGTTGACTGCCTGAATTCATTCAGGAGATTATTCAATCTTTTATACTTCTGCTCGCGCGCGAATACAGACATGGTATAACCGTTTAAACTTACAGCCAGAGAAGAAATCTCCCAATTCCCAAAATGAGCCGTGAGAAGTATTACGCCTTTTCCTCTCTCCAGGCTGGATCTGATTTTATCTGTATTTTCAAGTTTCACATGACGCTCAAAATAACCCCTGTGCATAACAGGCAGTTTCAATAATTCTATTATATTCATGCCCAAATTCTCAAAATGGGCCTTATTTATTTTCTTGAGCTCCCCGGAAGATTTTCCCGGAAAGGCAGCTTTTAAATTAGCGTATGCGATCATCCTGCGCTTTGTATTGGCGCAATACGCCGCATCTCCTATGCGCCTTCCTATCCACAATGCGGGCTTAAGCGGAACGCACCATAAAAATATGCTGAAGGATTTAACTATTATAAATCCCAAAAAGTCTATTACAAAATCCGTCTTCATTTTCAATTATTTCAAGCCTCACTTTTAAAACCAAAGCCCTTGAGCTCAGGGCCTCAAGTATCGAGCCTTTTAGCTTAACCGCGTCTTTTTCCGTGGTAATCACTGTATCAATTTTATTTTTTTTGCAATAATCTTCTATACCGGCGATATCTTCTCTTGTATACGCGTGGTGATCTCTGAAAATAAAATGCCTGTTAATCTTTAATCCCAGCCGCAGGATTGTTTTTTCAAAACATTCAGGACTGCCGATTGCTGAAACCAGCGCGAGTTCTCCGTTCTGCAGTTCGCCTATATTGACCTTCTCGAATTCCGTTCGGCGATCGGAATTCTGTTCCGATCGCCGAACGGAATCCTCTCCGGAAAGCCTGTAAAAATACAAAGGCCTGTGTATGGCCTTTGCGATAACCGCCTTCGGGTTTATGGCTCTTAATTTCCTTTCTAATTTTTCCAGTTTATCCTTGCCGGAAACCAAATCCGCCTTTGTAATTAAAAATATCCCCGCTCTTTTAAGGGCATAGAGGCCTTCGCGCAATGAGCCGGCAGGTATCACCCAGCCGTTGCCAAAAGGTTTTGAAGCGTCTACGCAGACAATATCCAGGTCTCTCTTCAGCCGAACGTATTGAAATCCGTCGTCCAGCAAGAGAGTATCTAAAAGATAGTTCTCTATGGCTTCTTTTCCACTTTTAACCCTGTCTTTTCCTACCAGCACCGGGACATTAGAAGTTAATTTCGGTAGAAGCTCTGACTCATCGTTTCCGTATCCTCTTATCAGGATACCCACTCTTCGGTTTTTCCTTACAAGCATGTCCGCGATAAATGCGGCCACAGGCGTCTTTCCTGTCCCGCCCCATGTGATATTCCCTACGCTTATAACTTTTGCGTCAATCTTATATTTTTTGAAAATATTAAGCTTATAGAAAATATCCCTGGCAAGAATAATAATGAAATACAGAAACGAAAAAGGTATGCTTAATAAGAAAAAGACTTTTCTAAAAACCATAGAGCCGCCTCGTATAGTATATATTTAAGCTATATTTGATATATGATAGTTTATTTGGAAGGAATTGTCAAAAGGTTATCCTATGAATTTGAAAGGATTAAATTTATTGTTCTTTGACTGGAGCCTGAATTTCTAATTATAGTATCTTTGGCATTTATGCCGAGTTTATTTCTATATCCGGGATTATCCAGGAACAACTTCAAAGCTGAATAAAGCCCCTCTTTACCATCTACTTCCACGCCTGAATTATTTTCCAGAAATATCTTTATCACATCATGGAAGTTAAACGTATATTTACCGAATATTATAGGCTTCATCATGCTGGCCGGCTCAATAGGATTCTGGCCTCCTTTTTTGACAAGGCTTCCTCCCACAAATACTATGTCAGCTACAGAATACATTGATCTGAGCTCGCCCATGGTATCGAGAAGAAAAACGCTTTGCTCGTCGCTCGCCCCTCGACTCCGCTCGGGACTCCCTTCGGTCGTCGCTTGTCGTTCGTCGTTCGTAAATAAATTGGAAATACTGATAGATTTAAACCCTTTTTTAGATATAAGTTTTTCTATCTCTCCTGCGCGTTCTATGTGGCGGGGCGCTATGAGAAGCCTTAGGTTTTTATATTCTTTTTTTAATTTTGAAAAACATTCTATAATACTTGTTTCTTCGCCTCTATGGGTACTTCCTGCTACTAAGAACATATCGTCTTTTTTCAGATTAAGTTTTTTCCTCAATTCAATCCTATTGGTTTCAAAATTTGATACCTGAATATCGAATTTCAGATTTCCTGTAACAAAAACTTTTTCTTCCGGAGCGCCAAGCGCAATAATCCTGGCCGCGTCCTGGCTTGACTGCATCAATATAAGAGAAAATTTCTTCAGAAGAACCTCTATGAAAAATCTGCCTTTTTTATATCTGGTATAAGACTTGTTTGAAATTCTCCCGTTCACCAATATGAGCCTAGCGCCTGATTTATAAAGCGAGTGTATCAGGTTAGGCCAAAGTTCTGTCTCCATGGAAATAAATATCTCCGGACTGACCGCCTTCACAACCCTGTCTACTATAAAACTTACATCAAACGGAAGGAAAAATACACCTTCATTCCCTGTGATTATGGTCCTGGCGACTTTATTGCCTGTATGAGTAACTGTTGAAAATATAAGGGCATGCGAAGGAAATGCCTTTCTTAAAAGAGGCGCGAGGATACCGGCTGCTTTAATCTCTCCCACGCTTACAGCGTGCACCCAGATAATCTTATTTTTTGAACAAATGGATTTTATTTTTTCAGGCAGGAACCCAAATCTATCCTTCATGCCATATCTGTAGCGCTTTGTAAATATCATGTACGGCATGTAAAATACGCCGAATATTATAAATGCGAGGTTATATAAAATTCTCATTATTTATTCGTAATACGTAGCGCAGGAGGTTTCTGACTCCCACACAGATATAGATTTAAGAGAAAGGCCTTTTTCTTTTATAGAGCCTTTGAGTTTTACGTAGATAAACTTTGCTATGTTTTCCGCCGAGGGATTTTCTTTCTTAAAAATGCCTATCTTGTTAAGATGCGTGTGGTCCAGTTTTTTCAATATATTTTTTAACATGGACTTCAGTTCCGTAAAATCCACGGATATGCCTATATCGTTAAGATCGGCTTTTTCAAATCTCGCCTCTACCTTCCAGTTGTGTCCATGCAGTTCCTCGCACCTGCCCTTATACCCTCTGAGGTTATGGGCGCTCGAAAAATCTCCTTTTACTAAAATCTCATACATAATTTGCCCTTTCAGCCCTATGAATCTTCGTTCCCAGAAACTTTTCTCCCACCTTTATAAAATGTTCCACAGCGTCTGTCGCGAAAAATCTGTGGCGCGGTTTTTTCCTGCTGTCAGACAATTCCCCCATGCTCATCAATATAGTATGGACCTCGTCGGCGACAGAACTCGCGGAATCTACTATCTTTACCTTCTTGCCCATTACCTTTCCTATCACCTGCTTTAAAAGCGGATAATGCGTGCATCCTAAAACCAGCGTATCTATGCCTTTTCTCCTGAAAGACGCTAAGTATTTTTCAGCTATGGCGAACGTGGCCTTTTCCCGAAGCCAGCCCTCTTCAACAAGCGGCACAAATAAAGGGCACGGCTTTGATACAATATCTATCTTGGGAGAAATGCTCTTTATCTCCCTTACGTACGCCTTGCTTTTAATCGTAGTGTGAGTGCCGATAACGCCTATCCTGTTATTGCGCGTAACCGTAACTGCCTTTTTTGCGCCGGGCTTTATAACTCCTACCACAGGCACATGCGCATGCTTTATAAGTTCTTCCATACTGGTGCTTGAAGCTGTATTGCAGGCAACAACGATGAGTTTAACATTGTGTTTCATCAAGAAATCCGCATTCTCAACAGAATATTTTTTTATTGTATCAGGAGATTTCGTGCCGTACGGCACGCGCGCCGTATCTCCCAGATATACTATAGATTCGTTAGGCAGTCTTTTAAACATCTGCTTTACAACAGTCAACCCCCCGACTCCTGAATCAAATATGCCGATTGGACGATTATCCATATTTCCTTCAAAATCAAAGTTGACACTCTGACAATGTCAGTTTGTCAACTTAGTCCTTCGCTTTTGGTGAAATTGGCCTGCCATGAACCCCCTGAACCATTCACTTCGTTCAGGTTCAGGGCAAGCGAGCGAAAGCCTGTCTTTAGATAAGAGACGCTTAGCGAGTGGTTTATGGTGGAGGCGGCGGAATTCGAATCCGCGTCCTTCAATATCCCAATAAGAGTATCTACATGTTTAGTTCGCCTTTTAGTCTCGCTTGATATTCTCCGGCGAACGGGATAATATCAAACATAGCCTTTTCTATGCTCCTCGTCCGCCACTAAAAAGCATAAAGTTGGCGAACCAGCCTGCTAACGGCGTTTATCAGACCCCGCAGGCAAGATCTGTAAACGGGTTGCCTAATTAGGCAACAGCTACCGCCTCGCTGGAAGCAAGGATCGCTTCCGCTTCAGCTACTGCATCGTAGTTGGCGTTTAAGTTGTGCAAGGTGTTTAATGAGGCCTCCTCGCAACCTCAGCATGCTGCTCTTACCAAGCCTATCAAAGTCGAAACCTTTCGCCCCCGAATTTGCGAAGCAAATTTGATCCTGACCCGCCATTGTTTCTGTGGCGGGGAAGGACCTTTGCGCTTCGCTACTTGTTTATTTTAATTTTGTTCTCTTAGCTCTTGCTAAAGCCCTATCCGATTCTCTCTTTCTTATTGCCTCTCGTTTGTCGTATTGTTTCTTGCCTTGCGCCAAACCAAGTTCAACCTTTACAAACCCATTTTTAAAATAAGTCTTTAAAGGAATAAGCGTTAATCTTTTCTGTAAAACCTGCGCTGCTAAATAAGTTATCTCTTTTTTATGTAAAAGTAATTTCTTCGGTCTTAATGCATCCTGCTCTTTAGTATCATATTCATAAGGACTTACGTGCATATGATAGAGAAAAATTTCTCCTTCTTCAACCTTTGCGAAACTCTCAGCCAGGCTCGCCTTTCCCGAGCGTATTGACTTAACCTCAGTGCCCCTTAATTCAAGGCCTGCTTCCGTGGTTTCAAGTATAAAAAAATCCCTTCTGGCAGACCTATTGGTAATTACAGAATTATATTCCATGTTCTCGGATTTACTATACCAAAAAAGATGCTATAAATCAAGGTAATTGACAGGCAGGTCAAATGAAGGTATACTTATTTCACTATCAATGCGGAAGTGGTGGAACTGGCAGACACGCAGGTCTCAGAAGCCTGTGGCTGCAAAGCCTTGAGGGTTCGACTCCCTCCTTCCGCACCATTAATATATCAGTTTATCTACTTTGCTAACACTTCTTCTATCTTAAGGACGAAATCTTTAGCGTCTTCTATAATCCACTCCGCATCATCATTAGTGAGGATTTCAACGCCATATTGCTCAACAACTCTTTCTTCCTGCGCCTTTTCTAATGTCTCGGCGTATTTTTGTTCAAGATGTTTTGCCTTTTTAATATAGCTAACATATTCTGGCGCGACTTTTCCCTGCTCGACATAGAATTTCTTAAAAGCGGCTATCGCGCAATAATGAGCTGTAGCGCGAATACCAATATTAAATAATGCGGCTAAAACCGCGTGATACATAGCGTAATATCCGCAGATTATCGTCCAATCAAATAAATCATTATCAAACATCATTTTCATTGCGCGTAAATTGCGGTGCGCCTTATCAATATGCTGTTTTGCTCTATCAACGTTGACAGGCACCTTTTGCAGATTTGGCTTGCCTTCTTTAGGATGAAAGCATCCGTGTAGAGTTTTCTCTATATCATTAGGCATTGGATTTGCCTCCCTCTCTAATTAACTGCCAGAACAAAAACTCATTATATAAAATCACTCTATCTTTCCAGAGTTCATCATAGAACTCGGTTCTTTTTTTGAAACCATCTACAAATTTTTCTGTTGTAGTGCTTATTGGCCTTATTTCTAATAGCGGGCCGGCGTCTACTTTTGCTTTATTCAATATCGGCGTCACTTCATCCTCTTTGCCTGAAACAACCGCCAGAATATCCACATCGCTGTTTTTAGTCCAATCGCCTCTTGCGACAGAACCAAAAAGTATGACTATCTGGATTTTTTTGTTAGATAAACAGACTATTGCCTCGGAATATTTTTGCAATAATCTGGCGATCTTCTTATTTTTGCCATAAAAATCTCTTTTCTTCTCCAGCTCCAGATATTCGAATATTTTCAGAAGCGCTTCGTTTTCAAGATTAGGTTTAAAAAACACCATATTGGACGCTTCCCGTCTTTTAAACATGTCTTCCTTCACGAATAAGCGCATCGAGTTATCCACATTACTAAGCGAAACTCCGGATAACCTGACCACTTCCCTCAGATGCGCCTCTTTAAAAGGATCTTTAAAAAACACCCCGAGGATTTTTTTTCTTTGGATTGGTATCAGCATATTATATCTCCTGTTCTATTATATAGTACAACTGTTCTATAATATAGAACAGTTGCGGACGGCTGTCAATATAAATTCTCGCCTTCTTTTCTTAAAATACTAATCGTATACCCGATATGCCTCTTCGGATTCTCAACCCTGAGCCTGGCAGTAATATTATTGGCCTTTTCAAGCCCAGTCGAGAACTTCTTCAATTTCATATTTTTACTCTAAGGGCCTCAAAAATTATCCACAATGTAGGGGAGGTTTTATACCACTAAACATTCTTAATAAATCTTCTTACTTCATCATGAGTCCCTAAAAGGGCAAAATAAATAACATCCTCTTTTCTCGCCCAGACAATACGAATCTTATCTGTTACCCTTGCTTCAAAGGTATTAGGGCCGATTTTCTTTATCCTTAAACCATAAGGGGCTATTTGTTTTTCAAGGTATGATTTGATCTGCAGGTCTGTTTCTAAAATCAATTCTTGGATTAAGGCAGGATATAAGTCAAATCGTTTAAGAAATTCCTTTTTATAAACAAATTTCATTTCTTTTTGGCTCTTTTCTTCAAGAACTCTGAGGCCTTTTTGGCTGAATCAAAAACCTTATCTCCTTTTTCAATCTTGCTTACATACTTTTCAAACTTCTGTAATTGTTTTTCAGGAATTCTCTCCTCTATTACTACTGTTACCGGGTTGAGTATAATAACATTATCTCTCAGCTCAACATTAAAATATCTCTCCTCCTGCTTAAGCCCGGAAAGTCCTGCCTCTACCAATATCTTTTTAGGTATAGTAACCTGATTTTTTATTGTCATCTTGGTAACCATATTAATTTTCCTCCTAATATAAGTTTATCATACTTCCTTACTTCTGTCAAGATTACTTTATTACTGCATTACTTTTAACATAGGACCTTTTATCGTATCATCAAACTTATCCACAAAGTAGGGGACACTTAAGTGTCCCCTACTACTTATCGTGCTCAGCTTCGCCTGATTAAAATAGTCCGGCGCAGCTCGTCACCTACCCCTACAACTAAAATCTAAGAGCGAAGACGGCCCCTCCTCCCGCACCAGTTAATAACAAATTCAAACGGTTTTTAAGTCTTCCTTTGCCTTTTTTAATTTCTGGGCAAATTTATCTTTTTTAAACTCTTTTGTCCAACTCCTTATAGTAATCCAGCCGCCGAAACGAATGAGATGGTTACGCCAAGGCCTGTACCACTTTTTCCATCCTGATTTAATATCATGCAAAAAGAAAATTAAAGCTGGAAAGGAAAATATATTCATGCCTATCATAAACATATATTTAAATTGATAAAACTTGCCCATAATGTTTTTAATAGATGCTTGCATCTCTTCGGCGCTCATCGGCTCATCCGGCTCAAATAAAGGAAAATTCCCATCATAATACTCCCAGCCTACATCCTGAATCGGATAGACTCTTTTCTGTCTCTCCAGCCTATGCCTTAATTCTGTCCCCGACAAAGGCACAGGCAATAAAACCTGAATTGTGTCAATCTTAGCCTTTCTTATAAACCTCTTGATGAGCCTTACTCTCTCCTTTGCCGCCATTTTGAAATTTAAACCTTCCTTCATGGGATAGCCAAAGATAAACATGCCGTGCACCAGAAATCCGAATCTATGGAATATCCTTGCCATAGACACCATGTCTTCGGGTTTCAAATGTTTATTCATGGCCTCCAATTCTTCTTTTATAGGAGACTCGAAACCAATGGCTACTGCGTTAATGCCTGCCTGGCGCATGGCTGAAAGAAGCTCTGGGTCTTTGGCCTTATCCAGCCTTATCTGAACAGTCAGATCCAAACGTCTGCCTGTACTCTTCTGGTAATCCTTGAGCATATTGCAAAACCTTATCGTCTCTTCCCGTTGCTGCCCGAATAAATCGTCAACCACAAAAAAATGCCTCGCGTCCTTTGTCTCCAAAAGAAAACTTATGCGCTCAAGGAGCCGCTCAGGAGAAGCATATCGCGGCCTGCCTTTGACTGTGCAAAACTCACAATCCATTCCGCATCCCCTGATCCTCTCAACAGGATAAAGTTTAATCTTAGCGTAACGTATCAAAGAAAAATCCGGCAAAGGCAGCCTATCAAAATCAGTTATGGGTTCTCTTCCCGGAGTGCGAACAATCTCCCCACCCTCAAGATAAGCAATGCCTTTTACATTACCTATATCCAGCTTGTCCTCAAGCGCTGATAAAAGCTCCCTGATAGTTTCCTCTCCTTCGCCAATAACCACGTAATCTATACCAGAATTTAATGCCTCGGCGATATTGTCTCCCGCGAAATGCTGCCCTCCCGCGATAGTCGTAACCCCTTTATCTTTATAAAACCGGGCCAGTTTATAGAGCCGCGGCACAGTGCTTGTCAATCCACCGTAAAATCCGACAATATCAGCAGGCCTGAGATTCTGTAAAAATTCATGGTCAGCCCCGTCAGAGTCATCTACAGGGCCGTATCTGCGAAGGTTATTTTCATCAATAACCTCGACGTCCCATCTTTCCATCTCATTTACAGCGCTTGCCACGCACACCGGCCCCAGGGCCGTAGTCCTCTCAGCAATATAAGAATAAATATTAAATGCCGGAAAGGCAGGGATTATGATTCTCAGCCTGTGTCTTTTCCTGTATACGTCAAACATCTATACCTCTATCCAATTAATACCGAAAGGTTTATTTCAGAATCCTGGCACATTTTTGGCACAAAAAGTATCAAAATCCTGTTCAAAATGGCTATGTAAGTGAGGGTACGCTAAACATGCCTTTTAAAAATCAATTTGCTTAATTAACACGCATTAACATGGCATTTGCGGCCGCCGGGTCTGATAAAGAAACTGCCCAGCTGTCATATATTGTGTATTCTCCGTCTTCATCCATGTCGCGGTAAACTTCAAATTTGACATCTGCGCCGGATACGATTACATTGAGCAGGGCGTCATATTTATGCGTATTCTCCGGGTAAGGGCACGCTGCCGCAACAACCTGCCATACCCTGCCGCCATCACGCCGGTAATACGAATAACAATGCGTATGTCCGCATATATAGGCAGCTACGCGCTTATCTTCCAAGAGATTCCAAAAAGCGTCCCGGTTCTCGGGATATTTGTCTAAACTGTCTCCATGGTGACGAATTCTTTTCCAATGTTCATCCGGCATGGGAAAAGCCGGTTCATGGCCAAATATAAAAACAAAAGGTTTTGTATTTTTATCTAAATCATTTTTCAGCCAGGAGAGCAATTCAGGAACAATATTGCCGTCTGTTTTTGTATCGCCGGCGCCGTCATAATACTCGTTTAACACTACGAAATGAGCATTTTTAAAATCAAATGAATATGTTGTTTCTTCGCAATTAACCGGCCCGCTGTTTACTATATATGGCAAAGAATGAAATTCTTCGCGAATCCATTTCATATCAGGGCCGGACGGATTATCCGAATCATGATTGCCTGCAACCGGATACCAGATTGCATTAGCGCCGAATTCTTCATCTATTATTTTACGATTTTTCGCTAGAGGGTCTATATCACCGGTAGATACATGAAACGCCCCGGGTCCTCCCATTTTTTCATTAATGGCCTTGCATACTTTGCGAAACTGCTCATGGTTAGACCGCATGTCTGCGGTAACGGTAAAATGAAAAGAATCAGCTTCATCGCCTATGGCTGTAAACCCGGCCGGCAATAAACTGAAAATAAAAATTAACGCGATGATTTTGAAATTAAAATATTTTTTTAGGCATGACATAAGAAAATACGAAGCTGAATTTGGCTTGCCCCTAAACCATTCGCTTCGCTCAGGTTCAGGGCAAGCGAGCGAAATGGTTTACCATGAACCCGAGCGAAAACTCAACCCCTTGCGGATAGCTTAGCGAGTGGTTCATGGTGCCGGAGGTGGGAGTTGAACCCACACGAGGGGTTACCTCACACGATTTTGAGTCGTGCGCGTCAGCCAATTCCGCCACTCCGGCAATTATGCCACAGCGCCCATCTTTCTGAATTTTTCGTAGCGGAGTTTTAGAAGTTCATCTTTTGGGATTGCCTTTAATTCCTTTAACGCTTTTTTGATAACCTTTTTTATTGCCTGGGCTGCTTTTTCCGGGTCCCTGTGGGCTCCGCCCAGAGGCTCCTGGATTTCTTCATCAATCAGCCCGAGATTAAGCAGGTCTTTTGCAGTAAGCTTTAATACCTCTGCTGCCTGTGGCGCTTTTAACCTGTCTTTCCAGAGTATTGCAGCGCAGCCTTCGGGAGATATTACTGAATAATACGCGTTTTCCATTACATATACCCTATCGCCTATGCCTATGCCAAGCGCTCCTCCGCTTCCGCCTTCGCCTATAACTATAACAATAATAGGCACTTTCAAGAGCATCATCTCTCTTAAGTTGTAAGCTATTGAATTTGCCTGGCCCCTTTCTTCCGCTCCTATCCCGGGATACGCGCCCGGCGTATCAATAAAAGTGACTATCGGGATATCAAATTTATTGGCAAGTTCCATCATCCTCATTGCCTTGCGGTAGCCTTCGGGATGCGCACTGCCGAAATTTCTCATGAGATTCTCTTTGGTGTCTCTCCCCTTTTGATGCCCCAATACAAGCACCTTTTCTCCGTCAATCTTGGCAAACCCTCCTATCATGGCTTTATCGTCGCTGAACATCCTGTCTCCATGGATCTCCACAAAATCCACCATAGTCATGTTTATATAGTCAGTCGTATAAGGCCTTTTGGGGTGCCTTGCTATCTGAACCCTCTGCCACGGGGTAAGCGATTCAAACACTTCTTTCTTTAATTTTTCAAGCCTTGTTTCAAGGGTTTTAATCTCTTCTTCAAGGTCAATGCTCCCGTCTGAAGCAAGAGATTTCAATTCATTTATCTTGCGCTCTAATTCTAATATAGGCCTTTCAAAATCCAATACTATACTGCTCATACCTGCCTCAATCTGTTATAGTAACTTCAGTGCCTATAGGGACTATAGTGCAAAGCTCTTCCACTTCGGAATTAACCATCCTGACGCATCCCTTGGTAGCCTGCTGTCCTATTTTTTCCGGAGAAACCGTGCCATGAATACCATAACCGGGCAGGTTAAATCCCATCCACCTTGAGCCAAGCACATTCTCAGGGCTCTCTGCCGGCACTATTGCCTTCTCCGTATACCAGACAGGGTCCATTATTTTATTCATTATTTTAAAAGTTCCCGCGGGAGTGCAGCTGTTTTCTCCTGTTGAAACGCGATAGACTTTTACAATATCATTATCGCTCAGAAGCGTTAATACATTTTGAGATTTATCTATCAGTATCTTGTATTTGGCCTTTGAAATTTTTAATTTTGCGCGGGCTAGTATATTGTCGCTTTTTAGAGAATTAGCTAATTTTATAAGATCGACCGTGGTCCCGAATCTTTTCGCTATATTTATAAGCGTGTCTCCCGGCTGTATTTCATAAAGAGCGTCTTTATCGGTTATGGTCTTGGAAAAAAGAATAGCTATGTTAAGTTTACCCAATTTATCCTGGACTTCTGAAATGTTTTCTATGTTCTGGTATTTTTTAAGTATAAGCTGATACATATCTCTTGCTTTTACTTTATCATTCTTGTTTTCATAAGCTCCGGCTAACTTAAAATATATTGCGCCCAGGGCCCTTGCGTCAGGTTTTTTCTCTGCTATCTGATCTATGCTGGCCTTTGCCTCGTCCAGCTTAGCGTCTTTAATAAGCGCCTCTATAGGTTTTATATCCGCATTATTACCTAAATTCTTCATGCCGAATATAATTAATACCGCTAATCCTCCTGCCGCAAGAACTATGCCAACCACAGCCAATACCCTCTTCACGCTTGCCTCCTTATAGATAACAAAAAAGGGCCACCAGAATTCCTATTGCGGCGCCTATAAACACCTGTATCGGCGTATGCCCCAATAATTCTTTGAGCCTTTCCTGTTGGATGCCTTTATTCAGATATATGTCCTCTATGATCTTATTCAGGGCCTCTGCCTGATGCCCGCTTTGGCGCCTTACCCCCTGCGCGTCAAACATTGTTATAAAGGCGAAGAAAAACGCGATTGCGAAAAATGGAGAGCCGAAACCATAGGTGAGCCCTACTGCCGTGGCAAGGGCTGATACCGTAGACGCGTGAGAACTGGGCATGCCGCCTGCCCCGACAAACCATTTAAAATTAAACCTTTTTTCAGCCGCAACTCCTATGGCGACCTTTATAGTCTGAGCCACAAGCCACGCCATGATTACTGTGAAGAATACCTGATTCTTGGCAAAAAATCCCATATAGTCTTTAACCTTGATAGTTTAGTTTCTTATTATATATAATAGATAGGGCTTATGGCAAGTAAAAAGAAAAAGTTTAAAACTTCATTGTGCCTGACAACGAAAATGCTGTTTCATTAATAAGCCTTAATTCGAAGCTCATCAAGTACCAGCTCAAAAGAGAAGGTATTATATCGCATCCGATAACAACGCCTATGCAGTCTTTATTGCTTGCGTTATAAGTAGAATACAAGAGCCCTGTACTGCTCTGAGTAAACTCTACATTAACATCTGAATCTGAATATGTGACTCCCACATACGGCACGGTATAGCAATCCTGTATGCCCAACGGAAATATAAACTTTTTGCTGGCCAATAAACTTATCTGCCACTCTCTGATATTAAACGTCTCATTAGTGGCAGACGCTAAAGAAGCAGAGCCGCCTATTTTGGCTTTATCAAAGTCCAACTGAGTATCCTTATACTGTCCATCCACGGTTAATTTTATACCTGTAGAGGCAAATTCCCATAACTTTGCCTTTAAGCCCCCTCCTAATACAAAGCCGGGCTTAGCATCTACTTGAATACTCTGGTTATGCTGTTCCCATTTTACTTTTAGATTAGAAGTGCCGATTTTTATGTATGGCTCTAATACGTTTGAATAATTCATTGAAAATTTCAAATTCGCATTCTGGCCTTCTATCTTGGCATTTGTATCATCCGCCGGAGAAGCATGAAGTTCTTTTTTTGATATAAATTCTACGTCAAAACCTGCTTTCATTTTTACGTCTGATTCATAAGAATCCATAGCGTATTCTATGGCCTTTTCTTTTGAAAAGAAAGACGCTTCAGGCGCGCTCATATCTGCCTGGCCGCCGACAGTTGCCGCAAAAGAAGCGCTTGCAAAAAATAAAGATAAAATTATAGCTATTACGATATTTTTTCTCATTTTCAGTCTCCTTAAAACTTCACTGTGCCGCCCAAACTCAATGCAGCCTCATCTACAAGCCTGAGCTCTATGCTATAAATAAAAGAACTGCCCAAACTCGGCACAATATCGCACCCCAGCACAAAGCCATAAAGCTTTTTATTATTTGCGTCAAAAAGCGAGTAATCTGTTCCGGGCGCATTTGGATCTTTAAAATCAACGTCTACATTTGAATCAGCGTATGTTACGCCGGTATAAGGCACCACATAAATACTCTGCAATTTTAACGGGATCTCAAATTTCTTGCTTGCAAGCAAGCTCGCCTGCCACTCATCGACTTTAAATGTAGGGCCTTTATCAATAACGCTGGTTCCGCTGACGGTAATTTCGCTAACATCAGGTTCTGTGGTTCTGTATTGCGCGTCTCCTGTCAATCTGATGCCTAAGTTTTCAAATTCCCATATATTCGCCTTTACGCCTCCTCCGAACGCAAATCCAGAATCAGCATCTACTTCTATCTCTTGAGCGCCATGTTTCCATTTTACATCTAAATTAGACGTGCCAATTTTAACATAAGGCTCTACTCTATTAAAAAAGGTTAGGCCTAATTTTCCCATAAACCATTGGCCTTTTAACTCAGCTTTTTGCAATTCATTAGTCACATGCAAGTCTTTACTGAAAACAAATTCCATGTCAAAAGAGGCCTTTATTTTTACTGCCTGCTCGCATTCATCCAAAGTACCTTCTATTACTTCTTGCCTCAATATAGCTGATCTTTCCGGCACGTCCAAATCAAGAGAATTGCCTATGGTTGCGGCGTACGAAAACTTAGCGATATAACCTATTGTAAATATTAAAGATATGAAGACAAGGAATCTCTTTTTCATAATATATCGCCTTTCTTTATAATGTATTATGATACTTTATTATGTTTTATAACGAAGTATACCTTATAGAACAATAATTGTCAAGTTAGCCTATTATTTTTAAATTTTTTTGAAAGAAAACACCTTTGAGATGTGTCTACTATATAGTAACAATCAAAATAAGTTGACACTCTGACAATGTCAGTTTGTCAACTTATTCAACAAGGAGGTTTATTGTGTTATCAAGGATACTTTCAGCTGCGACAATAGGTATTGAGGCAAAACCTATTGAAATCGAAGTGGATATAACCAGAGGCCTGCCGAATGTGGTAATAGTAGGCCTTCCTGACACTGCTATAAGAGAGTCCAGAGACAGGGTAAAATCAGCTATAAAAAACAGCCAATTCGAATACCCCGCTGAAAAGATTACCATAAACCTGGCTCCATGCGATATCAAAAAAGAAGGCCCATGCTTTGATCTTCCAATAGCAATCGGCATCCTTACAGCCTCAGGCCAAATAGACTTCAATAATATAAAAGATTTTGTATTCCTGGGGGAACTCGCCTTAAACGGCAGAATAAGGCCTATAAAAGGCGCTCTTCCGATAGCAATGTCTTTAAAAAATTCTCATAAAAAACTAATCCTGCCTGAAGAAAACGCTCGTGAAGCAAGCATGGTGGAAGGTGTTCAAACCTATCCTGTAAATACCCTTAGCAATATATGCAATTTCCTGAATGGGCTAAATAAAATAGAACCCCTCTCTCCTACCAAAGAAATGTTTACGGAAAATAGACAAAACTATGACTTGGATTTTTCGGATGTAAAAGGCCAATTCCTGGCCAAAAGAGCAATGGAGATAGCCAGCGCGGGAAATCATAATATAATAATGATAGGTCCTCCGGGCAGCGGTAAAACCATGCTGGCTAAAAGACTCCCTACAATAATACCGGAAATGACTATCGAGGAATCTCTTGAAACCACAAAGATCCACAGCGTTTCAGGCCTTATTCCCGCAAAAGGCTCTATTATAAGAACAAGGCCTTTCAGAACTCCGCATCATACTGCCTCTGACGTATCTTTAGTCGGCGGAGGAACTATTCCAAAACCGGGCGAAGTGAGCCTTGCTCATAACGGAGTCCTGTTCATGGATGAACTTCCTGAATTCCATAGAAATGTCCTTGAGGCCCTGAGACAGCCTCTGGAAGATGGCTATGTGATAGTCTCCAGGATAAATAGCATAATCAAATATCCTTCTCAGTTCATGCTTGTCTGCGCGATGAATCCCTGCCCGTGCGGTTTTTTAACCGATGCTAAAAAAGAATGCCGCTGCACGCCAAACCAGATACAAAAATACATGTCAAAAGTCTCAGGCCCTCTATTGGACAGAATTGACATTCATATAGAAGTCCCTTCTGTTAAATACAAAGACCTGTCTGATGAAACTTCCGGAGAAAAATCAGAAATAATCCGCGAAAGGGTAAAAATCGCCAGGAATATACAGCTTAAAAGATTTAAAAACGACAGAGTTTTTTCAAACGCCCAGATGAGTTATAGAATGGTAAGAAAATATTGCAAATTAGACGAGCCAAGCAGAGACTTATTAAAAACAGCATTGACAGAACTTGGCTTCACTGCGCGCTGTTATGACAAAATCCTCCGCGTCTCCCGCACCATCGCAGACCTTGAAGGAAAAGAAAATATAGAATCAGATCATATATCAGAGGCAATACAGTACAGAAGTTTAGACAGGAATATGTGGATGTAGAAATTATCCACACAGTAGGAGGGGTAAACCTCCCTTACTACTACTTTTTTAAAACGATATGATTAACAACATTATTAAGAAATAAGATATTATTAATAGATATAAAAAATATAAAAAGACTTAGTATAAAATAAATTGAACGCGATTTAACAAACGCTATCCCCTGTGCTATAAGAGAAATTGGAAGAAATATAAAAAAACTTGAAAATGTAAAAGCTTCGCGTGAGTCAAATGTAACAAAAAATACTAAATATATTAAACCCAATATATAAACTACCCAAATATTATGACAAATAATATGCCGATGGTAGTAAATATTTTTTATCGAAACAACTAAAAGCAACCCATATGTTATAATAAACCCCAACCCTGGCAATCGGATAAAATAAACAACAATATTCTTAATCGGAATGGTTCCCTCTGGCGTAAGCGGACAATCAGGAGGAGAAATAGAAAAAAGAAAAAAATTAGTTACTACATATTTCCAAGAATTGCAATCAAATAGGCCAGATAAGCGCAACCATCTCAATTGGTGTTTAATATGCCATAAAAAATCTTTGTATTCAGTACGAATAAAAATATTGCTTAAAAATACTGGCAACAAAATAGATAAAAAACAGGCTATTAGAAAAATAAGCGTATACCTAATATAAAATTTATTATTTTGAAAATTTTTTAGAAAAATATAAAAAGCCGTAAAGGCAATAGTTATTAGATGGTGCCCTGAAGCAAAATAGCTTAATACCGTAACTATAGCTAAAATAATACAAGATTTAATTTTTGTAACATCGGAAAACAAGTAGGCTAGTATCAAAAGATTGGTCATAAAGGCAGTTGTCATAAAAGATTCTGGAATAGAAGAAAAAATAAGAACAGCAGCGGATAAAGCATAAGCTAAAAATAATAAGATACTTATGAAAAAATTTAATGAGACTTTATAGCAAATAAAGAACATAACAAGAGAGGCGGCTGAACCCATAATTGCCGAAATCAATTTTGCTGAATAAAAAGGGTCTAAAAATATATAAAATAATTTATCAAAAATTATAGAGATGATGAAGTGAAGAAAGTGCCTTCCGCGTGTATAATAAGTAAGAATTCTTTCATCCGTATCAGACCCAAATAGTATGTTCCGGCTATGAGTTAAAAAAGGAATGTATTCATAAAAGACTCGATAATAAAAATATATTAAGCCACAGCATATGGCCGATACAAACACTATTTTCCAGAATGTTTTATTTTTAAACGAGCTGAAAGCAGCTACGTTAAAATTCCTGCGATCTACCAAATTGCCCATATTACCTATCTCCAATACCGCTGTCTAAACATTTTATAAAAGTCAATAGTCCGTTTTAACCCTTCATTAATAGAAATTTTTGGATACCATCCCAATAACCTGCTTATCTTTAAAAAGTCTGCTTTATAATTACCGATTTCAAGATGTTTTAATTCCTTAGGGCATGGGATACCTTAGTAAGTAACTCTACTGTTTTAATTGTCTCATAAACCAAAGTTCCGATTGTATGTTCATCGTTATATACAGGAAAGAATATTGAAATTCCAGGCATACTAAATTTTAAATTTAATTTTGCATAAGCAGGCCTTGAAAAAATCTAATTCCCTCCCAATACCTTGAAATATCCGAGAAGGATTTAATAGACCTTAAATGGTTAAAAATATATTCTTTTCTTAAATAAAATTTTAAATAGGCCCTCTTTATAATGTCCCTGACTTCCTTTTTACCGGCATAACCTTTCGGTACAAAACATACTTGGGGAATATACCTACTGCCTTGCATTTTTTCATTATAAACTGCACCTAAGAAATTTCCTTCATGCTGGCATTGTTCGTATAATTCAGTTCCGGGGAAAGGATGTGTAGGTATAAAAGCGGCGTAAGAACAGCCTAGCTCAATAGCAAAGTCAATAGTGCGCTGACCATCTTCAGGGGTCTCGCCGGGTATAGCTAACATAAATGTACCGATAAGCTCTATGCCTAATTTATGAGTAAATTCAGAAAGCCTCCTGCATTGATCCAGGGTAATTCCTTTTTTAATCTTGTCTAAAAGATGCTGATTTCCTGATTCAAACCCTACCTCTAAAGCAAAACAGCCGTTTTCTTTTGCTTTTTTCATAAGGTTATACTCTATTGCATTCGCCCTTGCCCTAACTGACCATAAGATATTGATTCTTTCTTGATGCAGCAAATCACAAAACTCATTTATCCAGTTAAAGTTAGAGAAAAGGTCGTCATCATAAAAAATAATTTCTTTAATTTGATAGTTTTTAATTAACAATTTAATCTCTTGAATTGTTCTTGCCGGCGACTGATACCTATAGGGCCGCTTTAATATCCCTGACCGATAACAAAAAGTACATTTTGCATAAGTACAACCTCGGGTTGCAATCATAGATGTCGAAGGTAATGCTCTATATTCAAAGAACTCCGGAATATAACGCTTAATTGGCAAAAGATGCCTTGCCGGAAAAGGTAATGTTTCTAATTCTACAATTTTATCAGAGGGTGGATTCTTTACGATCTTATTTTTCTTTCTAAAATAGATTCCTTTTACTGTCTCAAGTTGTTTATTAAACTCCAAACACTCTACGAGCTCAGGAAGAATATATTCTCCTTCACCAATAACCGCAGCATCAATCGATTCATTTTCCATTAGGAATTCTTCTGAAAAACACGTTACATGCGGTCCCCCGGCAATAAAAAAACATTCTTTTAAATATGTCTTCAGGTAATTTATAACCTTAAGAATCATTTCTTTATGTGGCGTCATAAAAGAAAATCCGATTAGGCGGGGGTTAAACTCTTTAGCAATTTGCAATATTGCCTTGAGGGAATAATGAGATATTTGTAGGTCTAATATCTTAATTTCATGTTTTTTTTCTTCAAGGACGCTGGAAAGATATGCTAAACCCAAAGGCGGCAAAACACCTCTTCTGCTAAAAATATTTTTTTTATCCACAAATGAAGCATCATTAAAAGAATATGGAGCTGTAATAAACAAAATCTTCATTTCTGAGTAGTAATTTTTAAAACATCAGTGCTAAGTGAACTATGCGGCCTGATTGTATTATATTCTGTCTTCCAACGTTCTACAAGTACTTTTGCTTCAAGCAATGTCTCAAATATTTCCCGATTCAACAGGTCATCCCGCAGTTCCGTTAAATGATTCAATATATCCATTTAGACAGCGGTGGGGCACGGGTCACTAAATAGAGTAGACTAGACAGTGTATTCCTATACCTTTATGCCTAAATACTGCCTAATTCTATGCGTATAAGCCTTTCTTGGACTTGTCCTATCTCTCAATAGTCATTTCATCTACTCTTAAACGCCTTGCCAAATCCACCTGCTTGAGCCCTTTTTCCAACCTAAATTTGCGTATTCTTTGCCCCAAGGTTTTATCTGGATACCTGGATACTCTAAACCAAAGTTTAATAGGTTGTGTGTGGAAAGAGTGGCTATGGTTGCCCATGCGGTTTTTTAACCGATGCTAAAAAAGAATGCCACTGTACGCCTAACCAGATACAAAAATACCTTTCAAAGGTATCAGGGCCATTATTAGATAGGATTGATATTCACATAGAAGTCCCTTCTGTCAAATATAAGGACCTCTCGGATGAAAGTGCGGGAGAAAAATCTGAAGTAATCAGAGAAAGGGTAAAATGCGCCAGGGACATCCAGCTTAAAAGATTCTCCGACGACAGGATTTTCTCGAATGCACAAATGAGTTACAGGCTTGTGAGAAAATATTGTAAATTAGATGAGCCAAGCAGAAACTTATTAAAAACAGCTTTGACAGAACTAGGCTTCACTGCCCGCTGCTATGACAAGATCCTGAAAGTTTCTAGGACTATCGCTGACCTGGAAGGAAAAGAAAACATAGGGCCAGATCATATATCAGAAGCAATTCAGTACAGGAGTCTCGACAGAAATATGTGGATGTAAAAATTATCCACACAGTAGGGGAGGTTTAAAGGTGCCCTACTACTAAATTTAAACATTAGGGTGTGCCAAAATAGGAAAACTATATTATAGTTGAGTTCTAGAGATAGAAGTATCTATTATCTGCTGGCCTACGTTACGGCCAACAACTCTTTTAATAAAGTGGGCGATATTAGGGCCGATAGAAACCCTAAGATTTTCTGGAAAATCATCAGGAAGCCGCACTGAACTTGTGCAGACAAATAGCCTCGGAGGCATGCGCTTTTTAGAGGTATTTACATATTCTGCTTGTGGTTTTATCTCTTCGTTTCTTTCTATCGCTTGCTTAATAGCATCTTCTGTTAAACCTGTCTCGAAAGGCTCAAGGCCCATCGCAAGTTTTCCATGCGCTACTCCTGTTAAAATCCTATGCCATGCTACACCAAACTGCTCGTTAAGCACATAAGTCGCGGTTAAAAGCGTGCCTCCACTGGATGTTTCGTCATCTATGATAAATACCCAGCAATCCTTTAAATCAGGTATGCCGGTTATCGGTTCTCCTCCGTCTGAAAGTATCCCACCTTTCATTTCTACCTCTGTTCCGCTAATCCTGTTTTTATTCAGATAACCGTAATGAACCTGAACATTAATCCCGTATTTTTCTGTTATATATCTTGCTAAACGGGCTTTTGCTTCTTTAATATATTGAAATGCCCCATCATCCGGCCCAAGTAAAAGCAAGGGATGTTTTTTAAATTCTTTTGCAATATCTCCGGCCTTAAGAGAACCTGCTATAAAATCAAACAAGTGCTCTGATATTTGAATAAAAGCATTTATGTTATAAATCTGAATACCATCAAATCTGTCACTGTCAAGGCCTGTGTAATCAAGATAATGCACATTTAAAGCAAAATGGCTGTCTGTAAGGCTGTCAATAGCCTTAAGCATTGTCAAAGCGCTGACCCCTTCCCCTTCATTGAACTTCTTATCCTGCCTGGAATATCCCTCATAAGCATTGAACACATGAACGCTTTTCACTCCAGCCTTTCTAAGGGCAACCAGGGTCATCCATAATTCAGCTATATCAACGCTGTTCTCAGTACTGTGCAGCAACGCTATATTTTTCCCCTTCAGGTCATCGTCTATTGTGATCCGCCAGTTAAGAGGATTCGGGCTGTCTTTTACAATATTAATCTTTCTGGATACAGCCCCTTTTAATATACCGGCAGCTTCCACAGCATCTCTTTTTAATCTTTGATGCTGATATGCGACTACATCTATCCATGCGCTTTTAATTTTTTCTTGATCAGCCAGTATAGGAACAGGCCTTACATCCAAAGCTGTAACATCTTGATTGTCTCTATAAACTATAGTATCGCAGAATAATCTTAAAAATTCAGCTATACCATTATCCAGGCCCTTGCCTTGGCCTGAGGTTTTATAGGACAATTTCACGCTCTTTGCCCCATACTCTCCTCTCAAAAAATCCATCAATAGAACGACCTCTACTAAATCCTGCGGGGAATTCAAAGAACAATCCACAACCACATCAGCATCTTTAACAACATCTGAATTAAGTATCCTGAGATATGCTTCGCCATCCGGGAAGCGGGACTGTCTTAATTTTATGGAAGAGCTTTGTGTATTTATTTTAATTCTTGAAGGCATGCTAGCTTCTATCCATCCTGTGCTTGCACCCCAAGGAGAACCAAAAGCGCCTTTAATAAAATCAAATCCGAATGAATCTGCCTGCTCTCTATCTCCCCTGACAACTTTAAGCTCAGCGCCAGAAATGTTTTCTGATAAATGTCGGAAATATACTTCCATATCAAATAACCGCATAATACCGTCTGAACCTGAGCTATCATCAGATTTATTAAAAATAGATGGAGAAAAATATACTGCTCCTCCATCTTTATTAACCTGGCTAAATAAAGAAACAGCATGCTTCTTGAGTTCATCCCTGTAAACCAGAAGGTTCTGCGAAATAACTATATCGGCAGGAAAATAAGCCGGGGCCTCGTCAACTGTCCCATAAACAAAAACAATAGAATCGTCTGTCCTGTTTTTCTCTGCATTGATTATAGCTTCATAACCATTATCAACTCCGACAACCACCACATCGCTAAAACCTTTCTCTTTGTAGTACTTAGCTATGCCGTGCGATGCTTCGCCAAGGCCGCAGCCAACCTCTAAAACTCTAAGCCCATCCTTCATGGACCATGGGTTCAAATTAATTTTTCCCGCTTTTTCCTCTATAAATTTTTTCACATTATCCGAGCAATGTTTTTTAATATCTTCCAGAATTCTTCTTATTATTATGCTACGGACTAAAAGCGAACTATCCTTTGACGCGATGCCTAATAAAAACTCTATTGTTTGAGTATCATCTGCCAGCACCAACTCTCCTAATGCCATTGCTGCCTTTGCCCTCACCCATGCCCTGGTGTCTTTTTCTTTTCCTTTAGCCTTCCTTTCAGCCTCTTTTTGTTCCTCCTCTAAAATGATCTTTATTATATTAAAGCCTCTTTCTCCCTTTTCTTTGAAATATCCAATAGCTTCTTCGTTTTTCCTTCTATCTATGGTTCTAGTGAAACCTTGGCCTTCAATAGCCAGATAGCCTTCTTCTAATATAGGCAGAGTTTCCATTAACAATGCGCGCTGGTCATCATCTAACCCATTAAAGCTTGATATTGCGGAAAGGCCATCCTGCAATCTTTCTATGCCTTTTGGGTTATTTGTTAAAACAGGTGTTCTTAGGGCATGATGATTCTGCGCATTGCAGGCTCCCGCATCCTGCAATAGAAAAATAAATGCTATTAATATTGAAATGAATACTTTTTTAAAGTTTGTCATAATCCAAACAAAAAAATAGCCTTACCTTTTGAAATTTGAAGGTTATATTGTTACTATATATTGTTCTAAAATTATACCATTTTATAGACATAATATCAATGTAAATAAGGTAAATTTGTTAAAATTACAAGGTTTACTTAGGCTATCTAATAGGTGACCCTTAAGGGTCACCTATTAGATAGCGAGCAATTCTGACCAAGTTAAAATATGTTAGGTTTAAGACTCTTTACTTCTTTTTGAACGCTTGCGGGTCAGGGGGTCTAAAATCTTTTTTCTTAACCTGAGATTTTTGGGGGTCACTTCCAGGAGTTCATCACTGCCGAGATATTCTATGGAAAGCTCGAGGGTCATTTCTCTGGGAGGCGTAAGTATAATAGCGTCGTCAGAGCCCGCGGCCCTCATATTGGTAAGTTTTTTTGTCTTACAGGGACTCATATCAAGGTCTTCCGGCCTGGAATTCTGTCCGATGATCATACCTTCGTAAACGTCGACGTTCGGGCCTATAAATAATTCACCGCGCTCCTGAGCGTTATTCAGAGCGTATGACGTGGAAATGCCTTTTTCAGAAGACACCAGCGAACCGTGAGAATTGACAAAAGAAAGGCTCTCGTCCATAGGCTCGTATTCATCGAACGCATGATTTATTATGGCAGTCCCGCGAGTCTTTGTCATAAACATTGCTTTTAAACCTATTACGGCTCGTGTTGAAATCTCGTATTCAAAATAAACCCCGCCTTTTGAACCCTGGAACATATTTTTAAGACTGGCCTTGCGCCTGCCTACCTCCTCTATAACCACGCCCTGATATTCCGAAGGGACTTCAATGGTTAAAAATTCAAAAGGCTCCATTTTTATCCCGTCTTTTTCAATAAAGATAGCTTCCGGCTGAGAAACCTGAAGTTCATAACCTTCGCGCCGCATGGTCTCTATTAAAATTGCCAGGTGCAATTCTCCCCTGCCTGACACAAGAAAAGTATCTGGGCTGTCTGTTTCCTCTATGCGCAAAGATACGTTTGTCTCAAGTTCCTTAAAAAGCCTTTCGCGAAGGCTGTGGGAAGTAACATATTTACCGTCCCTTCCGGCAAAAGGGCTTTTATTTACGCCGAACATCATCCGGACAGTCGGTTTTTCTATTTCAGGAGGATCAAGCGGCGACGGGTTATCAGCGTCGGTTATAGTATCTCCTATGCCTATTTCCTCAAAGCCTGCCACAGCTACTATTTCTCCTGATTCAGCGCTTTCGCGTTCTATCTGCTTAAGGCCTTCGTAACTTAAAATAGCTGTGACTTTGGAAAGCTTCTGGCTTTTATCCCTTCGGGCTAGAATAACATTCATGCCCTTCGCGATAGAGCCTGCTGTAATTTTTCCTATGCCCATTTTGCCTTTATAAAAATCCGAAAGAAGCGACAATACTAAAATCTGAAGAGGCGCGTCAGGATTTACCACAGGTTTGGGTATTGTTTCCAGGATAGTATCCAAAAGAGGGAATATACTATCCGAAGGTTTACTTATGTCCAATGTCGCAAAACCTTTTAATGCGGAAGCGTAAATAATCGGAAAATTCAGCTGTTCCTCTGTCGCGTCAAGCTCGCAAAAAAGATCAAACGTGCGGTTTATCGCGTAGTCTATCCTGGCATCAGCCATGTCTATTTTATTAATTACAACTATCGCCTTATGCCCAAGCTCCAGGGCTTTTCTGAGCACAAAACGCGTCTGCGGCATAGGCCCGTCCTTGGCGTCTATGAGAAGCAGCACCCCGTCCACCATCCTCAATGTCCGTTCAACCTCTCCTCCGAAATCAGCGTGGCCCGGCGTATCAACTATGTTAATCTTTGTATTTTTATAAATAACGCTCGCGTTCTTTGCCTTAATGGTGATACCGCGCTCGCGCTCCAAGTCCATGGAGTCCATGATGCACTCTCCCATTTCTTCAATATTGCGGTCTACGTGAGTCTGGCGCAGAATGCTGTCCACAAGAGTAGTCTTCCCATGGTCAACATGCGCAATAATAGCTATATTTCTGATATTTGTCTGGTTTTCCATAAATTTTCTCTTATTTTTCCATCAGGAATGGCATATGATACTACTTTCGTAAAATATAAGCAAGGGAAAAAATTATATCCGATTGTACTGTTTAAATAGTCAGGTTACAATTTTAACTAACTTACTCTGCCCAGCCCAGCAGGGTAAGAGGCCTTTTTGACACGAGCCCCGTCCCAAATCTAAGTGTTACCTTAAAAAGATTCGCATAGATTTGGGACGGGGCGAGTGG
>Ga0315293_10000244_pt1 | contig 47952 bp, 37 predicted proteins | sample YL17G13_20_MG_FD_203071 | JGI IMG/M metagenome (GOLD analysis project Ga0315293, IMG submission 203071) | Sediment microbial communities from Yellowstone Lake, YNP, Wyoming, USA - YL17G13_20 | ecosystem: Environmental > Aquatic > Freshwater > Lake > Sediment | place: USA: Wyoming | collected... | reverse complement strand
AACGAGGGCTGGCTGGCATATGACCAACTATCCGTACTCAACCCCGATTACATATCTATCAATACCTCACCGCTGGTGCACGGTAACATGGTCCAATTCGAACTCGAGCCTGACGACTCCACTCTGGCTATCGTTAAGAGTAACGATCCAAAGGATTCTGAAATACGCGATCTGCTTGACCCAGTCGTAATACAAGCAGTCGAGACAGGCACGAATATACCCATCTCAGGATTCAACGTTTCACATGTAGCTCGTAAAGCATCACCTTACGATTTACGAGGTACATCGATCATACTTCGTAGTCTACCTGCAGGTACTAAAGTAGTGGCAGAAGAAGGATATTGTAAAAATATTGAGGATATTCAGGTAGGCGATAGTATATTTACCCATACAGGTAAAATACAAAAAGTAACTGCTACTCATGATCATATAGAATCTGAGCTGATTAGATTAACTGTAAACGGTCAAACTGATCCTATATATCTAACACCAGATCATGAATTGTATGTATGGGTAGCTCGAAGAAAGTGCGCCTGCGGTTGTAATCAGTATCTAAAGTCAAGGCCTAGGAGATATGAAAGGAAGTTTGTAGCCGCCGGTCACGATTCTAGAGGTATAAATTGGCAAGTACCTGAAGAAACATTTGAATGGATAAGAGCTGATCAGCTACACGAAGGAGACTATCTATGTATACCCATAACAGGTGCCTGTATATCTGAAGAAACGCCAATTTATAAAAAGGACGATTTTGAAGTAGTTATAACTCCAGGTATAGCTAGATTAATAGGATATTATCTTGCAGAAGGTTCGCTGATTAAGTATAAAGATAGACGTACCGGTTTTAGTTTAGCTTTTTGCCAAGATGATTTTGATACTTTTGTTAAAGACGTTTGTGAATTATTTATAAGTGAACTACTTATTTATCCCTCATTATCAGTACATACTGATGATAAGGGTGTAGAAATTCGAGCCTATAGTTATCATCAGTATGCTGAGATGTTTTACTATTATTGTGGAGAATATAGCCATCTAAAAAAGTTGCCTAAAGAAGTTATGACTTGGCCTTTAGAACTTCAAAAACAGTTACTTGTAGGATATTTTCGTGGAGATGGTGGTGGTTGGAGTAACGGCTGTATAGATTTTTATTTAAATTGTACTACTACCTCTAGGAAAATAGCTGAACAAGTAGCTACTATGTTTAGAAATTTAGGAATTGATCATGTAGTTTCAGCACATAAAGTAAGAGGAACCGACAGACGGGAGGTTATAAAACCAAATACTTTTGTAAGTATACCTAGGACAGCTGAAGGGGCTAGAGAGTTTGTTAAAGAATTAGACTCTTCTATTAGTACTTATGACGCCGAAGTTGTAAGTTATGTAGATATTGTTGAAAAGGTTAAAGAGTTTAGAGCTCAGGGATTATCTCAAAAAGATACTTGTTTAGCTTTAGCTGCTTGTGGTATTAAACCTATAGGTAGGCGCAATATTTGGCAGAATGAAGTTATAAGAAAGATAGAAAGAACTGGGGAGTATATCGAGGGTCAAAGAGAATCTACTGGCAGGTTAATAAAAGGCAATTATATAGTTACTCCTATAGAGAAGATCGAGAGAGTTGATCACAATGATAAGGTCTACTGCCTTGACGTCGATGTAGACCACTCGTTCTTGGTACAGAATGGGATCACAGTACATAACTGCTTGAAGGATCTCTTATATGGCGACAAGCTGCGTGAAGCACAGATGGCGATCGCAGACAGGTTACTAACACCATTACAAGTGTTCAAGCTTGGCGATCCCAAAGGTGATGGTTGGCTCCCGTCACAAGCACAGATAGACGACTTTGCGAACCTATTAACTCAAGGCCGCGATGACCCAAATTTTGCCATAGTTGGACATTACGGTTTGCAGGTCGAGTACGTTGGTGCGAATGGCAAAGTACTTCCTATTGTGCCAGAGTTCGACTTCGTACGAGACAGAGTACTCGCAGCACTGTTCACAAACAGGGCAATGATGGACGGCAGCGGTCCAACGTTTGCAAACGCATCAGTAGCATTCGAGGTACTACAGCTACGTTACATGTCATTGAGGGGTTTACTAGAGACTTGGGTACAACATAAGATCTTCAAGCCAATAGCAGAAGCAAGAGGTTACTACACCAATCTCACAAAAGCGGAGTTAGACCACGGTGTACGGCCTAGTAAATATGCAAGAGAGCTAGCAATACCAGATATATCATGGTTAGAGAAGATCCGTTTACTAGATGATATACAGATGAAGAGATTCATACTGCAATTGAGAATGAAAATGGATATACCCCTAAAAACAGTATGCGAAACATTTGATTTAGACTACGATACTATAAGAAAAGATTTAGCTAACGAAGTAGGCACTATAGCTGACCCACTTTGGCGACAATCAATGAGCAAAGAAATAGCTATGGGAGCATCCCAACAACCTACAACACAAACAGCCAATATGCCCGGTATGGGGGCACCCGGAGCTGGAGCTGGAGGTGGAATGGGAATGCCGTTTGGTGAGGGAGCACCTGGAGCTGGGGGACCTGGAGCTCGAGAAGTAGCACCTGAAGGGGGTATGTCCCCCGGAGGACCAGAGATACCAGGCATGCAACCGGAAACTATAGGCCCAGGCGCTGGAGTAGAATTGGGTGCTAGCAAGAAGTTACCAGGCAATGTAGAGGAACTAGCTAATATAATTGCCTATAGAGAAGAATTAGAGAAGAAACACGTTGAAGCAGTTAAGCAAATGGAAGCAGACGTAAACCAAAACGGAAAGATGAAGAGAAGAGTATTTGGTGTAGCTAGAAATGATGCTAAATACGGAGTAAAAAGACAAGGAGATTCTTTCTTTACAGTTGAACGTTAAGTTACTAGCTTTAGTTTTAAGCCTCTTATAAACTAGGATTTATATATTAGATCATAAAAGTTAAATAAGAGGCTTAGAGTCTACTATAGAGGGTTAAAATATATGAAAAAGAAACCAATCAAAAAGCAAATTATAGGAAAAGTAAAAGAAACTTTTGAAATAGAGAAAAAGGGTAAGAAAAGGGAAGTAGTTTCTTATAAAACTTATCCCCAAAAGGAGGCTGAGAAGTGATGGATATACAAGGCATAGTTCTTGAACCTTATTTATTAGCGTTTATCCCTCTTATAAACTTTTTAACCTATATAATATTTAAAGTTACACCTAAAACATTTAATAATACAAGATTTGGACCTTTAGTATCATTAGGAGTAGGTATAATAGTATCTATATTAGATAGTTTTTGGCATCCTTTTGGAATATGCGCCTCTATATTGAGGGGTATGATATTAGCGGGGGTCTCTAATGGTATATATGATAACGTAAAATCAGGTAAATCTATAATAAATAAAGAAGGCGTTGAATCGTGAGTGCCATATCTATTATAAAGCAATTTGAGGGATTTAGCGCCAAACCTTATTTATGTCCCGCTAATGTATGGACAATAGGCTATGGTTATACTCTATATAAAAACGGTAAGTTACTAAAAGGGAATAAGGATAAATTAGCAGCTAATTCTCTATATCCTAATGGTATTAGTATAGTAGAAGCTAGTAAGTTATTAGAACAAGATATAGAAAATACTAAAACAGAGATATTAAAACTAGTAAAAGTATCTTTAACAGATAATCAATTAGATGCTTTAATATCGTTTGTATATAATGTAGGTATATCTAATTTTAGTAATTCTACCTTATTAAAAGAACTAAATAAAGGTAATTATAATAAGGTACCTAATGAACTTAAAAAATGGATAAATGTTACTGTAAATGGTGTAAAGAAACCCTTACAGGGATTAATCAATAGAAGGTGTTTAGAATCTGATTTATTTTTGGTATAATATGGAGAAATACAACAGATGGAAGATATTAAAACACTTTTAGCAATATTATCTATGTTAATTTCAATTATAGGCCTTCTCTACCTACACTTCGGTGTAATAATGAAATTAAAAGATGATATTGCCAAGGTTAAGGATGATAATTCAAAAGATTTAATAGAAGTAAATTCTAAATTAGATAAGATGTGTGTAAAAACAGATTTGTTTTGGCAAATCATAGAGGGTAAAGTAGTGGATGTACTAAAAAGCTTTCCAACGTATTTAGAGAAAGATATTTTATTAGATAAACTATCAGATAAATCCTTAACATTATCTGAAGCAGAAAGGTTGAGAACTACATTAGATGGCGAAATGAAATTGACTAAAGATAATCAATTTGCTTATATATTAATATTAGCAAGATTAGAACAATTAATATATGATTTAAGAAATGAGGTACCTAATGATCAAAGAATATTTAATACTGTTAGATAGCTTAACTCTTATATTTGCTTTTATCGTTTTTCTTACGAGTATAAATATTTATAAAAAGGTTAAGGGTAACGGATTTTTATTGATCACAATGGCGTTTTCATGGATGATTATAATAAGAGCTTTATGGCTAGCATGTACAATAGTTGCATGCGTATGGGTGAAAGAAATATTAGGATCTCTAACAGTTACTTTTTGGTTATTAATATCTATTGCGTTTGTTATTTTTGAGAGAGAAATTAAAAAAATTATAAAGTAATGGTAGGGGTAAAAATATGTTAATAACAAATAACACTCATCAAACTTTTGTATTTCCAGATATACCTTATCTATATAAAATGTCTCCTGTTATATTACAAGCGGGGGCTACTAGAGAGATAAGTGCGGAAATAATGTCTCCCTACTTACCCTACCTTATAGATTCTATAACTGCCGGAGATATTACTATAACTTATACTGAGGCTGATGATGAGTTCTTTTACGATAGGGCTCAATTATATAAAGTAGAATCTGAGGGAGGACCAGAAACTCTTACAAGTATATTAGTAAATAACCCAGGATTAACAGTAAGAAGTGTAGACGGTATATACCATTTAACTATACAACCCTATTCACTTTTTACCGGTAATCATGTATTATATATAATAACAGGAGACTCTGATCGTACTCTAACGCTAACAAGTAATGCTACTCTAAACCAAGATGTTAGTAATACAGCTAGTCCTACTTTTAATTTACTTACTGTACATGATTTTATTATAGATAGTTTTATACATGAGGGATTCTTAAAAAACAACTCTGCAGGTATAATATCTGGCGGTAATAGTATAAATATTAGTACAGATTTAACAGGTACATTAACTGTATTAAACGGAGGAACCGGGGCATCTGATGCAAGTACCGCTAGAACTAACTTAGGATTAGGTACAATATCTACTCAAGCCAGTAATAACGTATCTGTAACAGGAGGATCTATATCTAATATAACAGATTTAGCTGTAGCAGATGGAGGAACCGGAGCATCTGATGCAAGTACCGCTAGAACTAATCTAGGATTAGGTACAATATCTACTCAAGCCAGTAATAGTGTATCTATTACTGGAGGATCTATATCTAATATAACAGATTTAGCTGTAGCAGATGGAGGAACCGGAGCATCTGATGCAAGTACCGCTAGAACTAATCTAGGATTAGGTACAATATCTACTCAAGCTAGTAATAATGTAAGTATAACAGGTGGTACTATATCTGGAGTATCAATAGGTAGTTCTAATAGGACTATAACTACTAATACTAACGCAACTTATAATATATTAATTACAGATGATTTATTGGTAGTAAATAGAGCTACTGCTGTAACAGTAAATTTGCCAATAGCAACAGGTTCTGGTAGAACTATTACTATAAAAAATATTAATACTGGCGTGGTAACTGTAGATGGTAATAATGCAGATACTATAGATGGAGAGTTAACTCAAATATTATATAGATATGAGTGCGTGGATGTAATAGATTATGCAGCTAATGTTTGGATAGTAGCATAGAAGGAGTGTTTTTATATGGCTTTAATACATGAAACTCAAACAAGTGATGTAACATCTACAGGTACAATAGTAGCTACAAACGGTACTGTATCTATAGCGTTTGCTGGTAGGCAAAGTTGCGCCGCCGTCATAACGGGTACTTGGGGGGCGACTTTGGTTATAGAGGGTAGTAGTGATAACTCTAACTGGGTGGGTTGCTGGTTCTCACCTATTAATACTAGCGATATATATGCCGGTATACCAGTACCTATTAAGAGTACTACTACTAATAGTACTTATAAAGTATTTAATGCGGGGGGTTTTACTTACTTCAGAGTAAGAGCGTCAGTATTAGCATCAGGTACCGTTAATGTAACTTTAGTAGCTGTAAATGCTCCTTTAACTTTTACATATATGACGGGGGCCATAATTCAGCAAGTAGCAGCAGATACTAATAATAGTAACGAGAATCCACTAATTAATATAAACGCTGGGGCTACATGGTCAGGAGCCGCTACCTCTACATTAGGAGTAGTAGGTATACAAGTTAATTTATATACAACTCAGAATTGCACTGTTTATGTAGATCAATCTATGAATGGTACTAACTGGGATATAACAGATACTTTTAATTATTACTACGGTTTAGGGGGCAATTCTTGGACAGTACAAGCTACGGCATCTTATTTGATGGTAAGAGTTAAAAATAATGGAGCTATTGCTACTACTACTTTTAGATTACAAACAGCTTTATGTCCTATAGTAGAGGCGGTACCTAGAGCCTTATCCGCTGCCGGTAATCTTAGAACAGATATAGAAGAAATAAATGGACCATTAGGTACGTCTGTAAAGATTAGTCCTATGGGTGCACTAAAGACAGCTACTACTACTAGATTAGTAGGTACTACATTTCTAGGGAGTACGTTTGATGCTAATTTTTGGAGTAAAGGTACTCCAGTAGGTTCTGGGGCAGCAAATTTGGCTAATGGGCAGATGACCATTACTACAGGCGCTACTGCAGATTCAGGTATTTTTGTAAATAGTATAAGAACTGCTAGATATATAGCTGGCGTTTGTAATTACTTTAGAGGTGCTATAAGAGTACCGGCTGTTGTTAAAACAGGATACCCATCACCCGCAAATGTAAGGAGATGGGGAGCTTTTGATGCTAATAATGGTTACTTCTTTGAAACTGATGGTACTAACTTAAGTGTAGTATGTAGAAAAACTGCTAGTGATGCAAATAAAATAAGTTCAGGTAGCTTTAATGGCACTGTGGGTACCGTATATGTATTAGGTACTAACTGTACCCTGTTTGAAATATACTGGACAAATAGATCCGCTTGGTTCTTTATAGATGACATATTAATCCATAAATTTATAGGGGCTACTGCCCCTCTTTGCGATACTACTCACTTAAAAGTAGGATTCCAAACGTTAAATAGTGGTGGTTGTACTGGTGCTAACATATTAGAAGTAAGATCCGGTACTATTAATAGATTAGGCGAATATAAAACCGCCCCCCAATGGTATCATGTAGCAGCAAGTGAAACAAGAACACTTAAATATGGTCCAGGTACATTGCATAAAGTAATGTGTAATTCGCCTGGAGGAGCAGGAAATACAATCATATTATATGATGATCTAACTGCTGTAGCTGGTAGTATGATAGCTACCATAGATTTGAATAAAGCCAATATTACAGGTGGTGTATTTGACTATTCACTATCTTTTAATATTGGATTAACTTATGTATCTAACAGTAGTGTTGATTTAACAGTAATATACGAGTGAACCGCTATAAGAGACTTACAACCAATCCTAGGTACTTTTAGCTGTAAGCTAGTGAACAATTCTAAAGGAGATATCAAAAATGTCTATATTTCCAAATCCAGTAAAAACTCAAACAGATTACGGTTCTTGGCTAACATCTGTAAAAGAGTTAGGAAAGATCAACAAGAAGAGATTTAAACAAGCTCAAGTACAACAATTTTTTAATAAAGAAGACCCATTAGTACAAATACTTCAAAATTATAAACACTCTTCAAAGATGAAAACTATAGGTAGTTATGAAGATTTAGTAACTACTATAGGTGAAGGTAAACCCGTTATAGCATCTATTAAGATGGACGGAATGCTTATTATATCTAGTTATGAAAATAACCAAGTTAGATTAGCATCTCTAGAGGGTAGAATACTAACTAATCTACCTGTAACTGATGAAATATCTAGAAAACTAAACGGTAAAAATAATACAATTTTAATAGGTGAATTATACGGAGTAGATAACGAAGGTAATGAATTACCTTTTAATAAAACTTTATCATTAGTTAGAAAACCTACTAGTACGGAAGACGAACAAAGGATAAGGATTGCTATATTCGATGTACTAAAATTTGATGGTAAAGATATATCTGATATGCCTTATTGGCAAAGAAGTACAGTTATAACTAATACTTTTAAGAATGGTACTTACGCTAATCCTGTATATACTAAAGAGGGAGATGTAAGTATTGTTAAAAAGTTATGGGATCAGGCTGTTATAGATGATAATCATGAGGGTTTAGTTGTAAGAGCAGATCATACATATAAACTTAAACCTATAAAAACAGCAGATTTAGCTGTAATGGGTATAGAAACCTCTGATAAACATCCTAATTGGGCAGGATCTTTGTTATTAGCATTTGTAGATGATAATAATAGATTTCTAGATGCAGGTAAAGTAGGTACTGGATTAACTCTTAAAGACAGAGAAGATTGGTATATTTGGGCTAATAAATATGGTGTATCTCAAAATGGTAATCAAATACTTGTAGATCCTTATAAATCTGATAAAGTGGTAGAAGTACAGTATACAGGAGTGAATTTAATAGATAGACCTACTTGGCAATTTACAGATAATAATTATCTACCCTCTGAAAAACAAAGGACTACAGCATTAAGACAACCTAGTTTAGTAAGAATAAGGAGTGATAAACATGTAGATCCTAATGATGTTTATCCAGAACAGATACCAGAAATACAAAGGAAATCCGCTTTTATTATTACCGCAGCAAATCCTGAATACGTAAGAAGAAGAATGTGGGAAGGCAATGCTACTATTAAAGAAAAGGGAGAATGGTTAGCAGAATATATAACTAGAAAATTAGCTTTAGAGGAAGCCCAAGAAAAAGAGGGCTTTTTAGATGCTTTCTGGAATAAAGCAGAAATACCTTTAAAATTCGCTAAAGCACCTAATATACATGGAGGTTTGAGTTTAGAAACTCAACCAGCAAAAGAATTAGTTAGTATAATACCTAACGCTCGAGATGCTATTATGGATTCTTATAGGTATAGAAAGGATAAATTAAATGATAGTGACGTAGAGTTAATGGAAAGAATGCATAAGTACGTACCTATATCTACTTTTGAAGGTAAGATGCCTACTTTTGAAGAACTTCGAAGATTTTGGGAACAAAAAAACCCAACTAAAGCTTATACTAATGTTGATTATAAGGAGGATCTTTCAAAACTTAACACTCTCAAACCAGATCTACCTACATATCAAAAGCTACTAAAGGCTTGGGATCAAAGAATTAACGAACCTCTTATGGCATACACTCTAGATAATTATGAGAAAGATCTTTCAAAAACTTTAGTTGATAATACACCAGAAGAACTTATAAAAGAAAGTAGATGGTCTCCCGAACAAAAGGAATTATATAGTAAATCACAAAAAGATTGGGAAGAGAAGCATAAGGTACCTGTAGAAGGTAAACCTAAAACTAGTAATAATGTATGGGATGTTTATGGTTATCTAGGACCTCAATTACATCCGGGTTTAGTATTAAATCATGCAATCATGGATTTCCCCGATACTGCTATTAGTGCCGCTGCTTTAACAGGTTATTTAGAATATTTAAAAGATATGCAGTTAAATATTCCAGAGGATCAAGTGATAGATACAGTAACAACTCTAGACGGCACCACAATTAGTAATTATGCTGAATTAAAAGTGTGGACTTCTAGGCCTGAATATACAGGAATTGAAAGAGATCAAATATTAGGTTTATATGATTACTTTGATCAAAGACCTAGTAAAGAAGAAGAGGAAAAAGATAAAGCAGGTACTACATCTATGCAAGATATACTTGATAGAGCTGAACCTTTTACAAGAACTCATACTAGTGATGAGGGGGATATTGTAGAGTATGAAAAAGCTTGGTATACACCAGAAAAATTCACAGCTAAAGAGGAATTAGATGATTTAATGGGTCAACTTAATAGTATTAGGGATAAAACTCCTAAAAATGAGATACCATCAGCTATTGTAACTATAGGACCAGATTCCCTATTACATAACTTAGAAATGATGTATGAAGGTAAACCTTTTAATTATGGTATGTTAATGGATAAAATAATGTACTCCCCCGAATATGGTGGCAGTAAAAAAAGAGGTACATTAGGTAATGTAATGATATTAGAAGATAGCAGATTAGCTGATGATTTTAAGGTTAATTCTGTTGATTATGAAACAGTTCAAAGATTACAAAGGAGTTATTCCTATAGTGAAGATCCAGTAGGTATTGGAAATGTAGATGAGCGTATAGTTTGGTTATCTGGTGGGGGTAACGAACCCAATTTAAAAGAAGTATCTAATTATTTAGATGGTATAAAAACTATTTTAGAAAGTGATCCTGAAAATATTGCTATTGTTTATTATTTAGATGGCGGTATTTTAGATACTGAGGATAAACTTAGTGGTGAATTAGGTATGTTAAGTAAGGCTTTCCCAAAAGTGGAATTTATACCTACAGATCAATTAGATACAACTGAGTATTCAATATATACTGAATTGCCTGAAGAAGTTACAGAACAAATAGAATCTGGTGGAGGAGTACCTAGCGTAAGTGAATTAGATAAAATTTTACTTATGACTGAAGGTCCACCTAAAACTGAAGAACCTATAACTGTAGAACCTTTAGAATCAGAAGAACCTAAAGAAGCGTCTTTAAAACTACCAGATACTCTAGATGAATTCTATAAATTAGCTTGGAGTGAAGAAGTCACTAATCCTAAAGATGAGGAAGGTAAAGATGATTTTTTAAAGGAAAAACCTGAACCCGATGTAATAATGCCGGATATAGATGAACCTTCAGTTATGGGACCAAATATACCACCTACTGAACCTAGAAATGATTTAGCTAGAGAAGAAGAATTAGCAGCTGAAGAATTAGCATATTTAAGAAATCATTTAGATAGTTATATAGGTGCATTAGTTAGCCACCCTGAGACTATGATATCTAAACCTATAACAGAAACTGTAAATGGTGTAGAAAAAGAAGTACAAAAAAAGTCTTTCCCACTAATACTACAATTAAGTCCACTTAATATGGATAAAAAAGATGTACTAGAGGATGAGATAAATAAGTGGCTTGTGGAAAATTATCCCGCAAATAGTTTTGCATTAGAACTAGTAGAAAAAGGATTTGGTGAAGAATCTAATATACCTATATTAAGAATGTTGGAAGAACCTGTAAAAGAACGTATACCCACAGGAGAACCAGAACGCGTAAAATTAACAAAAGAGGATAGATCTCGTATACCAGATTTAATACGCACAGATTTAGAGAATTACATGATCGATAGTAAACCAGTTATAATAGATAAGGACACTGATCTAGGCCCAATTTTACAAGAAATTTTTACCGATAAAGCTAAAAGTAAACTTGGTATACCTAAAAATATACCAGAAGGTAGTAATCTTTATAGAGAAGAAGAGGAAAAGATTAATGCCCGTAGGGATTATAAAAATGAAACTAAGAAAGAGATATTACATACTATAAGTGAGATATTTGGTATATCTGAAATAGATGCTGAAAAAGAAGTAAGTAAAATGTATAATATACCCCAAAACTTAACTATGTTACCTGTTATAATAAAACAGGTTCGTGAAGTATTACAAACATACGATCCAAAAATTAAAGATACTACTGATTTGACTACTATTGTACAAGATGCTTTTGCTAATTCTCCTAATATTAAAGAGGATCTAATAGCTAACTTAAGTGTATTATTAAGTATTACTAAGGAGGAAGCAGAACAACAAATAAGAAGTACTTTTAATATATCTAAAGATGTTATATTTATAAGTAGAGATTTAGATCCTTATACAGCACAGCATACTACAGGAGAACCAGGAACTTTTATAACTAAACCTGAAACTCAAGAATCTGTATATGAGGAAAGAGCTGAAAAAGAACATATAAAAGAGGTAGCAAATTTTATAAGTTCTACATTTGAAACACGAGGAGAGGGCATCTTAAAATTAAGTATTCCTTCTTATGATAGTGAATTATTTGAAGAAGCTCTTAAATTACTATCACCAGAGTTACAGAGTAGTGTAGAGTTATTAAATAAAGAGAAATCAGTTGATGATCCTGGTTGGGATTTGGATTATTCGGCAAAAACAACAGATATTGGTAAAGGGCAGGGGGGTCCAGGGAAACATCCTTCAGATATACATTTTAAAGTAAATCCACCAGAAAAGATAATAAAGGAATTTCCTTTTGAAATGTTAAAAGATACTATATCAAGTACACCTACTAGACCTTTGATAGTGTATGTAAATCCTGAAGATTATGACCTATTAAGAAAATCAGGGAATAAGTTTGAAGATTTGGTAAATGATCCTAATATATTTATAGCTACAGATGATTCTATGAATTCTACTAAAAATAGTGGTAGATTTGAGGTTAAAGTACTTCCAGAACATACTACCAACTTTTTCCCATATAAAAACATATGGAAGCCTAATGATAATGATATTGTTACTAAAGAACAAGAGAGATATGATAATGTAAATAATCAAATAGCGACTATAAATAGACAAATACCTGATGCTTATATAAACTCAGTAGTAGATGATAAACTCCTAGATTTAACATCTAATGTAACAGATGCTATGGTTAATTATAAAGGATATAGTAGTATCCTTAAAAGTAATGTAAGAAAATATCTTAATACTTTAGGAAAAGATATTCCAGACTTTACTAATATAACAGATCAAGCAAGAATTAGTAAACTAGGTAAGGATTCTTATATGATATCAGATCTAAATAAATCTTATGTAGTAGATGTAGATCGTACAGATAAGACTGCAGAATTATTCAGTACTTACTCAGAATATGAAACACAAGCAGATTTAATAGAATTTAGAGAAGGTATGAGAGATGCTTCTAAATACTACACTTCAGGTAGCCCTTCTATAGAACAAGTTACTAGATACTGGCTACAAGAGGTGCAACCAAAAGAAACAAATGCCTATACATCAGGGTGGTTAAGGATGATACATTTGTTCGGTATCCCGCTAAGATATAGATCTGGTACAGAGGAAGAACAATCACCAGCAGTTAATAGATCTTTAGGTACAGCAGATGCTATAGGATTTATACAACAATATCCTGCAGGTACTAAACCGGATGTAGATACTGTTGTTAAAGCTATTACAGATAGTATATCTACTGTTAAAGGTGATCAGGAAAGTTACCAAAAAGGATGGATAGAAGGATTAGAACAATACGGCTATCCTGTAAAAGAGTTAGTAGGATTAGTAGATGTATTCCCCGCAAGAGAATTACCTTCTCCTGATTTACCAATAGTTGCTGGAGTAAATACTACTTTTATAAAGAAATATGTAACTGCTTTAAATACAGATACAGATCTATATAGAGATGAGGTACTTAATAGTGTATATAGTAGCTTGAATTTAACAATACCTACAGGATATGATCCTATAGAGTATTTAACTACTCCTGAGAACATAAAAAGAGCTTATAATCTCTTTGCAGCAGAAAAAGGAGAAACAGTAAATGCCTAGTTTAGAGATCCATAAAGATTCTGTAACTAACTTTTTCTCTAGAATGAAGAGTAATATCCCTACTAATAGATACTTATTACCAGATACCTTAGACGCTTTCTATAAATTAGCTTTTACTGAAGGAGAAACTAACCCTGACGAGGATGAAGGCGAAGATTTATCGGCAGAAAAAACTTATATAGATGAGGTGGATAATAGAAAACAAGTATTTAGGAATAATCAATGGATATATGAAGATGATGAAACCCCATCATCTGGTCCCCCTGAAACAACCCCCTCAGAAATAATACAACCTGAAATAATACCGCAACCCGAAATTACTCAACCTACAGATCTTATAGGTATACTTACTAAATATATTGAAGGGTATTCTGTAGATGATGTGGGTACCATAGCTACATTTACTGAAGATTATAGTACAGCTAGCGATGTTCGTAGAGTAGATGTAACTACTGCATTAAATGATCTTATTACTTTTTATAGTAATACTGTAGTTAGTGAAGGTCTAGTGTATAGCGAAACACCTCAAGGTAAAACTAGTTTAATGGCAGCTAATGCTTTATTAACTACTGCTCGAGAAATAGACGCTACTATTCCACCGCCATTAACCGAAGAAGCGAAAGTAAAACTACGCGAAGAAGGTAAAGAATGGGCTAGTAAATCCGGAGGTAGCGGTGATATAGATAGGACTAAATATGAGTCTAGAATTTCTGAAGCACTAAAGCCTATACTAGACGCTCTAGAGTCTGGTAGAAATGTAGAGTCAAATTTATTTAGGTATGAAGGTTTTCTGGAATATTTTAAAGAATTAGATATTGATATTAAGGGTAATAGAAGTGACTATGTAACAGATCTATTTAACAATAGAAGTCCCCTTCAGCCTGAGTATTGGGCAAATCAATTCTATGATCCTAAAGTTACAGATCCTCGCGCGATAATAAAAGATTTTACAGATGGTATTAACCAACTTGATGATTTTGCTAGCAATGTTCTAGATTCCCAAGAAAAAGTTAATAGATTTTTAGATACGTTTTTAGATAAAGTGGATAAATCGAAGTTACACGCTGAGGTAAAGAAGGGTATAAGAGATACATTAACTGATTATGTAAAAGGTTTACGTACAAAATATGAACCAGCTGAAGAAGCAGTAGTTACTGATGTAGAAGAGAGCATATCTTCTAAAGAAGGTAATATTGTTGTAAAGATAAATAATCTTGTAAAGAAGTTTATAGATAAATTAAATGCAAATTGGGTAGAGAATGGTTATGATGAAGCTGTAGGTGATAAACTAGTAGCTTTATATATAGAAACATTAGAGGAAAAAATACCGCAAACAGGTAGAGCTAAAGAACGTAATGTCGCCCTATTAACAGATATAAAAGATAAAATTACAGCAGCTTATGAGGCAAAGAAAAAAGGTTATGAGTATAGTACTGGACTAGGTACCGCAGGAGATAGAGCTGTTAATTCTGTCGGTAATATAACAACCGATAATGATGGTATTAAAATAACTATAGATCCCGATTTAATAGTAAAAAGGTTTACAGATGGTGTAAAAGGATATTGGAATACCTGGTCTCCAGACCAAAAGAATGAGTATTATAATACATTTATAAAAGAGCTTAAAGATGCTGCCCCAGATGCTAGAAACTATGATGGTATAAAAGAGAAGATAGAAGAAAGGTATAAAGAATTAGTTCTCGGCGGCGGTGAAACTAAAGGTATGGGTAATTTAGATATAGAGTCTACTATAAAAGATAAACTTGAGTCTACTATAAAAAATAACAATCCTAGAAGTTTAGTAAGTTGGTATGAGAAGAATGTTTTAAGTAATCCAGCTATAACAGACGCAGCCTGGAAAGCAGTATTAGATTTTTCTATATATGATACTATAACAGATAAAGATGCTATAGATGAGTGTTATGATACTTTAAGTAATAAAGATAATAAAGAGGTACCTCAACCTATAAAAGATGCTTTGATATCAAAAGGTATATCCGAAGATATTATAAATAACTCAACAATTAAATGGTTAAGTGATTACGAGTTCCTTATAACTATAGAACTTGCAGATCAAACTCCCTTTTATTATACAGTTAAATATGAAAAATACAATGAAAAGAATGTACTTAATATACACAACACCGCTAGAGATCTATCTATGTATTTAAGAGCAGGTATAAGTAATAAACGAAATAAAGACGAATCTATGTCTAGATTAGAAGATATACACCCAGATAAATGGGAAGACAGCGATTGGTACACTTTTGGAAATGAATTAGTTAAAAGGATTAGTAAACAATACGAGGGATCTAAAAAATCACCAGAATTTATAAATGAATTAGTAGCCAGAGAAATATCTATAAGAGCTAATAAATTACCACTAGAAAAATACAGCAAATTAGTAAGCATGCTACCTCCCGGTATAGCAGAATATATGCCTTATAAAGGAGGCTCTTGGTTAGAGCAAGCCGATGAATGGTTTATGCGAAGAGAAGTAGGTAAAACTAGAGAGATATACGAATCTAACCAAACTACTCCTAGTAGTGGTGCAAGTACATCTACACCTAGTGGAGGTACTAGTACTCAACAAACTACGCCTAAAAACAATACTGATACAGAAGAGGAAGAAACTATAACAGATACTGATCAAACTGAAGGCGGTCCTAAATATAAAGTAGGGGATTGGTTTAAGGATAAAGGCGGATATTATACATCAAAAATAGATAAAGTTGAAGCTACGTATACAATACGTTGGCGATCTCAAGAAGATCTTAGTACTGGTTATCCAGATGAGCATTTAGATAGAGCTGAAGATCAAAAGGAAATTGAAAATTTTAACAAGTGGTTTAAGAAACAAAAATTTGCAGAAGCTAAAGACTTTAAAATGGGTGACTTAGTTAAAGCTAAAAGTGATGGTGAGTTAGGTAAGATAGTAGGTATAAATTATCAATATTTTGATATAGAAGGCTATAGTTATAATGATGATAGTGAAATAGAATTAATAACTGATCCTAATGAGATAAAACAATACGAAGATAGATTAAAAAATCAAAATCAAGATCAAAATCAAAATCAAGATCAAAATCAAGATCAAAATCAAGATCAAAATCAAGATACTGTAATAACTACAGATATTCCAGTCCCAAATTTTAGTATTGGAGAAGAAGTTAGTTTTGAAGGTAATCCTTATACTATTAAAGATATAGATTATATATATTGGATTGAATGGCCGAATGGTAGTGAAGGTATGTTGGATAGCGAAGAGTTGGGATTTATAAGGCCAGCTACCAAAACTGAAATAGATCAAGCTTTTACTAAACAAGCTAATACTGATCCTAAATATGGAGTAGGTAGTTATCTATTTTATGATGATCCTGATTTAGAAAAATCTCAGCGTACCGTAGTTATAGTTAAAGAGGTAAGATGGTTATATGATATAGGTTTGGAATATACTGTACCGGAATATTATTTAGAGAAAACTAAAGCAAATGAAGAAATAGATAAACAAGAAGAAACTAAACCATCTATAGAAGATGCTATAAAAGATATATTGGGGACAAATTCATCTGAATCTAGATTAAATAAAGTTAAAGATATATTAGATGGGTTAGATGGGTTATTACAAGGCGGTAGAACTTACGATGTTGTATTAGAAGGATTAACTGGTACGGGTATGGATTTTAGAAAATATACTAACCAATTCTCTTCAGAAGAACTAATAAATGAACTACTAAAGCAACTAGGTTATAAACAAACAGAGAAAAAAGAACCTAAAAATAAACAACAAACAGGGATTATAACCAATTACAACCCAAAAGATTATACAAGCCCAATTCGGATTGAAAATATAGACGCAATGGAACAAAGACGTAATCCAAATTTTCCCTCAAGATTTCAGCAATCTAATAGTGGTGATGTATATGCAAAATCTATCGGTAATAATAGATATGAGATCTATCCAAGATTTGATCAAATAGAAAATCCTTATTGGTATCAACTCGGTGGAAAGGATTGGTTTGATATTCCCGAATATGATTTAGAGAGTCTAAGTAATAACCCGTTAAAAGTTAATAATGTTAAACCAGCTATTGTAGAAAAGTCCGGTGATGAGTTTAAGTTAATAGAAAAAGGTTATATTGGTACAGGTAAAAATAAACAAACTACAGCAAGTAAACTACCAGATACAATAGCTGAATTCATAAAATTAGCAGATGAGAGTTATAGACCTTACGAACCAGGTATGGGTTCAAATCCTCTAGTTAATCAAGTATTTAATAGAGATCCTATTCCAGAATCTGCTCCTATATTTCCTTATAAAAAAGGAGATTCTTATACTTTAGAGAGTTTAGATTATCCTGTAGTATCACATTACTTAGATGATATAGCAGAAGATAAAGGTATAAAAGATTTTACTAAAAAAGTATCTGATAAAAAAGACAAAAAAATTATACATTTTATTTATGATGATACTTTTCCTTATGCTAAATGGGCAGATGATAATAATTTAGATGTAAATTTATATAAAGTAAAAGATATAGCAGATTTACTCTCTGTATTAGTACATGAATTTAGGCATGTTATTACAGTAATGGTTAATGAACCTATGTCTACTAAAGAGGAAAGAGAAACAGCAGATCCAGAAGAATATGTAGACTTTCCAGAAGAGAATATAGCATTTCCAGAGATGATTAAGTTTATGTTATATGTTTTACTAATGCCTAGAGATGCCGTATTTGATAAATTACTTGATATAGTAGGTAGAGATAACGAAGAAAAAGTAGGAGAATGGTTAGAAGAAGCTGAAAATATTAAAAAACATGCTAACTATCCCAGCCACCCAAATAACGTTATTATAAAAGAAAACGAGTATTATCCTAACGGGTTAAAAGAATCTGATGTTTGGGACTATTATGATGGTGTGAAAGATACTATAGTGGCTAATCTCAAAGATCACGATGTAATGTTAGTATTAAACACAGATGGAGAGGTATATAAACGTCACGATAAAGATCCTAACTCTTTTATTAGAATAGCTAGTATAACTGATTTCGATCATTACAACAACGGTAGAACTGTAGAATTTCATAAAGCAATAAGTAATAGTACAGATTACGGGTTAGTAGATATAGACCCTAGAGAAAACGTACCTTTCTCTAAAGTTAAAAAAGTAGCTGGTAAAGTATATGATCTATTATCATCTTTACCAAATATAGATAATGTAGATCTTATATATTCTGGCGGTAGAGGATTTCATCTATATCCTAAATATAGTAGTTTAAGAGATACTAACGAACTTAGATCTGAATTAAATACTATTTTAGGTAGTTTTATAGAAGAAACTAATGATAGTACTATAACTACATCTATACCTAAATCTACAGATCAAATAAGATTAGATACAACAACATTAAAATCTACAGGATCTTTAAGGGTAAAAGATTCACTTAATGGAAGAACTGGCTTAAGGTGTATATATATAGATAGAAAAGATTTACCCAGATTTGAGAAAAAATCTGCAATTATACCTAATATCTCTAAATTTGGTATACTTAATTTCTTTAGAGGAGGTAAAGTAATATGAAACTACCAAAGACAATAACTGAATTTTACAAGTTAGCAGCAGATACAGGTTTAGGTACTCCTATAGCAAATGATCAATTCCCAAACACTAAAGAGTTTACATCTAGTTTAAATTCCTTAATAACTATGGCTATATCCGATGAATGTCACGCTATATCTGTGTATGACGCTATGATTAATGCTTTAGAGGAAGATGATCCTAACGTAGATGTATTAGAAGAACTAAAATTTGATGAACAAGTACATGAGAGGGTGTTATATAGAATATTAGGTAATGATTTACCGATACTAGAGAATACCCCTCCAGAACCAGGAGAAATTAAAACTAATCCTAATTATGATAAACTAGAAGATCAAGGGAAATTCTTCACTAAATTCACTGATTTGATTAATATGTCAATAGGTGATGAAAGGCATGCTATATCTTTATATAGTACTATATTAGAGTCTATGTTACCCGATGACAGTAACTATACTGTTATAGTCCAAGTTATGACTGATGAACAAGACCACCAGAAAAAGTTATTACGCATGTTAGGAGAGAAAACGCCAGAACCAGTTGAGGCTACCTAATTATCTATAAACTAGTTATAAGAGGCTTAAAACTAACTATAGGCAGTTTTAAACATATTATAGAGAGGAATTATAATTGGCAATATCTAAAAGGAAAACACATCCAAAGAAAAAGAAGAAAAAGAGTTTAAGAAGGAAGAATAAGGGAGTAAAATAATCATTTTAAGGAGACATGGGTATGGGAGCAGTTATATTAGATATAGAAGCTGAAGAAGATTTAATAGAACCTAAAACTAATAAGGGTAACATAAATACATTTTTAAACAGCCGAATTCACAAATCCTTCACAGAAGCTGCAGATCAGTTGTGCGGACTCGGTTACATGGATCTCTCGGAGCGCATAGAACTCAGCTCTATAATAGGTGACTCTCTAAAGCTATTTACAGAGTTGATGCAAGAGAAAATTCCAAATATAGCTGATATAGATATACCTAGAGATATAGCTATGGATATCATAAAAACTGCTCTTAAAAATCCTTTACCTATAGATGAAGAATCATTTTTCAAGTTATTAGTTGCCATATCCGGTAAATGTGCTATATGCCATAAATTCTCTAATCATTTACAAAAGCACCGTAAGAAAAGAGGATATGAAGGGGGAGAATATACAGAAAAAAATATACAACTCCTTTGTCCTAAATGCCATAAAAAAGTACATCATGATGCCGGTGAATATGAAATGGGTGGAGAATGGAAACATAAAAAACTTAGAAAAGAGTTAGGAGAAGAGGGATACAGCCAATGGCAAGCAGAAAGGGGTAAAGAGAAACAACAGAAAGTTAGAGATGAGTTAGGTGAAGAAGGATATAGTAAAAAACAAAGAGATATAGCTAATCAACGATGGCATCCTAAAAAGAAGAAATCCTCTCTAGATTTACCAGATACAGAAGAAGAATTCTTTACTATATTAGCTAGTGAAAATGATGAAGATAAATTTAGATTCGATCCTAACTCTACAGAGAATGAAGCTAGATATAGATTGATAGACCCTAAAGTATTTGACCAAGATACAATAAGAAGATGGAAAATATGGAAAGATATAAGAACTCCTGGAGTAAGATTTGTAGTAGGAGTAGATACTAGAGATAAAGAATGGAAACCTCAAGCAATAAGATTCGATAAATCTGTATTTGATGAAGAGAAAGCAAATGAGTGGTGGGAAGAGAATAAGGACAAATTTACCAAAGAATGGTACCAAAAGGACTGGGATGTATGGATGCAAAAACACCCGAAAGATATTAATCCTGATTATGAACTAGACATGAATCCTAAGTATAGAATAGCTGCCGGTAAAAATGAGCATAGTAATTTTAATAAATGCATGGAATGTAGTATGAAACCCGATTACGAGTTGCTATGGGCAGATGGTAGAGCGCATGTTTGGTTTTGCGCTAAACACTTACCTATATGGATAGATAAAGAGAGTAAAGGTGATCCTAAAAGTTTAGAAATAGTAATGATAAAAGAAATTACAGATGAAACTGCTCATAAAAATATGATTGATCAGAATACTAATCCTAATATTGTAAAAGAAATCATTAAAAAAGTATCTATGAAAATAGCTGCTACACAAGAAGATATAGATAATTATTTCAGTAAGGGTACCCCTTTACCAGAAATACCTATAGAAATTAAAGAAGATTTACCCCCTACTTATGATATAGTACAATGTGCTTGGTGTCAGAAATATATGGATAACGAAACTCATGAGTACGTAGAAAAACCTACAGAGTTTGAAGTAGTATCTCACGGTATTTGTCCTGAATGCAAAGCTAAAGTTATGGAGGAATTCTTAGCAGAAAAAGAAGCAAATAAAACTATAATTATTGATATTAACACTATATTAACAAAATCCGCAGGAAAGTTTGACAAATTGATAAAAGATGCTAAAAAAGCACTTTTTAGCTTGACATCGGAAGGCTTTTCGATTATAATTGTATCGAATAGATATGAACCTACGCAGATAATAGAGGATCTAACTCTCCTTGGTATTCCATTTGATAGTATAGAAACCAAATCAAATCAACGAGTTTCTTGCAAAGAAATACAATTTACTGGAGACTGGGACTCTGTTATAGCTGAGGTAAAATCTAAAAATATTTCCCCGATTAAAATCACTTCTCAATTCTTTTATGTCCCAGATAAAAATATTTTGATCGACCAAGTAAACCCTTTATGGGCAACAACCAACGGTCCACCTGACTATCCTGACCCAGCCTATTGGGGCACTCCGGATAGTCTTATAAAAAAACGAAGAAAGAAAAGAATTCCTATCAAAAAGGAAATTGATATAGATGAAACGTAATATCCCTATTATAATATTAGCAAAACCAGGATTCAGTTCACCTAGTCAAAGAAAATGGTATTTTTCACAACAAAATAAGCCAGCTACTGGTACTAATCCTCAAAAACCTGATCGGTGGTCTGAAATAGTTGCGGCAGCTAGAGAAGCTATCAAGTCTCAACCTAAAACAACACCAGATGAACTTATAGTCGCTGTAAGTAATAGTATAGATACTCCGTTAACTCCATCTGAAGAAGAAAGAGTTAGGAAATTAATAAATCCAGAAAAACAAGATAAAACTATATCACCCGAACAATACCCTGTATCAGAAAGGACTCCTGAGATATATGAATTACTAGAACAGGAGTGGACTAAGATTCAGGAGAAAAAACAAGATAAAAAACAAGAGGAGGTAGAGAAACAATTGCCGAATAAATCAATACCATTAAATAAATTAGACAATATGGGTACAAGTGTAGATTTAGGAGTAGCCCCCTTTGCTCAACCTGGATTATACATGATGGGTTCCAAAAAAATAGATTTTTTAGAAAAATACCCAGAGCTTGAAGAAGCCGACTATTTCCGCGCCTTTCAACAAGCGGCCCAATTGCTTAGAAGTAAAGTAGAAGATTCTCATGTAAAAGAAATTATAGAAGAAGAATATCCAGTTATAGATATAGATATTGTTATGAAAGCGGCAAAAGGATTCTTAAAAGAGGGTTCTAAATATGTAGAGGGTAGAGAATATGGTATAGAACTTAAAGAGAGGGATAAGGAAACTTTAGCAACTATATATGCTGATATGGTTTGGAAAGAGGTCCCTATGGATTTCTTACAAGGTTTCGCGGATACTTTTAGTAAAGAAGCTAAACGTTACATCAACAAAATTCAAAAAGGAGAATAATTAAAATGACTATAATCAATGACACTCACGAAGATATTTTATTTAACATTGATTCAGGAATTTATGCAGATATTAAAGGACAACAATGCAGAACAGTTATACCAGCTAACGGTAGTGCTGTAGTAGATAATGCTATGATGTTTTTACTAATATTAAATTCCAATTTCCAAAGGTCTTTAATTACTGGAGATGTTGCTGTAGTATATAGTGCGGAAGATAATACATATTTCCAAAATATTTACGATTTGCTATTATTACAGTTATAATACTGCATTATCTATATATACTCATTAGAGGAGGTTTTTATAAATGTTACTTACAAATACAACTGATCATAATATCATATTTAATATGGATAGTGGTGGGTCTATTAAGGGGCATCAATCTAGGACACCTATACAAGCTAATAGCTCTGCTGTGATGTCATCTACTCAAGTATTTATGTTAGTACTTAACGGTTACTTTCAAGCAGCTGTTAATAGTGGTGAAATAGAACTTGCTTATGGTTTTAATGATTTTATCGCTTATTTTCTTACATGGTTATTGATACGAGGTTTTTTATAAGGAGGTTTTATATATGAAAGTGAACTACCAATGACTAAAGTCAATGGCTTCCTGTTTCATCGATATCCGATGATATCTCCACAAGCATCATATTTCTATGTTCCATAGAAATCAAGTTACCGGTTAACGGTACTTAGATGTATATTTTCTTTTGATTATATTTACGGGAATATACAAACCGGTAAACGACTTTGGGAATCAGTTTTACTCGGTAACCGACTATACCGAAACCTTATACCGATTGTTAAAGATCAAAAAGATAATAAAAACTATCTTAAATATATAATACACAAAAGTCCACAATCGGCAAACGGGATAGAAAATCGGTAACCGGTACCAAATTCATCCAATGACTAAAGTCAATAGCTTTCTTTGGTAGCTCCCGTAACAAATCAGCTACCTATTAAAAATAGGATTAGATCGCGAGATTTATTGAAAAGGTTTTTCATGTTAAAGGTTTAGTTTATATGTAATTTTTTAAGTTTTGAGGAGGGCCAATAATGTTAATTAGAAACACCACAAATGTAGATAAAATAATTAATTATAAGAAAACAGAGTCTGTAACTATACCAGCAAATAGTTCTATTGATATAGCTGTGGGTACTAAGGAATCTATGGTTATAGTGGCAATACTTGTGCTTTATAAAGAAGACGTTGAGAACGGTAGTTTGGTGATTGAAAAGTAGAGGTGAATTTATTTTGACTATAGAGAATAAAACAAATTATAATAAAACAATTAGTATACCCGGTGGGGATACTATAACTATACCTAGTAATAGTAAAATAGAATTACCAGATAGTACTGAATTGTTGTTTAATATACAAAGATTATTAGTTGATGATATTGTTAAACAAGATATAATAATAGCTGATATAACTCAACTAAAATGGTGAACTACCATAAGTTAAAGCTAAACGGCTTTCTTTGGTACTTTCTTTGTAATATGGAGGTGAAGATTAAGTGGCATCAAACGCTTTAGTTAATTTAACTAATACAAGTCCTCAAGATTATGTTTTCAGTGTTGATATGAGCAAACCTATTAAATTTGTAAGTAGGTTAATACTTCCAGCATCCTCTACTCATGAAATAGAGGTAGAAGCTATCTTACCTTTAGTACTTTTTGATAGAAGTTTTCAGAATGCTGTAGCTAACGGTATAATAGTTCTTAATTTCTCATTTATTACAACTAGTGGTCACGCATCTACATCAGAAGAGTATCTTAGGAATATTCAAAGGTTCCTTGGAGCTAATTACTCAGATTGGGAAATAACCTAACCAAAAGGAGGATTAGCTATGAAACTATATAACGAAACAACTCAAGATATTACATTTAGCGATACAGGTAAATTAGTAAAATTCGCAGAAAGAGTTTCAGTTGGGGCTAACTCACATAAAGATTTTATGGCTGAAAATATACTACAGCAAGTTCTTTTTAATAGAGAGTTCCAAAATCAGGTAAGTCATGAGAATATTATACCTTATTTTGAGGGTATAGCTAGTGATGATAGAAAAGTAGTAGGTAATATAAGAAAATTCTTGAATGCTCAAACTGATTGGGAAAACACAATTATATTACCGGGTACATATATGTGTGCGGGTATTTGGACTACAGTAGGTTTCTATATAATGGATGTATCAGATCCAAATGATATTAAAGTAGCTGGAGCACATATTACGGCTGCTCCTATTGGTAGACAACCTGCTATATATAGAAAAAATAATCATATATATGTGTTAATACCTATAACTACAGGTGGATTAGAGATTGTAGATATAACAAATCCAACTGCCCCCGTTTTAGTAGGTACTGAATCTACTTCTATAACAGCCCAAGCTGTAAGAGTTCAAGGAGATTACGCTTATTTATTAAGTACTACTTCTATATATGCAATTGATATATCTGATCCAACTACTCCGGTAGTAGTAGGTACCAACTCTCCGGCAGGTATGGTGGGTATTAATTTATGGGTAGAAGGTAATTACGCTTATATAATAGATAATGGAGTAAGTTTTCATGTTATAGATATTCATAATCCAGCTGTAATAGCATTAGTAACTACTATTAATGGTGGAACTATAAGTAATGGAGTTGATATATCTAAGTACGGTAATTATGTATTAGTAGCTCAGGGAATATTGGGATCTGGTGGTATAGAGGTTATAGATGTATCTAATATACTAGCACCAGTATCTGTAGGAAACATAGCTACTGGTATAGGTATATATAGTATAACTGTAAATAGAGGTACCTGTTATTTTAGTTCTTTAAATCTAACTTATTCTATGCCTTTAGAACACTTACCCGCTATACCAGATTCAGTTGTTATATTCAATTCATTTGGTTACGGATTACAAGTAGTAGGCACTCATTTGTATGTAACAGGTACTGGTTTTAGAATATTAGATGTATCTGATCCTTATGGTACTGCCAAACACGTAGATACTTTTATTATAATGGGTACTTTTTTAGGTTTTTGTTTGGTGTAATAATGTTTGTTTTACCAGAAAATGTAGATATAGATAAGTTTCAAGAATTTTGGAGTAAAACTCCAGATAAAATTAGGAATTTACTTCTCGATACTATTAAAGCTATTATTACTGTAGACAGTAAAGATTCTAGGTTAGCAAATAAAAGGGCAATATTAATAGGTGACAAATTATATTTGCCCGATGATAGTGAATTAGAAGAGATATGGCACGAAGTAGGCCATATAGCATTAGATCAGTTAGATGAAGATTTGAATAATGAGGAAGAGTTATCAGAAGAATTGTACTTTCTGCTAAAAGACAATAAATCCTCTAAATTCTGGAATGAATGGTTATCTGAGGAACAAAATATGAAAACAGCTAGTGTATCTCCTATAGATTTAATAGATGCCATATTAAATGAACTAGCTATATTAGTAATAAGTAGTAATGATGAAAAATATATATGGATGTGGGAAGCTGCTAAAGCTGCAGTAGATGATATCCAGAAAGAAGATAAGTTTTCTTATGAGAATAGAACAGCTCCTCATCAATATTATTACGATGAAGATCTAGAACAACCTTCTACTACACCTAAAGCACATCAAAGAAATCCTCTAGCTGAGGAGAGAACGGAAAGCGGCGTAAGGAATGATAGAGCTACTGGTAAGGGATTAGTTTAGAAGTAGGTGAGTAATAAGTGGACAAAGTGATTAAAGTTATCAATGATATTATGACCGTATTTGCTAGGTTTGATGTTTCTTTTGAGAAAATGGCTGATGGGAAAATTAAGATATGCGTAATAATTGACCCGAAAAATTTGAAATGAGAAATAGCTATGTTTGAATTGTGGAGTAGAATAAATCGTATTTTAATACATATACCTATAGGCTTTATATGTGCTTTTATAGGGGAGCGTCACCCAATTGTAGCTATTATCTTTGCATATGCTTTTATATATGGTTATGAGTTTGATGAAGATAAATACATCAAAGATCAGGCCTGGAAGGATATAGCTGGATTTATTTGGGGTATGGGTATTTATTATGTAGGTGAGTTTATACTTAAATCAGTTTTTACAAGTTATTAATTATGGGAGGTGAATAGTCTTTTGGATATAACAGGTAAGCTTATTAGGTATGGTTCTAATTTAACTATTGAAAAAGCTTTATCTTATGAGGAATTAGCTAGTAGTAATATAAAATTAGGACCTAAAACATTAGAGAGATATGCTTCCGTTATACCAATATCCCAATACTCTGATAAGTATCTATATGTAGTAGCTCGAGCTGTATCGGGTTATGAGAAGTACGGCCCCAATGACAATTCCGACAGTTTTGAGTGGGAAGAGTTGTTGAAGTCATACCCAACATTCATTAGGGGCGGCGTGTATAAGGATCACAATAATAAAGATAGAAAACAAGCTGTTGGTATTATTGTAGATTCTTGGCCCAACATTGATGACCAGTATATTGATGTACTGATGGCTATCAACAAAAGAAAAGCACCCCGAGAAGTTGCCTGGATCAAAGACGGTAAGCTAGATAGTGTATCTATGGGTAATTTTACATTGCTCATGTAAAACTCAGAGAATTCGGTGGATAACTACTAATAATAGTCAATACCGAGCCGTAGTAGGTGTAGAGATCATGTACTGAGTATCTCTTAACAGAGATAAAGATATGATCCGAACTATATGATGACATATAGAAGTATCTAGAAATAAGGTACTCAATCAAGTAACAATATTGTGTGTAGTAGACGAGGCCGTTTGTTCCATTTGCGGTAATGTAGCTAGAGATGAGTCAGAGTATTGTGATCACGTTAAAAGTGGTATGAAGGGACAGGTACTTGCAGGTACACTATGTCACGAACTTAATAGGGGAGTGAGATTCTTTGAAGTATCCCTTATAAGTCCTTATTCAGAAGCAGCAGACGGACAAGCTAAGATTAAGCAAACACTTGCAAGTAAGGAAGCAGAATTAGAGGGATTTGAAGATTGGATTATAGAAGATTTAGATTCTGATGTAACAGAAGCTGATATAACATCTGAGATAGATGATGCCGTATATCAATTCGGTGAGTTGGTAAGGACAAAAGATGGTAAAGAGGGGATCATTGTAGGTTTGGAGGGTAATTATCCAAGAGTTGTTACAGCGGGTAACAAAGATTCACAGTTATTTGATCCTAATACTTTAATTAAAGTCGAGGAGGTTAATAAGATGGCAAAGGAGCTTACTAAAGTAGCTCAGGGTGAAGGTAAAGAAGAATTTGGTATGGATCATCCAGATAGAGCTAATCCGACAACAGGTAGATGGGGAGGAGATTATGGTTCTCCTTCTGAGAAATTTAAACAAGATTATAATCGTACAGAAGTAGATTCAGATGATGTAAATCTTAGAGGTTCCCAAGTATCTAGTCAGATAGAAAGAGGAGATTATCTACATAGAGGTAAATCCGCTGATGGGGAAGCAGGTTGGTTACCTAAGAAAGCATCTGTAGAAGATTTAGAGCAGCAGTTAGAAGATCATTTAGAGAATACAGCTGAAACAGCTGTTATATTAGAGGAATATAAACAAAAGGATGCAGTTAAGAAAGGTTTTATGTCGAAAGTTAAGGAAGCTTTAGGTATAGAAAGAGAAGCTGCTGAAGATTTTGGTATGGATACGCCTGCTAGAGGTAATCCTAGTTCTATGAAAGATGCCGGTGATTATCAAGAATCTGCTAAGTATTATAACGCCCAAAAAGCAGAAGGTGATACTAAACTTAATGAAACTCAGAAAGATATAGATAATCAAAGGCCGTTAACTTATTCTAATACACCGGAAAACTTATATTTAAAACTTCCTAAAGTTGCTATGTCTGTTAAAGAAATAGTAGAAAAAGTTAAGGAAGCTTTTGAGGATGAGAAAGAAGCACAATCTTTTGTTAAAGCTATTCAAAGTTTAAAGAAAGAAGAAGCGGATGATGTATTAGATATGCTATCTGGAGCTAAGGAAGAAGAAGATAAGGAAATGGATAAAGAGGATAAGGGAGAAGATAAAGAGGAAAAAGAGACTAGTAAACCCTCAGGACCTCCGGCTCCTCCTAAACCAAGTATTCCACCAATTAAACCGATGGGTCCACCTATGCCTCCTAAACCAGCTATACCACCAGCAGGACCACCAAAGCCAAGTGCTCCTCCTGGTATGGGAGCTCCTAAACCGGCTATGCCCCCGATGGGTTTATCTAAACTACCTATGGCATCTAAACAGCATATACGTATGGCTATAGCACATAAGAAGTTAGCGGCATTAGGTGATTGGGGTAATGAAGATCCCGTTCTACATGCTAAAAGGATGATATTACAGCAAATTACTAGAAATCCTTCTACTAATCCAGAGTCTATGTTTATGTTAGCTGCTCATATAAGAAACTTAGATAGTACTCAGCAAGCTAGATTAGCAAGGGAACTTAATATGCCTATTGGTAGGACAGCCTCTTTAGATTATTCTGGTATGTCTAACCCAGAACTTGTAGGCGTTTATAAGTATATACAAGCTAGTGCGGATACTGAAGCTGAGAATTCTATATTAAGAGCTATGGTAGAAAGAGGTATAAAAATATCTTCTACAGAGAAAATAGCAGCCTCTTGGCCTGATGTAGTTTCTTATATAGTTGCTCAGATGAGAAGTGGTAGGAATTATAACGAAATCAAAGCAGAAGTAGATTCTAAATTTGATATAGTTAGTTCTCCTGATAAAGAGAATAAAGAAAAAGAAAATGCTATGGGTCCTGGTGGAACTGTACCTGGTCCCGGTTCAGGAAGCGCTTCTGATTTAGGCCATAAAGAGCCTAGTGATGGTAGAACTATAGGTGAAGGTGGTGGATCTCAGCCCGGTATATGGGCTGGAAGATCGCCGAGAGAAATGAATGAAAGAGAAATTGGAAGGAGTTCAGCCTTGAAAAATAAAACAGCTGCTGGAGAACTCAATGACTATGATATAACAGTAGGTACTGGTACTAGATGGAATGCGGAAACTAAATCATTGGCAGATAGTATTAATGTTGAACAGAAGAGAGATTTTGGATCAGAATTAAAGGAAGCTAGAAGAAAAGAACTTTTAGCTAGAGAAGCCGCTAAAGATCCAAAAGTAAAAGCTAGAGAAGATAAGATTAAAAAGGAAAAAGAAGATAAAGCCAAGAAAGAGAAAGCTGATAAAGAAAAGAAAGATAAGGCAGATAAAGAGAAGAAAGATAAAGAGGATAAGGCTAAGAAAGCTAAAACAGCTGCTTCTGGCGAACACTTCTATGATCTGTCTACTAATATAGCTCCTAAAGCGCCCAGTTCTCAATTAGCTAATCAGGAGAATAGTAAACAGGATAGCGATTTCAAATCAGAACTTAAACAAGCTGTAGGTACCCGCGTAGGTCAACCTATAAAAGTTGTATCTGGTACAGGTGATGAACATATGGCTACGGTATCAGAAGTATCACCTGAAATAGATACTATAGCTGTAGATTATGATGATATACGCAATAGAGATATTATTAATCTTGCAGCTGGTAAATCTAAAGTGTACGGTGCTGTTAAAGTATATATAAGACCTGAAATAGTTACCGTTAAGAAAGCTAATTGGGTAGCTTACGGTGATGGTAAAGCATGGAATTTATATAACTTTAAAAGGTCTGCTTCTAAGTTAGCTGTAGTTAAGTTAGCTGATGTTGATCCAGAAGAAGTAGCTAAGGACTTTAGTTTAGAAACTACGGATACTGTTCCGGAGTTCTTTGCTAGTAAGGCTTACGGTGAAGCTGTTCTAGATCAAGCTGCAGAAGCTGAGTTAAGCGGTCAATTTGACACAAGTGCCGGAACTGGTTTAACTGATGTAGCTGCGGGAACCGATGGGGAGATAGGTGTAGGTGAAGAGGTTATTATATCTCCAGAATGGTTACCAACAGGTGAAGAAACTGATGAGCTGATGAACGATGTTATCAATCTAAAGAATGACAACGTTCCTGGTACAGTTGAACAGATTACATCTGAAGGAGCTTATGTAGTTAACTTCGGTGGAGATACACCTATAGTATTAACAGCTTCTGAAATCAAATCTGCTAAAGATTCTGGTTTAACTTCTGGTACAGATGTTAGATGGACAGATGAAACTAAAGCATTATCAGATGACGCTAACGGCGAACAAACTCAAGAATTTACAAAAGAGCAAGTACTATCATCTTTCGGACCAGATTCTCAAAGACACAGTGTAATGGCCAGTAAACAAGCTTGGTCAGAACCTATTCAGTTTATGAGTACTCTTATTAAAGATGCCGGTATGAAAATTAAAGAAGCTTTAGGACCAACAATAGAGGCTTTTGAGATGACCGAAGAAGATACAGATTCTTTTGTTAACAGTGATGAGTATATTGCTGCTTTTGAGACGCCTATAAGTGATATACCTAAAGGTGATCCAGAGTTTGGTAACGGTAAAGAAGTTACGCAAATGAGAGCTAAGATGGCAGGACTTCAAAAGCGTTTATGTATTCGTATAGCTGAAGATATGGCTGATAAAGGTATGATACAGGGTTTATCTGTAGAATCTGATGAAGATAGTAGAACTAGGGCTATGGATAACCAAGTAAATACTTTAATGAAGCTCGATCAAACAGGATTATATGAATTTGAAAGTGCTGTTAAATCCGCGTCTGATCCAGATGGTGTAGAAGGCATGAAGAGGGCTTCTAGAGTAGGACCAGAACAGGGTACACTTAAAGAAGCTATGATAATGAGGGGAACATCTAAATCAACTAAAGATGATTTAGATAACCCAGACTTCTTTATGTAGTCTATAAACTAATCAATAATTTAGAGAGTAGTATTAATTTACTACTCTCTAAAACATATTCAATAATTTAAGGAGGTTAATGGTAGACTATGGAACTAGAAAGTGTAGTTACAGATATTTCAAATAAGCTGATATATGATATCCAAATTGAAAAAAATGGTTTTGGAAAATATGTGGTATCAGGTATTTCTGAAGATTATTCTAGTTATATATCCGATTATCTACCAGAGACCCCAAAACAAGATATAAAAAAGATTGCTTATTTAGTTAAAGAAAATATAGAAGATTATATTAATAATATATTAAGTGTGGGGGCTAAACCTATAAGATATGGCCAAACTATACAAGATATATATAATACAGCTATGCAACTAAGAGGTTTAAATCCCGCTAGTTCCGATGATCTTTTTACAGAAGTAGGTGAGCGATTAGGTATTACTCTAGATGAAAATATTAGACCCCTTATAATAGCTATATATAATTGGCAACCGGGCCAAGATATGACCGATGTTACTAATGCTATGCAACAAATGGGTGGGGTATTACCTGGAGGAATGGATTTAAGTGGTACTAGTACACCTGAGTTAGGAACTATACCTGCTATGGAGGGATATACTTATGGGCCCGGCGGTGGAGGACCAGGTATTGTTGCTAGTAAATCTATACCTATAAAACCAGTTAATGTGGAAATGTCTACAAAAAAATTAGGTAAGTCTATTATTATAAAATTAGCTCAAGACGATGAAGATAATGACGATTATTCTGAAAATGATGATGTAGTTAGATCAGATGAGGAGTTAGGTATAGTAAGAGATGAGAGAGGCAATATTATATATAATCCGGGTATTGTAGAAGAAGGTCCCGGATTTTGGGAGCATGAACAAGAAGAGCTTTCAACTTTTGAGATACAAGAAAAGTTAGAGGAACAAGAGGTAACTAGAGCAGAGGAAGAATTAGAGGCAGAACAGGGTGATTATAAAGTAGAAACTCAAGAATTTGATTTATCTCTGGGTGATGCGCCAGGTACTGAAGATATGGATCAAGATACTAAATCTGCTTTAGGATTAACGAGAGATGATTTAGTTAAAGATAATCTTTTATATGCTATAACTGCCCGTACAGATAAGATGGATTATAAAGGTAGTAAAGAATTAGCAACTCAGGTAGCTTTATATAATAAAGCTTGGAATATAGGTGATAGTAAAAAAGCAGAAGGTATTATAGATATAGTTCTTGGTTATGGGGATGAAAAAAAAGCTAAAGAATTACTAGCCGAAAATTTTGGAATGAGTTATGATAAAGCTGATCAAATTATAGATATTGTAAATTATGATCTAGGAGATTGGAAAAACGGTATGATAGATAATATCTTAAGATCATATAACAAATCTATTGAATCCCATAAAAAACCAGGAAAAGAACTTAAAAGATTTTTTTATACGGAAGAAGATATAGATGAAGTATTAATGGATTACGGTAAAAAATTAAAAGATCAAGGGATGTCGGAAGATGAAGTAGATAAAAAATTAGAAGAATATCGTAAGAGTTATCAACAACGAAATACTAGTAGTACTAACCTGGCTAGAGAAATGTTAGAAGGAGCGTTAATACAACGTTCTAAAATGCTTATCTCAAGAGAACAACCTACAGGAGAAGCAGCTGATCTATTAAAAAATGTAATTGATGCTTCAAGTGATGTAATATATTCTACAGAATCACCTCAATGGTTTAAGTCTATTAATCATTTAATAGCTTCTATGCCTTTATCTGTTGCTAATGATGTAGTTGATTTAATGGGTAATGATAAATTTACAGGATTAGCTCGAACTATATTCGATCAAACAGCAGATAATAGGGAAGATATAGCTGCAAAAGAAAAGGTATTAGAGAATGCCTCACCTGATGTAAAGAAGGGGGCAGAGATCGCTTTAGGAGTTGCAGAGGGTAAATTACGAGATAAAGCAACTAAAATATATGAAAACTTTTATCATGATATGTTACTCACTATTGCTGGTATACCTGGAGCCGAAGAGGTAAATAAAAATATTGCGGGTTGGATAGACTATTTTAGACCTACTAGACCTCTTAAAACTCGTATGCTCGGAGAAGAAACATCTTCTGAACATTTTAGAGAAAGTTGGTTACCAGCTTATAATATGATAAGGGGTTGGGCGGAATACGGTAATGACAAAAGTAATGCAATTTCTAGATTACCTACAAGTGATGACCCAACTAAAGATTTGCAAGGAATAGAACGTACTATACGAAAACATCAAACGGATAATCCCGACGTACCTATACAAACCGATAGGATATCTAAATATTTAGTGGTAAATGTTCATGAGATAGGTGAAGACAATGAAGAAAAAGTTAGAACTATTAAAACGATTAACCCATTATATACTAAACATATATCTAGGGCATTTAAACCTAAAGAACTACCAGATCCTGAATTAAGATTTTATTCTGCTATAGATAGATTTAAAAACGAATTATCGCAAGTACCTGTAAAATGGGAAGGTTTACCAGAAACTGAAGTAGATATATCTGTTGATGAATTAACTACAGGTGAGAAATATCCTGCAGAAGTTATCAAACGTTCACCTATATTAGAAAACTATAAAACGGAATTAGATAATATTAAAAATCAGTTAGAACCTATATATACAGATCTAAGATATGATTATTCTAATCCACAAGCTGGACCCGTAGGTAGACCTTCTCCAGAAGAGTATTATGAGAGTACTATAGGTAAAATAATAGAACTTCAAAAAGAGTTAAATAATCTAAAACAGGAAACTATTACAGAAGAAGTTACAAAATATCCAAGACTACAGTCTCAGTTAGAACAGCAATCTGAAGATTTAAGTAGTTCTATTTCAGATCTCTTAGACAAAACTCGGGAATTAAGTAACAAAGCTAAAGAGTTTAAAGAACCAACTATTGAAGAACCTACTTTAGAAAGTTTTAATCAAGTAGTATCTAAATTAGATACTTATGTGAATTACGCAGATGACATACTCTTATCTGCTAAATCTGGTGAATTTAGTAAATCTAGTAAAAAGATTTTAAGTGATCTTTTAAATAGTATAGAAACTAATATGAATACTTTCAGAGAGGATGTTAATAATTCTAAAAATCAGCTTAAAGAATCTTTATCTGAGAAAGATTTATCTACCTTAAAGAATAGATTCTCTGAAGCTAAATTTTTGTATAGTACTTTAGGTGAGATAAGAAATCAAGTTAAAGAATTATTATCAACTGAACCTAAAGAAATTCCACCTAAAAAAGAAACTGAAACTAAGGAACACGTACCTACTTTAATTGATAATATAGTAGAAGTATTAGAACATAAACCCGAGTTTGCTGAGTGGAGAAAAGAACATTTAGAATATAAAGGAGATATAAATCAAAAAGCTCTATCAGATGTATTGCAAGATGATGTACTAAGAGAATATGTAGCAGATGCTATGGGTATTAAAGGTGGAGAAGCTACATTAAAGAAACTGTTAACTTCTTTTGAACAAGAAGGAACTACAACAGAACCCGAACAAGAAGAAACTATAATAGAATCTAAACCGGGTAGTTTTGTAATCACAGATTCTGGTCCTGGAATAATAACTTCAATTTTAGAAGATAAGTTTAGTATAATAAACTTAAAAGGAGAGAGTGATTGGATTGATATAACAAATTTAGCAGATTCTGTAATATCACCAGATACTTTATCTAAAGCTAATAATACAAAACTTAGTAATATGTATCAAGCTTGGTTAAGACATCCTGGTAAAAAAGCAAGTCAATCAATACCTATTAAATCAGTAGGTATGTCTATACCTTTAAACTTCAACGCTCAACAAGTTTCAATCCCAATAAATATACTATGACACCTAAAGAATGGCTAAAAAATTATAAAGAAACTTTACACTGCGAAGAATGTTCAGAATCAGATTCTATATGTTTAGTATTTCATCATCCTATAAGAGATCTTAAAGTGGATTCTATTTATAAACTCTTAGAAAAGAAAGCTAGTATAGAAGAACTAGAAAATGAAATAGCTAAATGTACTATACTTTGCTGGGACTGCCATCTGAAACATCACAGGGACCTCAGAGAACAAAGTAAATATAATGAGTTCCCTGAAGAATATTGTTTTGAGTGATATAATTTTAACTGTTTTATAGTTACTCAAATATATAACAAAACAGTTACTCTACCGGTCTTAGGGCGCAAGCTGACTTGTACAAGGGGGGATTGGTAGAGTTACGAACAGCCTTGTAGGAGGTAATTTCAAAATGGGTATTCAAACAAAGTTTCTAGGTGGTTATCAGGATGGTATTTATGATGTTAATCCTTTAACAGCTGCTTATGTTGCCGGTCAACCTCTTAAAATTAACACTAGCGGTCAATTAGAGCTATGTTTGTGTTATGCAGAGGGTTATGATAACGGTTATTGCGGTTTAGCTAAAGGATTCTCAGGATCTACTAGTAGAAGACTCTCAGATATCTATAATGGTAAAGCAACCTATTTTGCTGGGTTCAATCAGTTCAAATTAGATAATCAGGGTACTGCTAGAGATGAGAATGATACTTATCCTTATGATCATACTCTAATCTATAATGAAGGTGACGATATCTATATCGATGGTAACGGCAAACTATCCAACAATGGTCCAGGTGCCCACGTTGGTTATGCTACTGTTTGTGCAAATGCTACACCTATTGCATATGTAATGGCTATAGGAACGGGCACTAGCCCAGATGGTATGAGCTCTTATAATTATATAGTTATCAATCAAGTCCGATAACCTTAACGCAAATTGAGGACTTTTGTGTATTATATAAATGATACATGATACACTCCTTTTAAGGTTTAAGTTATACTACGGTAGGAGATATTAGTTGTAGTATCTCCTATCTATTATCCTTTAGGTCTATATGTATATACCAATCCAAATAATAGCAGAAGAAAAAGAAATTCCAGAAATCTGGGAGGAAAAACCTATTGAAGATAAAGAAGATCAGAAAGCTGAATTAGTTGGGGATACAACTATTGGATATTATTTAGATGCAATAGATCCAAAACTTGAAGAACTAAGAAATATGGTAGTTCCTCAAGAACTTACAACAGATGAAGGATTTGAGAATTTTAAGATTTGGATAACAGAGAATTATCATACAGAAGATTTAGCTAATATGCCTATTAGAGAGTATAGGATTATATTCTCTAATTATTTAAAGGAGTTAGCTAATAATCCAGAACCTGAAATATTAAATATATATCCTCAACCTCAACTTCTACCAAAGAATACCGATGAGTTTGTTTATAAGGGAGAAACGTTAAATATATCAGGTTTTAATAGAGATGAGGGAGAAACAGATAATCTTTTGTTTGATTCAGCTCTATTAAAAGTTTATCCAGAATTTAAAGATATTAAGTTTAGTTCTAGTTATATAGCAATAAAGAATGAGGTAGGTAATATTAGTACTATTACTAATTTAATATTTGAAGGCGGTATTGATAACGCTAGTATATTAGATTTATTCACTCAAGTTGAAAATATACCAGATTCCGAAAGAGATTTATTAGATGGGCATATAATGTTTTTATCAAGTGAATCTTCTAAATCTGTTCCAAATTTCAAAGATGTGAAACCAACTGCTTGTTATTGTAGTGGTGAAATTTGGTTTTGGGATACAAAAAATAATCCTATTAATGATAGAAGTGATGATTTTTATCATGAACTAGGGCATAAAAGAGGTTATATATTATTTAATAATACAAATTCAAATAAAAGTGATACAGAACCCGCTAAAGAATTTATACAAGCTCTATATGATGATAGGAAAGATATATCTTGGTATGGTACTCTAGAACATCCAGATGAAGCTTTTGCAGTATCCTATCAAAAATGGATGATGAATGGTGAAGTAACTTCTGATGATAATAAGTTATCTGAATCTGTTAATAGTTGGTTTGAAAAGTATATAGCTCCTCCTAATAAATTAAAATATGATAAAGAGAAAAACAAACTAGTGAAATATGCTATAGATGATGATTGGTATACAGACTTCCAAAATAATCCTGATAATTATCTAGTAGAAGAATTTACTTCTCCTGATGGTAAAGAGAAAAGAGGTAGGATAACTAGAAAATCTGATGGTAATCTTATGATGGAAGTTTTTGGTATTCCTATTCTTAAAAAATCAGTTCCTATAACCAAACTATAATACCACTAAAACGCCCTAGCTTTAGTTTTAAGCCTTTTGTATAAGTTTTCTATATAATTATATATAAGATTTTTATAAGCGGCTTAAAAGCCTCTAAAAAGATTATCTACTAAAAGTAGATAATAATGACACTATCAGATTGGTCTAGCTCAATCTATAGGTGTTTTTGATCTTTCAAAATCTAAGTAAGGTTGTTCTAAAAAGAAAACCTGAAAAGACTACTATTTTATATCTCTAATTATAGAGATATAAGTAGATATACCGTTGAGTATACTTAGCATTCATATACTAAATTAACTTTGGTAAGAAAGCTGGGTAGAGCGAATATTATATATTATATACTTGCTCAACGGTATCGTGCTCTACCAGCTTTTAGATACCAAAGTAATGGAGGATCTAAAAATGGCTTCTTACGGAGCACAACAAAATGGTAGCTTTTCGTCAACAACCCTAAACCAAATCAGCACTGCTGTTGCTAACGGCCTCAAACTTAGCCAACGTAGCACTCCTGTGAATACCGGTGAGAAACGAAGACAAGATTACTTGTCCGGCATACAGAAGGAAGCTACTTTAGCTAGAGCACTTACTACTGAAGCTGGCTTAAGAAAGGTGGCAGCTAACATGGCCAACCCAGTGAGATTCTACCTCGATGTTTAAATAGTCGCACATAACTGGCGATAGTAATGTGAAACATTAAGTGAATTGCAAGGATATCTTTATTAGATAGAGACAACTTGCATCCTATATGTGATATTATATAGGTTCAGAGACTAAAGATTGTAATAGTAATATTATAATTAAGTACTTAATATCTCTTATTAGAGATAATAACATAGTCCGCTCTACATAGTGATATTGTAGATGTACGTAGATATAACGTGCCCGCTCGCAGTATTCTTTATATGTGAGTAAGTAACAAGTATTGTATAAAGGAATCTTTAGAAAGTTTGCAGTAGTAGAACAGATCAATGTGGTCTGAACTTGTGACAACACAAGTGTATAAACTTTGCTGTATGCAAAAATAACCGGTAGTATAAGAAAGTACTTTCTGAATGAGAAAACTCTTAGTAATTTGCGTATATATTATTGCAGTTCAAATTTCAAATTATTATAAAAGGAGTACAGGATGAAAAGTAAAAATCTTTCTTCGGTAGATTCAGAAGAATCTAGCCGGTCAATATGCAGGCAATGTATTGGAACAACCATAACTAAAGAACAGCTTGATTATGACTTTTTTACGTTAGAATTAACTAAAGATCAAGTAGCTGTTAAATATAATTGTAGTAGAAGTTTAATATCTAATATTATGAAGAAATTAGGGGTTAAATTACGAGAATATAAAGAGTATAATCTTTTAATAGATACTCTTAAGCAAGATTTAGATAGTGGGTTAACAATAACTCAAATGACTAAAAAATATGCTTGTAGTTATTCTACTATTCATAAATATCTTCAAAAACACGGAATAGTATTAAAATTATATCCAAATAAAGTAGATATTCCTTATGAAGAATTAGTAAATGATTTATTAAAGGAAGGTTTAAGCACTAAACAGTTAGCACTTAAATATCAAACTAGCGTTACTACAATTAACAGCTATATTAGAAAATATAACATTCAAAGAGATTTAGAAATTTCTTGCAATCGAAGTTTTAAAGCAAGAAAATTTATGATAGAAGATAGAAAATTATCTGAAAGACAAGAATCTATCTTGATAGGCAGTCTCTTAGGAGATGGTCATATGAGTATAAGAGATAGTTATAAAACGGCATTTTTACAATGTGATCATTGTACGGCACAAAAAGAATATCTTGAATGGAAAGCACTTGAATTAGAACCTTTTATAAGTGATAGAGGTATTTATAAAATGACTAGTAAAGAAGCCTATATGTTTGATACTATTCATTATAAGGCATTCAATAAATTTTATAACCTATTTTATTCGAATGGTAAGAAGTTAATACCTAATAATATTATAGATTATTTAACTGAGCTTACTTTAGTAATATGGTTTGGAGATGATGGATGGTCTGACAATAAAATTAAGACTAGTGGATTAGCTACTTGTAGTTTTACAGATGATGAGAATAATCTACTGCTTAGTGGTTTTAAGACTAAGTGGGATATTGTAGGTACTATAGGATATATTAAAAGTATATTGTATAACAAATCATACCCGATTTTATTATTTAATAAAGATAACAGAGTAAAATTACATGAAATAGTTGATCCTTTATTACATCCATGTTTCGAGTATAAAAAACTTCCAGGAAATTACAGTGCCTCAGAGACTATACGCAAAGCTCTCCTATTAGGAGATGAAGATATAGTAACCGAACTTATTAGCGATGATAAGATTCAGATAGAAATATCTTGAAAGCGAGTACTTATATGAAGTACATGTTAACAGATTGCCCAGACGGTGTGCCGTTAATTTATGACAGAGATTTGCCTGACGTTCCTGCAGTCAAGGTGGCCCCTGGAGGGGCGGGTGCGATGATAGAGATGGTAGCACAGAGGATCGAGTTAGAACCCTTTGAGATAGTAGCTCGACCTAAGGTACCGTACAGAGAACTATTTAATCGACGCTTTAAAGCACTTGACAGAGCGAAAGACAAGCTTATTTGGGGAATGGAATTGCGTCCTCAAACCGACACTATTAGTAGTTCTATAGGATTTTAGTGAAATAAAATCTATGAATAGCTAAGGTGTAAAAATTGGCGCAATTAAAACTTCATGAATTCGGTGGATATCTACTAATAATAGACAATACCGAACTTATACTAAAAGTATAAGTGTAGAGACTATAGTTTATAGGAGAGATTCTATAAGCAAGCATGGAGGTATAGATTATAATCTATATATGATATAGTACCGATATTTTATAGTGATATAAAGATTCAAGCAGAAATGACTTGAAAATACTCATTTGAGTATATTAACAATATATGGAAGACCTAATAGGTTTTAGCCTATTAGCCACAGCATTTGGGATACAACCTTATAAATAGTAGGTTTAGCATACTTTCCATGAAATAGCTTTTACTAAACTGGGAATATTAGAACCTATTATTTTTAAGTATCAATAAAGTGCTGTATAAACCTCGTGAACTCGGTGGATCTCCTAAAATATAGGACAATACCGAGCCAATAATTTCTTTTTAGATCTACTATTTCTACCCTCCTAAACACGTTTATTCACCGTTTTAAGCCATTCCTAAAAGATTTGTATATAATTATATAACTAGAATTATAAGAAGCTTAAAACGGGTTATAGTTAACTTCCTCCTATAAGCTGTTTTTTGTATTTTTATTATCCCGTAAAAATATTTTTTGGCTTATAGGAGGTTTTTATGATCCTCGAATCGTAAAACCAACGAGCTTTAGTCGTTGGATATAAGATTCATGCGGTTTCCTGACCGCATATATTTGAACTTGACAAATCATAAAACTTGCAATATACTTTTTTTGTGGGCGATAACCAAGCCCGCATTGTCCATAAGATTTCGGATTTTCGATCTTCGTCAACAATGTTGACAATATAGGGCTGGGATAGCCCGAATTGACGCTTGTGGAGAGGGGAGTTCCTCAGTGTCACTGAGTAGCCCTTCGTTGAAGCAAGAAGCCCATGACTTTAGTCGTAGGTAATTCACCAAGAAAAAGTAAAATAGGAAGAGTTTATCCTAAAAAAAGTTCGTAATATCTAATGTCGGTCACAGAAATAAAATATTATATCATTAATAACTAGATTAATTAATATTCTTATTTCTTAATTAATATTAGAATAGTATTTTTTAGTAAAAACCAAATTGGGATACAACGTTATAAATAGTAGGTCTATAGGATTTTAAGAAATTAATGGTGTAACGACTAAAACATGTAGTAGTGATACTATATATGAGCCCGAGGCTATAGTTTAGCTATAGATGAGTTAGTCTAATCTGTACTAATAGATAAAAGTACAGACTCAAGCAGAAATGACTTGAGAGTACTCACAGATAAGGAGTACATTAATAAGAGTGGGGCCGCAGGACCGAATGCCGGAGTCGCAGTTGCTGGAGCACTCACCAAAGCTGCTTTAGCTGATGCGTTCGCAACAATGTGTGTACGACAGTCGACAGTAATATCGATTAGCAAACTTAGTGAACTGCAAGGATATCTCTAAGAGACAACTTGCATCCTTATATAAACATATGAGGTTCAGAGATCAGAATAATTATAGCTAGCAATAGTATAATTTAGTGCTAAGGTACCTATTATATAGGTGTATTACATGATCCAACCTGAGTAGTGATACTCAGTGGTAAGCAGAAATGACTTATCTAATTCTATAGAGAATTATAATAATATTGACAAATTGAAAGATGGAGGCTTCCGGTAAATTTTTGCTGGATTAATTAGTGATAATTAATTAAAAACTTTGCTATATGCTGGAAAAACTGGGAATAATTTGATACTTGTAGAGAATCTTCATATTATTTTCCGTATAATATTATGTAATCTAAATTCTTAGTATTATTACTTAAATATAAGGAGATTTTATGAGTGAAAATTCAAATTCGATGCAGAAAATCAGCAGGCAAGGTTCTCTTGAAAATGTTTTAACTAAAGAACAACTTGAACATGATTTTTTTGTATTAGGATTAACTCAAAGACAAGTAGCTGAGAAATATAATTGTGGTGTAGGTGCTGTAAGTAAATATCAGAAAAAATATTCTATACTTTCAGAATTTAAGTGGAAATCACCGAAAGTAAGGCAGCTTTTATTACAAAAAGTCGAGTTATCTACTATCCAAAAATCTATTGTAGTAGGTAGTTTATTAGGTGACGGTCATGTACATAAATCAGGACATGTACAAAGTAGAAACGCTAATTTTACTTGTAGCCAATGTGCAGATCGTAAAGCTTATTTAGAGTGGAAGTATGAGAATATGTTACCTTTTAGTAGACCTATTTATGAGATGAAGAAAGAAAAAGCCTATATGTTTGATACTGTATGTTATGAGGCTTTTAATATATACCATGATTTATTCTTTAAAGATACTATAAAAATAATACCAGGTAACATAGTTAGTTTATTGGATGATTTAGCTCTAGCTATTTGGTATCAAGATGATGGATCTATAGGTAGATACTCCGTTAATAATAGTTCTTTTGCTACTTGCAGTTTTACCATAGATGAATGTAATTTTTTACTATCTGTTCTAGAAGAAAAATTTGGTATGAAGGATGGTAGATTAGTTTATTCAGAATATAAACCAACACCTTATTACCCTTTATTATGCTTTACGGGTAAGGGACATTTTAGATTACATGAAATAGTTGATCCTTTATTACATACATGTTTCGAGTATAAAAAACTTCCAGAGAATCGAGCTTCAGAGACTATAAGCAAAGCTCCTTTAATAGAAGGATGAAGATATAGTACCGAGCTATATAGCGATATGTAGAAGTATCTAGAAATATGATACTCACTGATACTAAGTATCAGTTTAAAGTAACAGATTGAGCTTCCGTTCTTATGTCTGCGTATGGAACCCGCGATATAAGATCGTGGGAATGGACCGTACTTGATCAGCTCGCTTTACAAGAGATCGCACGGGTCTCGATTCACAGTAATGTGATCTCATAAAGTTGGCTATATGCTGGGATAACTGGTAGTATAAGAAAGTACTTTGAGTGTGAAATATTATTTTTTCTTACGTATAAATATTGTAGGAGGTATTTAACATGAAAAGTAAAAATCTTTCTTCGGGGAATCTTATCCAGGTTCCACCAGTCAATCAGCAGGAAAGTCATCCTTTATTTACAAAAGCTCTTTTAGAAGAAGAAATACAAAACGATTTAACTGCAGCACAAATAGCTCGAAAATATGTGGTACATCCAGATAATATTTATTATTATTTATCTAAATTTGGATTGAAAACTAATAACGTTACTATAAAAAGTACTCCTTTAACTGATTTACAAAAATCAGTTCTATTGGGTACTACTATGGGGGACGGGAATTTATCAGATCATACTACATCTTCTATGTTATTAGTTATGCATGGTTTAGATCAACTAGATTATCTTAGTTGGAAAAAAGAGTTATTAGGTAATTTAGTAAGACATAAAATTCACAAAACTAATGAAGCTTGTGAATTTTGGACAGTAACTCATCCTGAGATCAGAGAGTTTAGAGATAATATCTACGACACAACTAGATTAAAAAGAATTAACAAGTTTGTTATAGATAGACTCAATGATTTAGCTCTTTTAATATGGTATTTAGATGATGGGAGATATCAACCTAATAAGAAAATATCTAATTGGTGCTTCGATCATCATTTACCTCGAATGGATATAGAGTTATTTTCAGAATATTTATTTCAAAGAGATTTAGATAACCGTATTTACCTTGACAATTCTTCTAAGACGTGGTCCGTAACATTAAGACAGGGTAGTACTAAACGCTTGATAGAATTATTTAAACAATTTAGTATACCTGATTGTATGTTATATAAATTAGGATGAATCCTCAACGATCATACGCCAACCTCCAATTTATTGGATGAAGATATGATCTAATCTATTGTAGCGATACTTAGTGTACTCTGAAAAGAGTACGATGCTATACATACGCCGTGAAACTGGATATCTTGGCAATCTTTGGGGCGCTGACTTTTATGTGTCCGACCAAGTTGCATACGGAACTATGTATGTGATGACCTCACCCAAGTTCTTAGCGTGGATGCCGTTCAGACGCGACACTCAGGTGATTCCGGCTGACGACCCGGATAATTTATGGCTAGGCTTCGTAGGCTACGAACTGTTAGGCATGTCAGTGTTCAACAGCCGTGGCGTGACAAGGTTGACGTTTACCGTTTAGTTGTAACTAAACCAAAGTGGGATAGGGGGTATTTTACCCCCTATTTCCATTATAAGGGAAATTATCAAAAAATAATTCGTATAATATATTATAGAGTTGTAGGTAGAAAATTTATGTGTTTTCATTAGACCTCTTGATTAAAGGTTACAATTATACTACGTACTACCTACAACTATTTAACAATAGAATAGTTTTTATAGCCCTAAATAAACTTCTCCCCTCACCGTATATCCACAATATTTAGGGCTATTTTTCTACCCATTTTGCAAATTGTGGAGATTTGTGTATATAATAATTGTAGAGTAAAATATTTTATTAATTTGGAGATAATTCTTATGAAAAGGTTGTTAGTATTGCTAATATTATTTTTATTAGTTAATAATATTGCAGTAGCCGAATTGTCCGATCCAACAAATCAATATAAATATAATTTTAGTGTAGAATTACTTTGGGGTACATTAGTATCTACTTCTACAATCTGGGTACCTATACCCTCTACATTTAAAATCAAATCTGGCGTAGTAGGTGTACATGATTCAAAGAGTAAGTTTGGTAATCAGCAATGGGAAATGTCGCTAGGCAATACTAATAAGGTACTGTTAGAATTTGTAATTAATAAGAATAGTTCACCGACTAACAACCTAAATTATCAGTTCTATCGTATAAGGGTAATATATTGGATAGAGGGCAGTAAAGGAATTATTATTAGTGAAAAAGTTACGAGTTTAGCATCTAATTGGAAGATAATACATACTAAAACCAATAAGGAGAAATGAAATGAAAAAGGTATTATTAGTTATTTTTATGTTGTTTATTACTTGCGGCTTTACAATTGCCCAGGAATTATCAGAGCCAACAGATCCACCCTTGGAATATAAGGCGGAAATATCTTGGGGATCAACTAACTCTACTTGGGCAGCTATACCAATAACGTATACTGTAGTTGATGGAACTCCAGGAATCCACAAGTATTGGACATTTGGATTAGGAATTAAATTATTTGAAGCAGTTGCGTTAGAATCGACTGTTACTACTCCGAAGAAAGTAACTGTTACTATGAATATAGCAAGTTTTCCAGCAACTGGAAACAAGTGGTGGGGTAACTTTTTTAGGACAAGGATATATGGTAGTATAACTACTAGCGGTCAAACTGTAGACAGTACTAAAAGTGAAGCATCATATTGGGTTGGTATTATTTCACTACCAACACCGCAGCGACCAATTGGTCAATAATTAAAAAGGAGATTTTTATCTATGGAAAAACAAGTTAAAGAAGCAGTTAAAGAAGTTTATGTATTCGGTAACATCTCAGATCAAGATATCGTATTTCCAGACCTAATAGTGGGACCTAATAACACAGGACCAGCGTTTAAGATCTTACCAGGAGAAGTAGTAGATTTCGAGGAATTCTTTACAGTACAGAGATTAAAGAGAGCCAGATCTATCTCTATAGCTAAAGAGAAGGGCTATATAAGGGCTTGTGAATCAGGCGAAAAGATAGCGGTTAATAAGAGAATAATGTCTTCCGGTTTAGCACCGTTAAATGAATTCGATCTAACTTTAGCAGAAGAATTAGATAAAGAAGAAGTTGAGATGCAAAAAATGAAAGCAGGATCTGTAGATACTCTAGGCGCAAGAGCTCGAGCAGAGTTAGCTAGACAAAGGCAGAATGTGTAAATGAATAATATAGAACTACAAGAAAAATTCAATAAATTATCAGTTCTAGTAGTAGGTGATGTGTACTTAGATATAGATTATATTGGGGGATATTCTGGTTATTCAAGAGAGAAAGAACAATTACCAATATTCCAAGTAGAGGAGGTTAAGTATAGTCCCGGTGGAGCCGGAAATTTAGCGGTATGTTTTAGTGAGTTAGGTGTAAATACTACTATTGCTGGCTATTGGGGTAACGGGAAAGATCCAAACGCAAGTATCCTTAATGATTGTTTAGGTAGTCATCATATTGATGTCGGCGGTATGCTTATTGGTAATAATACTCCAACTTTCGGAAAAGTATATTTAAGAAATGGCCAACATATTTATAGAATAGACCTTATACCTAAAAAAGTAACGCAAAGTATGGAGTTAGATATAATCAACGGTAATCCAACTTTATTATCGTTAGCATCTGGTGTTGACTTTATTGCTTGCGCTGATTATGAGGAAGTTAATGAGTTTGGTGTATGTTCAAAGAAAGTTATTGAAACTCTTAATCAGTCTATGAAGGTAAAGTTTGCTACTAGTAGATGTAATATGATGAGATTTAAGGGATATGATTACCTGATACAAAATCAAAAAGAGGTTAATGATGAAGGTATAAGTCTCTTAAATATTTCTGATTATGTAAAATCGGAACTTATTGTTACAAACGGTGGCATAGGCGCAAAAACATATTTCGCAGATACTAAGAACGATATAATGTCGTATTCAAAAGAGTTAACAGAAAATATAGATCCTTGCGGTTGCGGTGATATGTTCTATGCGGCTTATGCCTCAAGTATTATGTCCGGATTCGATACTACTATAAGTTTACAAATAGCTAACTCTGCCGCAAGAGTTGTAGTAAGAAAGTTATTCGGAACTGGACAAGCTAATTGCAGAGAAATAGAAAAGGAATATAATATTCTTTATATGGAGGATTAGATTATATGAAAGCAACAAATACAGGACTTAGAGTGGATAGAAATGAACTTTTAGATGATGCAGCAGCAATAGATTGTCAACTACCCATGAGCTAAAGACTCATGGGCTTGGATCGTGAGATCTGAGGCAAGAGTTGATTAGAGAGCTTCCTAAAGGAAGCAGGAGTTATAAGTAGATGTTAAAGAACGTACCAAAGGATACTTCACTAGTCCTTTGCTCTACAAATCCGGGATTAAACAGAGACCAAAGTCTCAGTGTTTCGGATAGTTTGAAAGACAACAAAC